>OFEK01000398.1_pt1 | contig 48770 bp, 38 predicted proteins | sample 1521131 | NCBI WGS metagenome assembly OFEK01 (sample SAMN05720209, study PRJEB24109) | activated sludge metagenome | isolation source: Anaerobic digester | place: China | collected 2015-12-16
TATTTCTTATGTGGTAAGCTAAAATTTGATTACCCACACTATCCGTTATAGAACCTTTTATATTATTTTTATGAACATCATTTGGATAAAGATTACCTATACTATTATGTGGTCTTTCATTATTATATAAGTAGACAGCTCTTGACAAGTATGTTTTAGCTTCTTTTATGGTGTTTATCTTTTTATATTCTAAATATTATCCTTTTATTATTCCATTACTTCTCTCTGCTATTGCATTCTCTAATGGATCTCCTGTCTCTGTCATACTTATTTTTATGTCATTATCTTTTAATAGTTTTACATATTTATGATCACAATATTGTAAGCCTCTATCTGAATGATATATTAGCTCTGGATGGCTCCCTGGACTTCTTTTTAAGTCAGAAATAGCCATTCTGAGCGCTTTCATTATCTCTATACTCTCTAATGTTTTGGATACATGATATCCTACTATCTTATGTGAATACGCATCTGTTATTAAACTTATATATACAAATCCATCCGCTGTCCTTAAATATGTTATATCACTTACCCATAATTGATTCGGTAATTGTGGTAAAAATCCTTTTGTAATATTCTTATATTTCTTTAACCAATGATGCGACATTGTCGTCTTTACTCTTTTACCTCGCTTCTTTTTTATTAACATATCATTTATCCTTAATATTTCAAATAACTTATCTCTACCTATCTTCATTTTATGCTCTTTGAAAAAATCTTGTAACTTTACATATAATTTCCTTGTTCCTAACATCGGTTGTTCTTTCCTTATCTTTTCTATTTCTTTTAATATTAAACATTCTTCTATGTCTCGCTTTTTTGTCGCTTCTTTATTCTTATAATATGCTTGCCTTGTTACTTCAAAATAACTGCATATATCTGTTAAACTCAATTCTGGGTATTTATCTCTCATATATTCTACCACTTGATACCGTGTTTTTTTTTATATCTATTCCATATTCTTCCTTTATTATCTCTACCATAATATTATAGGCTACCTCCTTCATCTCTGCTTCTTTTAATCTCTTCTCTAATTGTTCTATTCGTTTCTCTAACTTTAATATCTCATAGCTCTTCTCTTTTGCTTTAGCTTCCATATCATCTGATATTTTTGCAAATTTACTATTTTTATCGCTCGCTTTATATCCTTCTATATATCCAAGTTCCCTCATCCATTCTATTATGCTACCATGTTCCTCTTTCCTACCTGTATATTTTCCCCATATCTCTTGTTTCGTACAGTCTCTCTCTAACATCTCTTCTATTATCTTTCGCTTCTCTTCTTCACTAAAGTATATGAACTTCCTTCTCTTTCTTTGCTCTTGTTGACTCGTCGTTCTCTTTTTTTCTTGTTTTTCCATTGTTTTATTTTTTTTGTCAACCTATTTCAGGACGAGACTATATCCTTTTTAATTGCTATTTTTATCCAGTAATTAAATACTCGCCATATTCGTGGTGCTTTTACTCTTACTGTCTGTGCTACTTTGTTCACTGGCATCTCTTGCTCTATTAATAGCATACTGTATGCCTCAAACAATAATGTAAATCCACTACCACTCCTCGCCCATGGCACTTGTATTGTGTGAACTTTATTGTTCTTATCCTTTACTCGTGGTACTCTCGCTTCTATATAGCATTCATTCTCAAAAAAATTTAAATGCTGCCACCTCATTATTTTCGTATCATACACTGAACATTCCTCCCCTCCTTCTATAGTAAATTTCGCTCCTCTCTCGAAATCTATTTGTATCGTTAATCTGCCAAACTTATTTAATTCTGGTTTCTCAAATATTATTTCCTTGATATACCATGGCTTTTCTAAATTTAATGCCAAACTAAATATCTCCTTTGAGTTCATAGTTTTTTTGTCCAAATTTACTATTTTTTTATTTACCCACTCAAAACGTTATAGAACCATTTTTTTATTTACCCACACTATCCGTTATAGAACCAAAATTAACATATAATTTATTTCGATACGAACAAGTTGTTCTGTTAAATATATTGCAAAGCTTAATAGTAGATAGATAAATAATTAGATAAATATGTAGATAAATAAAAAAATTGTAAAAAACAAATTTTTTGATATAATTATTCAAAAAATCCTTATAATTTTGCATTGATTTGAAAAAATTAGTAGATAAATTTTATTATTTTTTTGAATTAAAAGTGAAAAAATGAATTTTTAGAACCCAACATAAAATATACAGATTAAATGATATGAAAATGGAATGAAAGAGGAAGGGGATGAATATTAACAAATTTATGTTATACTTCAAAGTATGTTAATCATATCTCTGACTAACAATTTCTCTATACTTGTCCCACGCCCACCTGTCGTGTGATGACAAGTTCAGTAGTCTCCCAATGTCAGGATCTATCAGCTCTTTTAGGTACTTATTCATTATCACAAACCACATTAGGTAGCTCTGCAAGTACTTCGTAGCTACGCCGTGAAACCTACTCAACCACGTCTTGAAATCACTTATTTTACTCTCAACTATTTTTACACTATAAATCCCTCGTTTTAATTGTCTTTTGTTTACTATCACTTTTTTACTTTGTAAACCCTTTACTCCTTTTCTGAACTCTTTTTTGGGCTTCACACATATCAGATTGTTTTCAGACAATCTATTCTTGAGTTCTTCTCTCAATTGCTCATTTTTTACTTTTTTCTCTCCAACCTGTTTAAAAAGTAAATTACCTTCTCTATCTGTAACTACTAATACTGCTACTTTTGGATGTTTCATCCTTTTAGCTCTTTGATATTCTTCTTTGTTTTTAAACTTTCTCCCTTTTTCTGAATATTTCATTAGTAGTTCATCTGCTTCCACAATTCCAGAGAAGCTTATCCCACCTTCTAAAGCTCTAATAGCTGCTAATATTTTGTGTCGCCATTCGAAGCTTGTTTTCAGACAAATGCCAACCTCATTAGCACATGCTCGCAGACTTTTACCCTCGAGCATACATCTCATATAGTCGAGCATTAATGGATATTTTCGCATACGATATACAAAGGTGCGAGCAGTCTCACGGAATTGATAACCACAAGATTTGCATTTGTAGACTTGTCTGCCATTTCTTTTACCAACTTTGATGACATTTTCACTTTTGCAATCTGGACAAATAGCTGCAGTAGATTGAATCTTTACTTTTTGGTAATCTACTGCTGTTGCATTATTATTGACGAGGTATTGATATAGCTGATCTAGGAAATCACGTTTGTGATCCTTAGGCAGAGCCAAGTATTTATCAATGTTTTCTAATAATTCTTTCATATTTAAATTTTTTAAGCAAAATTAATAAATCTTATTTAAATAATAAAATATTTAAACTATAACATAATAATGTTAATTTATCAAGCCCCCTTTGTCATTTTGATAATATTTAAAACCTTACTTTTATCTTATTATCAAATCCATATTTTAAATCTCTTAAATTAGTTTTTAGTACCACCTCGTTTTCTTTTGATTTATTTGCTAATGGGTGTGATACTTTTTTTACCTCATTAGGTGTAATAATATACGTATTGAAATTCACTAATCCTAAGGTATAGTCATTAATAGTAAAATTATAGTTATTTTGCAATTTTTGGGAGTATTCTATAAATTTTTTTACATAAGGAGAAATGTTTTTTTTCACGATTTTATTATCTGAAAGTTTAATATAATTGGGGATTAATATATTAAATTTATTGTCAGTTATTGTTTTTAAAACTTGTTTAAAAGCTTTAGTATTTTCGAAATTAAATGAGATTTCAATAAATTTTTCAGAATGAGCAAAATTAACATTACTAATGCCTTTTATAGCTCTTATATTATCTACATAATATTGAATCTCGTCAGCTATCTTATCTGCAGGAGAATTCATAACTTGGCTAAACATAGCAATATTAGAAAGATCTAGTTTTATTTTATAATAACCTATACCCTCATTAATAGAAATATACTCTTCGATTTTTATACATGAAGTGGAAATGAGTGAAAGTATAGATATAAATATTAAAAAAAATTTTTTCATAGAATTATTGCATTAGAAGCGAATACTTTTTTAAGTAGATCACTAGTTCTAGCATTTACGTCTGTGCGTATTTTTGCTTCTTCTTCTGCTATTTTAGTAAAAAGTCTATTTATTGCCTGATTAGTAACATATGCAGATAAATCAGTGTTTACAGGCTTCACTCCTGGTAATGAATTATATTTTGTTGTAATTTCTGTCCAATATTTGGTAGCTTGTACTTGTTCAAGGGTTTCTTTAACTATAGGTATAAAAGCTTGAAATAATGATTGCGAAGTTTTAGATCGGAAATATTGTGTAGCAGCATTATTGCCACCTTTGATAATATTTTTGGCATCGGTAATAGTCATTTCTTTAATAGCTTGTGTAAAAATTGGTAAAGCTTTTTCCATAGATTTTTCAGCAGCTTCATTTATAGTTTTTATAAATTTGTCTACAAGGGAGCTTAATCCTATTTGGTTTAGTTTTTCTGCCACGTAATTTATCTCTGGTGGAAAAGGAATTCTCAGTGATGGATTATTATAAAAAGTACCTGGTTGTTTTAAATAGTTCACAGCATTATTAGTACCTACAGACAATGCTTCTTTAAGTCCATTTATCGCTTCGGCTTCTGTAACTATGTTTTGTTGTTTTAGTCCTTGTTCTATTTGTTCACAAGAAAATAAAAACAAACTTAATAAAGTTAAAATTAAAAACTTTTTCATAATAAATTAATTTTTACAAAAATATTAATTTTTTATGTTAAAATGAAATTTATCGCAGTTATATGATTAATAGCATTATAACAGACAATTGTTATTTTCTTATTAATTTTGCAAATTATTAATACTTATAATTTTTATGATAACAACTAAGATAGTAATAATCACAGTAATTATTTCTATAATAGCTTTTTTTAATAGAAATTTGATGGATACTTTTTTATTTTATCCATATAGAATTCACCATAACAATGAATGGTTTAGATTCATCACTGCTGGATTTATTCATGGAGGCGTCTTACATTTACTAATTAATATGTGGGTGTTATATATTTTTGGCATTGCTATTGAGAATTCTCTATCTATGATTTTTGTAAATGACAAATTACATTTTGTAATATTATATTTTGGAGGTATGATATTCTCTTCTTTAATCCCATATTTTAAAAATAAAAATAATCCTCAATATATGGCATTAGGGGCATCTGGAGTTATTTCTGCTATTGTATTTGCTTTTATTCTTCTTTATCCTACTGAGAAATTAATAATTTTTCCTATTCCTATTGGCATACCAGCATGGGTATTTGGAATCTTTTATTTAATATTTTCATATTATCAATCTAAACGCAGTAAAGACAATATAGCTCATGATGTACATTTCTATGGTAGTTTATTTGGGATTTTATATTTGACTTTAGTGAAGCCTGCTATATTTTTACATTTTATTAATGCTATTTTTTAAAAAAATTTTTTAATTGTTTAATATTTGTTGCTTATTTTTTATCGCCCCACATTATTAATAGTGCTCCGTGTTTGCTAAAATATTTTTGACCAAATTTTTCTATTTTTTCAGCTTGTTGTAAAATAAATTTTGGAGGCTTAGGATTCATGTAAACTGTACTAATATAATCGATATTATTGACATAAGGTATTAATAATTTTTTAAGTAATGAATAAGTATAGAATTTCGCATTTTTGAAAATACTTTTTTTAAAAAATCTACTGATAGATCTAGTAATGCCATATAGAGACCATTTAGTCAATACTGCCACAACTATTTGTCCTTGCGGCTTACATACTCTATACATTTCAGATATGAAATGTTTAGGATTAGGAGAAAATTCTAAAGAAGTGAAAGCTAATACTATATCAAATTGATTATCTGCAAAAGGTAATGCTTCGCCGCTAGCTTTTACTACTTCATTAATGCCTCTTTGCTTAGCTATAGAAAGCATCTCATCTGATGGATCTACACCTATTACTGTAGCTCCTCTTTTTACTAAATTTATCGAAAATATCCCTGTGCCTATTCCAATGTCTAAGATGCTACAATCTTTCTTGAATTTTAATGCATGCAGCAGAGCATCTAATTCTAAATGATAAACAATTTTGCCATTTTCTGTGAAAAACCATCCATCATAATAGGGAGCTACGTCATCAAATATAGCTTTATCCGAAGTATTTTTCATAGTATTTTTTATAAATTTGATAATTATCTTCAGAGAAAATTGCAAAAATTACTTTTTCAGGTAATGATTCTTTAGAAAGCCATTCTAATACAGTTTGCCATACTATATCTGCTGCTCTATCTAGTGGATATCCATAAACGCCAGTGCTAATATTAGGGAAAGCCACAGTTTTTATATTATGTTCTTTGCAGAGATTCAGTGAATGCCAATAAGCACTTTTTAATAACTCATCTTCTCCGTGATTGCCACCATGCCAAATAGGGCCTACTGTATGAATAATATATTTAGCTGGTAATCTAAAACCTGGTGTTATTTTTGCTTTTCCTGTTTCGCAACCACCAAGAGTTTTACAATATTCTTTGAGTTCCGGACCAGCAGCTCTATGGATGGCACCATCTACGCCTCCACCTCCTAGCAGAGTTGTGTTAGCTGCATTTACGATAGCATCTACATCCAATTTTATGATGTCTCCTAGATAAATTTCTATCCGATCTTTTAAATTACTATAATTCATCATAAGGTTCTACTATTAATTGATTATTTTGGAAATCTACAATTTTTACTTTTTTACCCTTATCTATATAAGAGTATAACGATACTGCATCATAAACATCATCATTGATAATTATTTTACCAGCAGGTCTTAACACTGTATAGGCAGTGGCTGTTTTACCAATTAAATTTTTAAATAATAAATCACTACTAATATATCCATTTTCACTTTTCATTTCAGTGGTGAGAGACAAATGCCTACCAAAAACAGGTTTTGCAAATAATCTTTTAGATAATAGTATGCTAGCTGTTAATCCTACAAAGACTGCCACAGTAACTGTGGCAAATGCTACACCTAATTGCTCAAAAGCATGCTCTGGTAGATGAAATCCTTTATTATCTACTAAACTAAGGATTAGCCCTGCTAATATCAGTATTATTCCACTAATACCTGTAACTCCAAAACCAGGAATTGCAAACAATTCTACGAAAAGTAAAATTATTCCAATTATAAAAATTATAATTTCCCAATTAGCTGCTAACCCTTCTATATAATAAGGTACAAAATATAAAACAGCTGAAATTATCGCTAGTATGAGAGGAAATCCTATTCCTGGTGATTGCAATTCGAAAAAGATACCAGCTATAATGAGCATAATTAATATACCACTAACAATAGGATTTAGAAAAAAATTAATTAATTTGTCTAACCAAGTGATTCGCATTTTAATGATTTGTGCATTTTGTAAATTATTTTTAGCTATTAAATCATCAAAATCTTGTACTATATCATCGCAAAAGCCATTTTTTAGAGCTTCTTGTGCTGTGAAAGTGAGTACTTTGCCAGAATCGATGATGCCAGGAATATATATATCTGGATCTACCATGGCTTCTGCTATTTTAGGATCTCTACCACGAGCTATAGCAGTGCTACGCATCATAGCTCTCATATAACTTTGATATTTATCTGGTAGAGCTTGCGAAGTTTGATCTACTACTGTGGCAGCGCCAATAGTAGAGCCTGGCACCATGAATATTTTGTTTGCTGCTATAGAAATCAATGCACCAGCAGAGGCTGCATTATTATCTACAAATACCCAGATGGGTATATGTGAATGCAAAAAAGCAGTACGTATACTGTCTGCATCTACTAATGTGCCTCCATAGGTGTTCAAATGCACAATGATGAGATCTGCATCCACATCTTTGGCTTCGCTCATAGCTTTTTTTACTATTCTACTAGCAGATGGATCTATATTAGAAAATAATTTGAAATAAAAAATTTTTTGAATAGTATCTGAATCATTAGCATTAATAGTATTTATTAAAAATATATAAATAAAAATAATCAAAAATATTTTTAAATGGTGCATGTAATTATGATGAATAAAAGGTTAGCGGAGAGAGAGGGATTCGAACCCTCGGTCCGTAATATACGGACAACGGTTTTCGAGACCGCCCCATTCGACCACTCTGGCATCTCTCCTCTTTTTTTAATTATTGCAAAATTATAATATAAATTTATAATGAATTCCAGAAATAATTACTACAATAATGGCAACTCTTTTATTTTATTAACTGTCTTTTTCCCCTATTATATGTGTAATTTTAATGATAACATATTTAATCATAACTGCATAATTACTTAAAAATTTGGAAAAGATTTATTATTTAAGCTTGTGCTTTAATAAATATTAAAGGAATAATATACTGTAAAAAATAAATAGAATATAATTTTATTAAAGACCTATAATTTGATTATTGATTTTTATATTCTCACAACAGGATATTCATGCCATTCTTTATTTTTAAACAATTTGCCATTAGCTTTTTTATTTCTTTTTATTCCATCAGCTCCCCATGTTCCCCATTGTTTAAAAAAGAAAGGCACATTTTGTTTTTTGCATTGTAAATAGATTTCATTTACCCATTCTTGTTTTATTAGTCTAGCTCTATTACCTGACTCTCCACCTACTATTGCCCAATCAATATTTGTTAAATCAATTTTCCCAACAGAACCAATCAAAGGTTCAAATGAAACGAATTTTATCGTTGCATTTATTTTTCTTAATATATCAACTCTATATAAATATTTTGAATTCTCTACAGTTACGCCAAGCCATACATTTTCTGGTACATTATGATTTTGAAAATATTCAAACATGTTTTCAGCTCTTTTTGTTAAAATTTGATATGTATGTTGTGGTGTTTTATTGATAATGTCAAAAATTTGATCTAAATATTCATCGGGCATATCATCGTGAAACAAATCACTCATTGAGTTTACAAAGAATTTTTGTGGTTTTTTAATTTTTAATGGTTCATTCAGGCGATGTGGTAAGATTTTAAATTTGAATCCATCTTTATAATCTTCCATCCCCATAGCTTGTAACCTTTTAGCAAAAGATTCTGCATAGCAATATTTGCAGCCTTCAGATATTTTGCTACATCCTTTGCTGGGATTCCAGACTCTGTCTGTCCATTCTATTTTTGTGGTGTTCATTTTTTTATTATAATTTGACTTGCAATATTTTTTGCTGTTTTATTGTTAGATGCAAAAACAAAATGATATATTGGCACATTGCGATTATTGTATAAAACTAATGGTTTTTCTGTTACATAATCCCAAATTGTTTTTAATCTTTTAATATACAATTCAGCTATTTTTTCAATGGCATTATGAACCTTATGATTAATTTCTATTTCACCAAATAATGTATTTTCTTTTTTACTCTCATAGAATTCCTTTTGTATTTCATCTCTTGTTATTCCAAAAAAACTTTCAAGTTTATTAATATTTTTAAGATTTCCTTGTCTATCTAATAACCTATTAATTATAACACCACTTGGCAGTAGTATCCATACATCTACTCTTTTATTTTTAAATTTTTCTATACTTTCCCAATTTAATTGCATGCCAAATGGATCAAGTAATATAAGGGCTACTTTAGAATTATCTAAATAATTACTAAATTCAATCAAAGCAGCATTAATGTCTTTTTGCCAAAATACATATTTCGATTTTTCATCAAAATGTGGTTCTATTTTAGTTTTTAATTTATTTAGTGCATTTTCATCTGTATCAATAAAATAGTATTCATCAAATTTTTTATCAAGTTTTACTACTCTTTCTGCTGATCCTTTATAAACTTCTATTTCAGATTCATCAATATTTAATTCTGAAAACGAAAGAGTATCTTGATCTTTAGTGAAAAATCTGTCACCACAACCAGCAAAACCGTCAATATAAATTATTGTTTGTGGCCATCCATTGAATTTTCTTCTTTGATTTAACATTATTGTTAAATACGCATTTACATATTTTTCAAAAGCTTGTAATTTTTGTTCTGTCCATGAACCGCCCCAACTTTTATCTATTTTTTTCATCAAAATAATTTTTTACTAAATTAATGAATTTTTTAGATTAAAATAAAGTTTTTTTAAGAATTTGTTTAATAAATAAAATCTGAAATAAAAGATGCAAATAAATCATTATCTAAATAATTAATATATTTGCATAAAACATAAAATCATGGCTGAAATAGAAATTTTTTTAGAGATAATAAGAAAAACTATAGATGATGGACTAAATAGAGAGAACTATGCTATGTTATTAGCAAAAGGTAAACAAATAGGATTAGATAAATCAACTATAGAAGCTCTGATAAAGCATGAATTAGACATTAATAATGATGTAAATGAAAATAATGATAGGGATAGTGAAAATGTAGAAATAAATGATGAAACTAATGTAGATGAGGAGAATGAATTTCGCTCTGCTATCACACGTGGTGGGTCTATACTCACACCAGATATACTCATAATAACTGATCAAGAAGTGATATATAAAAAACGCAATAAATTTTTGATAAATGTAGATACTATTACTATGCCAATATCTAATATCTCTTCGGTGAAGCTAAATACCAGCCTAATAGGTACAGATATAATAATAACTAGCTACGGTGAGGGCAATATAATTTGTAAGAACTTTACTAAATCTGATGCTAAAAAAATAAAAGAGCTTATTATGAAAAAGATAGAAAAGAGCAGAAGGAGACGCTTCTAATAGTAGAACAGTCCGATATAGCGTACTGTAGCCAGCTTATATAAAGTTATATTACAAATTATTATTGATTTTGGATTATTATTTTAAAAAAAAAACTGAAAAATGAGTATGTTATCTATACGTTCAATAAAATAATTAATTCCCTGCTAAAAAAATTTTTTATGTGTTTATATCTAAATTGAATTTTAATGTAAATTTGTAAAAAGTATATAGATTATTCAAAATAATGAAAAATATTAATGACATAGAAATATATAGAATAACACACATAGATAATATTCCTCATATTCTCAAAAATGGAATAACTCATAAGGATTCATTGAAAAATAACCCTAATTATAAAAAAATTGGAGATAAATCTTTAATCTCAATACGAAGTTCAAAAAAAATCGAAATATCTAATGGCGAGGACAACATCGTTAAAGAAATAAATTTAGGAGATTTTATTCCATTTTATTTTGATGTTAGAATGCCAATGCTTTATGTAATTCAGCATGGTGGGAACTATGTTGAAAACCCCACAAATGCAAAAGATATTATATATATTGTTTGTAAATTAGTAGATATATTATCATTAAATCTTGAATATTATTTTTCAAATGGACATGCAACTGATTATTTTACGAAATTTTATGATAAAACTAAGATAAATGAAATAAACACAATTTTAGATTGGGAGTGCATTGAATCAAAATATTGGGGAGGAGAAGAAAATGCAGTAATTAAATGGAAAAAACAAGCCGAATTTTTAATAAAAGGAGATATACCACCAAAATTAATCAAATATTTTATTTGCTATGATAATTCTATTAGGGAAAATTTAATTAATTTTGGCATATCTGAACAAAGTATAAAAATTGATCCAGATGCATATTTTTAAAAATTTTTTAAAAAATGATAAAATACATTGAAGGGAATATCCTAGAAAGTAAAGCAGAAGCTCTTGTAAATACTGTAAACACTGTAGGTGTAATGGGTAAAGGTATTGCTTTACGATTTAAAAAAACGTTTCCTGAAAATTTTAAAAAATATGTAAAAGCATGTAAGAATGGTGAAATAAGTATAGGACGGTTGTTTGTTACAAAAGAAAATACTATTGCTGGAGAAAAAATAATAATAAATTTCCCAACTAAAAAAGATTGGCGAACCCCTTCAGAGTATGAGTATATAGAAAAAGGATTAGATGATTTGCTCAGAATCATTAATGAATATGAGATAAAAAGTATTGCACTACCACCACTCGGAGCTGGTAGTGGTGGATTAATCTGGGAAAAAGTAAAAAAAATTATAGAAGAAAAACTAAAAGATTTGGATATAGACATATATGTGTATGAACCTACTGCAGCAATAAAAGAAGAAATGAAAGCAGAAAGAGTGAAACTAACAGATGCTCGTGCTCTCATGCTATATGTACTTTATGATCTCGTGAATCAAGGAGAATTTGTTTCAGAGTTTTCTGCTGAAAAAGTTTGTTATTTTTTACAAAAATTTGGTGCAGAACAATATTTTAATTTACAATATTCACCTAAATATTATGGCCCTTATTCAGGAAAAGTAAGATACGTACTTAATTATTTGAGTGGTAGCTACCTTATGGGCTATAGTGATTTAAACAAAAAACCATTTGAACCTTTATTACTTGTAACAGACGGTTATGATTCTGTAAAAGATTATGTAGAATCTAAACCTGAATTATATAAAATAGCTAAAGAAACTATCAATTTTTTAGATGGTTTTTATTCTGATTTTGCCCTAGAATTGCTCTCTACTATAGACTGGATAATGAAAGAAAAAAATACTGATGATATTAATATGATAAAAAAAGAACTGAATAGTTGGAGCAATAGAAAAAGGACAATTTTTTCTGATGATAGATACATAGAGATTGCTGTGAAACATTTGAAAGAAAATGGATAAAAACTATATTTATTTTTGAAATTAAAGATGTTAAAATTCTGAAAGTTATTATATTACAAGATTACTAGTATTTCATTCTAGTCCTTTCTTTATATAGTCATCATATTTAACTTTATCTATAAATCAAGAATTTCTATGTACACATAAAAGTATGACAAATCCATTTTATTAACAAAGTCATTTCTTTCCCCTAATATACATCGCCTCTACCAATTTTTATTTCATCAAAAATCCATATTCATAAACTTTTTGTTCTATTTTTTTTGCTAAAACTGCAATAGCATCTTTTAAATTACTTAAAAGTTCCATATATTTTTTATCATCACTTTTATTTTTCATTTTCCCTTTTTCGTCTCTACCTTGGAAATATTCTCTGATGTCGTAATAGCTAGCATTAGGATTAGAATTAGGTTGTGAGTGATAGTATCGCCATAGCTCTCTACCTGCATCGAATACTGCTTTTGCTTCGTTAGAAAAAATTAAAGGGGTATTTTGTTTTTCTGAATTAGCGAAAATAGTGTTCTCATCATTAGTTTTTATTTTTCCTTGAATGAAATCTGTCATGAAATGGCTGTCAAATTTATCTCTTGCATTCACTTCGTCCTCTGTGAATGGTATCCAATGATTTATGCCTTCTTTACTAGTTATATAATTTTGAGTATGAAATAAGGTGAAAGCAAGGCAGTCATTCTGAAACTCTGTATCTGTTTGCCATCCATCATTAGGATATAAAAATTGATCGCGATCATTTAGCCAAGTGGCTTCTATACACTGACGTACTGAAAAATATATACAAGAAATTACAAGATTTGATTTATCTATCGTAAATTTCCCATCACCACCTAAAACAATTGTTTCAAAATTTGTAATACGTATTCTGTTTTGATGTTGAAAATCATTACTATTATAAATTAATTTTGCTATTGGTTGATATTTGTGTCTATATAGAATAAGCCATTTATTAAGAAATACTGAATCATTATAAGTTGAAAATTTCTTAGTCCCAATAAAGTTTCTACTTTCATCATAAACATCTGCAATAATATAATTGAATGTTTCTTGCTTACTAGAGTCATAAAATTGAAAGCCAATAGGGAAATTGCCTTTTACATTATCAAATGTGTTTGCAGGAACAACAAAAAGCTTTTCAAGTTTTGCTTGAAATAAAAGCCTCATAGTTTTAAAATCAGGTGCATTAAGCAGTTTTAATTTTGAAAAAACTCCAATTTTACACCCATTAATTTCTTTGTAAATTCTATATAAAAATTGAATATATAATTCATCTTTTGCTTCTCCAATTTCTTCACTATGCCAATTTGTATTTGCTACACCCAATCCTCTTTTGTACGGTGGATTGATATAAATTACTAATTTTTTTCGTTTTTCTGGGTCATTAATTATTTCCTGTAACCCTTCTGGCAGTTTGCTGAAATCATCATTAAGAAAATCGAATTGAAATACATGGCTTTCTAAAAGATTGGCTCCGTTTTTTATTCTGTCTCTCATCACCTCCACATCTTGTTCATCTAGGGTAGAAGCCCAAATGTTGTATTTGTTGGTAAGTCCTGCAAGCAAGTTACCCGTGCCAGCAGCACAATCCCACACATAATATTCATCTTGCCAGTTTTCGCCCAGTACGTCGGTAATGTATTTTTGCGATAGTTCCACCCATTTCTGTGGTGTAAAAAAACTACCTTTCCTTTCTCTGATATCCTGTGGCACGAGCAGGTCTCTTCTCTCCACGATGTAATCCCAATATTCTTCTAATGGTGGGCGTTCATATTTATTCCAAAATTGATTGTGTGCTTTTTGATTATCTTTAAATTCAGCTTTTTTACTGCTGAATAGACCGGTTTCATCTGTTTTTCTATCCAGCTCATAATGATCATGTTTGAGTAAAACAAATAGCTTATCTTTTAGCGTAACATTTTCATCAGAAAGTAAATCAGCCAAATAAAAATCTCCATCAATGATACCACTTTTTTTGGCAGCATCCCAATTAACATCGATACTTGGCTTAACTGTCTGTAACCATTTATTATAAACCACCATGAAATTATTTTTATCAATCTTTATTTTGCTTTGTCCAAAATTGCCATGTTTAAAGTTATCTTTTATAAATTTTTTTAGTTCATTAGCGTCTTTTTCATAAGAAAACAAAAGAGTTTTTTCATCAATAATTTTTTTAACCTTATTATAAATAATCTGAAACTCTTTAGTAGAATGATTAGAAGGAGTTACTTTCCAGTTAAAATCATTTATATAAAAAATATCATGAATGTCATTATATGGAATAAAAGCAATCTTTTCTGCATCAAAAGCACCAAGAAAAGATGGAGGCAAATATTTATCAAAAGTACGAGCCTTGCCAATAGTTAATATCAGCTGAACAATAGAAGTATATATATCTGAAGAGCCTGCCTTTGCCTCTGCCCATAATAGAGATTGTGGTTCTGTATCATCTTTTGTACCTTGCCACTTGCTAACACAAAAGTCTACATTACCGATTATTTTTGTACAATCATATAACCAGAAAAAATCATGAGCTATTTTATTTTTTAATTCTTCTTCTCTAATATTTCCGTATTTCATAAATTTAATAGTATTTTAGACAAAGTTAATAAATTTTTTTAGAGAATAAAATATATTGCAAATCGTGTTGATGCCATTATACAAGCAAGTCAAACTCTCGAAAATTGTCAGCTACCTAACCAGATTGACTTTTATAAAAACCTAATCAAAAGCCGAGAAAATGAAATTAATCAAAAAATATACGATCTGTACAATCTATCTGATGATGATAAAATGGAGATAGAAAAAGTGTGGTGTAATATGTAGTATGCGAGAAATAGAAGCGACGATTGTAATAGACACTTCAACAACAATTTATGATTGCTAGTACTATCACTCTTATTATTATGTAAAAGTTAAAAATTAAAGGATAATTTATTAAATTAATTTATTAATTTTGCAAAACAAACCAATAAAAACATAAAAATATGAAAAAATTAAATGTAGGTGCAAAAAAAGTAGCTCTAGGTATGTTCATTAGTTTATTTAGTATAGCTGCTTATTCTCAATTTTATATTAATGTGGGTGGTGGCTACAATCTAGGAATAGCTAATCAATCATTATTACATAATTATGAAAGTACAAATAATATCGAAAAAATGGAAAATGTAACAACTTCATTGGGTAAGGGTCTTAACTTTGGACTAAATCTTGGATACATGTTTAATGATAATATCGGTATAGATTTGCAATGTTCATATCTATTAGGTGACGAAAATGTAGGAGAATCTAAATCTAATTATACTTTTTTTAGCACTAATTACTATGATTATGAAAAAATATCTGTCAAAAATCAGATAATTAGAATCAATCCTTCATTAATAATAGCTAGTGGTTTTGACAAGCTAGACCCTTATGCTAGATTTGGTGTGATATTAGGCTTTGGCTCTGTTACTTATACTAATCTAAATGAAGAATATGAAAATAATATATTAGAAAATAAAGTAATAGAAAAGTGGAAATTTAATGGTGGAATGGCTTTTGGTCTTTCATCAGCACTTGGACTCATGTATCACATATCAGATTTAATATCTGTTTATGGAGAATTAGATTTAGTGAGTATGAGCTATGCTCCTACCAAAGGTGTAATGACAGAATACACTGTAAACGGGGCAGATAAATTACCAGATTTAACAACTGATGCCAAAGAAATCGAATTTTTAGATGAAATCACTTATGATGATGATAATCCTCCTTCAACAGCAGAACCTAGCAAAGAGCTCAAATTTTATTTTCCTTATAGTAGCATAGGTCTTAATATTGGAGTTAGATTTTCATTCTAGCGGATTAGATTTTTGTTAAAATATCTTAAAAGAGCAGAATATTCAGATTCTGCTCTTTTTTATTTAATTTTGTAAAAAAAAATTATGAAAAAGGGTAATTTATTTATAGTTATTATTTTAACTTTCATTTTGTCGATAAATGCTTTTTCACAAAATGCAAGTTTAGGTGTTAAAGGCGGACTAAATCTATCTAATATGATAATTAAAAATGATGATGAGACTTTGAGTGATGATTTTAAAATGCTTGCAGGTTTCCATGTTTATCCTTTCTTAGAATATTCTTTTTCTGATATTTTTGCAATAGATGCTGGTTTAAATTTTCAATCTCGTGGTTACTCAATTATCGAAGATAATTTCAAGCTACGTTTTACCACTCTGTATTTAGATATACCTATAAATGCCAAGTTTAATTTTGATTTAGGTAGTGTGAAATTATTTTGTAATGTGGGTCCCTATGTAGCATTTGGCATTGGTGGTACAATTTATTCCGAAACTTCTATAGGCAGTTATACTACTACTACTAGAAGAGATATAGACTGGGGAGATGATTTGAAATCTACTGATTATGGACTAAATATAGGTGTAGGTTTAGATATTAATAATTTCATCGTTGGCTTGAATTATGGCTGGGGAATAGCAAACCTGTCTACTATAGACAATGATCATAACAAAGCTAATAATTATGTGTTAAGCATATCTTTAGGGTATAAATTTGATTTATAATAAATACTGTAATTAATAGTAAGGATAAAAAAAATAATAGTAAGGAATAGAATTATTCTTTTCTATATACTTTGCTCACACCATCAATGGTTTTGATTTTTTCTATTAGTTGTTTTAGATGATCTATGTTATTTACATACAACTTTATCTCACCAGAGAAAGTACCTTCTGTCACTTCTAAGAAGAAATATCTAATATTAGAATTCATTTCTTCTGAAATCAACTTGCTAATATCTTTTACAATGCCTTTCCTATCACTACCTTCTAATCCAATGCTAGTTTTGAATTCTAATGGTCTATTTTCTTCCCATTTTACTTTAGTTACCTTATTGCCAAAAAAAGCAGCTTTTTCTTTGAAAACTGGACAAGTAGTTCTATGAATTTCTAGAGTATTGGCATCTCTGAAGAAACCTATCAGATTGTCGCCAATAATAGGATTACAGCAATCACTCAGGATATACTTAATTTGTTGAGTATTGTCTAGCATTGTATTATCAACATTAGTAGACATTGCTGTGAGATCTTTATTATCATCACTATTTTTGTTCGTCGAAGAATGCCTGAAAAGTCTAGAAAAAGTCGATGGACGTTGAGATTGTATAAATTGTTTCAATTGTTTAACATCTAATTGACCTTTAGCAGCTGCCAGATACAATTGTTTATTATTGTTATAGCCTAAATGATGAGCAAATTTATTGACTGTATTCTCATTATATGTTTCTTTTATTTGAGTAAACATTCTCTCGATGATTTCTTTGCCATGCTCAGCCATTTCTGTCTCTTCTTTATGCAGAGCAGCTTTGATAGCATTATGGGCTTTAGTAGTTTTTACAAAATTTAGCCAATCTGCACTAGGACTAGCTTTTTCACTTGTTAAAATATTTACTTGGTCGCCACTTTTAAGGATTGTACTTACTGGCACTAGTTTATGATTTACCTGAGCACCTATGCAATGATCTCCTAAGTCTGTATGAATAGCATATGCGAAATCAACAACTGTAGAGCCTTTAGGTAATTGTAATAGTTTACCTTTAGGAGTGAAAACTGGTATTTCATCAGTAAAAAGAGCAAATCTGAGGTCATCCAAAAAATCTAAAGCATTTTCATTTGGATTTTCTAAAATATTTCGTATAGAATTTAACCATTCATCTAGAGTACTCGTTTTGCCATTATCTTCTTTATATTTCCAATGAGCAGCATAGCCTTTTTCAGCAATTTCATCCATGCGTTCAGACCTAATCTGTACCTCTACCCATCTACCTTTATTACTCATTAACGTTACATGTAAAGATTCATAACCATTAGCTTTAGGCACTGATATCCAATCGCGTAGACGTTCTGGATTCATAGTATATACATCAGTAACTATACTATACACTCGCCAGCAATCTGCTCTTTCATTTTCTGGTGTACTATCTAAGATTATTCTAATAGCAAAAACATCATAAATATCTTCGAAATTTAGTTGTTTTTGAGTCATTTTGCGATAAATAGATGATATAGCTTTTGTACGCCAAGTGATTTTGTATTTTAAGTCAGTTTGATTTAGCCTCTCAATGATAGGATTTAGAAATTCTTTAATAAAAGCATCACGTTCAGAAGAAGTTTCTTCTATTTTAGAGTTAATGTAGTTGTACATTTCAGGATCATTATATTTGAGAGCTAAATCTTCTAATTCACTTTTAATATTATATAATCCTAATCTATGTGCTAATGGAGCAAATAAAATGGAAGTTTCTGCAGAGATACGTTGTTGCTTATCAGGAGGCATAGAATTTAGAGTACGCATATTATGTAGTCTATCTGCTAGTTTTATCAAAATCACTCTAACATCATCAGCCATAGTTATCAGAATTTTCCTAAAATTCTCAGCTTGAGCAGAAGTATTATTATTAGATTCAGCTAATTGGATAAAATCAGTAATTTTTGTTAATCCATCAACTATAGAAGCTATCTTATCGCCGAAATGATTTCTTATATCATCTAATGTATAATCTGTATCCTCGACTACATCGTGTAATAGAGCACTAACAATAGATGTAGTACCTAGTCCTATCTCTTCTGAACATATTATGGCTACCTCTAGTGGATGATAAATATACGGATCTCCACTATATCTACGCATACCTTTATGAGCCTCGCTAGCTAGATTAAAGGCTTTTCTGATAAGTGCTCTATTTTCTTTGCTAGTATTATATCGCAGTGTACGTAATAAATATCTATATCTATTTACTAGATGTCTACTTTCTTCTTCACTTAGTCCAAATAAATTATTCATAATTTATACAAATATACAAAATTTTTTTTATTTTTACGATAGTTTCGCTTAAATTTCTTTAATATTATTAAATCAATCAAATGATTATAAAGTTAATAGTTAAAATATTTTTATTAGTCTATATTATAAAATTGTTTATACCATTTAATAAATTCTCTAATGCCATCTTGCACTTTAGTTGTGGGTTTATAACCAAAATCTCTCACTAAATCAGAAACATCAGCTTCAGTGTAGGGTACATCACCTGGTTGCATAGGTAGAAATTTTTTAATGGCTTTTTTGCCTAATTCATTTTCTATAGCTTCTATATAGTCTAATAGTTTTACAGGGTTAGAATTGCCAATATTATATACCTTATATGGAGCAATATTACTACTTGATGGATCTGGATTAGCATCTATAGTTGGCTTAGCTGGTTTATCTATTACTTTAATTACTCCCTCAATGATATCATTGATAAAAGTAAAATCTCTAGTCATATTGCCATAATTAAATACTTGAATAGGTCTATTCTCTAATATAGATTTAGTAAATAGAAATAAAGCCATATCTGGTCGCCCCCAAGGCCCATAAACAGTGAAAAATCTCAATCCTGTCGTAGGAATATTAAATAAATGACTATAAACATGTGCCATCAATTCATTACTTTTTTTAGTAGCTGCATATAAACTAATAGGATGATCTACACTGTCCGCAGTGCTTAGAGGCATTTTGGTATTGCCACCATACACACTGGATGAGCTTGCATAAACCAAATGTTTTATATTATTATCTCGAGCAGCCTCTAGAATATTTAGAAAACCAACAATATTGCTATCTATATAAGCATAAGGATTTTCTAAACTGTATCTCACACCTGCCTGAGCTGCTAGATGGCATATGTTATCAAATTGTTCGTTAAGTACTAGATTTTTGATAGCATCTTTATCTTCTAGATTCATTCTAATAAAATTATAATTAGGATATTTAGTGCTAGCAATACGTTTGTTCCAATTCTCAGCAATTTTATCAATGCCTGTTTCAGCTAATCGAGCATATTTTAAATTCACATCATAATAGTTATTAATGTTATCTATGCCTACAACTTCATCACCTCTTTCAAGTAATTTTTTTGTCAAATGAAATCCAATAAATCCCGCACTGCCAGTAACAAGTATTTTCATAAAAAATTATTCATAAATTAGTAAAATTATTAAAATAATGGAAGAGTATCCTCATTACTTTTGTTTTTAATGTTTAAATGTTCATAAGCTAATTTAGTAGCTTCACGGCCACGTGGAGTACGTTTTAGATAACCTTGCTGTATTAGAAAAGGTTCATAAACTTCCTCAATAGTACCAGGATCTTCACTCACAGCTGTAGCTATGGTATTTAAACCGACAGGACCACCATTAAATTTTTCAATAATAGTAGATAAAATTTTAATATCCATTTCATCAAGACCATGAGAATCGATATTGAGGGCATTGAGAGCATAGAGAGTGATTTGTTTTTCTATAACTCCCGAGCCTTTTATCTGTGCGAAATCCCTAACTCTACGTAACAATAAATTTGCTATACGAGGAGTCCCTCTACTACGGCGTGCTATTTCTTCTGCAGCATTCATGTCTATCTCCACATTTAATATTTTGGCAGACCTGAGTACTATCTGTAGTAAAACATCAGTAGTATAGTAATCTAATCTAGAACTTATACCAAATCTAGACCTAAGAGGAGATGTCAATAATCCAGACCTAGTTGTTGCTCCAATGAGAGTAAATGGATTCAGTTTAATTTGAATAGATTTAGCATTAGGTCCAGACTCAATGAGAATGTCTATTTTATAATCCTCCATAGCAGAGTACAAATATTCCTCTACTACTGAGCTGAGGCGATGTATTTCATCTATAAATAATACATCAAATGGTTTCATAGAAGTTAACAAACCAGCTAAATCTCCAGGCTTCTCTAGTACTGGTCCAGAAGTTACTTTAATATCTACACCTAATTCATTTGCTATAATATATGAAAGAGTAGTTTTTCCTAAACCCGGTGGCCCATGTAGTAAAACATGATCTAGAGCCTCATGACGAGCTTTAGCAGCTTTCACAAAAATACGTAAGTTCTCTACTATCTGCTGTTGTCCAAAAAATTCACCAAAATCTTTAGGCCTTATCAAGCTCTCATACTCTCGATCCTTTTCACTTAAATTTTCTTTATCTAAATTTATTGCTTCATTCCTAATCATAGTAAAATGATATGTTTTTTCAAAGTTACTAAACTTTATTGAGATAAAATTACTTTACATTAGCTATATAAGTTAGTGCTGTACTATAATTTTATTAATGTATTTACTTTCATCAATAAATAACTGTAAATAATAAATACCATCAGCTAACTTAGATAAATCTAAATAAAAACTATTTTGTGAATTTAAAAATATATTGGTAGGTATCACTCTACCAGTAATGTCTAATAATGATAATCCCTTTAAGCTCATATTATCATTTAATTCGATATTTACTCTATCAGTAGTAGGATTTGGATAAATATTTATCAGTTGATTTGAGCTCTCAGCTATATTTTGACACTCATCCACAAAAGCTATAATGGGAACTTTGCTACTAGAACAATCTGGTATTTTGATTTCCCAATCATAAAAATAGTAGTAATATCCCTGATCTGTAGCAGAACAGCCAGTGATAGATAAAACATTATTTATTTGATAAGGATAACTACTGCCACTATTATTTCTCCATAAATACGGAGACCCTGGCCCCCATAGTTTCAGATTATTAGCTATAGGTAAATTAAATCCTAAGTTAATACGAGAGATGCCATTGGGGATATTTACAGTTTTATCGGCAATAGTATTCCCTTGATAATCTGTTAATTCTATATATCTATTGCCTGCACCCTGAGCATTTACCTCTACAGAAACTAAAATAGAATTAGCATAACTGTCAAAAATCAAATAATGTTGATTAGTATTTGTAAAATAACCACCATTACTTGAGCTGCGAGTATCACCCACATTGTAAGAAGCTGATGGGAAATGATCCTGTACCCAATAGGTAGTTGTCTGTTGCAAAGCTGGAGTAATGAATGATTGGCCAGTATTAAACGAAGATAAATCTGTTGTAGAATAGTACCATAAAACTTCTCCACTGCCATTAGCAAATAAATTTGCTGTTTCATTAGGACATATTGTGTCTCCCATCACTGTAGGAGGCTGTGGTCTATTAATATTAACGATATTTGTCTTGGTAATGCTATGGCTACCATAACTATTGCTAGTACTTAGAGATACTGTATAAACACCATTATTATTGTAAATATGATAAGGTGATTGTAAATTTGATGTACTGCCATCACCAAAGTCCCAAGACCAGCTAGTAGGATTATGAAATGATTGATCTATAAATTGAACAAAACCATTACATGGATTTATAGAATCTATTTGAAAAGCAGATAAGGGAGCTACATTGGTAGCATTACAAATCCACACTGCTTCGAAACCATTCAAGTTAAGAGCCTGATCAGAATGTAATTTCAAGGTCAATGCATTACCAGAAGAGAATATAGTGTCCGGAGCACCTGTAGTATTGCAATATCTACCCAGAGAAGTACTACTAGTATTAGGTCCATCAAATATTTCTAAATAATCATAATCGCAACTAGAACCACTACCAGGCTCTATATCGAAAGAATTAAAAAACAGTGTAATAGAAGTTGCACCAGTAGGACTAATAGTGATAATAGCATCCGAAGCATCATCATAATTGCCATTAGGGCCACCACCATCATACAAAATCCCATTACAATTTGAAATATTACCACCACTACCATTTAGAGGCATTTCAACATAACACAAGTTATTAGGATCTACTGAAATGTAATTTGTCATAGTTAAAGTATCTATACCACAACTATTGCCATCTGCAATAAGTGTAACAGTGTAATTGCCATAGCTGTTATAAGTGTGAGAAGGATTTTGTGCAGTACTAGTACTGCCATCACCAAAATCCCAATAATATGAAGCTGCATTATTAGATAAATTACTAAATTGAACGGTTAATGGAGCTTGACAATTTTGAGTGATAGACGCTGAGAAATCAGCTGATACACCTGGCTGATATGGATCACCTACACCAATAGCATACATAGCATTAGTAACGGCCTCTACCTCAGCAGAACAAGGACCATATAATTCTGTAGCTGTCAAAATTGTATAAAAACGTGCATCAGAATAAGTAGCAGAAGTAGGCAAATAATTAACCAATGTATAATAAGCTATCTTAGCAGCCTTGTCTATACCAATTCCAGTCACTGAAAAATTATTACCAATATCATTAGTCCCAGTTTTACCATTTACTAAAATATAGAACCAATGACTAAAAACAGTACTGTTATTATGCACCTCTTCACTTGGATCCCAGTAATCACCATAATAAGTATCAGGATTTTGATATAAATTGGGATTAGCAATTGATCTGAAAGCAGCACCTATATCTTCGCCTATAGTCCAATTAGCATCGGTAGGTTTAGCATAAAACTCTACAACAGTACCAAAAATATCACTAAAAGCTTCATTTAATGCACCTGATTCATTAGCATAGACTAATCCCGCTGTAAATTCTGTAAGACCATGCGTGATTTCATGAGCAGTAATGTCGACAGTTGTCAATGGAGAATATGTAGCATCTCCATCACCATATGTCATTCTAGAGCCATCCCAAAAAGCATTTACATTGTCTGACAATCCAAATACAGTTAGATCTGTATGCACATAATTATATAAAGCAAAACCGTTATTATCTATACTGTTTCTATTAAATGTATTATAAAAATAATCATAATATTTCTCAGAAGCCCAATGTGCATCAGTAGCAACTTCATCTTTTTGTGCATTTACATTATTCCAGTAATTATCATTATCAGTAAAATCTACAGCACTATTATAATCACTGCCAAGTTGCATATTATATGTGAAAATACCATTACCTCTTCCAGACTCTCTCAATCTATAATATCCACTATATGAATCTGTCGTTATAGTTTGAGTACCACTATATTTGGTAACAGCTGTACCTTGCACATCTGAATTTTGTATTTTATTGATAATATCTATAATTTCTCCAGTATTAGCATCTATATAATAATCTTTTTTAGCAAGTGGCCTTTTAGAATAAATAGTTAGCTTGTATGCCAAATTTTCTCGATCATTAGTTTTATAAATCACTAAATGTGGTTGAGGAGTATAGGTAGCATTTTGATCTTTATTAATAATTTTCAAATATGCCTCCTCAGCACTATCCTGCCACATATATAAATCTGCTTTATGTACATCTAGAGCTATCTTAACTGCCATATCACCACTGATTGACGGACTAGAAATAGGATGTATGTTTGTCCAAATGGTCCCACTAAAAGAATTAATTTTCCCATTTTTCACATGTAATTTAAAAATAGCCCATTCAATAGGAATAGTATCGTAGTATTGCTGATATTTGTAATGTTCTAATCCGATTAAATCTTTTTCTACATTTAATAATTTATAATTTATTTTAAAAGTTTTTTGCCACTCCGAGAGTAGCTGATCAGTAGTTTTGTCAATACTACTATTAAATTTAATGTAAGAAGGGAAAGTTTTATTATCATTATAATAAATGCGTTCAGCACCATTTATTATTTTGTCTGCTTCAGCATTATTAAATTCCTGTGAATAAATCATAATGTAAATGATACAACTTAAAAGTGTCAAAATTGTTCTTTTCATAATTTGAATGTTAAAAATATTTATAAAATTAATAATTATTTTTGAAATAATGTTACTTAAAGTGAATTCTAAAAATTCATTTTTTGCAAAAATAATTCTTTCTATCTGTCTATCAATTTTTTAATATTCAGTAAATTTAAACAAACAACTTGTTCATGATAAAAGTTTTTTTTAATATTTACAAAATCTACAATTTTCTTTATTAATTCTAATGAATTAGCTATGTTTATTTTTTTTGTTTTTTATTCATCAAATATAAGTAGTTGTATTGATATATATGATAATTACAAATTTTTAAAAGTTCCTTTAAAGAAAATAGTTTAAACTTAAACTTAAAATTAAAAATTTAAAAGAAAATTTATAAAAAAGGCGATAAAAAATTTTAAAATAAATGAGGAGGTAAAAAAGTAGAAAGTAGGAGGGTGAGAAATGTTTGTTAAAAAATATTTAAATGTTATAGATTAAATATGTTAATGACATCAGAGCACTGTACCGCTCCCACGCCCGCCTATCCGACGCCGCCAAGTTCAGTATCCTCCCAGTATCTTCAATTACCATCTCTGCCAAATACTTTCCCTTCACTACAAACCACATTATATAGTTTGTCAAATACTTCGTCGCTACCCCACGAAACTTATAATATATCCACCCTACAAAATCTGTTATTTTCTTATGAATAGTTGATACACTGTATATCCCTTGCTTCATCTTGTTTTTGTTAGTTATTTCTTTGTGTTTAATGTGCTCTGCATTTACTGTCTTGAATGCTTTTTTATTACTGCCACATATCACCGAATTATCTGATATTCGAGATTTTAGAAAATCAGATATGTGCTCAGCTTGTACTCGTTTATCTTCCAATTTTTTAAACAAAATATTTCCACTTCTATCTGTGGCAGCTAATACTGCCACTTTCGTTGGCTTCTTTTTCTTTAACTTTTTTAACTCTTTCTTTTCTCGTTTCTTTTTGCCTTTCTCGGAGTAATTCATTAGTAGTTCTTCTAGTTCTACTACTCCAAAGAAATTTACATTATCCTCAAATGATTGCAAAGCACATAATATTCTATGACGCCAAAAGAAACTTGTTGTGAGACTTATGTGTGCAATTCTTGCACTCTCTCTCAAGCTCATACCAGCACTCATACATTTTATGTATTCTAGCATTTTGGCTTTTTCATGAACACCATACATAAAAGTGCCTGTAGTTACTCTGAATTGTCTACCACAGGTTTTGCAACGATAGTTTTGTACTCCACTTTGTAAGCCATTTTTGATTACATGACTACTATTACAATCTGGACATAGTACACCAGTAGACATAGCTTTGATTTCTTGGTAATCGACTACATCTTTACCTTCTTGAATCATTTCATCATATAGATTGTTGTAAAACTCACGTGTTTCTTCTTTTGTTAGGGTGAATATTTCGGTTGGATTTTCTAAAAGTTTATTCATAAACATATAATTTTTGCAAATATATAATTTTTTGATAATTTAAAAACTTGATAAACTATAAAAATTAATGTTCTTATAAAACAGCTATTCTTAATATCATCTATATTTTTTTGTAATTTTGTTAAATTTTTTATAAAAACACAAACATAATATGGAATCTATTAAGCAGCAGCGAGTAGCCAGTGTCGTTAAAAGGGCATTATCTGAAATTTTTGTCAATGAAGCTAAGGATTGGTTTCATGATGCTATGATTACAGTTACCGTAGTTAGAGTAACAAGTGATCTGAAGTTAGCTAAAGTATATGTTTCTATATATGGTGTACCTGATAAAAATAGTATTTTACAAGAATTACAAATTTTAAAATCTCAAATCAAAAATTTAATGGTTCAAAAAATTAGACATCAATTACGTTGGATGCCTGATTTACAATTTTTTATTGATGATTCTTTAGATTACATCGAAAAAATTGACAATATATTACATAAAAAATGAGGTCTACTTTTCTCTCTTATTGGATAGCTTATAGATTCTGGAAGTCTAAAAAATCATATAGTCTAATAAATATTTTAACTTATGTCACTTTTTTTGGTATCATGATAGCTGTGGCTGCACTAATAATTGTAATTTGTGTATTTAATGGTTTCGAGCATGTAATAGTATCTATGACAGAGGTGATTTATCCTGATATAAGCATAACTAAAGCTGATGCTAAACCATTTGATATAAATTCATTAAACTTAGACAAAATAAAACTAATTAATGGTATATCCTTTATTGAGCCAACGATAGAGGCAACAGCTCTAGCCAGATATGATGATGAACAGATAGTAGTTAAGGTGAAAGGCATATCTACAGATGGTTATAATATTCAAAATATCGCTCCTTATGTAATTTATGGTGAGCCTAAGGTAACTGTTTTAGATTCTATCCCAGCTGTTATTATAGGCAGTGGTGTAGCTCACAATCTAAATGTTAATATTAATGATTATTCGAGGTATTTGTTTTTATATTCAATAAAAGAAAACTCATCTCAGGTATCTGCTAATGCACTTTTTACTGAATCTGCTTGTGCTGTATCGGGTATATTTGCTGTCAATCAAGACTATGACAATGTTTATATTTATGCTCCTATATTAGAAGTACAAAATTTATTAGGTATAGGAAATAATTATAGTAATATAGAAATAAATTTAGCAGAGGGAGCTAACCTCACTAAGGTGAAAAGAGAACTTACAAAATTACTGCCAAAAGGGTTTATAGTGAAAGACAGACAACAGCAGGATGAACTTTTATATAAAATATTACGTAATGAGAGATTGATAGTTTTTATATTATTAGCTTTTATTGTATTGATAGCTTCTCTCAATGTCATTAGTTCACTTGGATTACTTTTAATAGATAAGCAAAAAAGAGTGCAGACATTATATGCATTGGGGATGGATATTTCGCAGTTAAAAAAGCTATTTTTGAGGGAAGGAGCCATCATAGTTTTAGGTGGTGGAGTAATAGGATTATTACTAGGAAGTGTTATTGCATTTTTACAATTACAATTTGGAATAGTTCCTATGCAAGGAGGGGAAATGGTCGGGTATCAGGCTTATCCAATAGCTTTTAAGTTCATTGATTACTTTTTTATAATTTTATTACTAGTAATTATTTCTATTTTATTACCTAGACTAACTGTGAAAAGAATAGATAAAAATTTTGTTTCTATTAGAAATAATTAATAATAAATTATCAGTATAAGTCTTGTTTTATTTCCTTTTGAAAAAAATTTATGACATAAAATATTTCATTGATTTGTAAAAAATACGTGTAGGAAAAATATTTTTAATAAATTTGCATAATTAAAAATTTTTATATAATTTTGCAATAACAACCCCAAAAAATATAAAAATATGAGAAGATTTAAATCAATTTTAACATTAGTATTAATGGTAAGTGTGAGCTTATTAATGGCTCAGAACAAGAGTGCTAATGTGGCATCTAAAAAATTAGATGCTTTCAAAGTAAACAAGGTCTCATTAAGTACTGATCAACAAATTTCTTTTGCTTCATATAAAAATGAAGTAGCTCCATTACTAAATAAAATAGCACAAAAAAATAATAAAAGAGCTATCACTATGTCTCATATGGGACATTCTGTAAATATTTTTTCAGTACTATTAGAGCAGCAGACTTGTTTAAGTGCTAATCAAGATCTAAACGCTATTACATTCACTTATAGACAAGACCCAACTTATCAAGGTGGTAGTGGTGTTGTTAGAACATCATTATCTACAAATGGTGGTACCTCTTTTGATAGTACAACATTGATACCGTGGAGTTTACCTATTTCCACTAGTAATTATTTGGGTAGGTATCCAAGTGGAGTTATTTACAATCCATCTGGTAATACAAACTATCAGGATGCTGCTATAGTAGTTACAGGTCCTATGCTTATAGGTGGTACATGGGGAGGAGATTTCTATGGATCTGAATTTCTAGACGGTACTGGTATAAATAATCAAGTTTTACCATTTGAAACTACACTTTATCCACATGTAGCTAGTGATAGACTTACTTTATTTAATAGATTATTTTTGCAATCACATGGAGATAAATTTTTTGTATTAGGTGATGCAAACGCAGATAATGGTACTAATTACACTAAAATAATTTATATAGTAAACATGGGACAATGGGATGCTACTGGTGATTCAGTTATTTGGCACAGAGTATCAGTAGAACCGAACTTTGGTACAACAGGTGGATTACCTGATGGATTAGCTTATCCTGCTTTAGCAATGGATGATAATGGGACTAATGGATATCTAGTATTTATTGGTCGTAATCCAGATGCCGATGACCCATTGTCTTATCAACCATTTATATATCAAACTAATGATGGTGGTAATACTTGGACTAAAATCCCTTTTAACTGGAATACTATCCCCACTATTGTAGATCATGTTGCAAATTTTGCAAGTTCTGGAGTAAATCGTCCATTTTTTGATTCTCCTATTGAGGCTACTTTGGACAAAAATGGTAATTTACATTTTGCTTGCTATGTCTACAAAGCTTGGAGTAATTCACCTGATTCATTATCATGGTTAGTAGATAGAGCTTACATGAATGGAGTGCTATTTGATATTCATCAAACCTCTACTGGATGGGATGCTACACTTATAGATACAGTTTGGTGTGATGATTATATTTTCGATTCAGATGCTGGTGTTGATTACACTATCGAAGCTCGTCCTCAAATGAGTCGTACACCTAATGGTAGTCATATTGTATTTGCTTGGGCAGATAGTGACACTTCTTATGTGACTGAAACTGAAAATGAATATAATAATATGATACCTGATGTATTTGTAAAAGTTTATGATGCTAACACAAATACATATTCAGAAACTATTAATGTAACTGTGGGCACTGATATTGAGGGTCAAGCTACTTGGCACTTTTTAGCTGATCAATGTTTCGATTTAGGTAATGGTAATATCAAAGTTCCTATATCTGTAGGTTTATTAGGTGGTGCATATACTTCTGACGATAGGATTGATTACTATCTGTTAAATGATGTTATTATTGGTCCACAAGGTATAACTAGCTATACAAATACTGCTAACTTCTCTATTTATCCTAATCCTGTATCTGATCAATTAAACATTAATCTGATTAATAAAGGTGCTAATACTATAAAAATTATGAATATAATGGGTGCAGAAGTTTATTCTACTGTAGTAGATGGTAAAGATCATTGTACTATTGATTTATCTAATTTACCCGCTGGCATGTATATAGTAAATGTATCTAATAGCACAGGTACTAATGCAAAGAAAATTGTAAAAAAATAATTTTTGCAAGTTTATTTTAATATAAAAAGATAGCCGTGCGAAGCACGGCTATCTTTTTATTAATTAAGTCATTTATGATTTTTATCAATTTATTTTTTATAATTTTGCATAAAAATTATTATGAAAAATCAATCTTGGCTTAATAGTTCTCTAGACAATAAATACCTTACTTTCTTATTTAGCTTAGATGAGAAACTAAATAAAAGTAATGATATACAAGAAATTTTTAATTTTATTATAAATAATATATCTAATTACTTTTCTAATTCAGAAGCGCTAAAGATACACATTACCTACGATAACATTAATTTTGGAGAAGGAATAGCTAATATAGATAAATCTAATATGATATCAATACCAATAATCGTTGATAATGAAGAGAGAGGTAAAATGATATTATATTATCAAGAGCTCGATAATGGTCAAATAGAATTCTCAAAAGCTGAAAAAGATTTCATAAAATTATTAATTTCCAGATTATCAGACTATTTAAGTACAATTGCAAAGATAGAAACTGTTACATATAAAGAGTATACACCTATTTATAACGCAAAAGTTTCAGATAAATATTCACAAGATTTAGTAAATTGGCTTTCAGCATTTAATCTAACGGTAGATCAAATAGATAGCTTACTTCATACTTGTCTTAATTTTAGAAAAGGAGAAACTGTTTGCAAGCAGAGTGCGTTTTCATCATATTTCATTTTGTTAGCAGATGGCTATTGCAAGTCTTTTGTAGAAGATAGCAAAGGACATACTTTGAGTTTTATGGTTAATAAAGCATTCGAATTTATTGCTCTTTCATCTTTGTATGGTAAATCATTTTATTTTACTACAGTTACATTAACTCCTTGCAAAATTTATTTAATTGAGAAAAATGATTTTTTTATTATCATGGAGCAAAATAAAGATTTTCATAGAGAAGTGACTAAATGGTTGTGCGAAAACTACAATATAGTATTTGAAAAATTAGCTATTAGAGGGCTAAAGCAAACAATAGGGAGAGTGGCTCATACACTATTATATCTCAGTCAAACTGTTTTTGAAAGTGATGTCATACCAAATTTAATTACTAGAAAAGACATTGCTGAATTCTCTGGTATGTCTAATGAAAATTGTGTAAGGATATTATCGTCTTTTAAAAGAGACAACATTATAAAATATACTAAAAATGGTATTCAAATAAAAGATTTAGATCTATTAAAAACTATGATAATTGCTGGTTAGCAAAATTTTAAATAAAAAAATGACTTTCAAATATTTTTTTTGCTTTATTAAATTATATTATCATATTTTTAATAATAAGGATTAGCAAATGTTTTGACATCGTCTAAGCTTACTTTACCATCACATAGGATCATTAATCTTTCAATAATATTCCTCAGCTCTCTCACATTACCTCGCCAAGGAAGTTTTTTTAAATACTCAATAGCATCAGGTTCGAAAGTTAATGGAGGTTTTTTCATAGCTTCACTAAACTCTTGTAAAAAATAATCTATTAGAAGAGGTATATCTTCTTTTCTTTCTCTAAGTGGTGGTACTTCTATAATGATAACTGCTAATCTATGAAATAAATCTTCACGAAATCTTTTATTTTGTATTTCCTCTACTAAATTTTTATTAGTAGCCGCTATTACTCTTACATTAACAGGTATTTCTTTTTCGCCACCTACATGTGTGATTTTATTTTCTTCCAAAGTTCTCAAAACTTTTGCTTGAGCTGCTAAGCTCATATCTCCTATTTCATCTAAAAACAAAGTGCCATTATTAGCTAACTCGAAACTACCTTTTTTAGATTTTATAGCAGAGGTGAAAGCACCTTTTTCATGACCAAATAGCTCACTTTCTATCAATTCAGATGGTATAGCAGCACAGTTGACTTCAATAAAGGGGCCTTTGGAGCGAGGACTTAACTCATGTAACCAATGAGCAATATTTTCTTTGCCAGTACCATTTTCACCAACTATTAGCACTCTAGCGTCTGTGGGAGCAATTCTCTCTATATTTGTTTTAAGTCTTTTCATCACATCAGATTCACCTATCAAAGCATATTTTTTGGTTAATTTGCTTTTAAGTCTCTTAGTTTCCTCCATCAAATTAGATCTATCTAAAGCATTACGTATAGATATTAGCAACCTATTTAAGTCAAATGGTTTTATTATAAAATCAAAAGCACCTTTTTTGATAGCATCTACTGCCGTATCGATAGTCCCATGACCAGATATCATTATTACTGGTATATCATAGCTTTGTAAAATTTTTTCTAAAAGCTCCATACCATCCATTCCAGGCATTTTAATATCACATAAAACTACATCAAACGATTGCTGAGAAAATAAATCTAAAGCTTGCAATCCACTATCAGCCTCTACCACTTCATAACCTTCATATTCGAGCATTTCTCTCAAAGTCTCTCTCACAGATTTCTCATCATCTACTATTAAAATTCTACTCATTCCAATGAAATTTATTTAAATTAATTATATTATAAATTATTTTGTCTAAATTACAAACAAATTTATACTATCCAAATAAGCTCTCGTCTAATAATGCCAGCAAGAGGATAAAGGTAAGGATAATTACGGCTTTCAGGTAAATCTTCTATTTCAAAATTAACACAATAATTTTCGAAAAATTCTACTTTCTTTTTGTCTAAATTAGTAAAAGCAATACCTGTATAATACAAGCCCTGATTGAGTAGATTTTTTTCTAATTTAGCATAAATTTTAAAGATACCTTTGCCTTTAGGTACTCTATCACTATCAATGATACTAGTCAATACATACTGATTATTAGAGGTTAAAAGGTGAATATTAGGATAAATGTCATCATCAGTTAATTTCTCATAGATAATTTCAAAATAAACATCTTCATTATTAGTAAAAGTGAATTTTTCATTATTTTCATTATCTAAAATTCTCAATGAAATTGGCTTAACGGCTTCATTATTAATATTATTCCAATATTTAGAAGTATCATACTTGGCTATCTCATTTATATATTTGTCAATTACTTTGTCAGTATCATCAAAAGTATCTATATGTCCATTGACAAAAAGAGCAGATTTTTCGCATAGATTAGAAATAGCATTGAGGTTATGGCTAACAAAGATGATTGTTCTACCTTCAGTATTAGAAACCTCATCCATTTTGCCAAGACATTTCTTTTGAAATTCAGTATCACCTACAGCTAATACTTCATCAACGAGCATAATATCTGCATCTAGAAAAGCTGATACTGCAAAAGCCAATCTCATTTGCATTCCTGAAGAGTAGTGTTTCACTGGAGTATCAATAAATTTTTCTACACCTGAAAAAGCAACAATATCATCAAATTTTTTATTAATTTCTTGACGTTTCATGCCCAAAATAGCTCCGTTAAGATAAACATTTTCTCTACCTGTTAGCTCACCATGAAAACCAGTACCCACCTCTAATAGACTAGCCACTCTTCCTCTCAATATGACAGAGCCTGATGTAGGATAAGTAATTCGAGATAAAATTTTGAGAAATGTACTTTTGCCGGCACCATTTTTGCCAATAACTCCAATCTTTTGACCTTTTTCTATAGTCAAGTTTACATTGTCGAGAGCTTTAATGTAATGTTTTTTTCTCTTTTGATGATTAACATAAAATAATTGAGTAATGGCATCTCTAAAAGTCAGATAAGAGCCATGCAAAATACCTAATCTATATATTTTAGTTAAATTTTCTACCTCTACAATTGGATTCACAAAATTAAGATCAAAGATTAATAATTATAAAAAGTGAGAAGGTATAAATTAATATTCGCTAGACCAAGCTACGCTTACGACTTTGTCCTCTTCTAAATAAAAATCTACCATATCATCTTCTATAGATACACGTTTCTCGCCCCATTCTTCTATTTCTTCATCAAATTTACTATACCCAGCATTATTTAAGAATTTTTTTAAGTCTGTATAAGATAGTCCTATTACCTTATTGCCTTTAAAATAAGTATCAGGGAAAGAACTTTCTATGCCTTTAAGTGCATAATAATCATCATCTATCTCATCAAAAAATAAAGAGATATTATCTTCATAAAACCAAATGCTAGTAGCTGGCTCATCATCTTCTTCTTCGTATTTTTCGATGTCATCTGGCTCACCTAAAATTTCTAAAACTGCATCTTGTGAGTCTCCAAATTTAAATAAATTAGAACCTTCTAAAGGTATAACTTCCAATTTTTTAATTTTTTCCATATGGATATTTTTTTATTAATGGTGAATTTTTTTCTTTTAACATATCTTTGAAAACAAGTTTATCAACTAAAGCGGGAAAAAATTTACCTAAAAACACAGTTAATTTCCCCTCAGTAGTCATGATAACCTGTCTTTTACTTTTTTCTATTCCTTTAATTATCCTACTAGCCACTTTTTCTGCACTCATAAGTTTACCTTCCTCTAATGGAGTATCTTTTTGTTGTGAACCATCAGCTGTCAAAGCAGTATTTCTAATATTTGATGAAGTAAAACCAGGACAAGCTATCATCACATGCAGCCCAGTATATAGATTTTCTATTCTAATAGTATTGAGAAAACCTTGAATAGCAAATTTAGAAGCTGAATAACCTGTACGAGCAGGCAAAGCTTGGTAGCCTGCTATAGATGATACTCCCACTAAACTTCCTTTATTTTCTAATAAATGTGGCAAAGCATAATAAGTACAATAAACAGTTCCCCAGAAATTTGTATTCATTAATTCATGTAAAACATCTAAACGCACCTCATCAAAAAGTGCTCTCATAGATATACCAGCATTATTTATTAAAATATCTATCCGTCCCCATTTTGCTATAGTAGTATCAATAAACTTTTTGCAATCGCTTTCTAACCTCACATCTCCTTGCACAGGTAAAAATTCGTAATTTAATTTTTTGATTTCATTATCTAATTCATTTAATTTATCAATATTCCTAGCCATTCCAGCTACATAGTATCCTTTTTGTGCTAATTGCAAACACAATGCTCTGCCTATTCCAGATGAGGCACCTGTAACTAAAGCCACTTTATTTTCTATCACTTTTTTATTATTAAAATATATTTTGCAAAATTAATAAAATTAAATTCGTATAATAAAATAAAATTTAAAAAAGGGACAATAAAAATATTGTCCCTATAGATAAAAATTAAATATTAATACTTTTTATTTTTTTAAAACTCCCATTTCTTTACCCACTTTTTCAAAAGCTTTGACACATTTATCGATATGTTCAAATTCGTGAGCAGCTGATAGTTGTACTCTAATGCGAGCTTGTCCCTTAGGAACTACTGGATAAGAGAAACCAGTAACATAGATACCTTCGTCACTTAATTTTTTAGCCATTTCAGAAGCTACTTTAGCATCATAGAGCATTACAGCTACTATAGCACTTTGAGTAGGTTTAACATCAAAGCCAACTTTTTGAATTTGATCCATAAAATATTTTACATTATTATGCAATTTATCTTGTAGAGCATTAGTTTCACTCATCATATTAAACATTTCAATACCAGCAGCTACTACCATTGGAGGTAAAGAATTACTAAATAAATAAGGACGACTACGTTGGCGTAGCATTTCTATGATTTCTTTTTTGCCAGTAGTAAAGCCACCAATAGCACCACCAAAAGCTTTTCCTAAGGTACCGGTAAGCATTTCTACTTGACCTCTACAATTGTAAAGCTCAGTAACTCCTCTACCTGTTTCGCCTACTACACCTGCAGAATGGCTTTCATCTACCATGACCATTGCATTGTATTTATTAGCTAATTCGACGATTTTATTTACTGGAGCTACATTGCCATCCATACTAAATACTCCATCAGTAGCTATCACTCTAAAACGCAAATTTTGAGTTTTTTTCAATTGTTCTTCTAGCTCATTCATATCACCATTAGCATAGATGAAACGTTGGGCTTTGCATAATCTAACTCCATCAATGATAGATGCATGATTAAGAGCATCGCTGATGAGAGCATCGGCTTCTGTTAATAATGGCTCAAATAATCCACCATTAGCATCAAAGCAAGCTGCATATAATATGGTATCTTCGGTACCAAAAAATTCAGCAATTTTTTTCTCTAATTTTTTGTGTAAATCAGTAGTACCACAAATAAATCTAACGCTAGACATACCATAGCCATGAGTTTCTAAAGCTTTAGTAGCAGCTTGTTTCAGACGTGGATGATTTGATAATCCTAAATAGTTATTAGCACAAAAATTTAATAATTCTTTACCATTATTTAGTTTAATAACAGCACCTTGTGGAGAAACTATGATACGCTCTTCTTTAGCTAAGCCTGCTTCGTAGATGGCGTCTAATTCTTTTCGTAAATAATTTTGAAAATCCTTATACATATTTTTTTTCTGCAAACTTAAGAAAAATATTGCATATAAAGTATGAAAAATTTAATATAATTTTGTATAAATATAAATAGTTAGGTAAATTTTAATATTTTTTTATATTATGTTTAATATGAAATACATTTTACTTTTTTTGTTATTTTTTATATTAAATAATATTTTATTTTCACAAAATGAAGGTAATAATTGGTATTTTGGAACAAATGCTGGGTTGAGTTTCAATACTAACCCCAATATAGGCTGGGATGGTAAATACAAAGGTAAGTTGGTACCTATGGGAGTTTATTATTATATTATCATTTTCGTAGATTCTCAACATCATAATAGGCACGTTCTACAAGGCGAAATAACAGTAATATATTAAATTTCGATAATTTTATTTTCGTTAAATTTATTTTTTCTTATATATTTGCAATTAAAATTGTATAATTTTATATAAAAAATATCTTTAATATTATGAAAAATAAAACTTTACCCATTTTAGTATTAATGTTTTTGCTGATAAATGAATGCATTTTTGCTCAAAATTTATCAATATCACAGCTTTTATCACCCACAAATTACTATGGATGTATTAGCTACAATGATAGTCTAATAGTAGAAATACAAAATAATTCTACAGATACTATTCATCAGGATAGTACTTGGTTTTATATTGACATTAATAATATAATTGCAGATAGCATCAGCATACCACAGAGAGACCTAGCTACTAACGAAAAAGACACCATTTACATACCATTGTCATTTAGTAATTATGGGAAATACGTGGTGATGGCTTATTTAAATGCATTAGATTCATCTGATATAGGAGATACTGTTAATTTTAATATTTATGTGCAATTGTCAGGTGATTATACTGTAAATCCTTCATTACCAGCAAGTATGACGAATTTTATTTCTTTGTCTGAAATGGCTAAAGCTTTAGAGGGTGGTGCTTGTGGACAAGTAAATATTAAAATTGCTAGCGGTTTGTATAATGAACAGTTTATTCTTTGGGATGCTCCAGGTGTAAATGTAAATAACAACATTACAATTACTAGTGAATCAAATAATGTTGACTCAGTGATAATAGCTTACAATCCATCATCTAATACAACCAATTATATTATTGGCATTAGAGGATTAGATTATCTGACTTTAGAGCATTTAACTTTGCAAAATAATTCTACTTCTTATGGGCATATTATAACAATAGATAGCTCTAGTACTCATAATAATTATCAAAACTTAAAATTAATTGGCAATCAAACTACATCTACTTCTATTGATATGGCACTATTACATTCATCTGCCGGCATCAATACATTGGATTCCATAAGTAATTATTCTAATAATATATTTACAGGTGGCAGCTATGGAATGTACTTATATGGGAACAATATTAACCATGAGAAATATGTAAATATCAAAAATAACAAATTTGTAAATCAATATAATTGTGGTATATTCACGTATTATTTATCAGATTTTACAATTGATTCTAATTATATAATTACAAATTCTAATAATAATAATTTCAATGGTATATATTCTAGATATGGTAATGGCAATATAAAAATTAGCAGAAATCAAATATTTGCTACAAATGCTTCTGGAGATTTTATTTATGTTAGAGATTTAGAAGGAGACATAAATAATCCAATCTTAGTAGATAATAATTTTATTATACAGGATGGAGGTACAGCTACTGTGAGAGCATTGTACCCGTATAATTGTAAATATGTAGATATTGTATACAACACTATCAAAGTATTTGGTGGCAGTAGCACTGGTGGTAGAGCTATCTACATAAACAAATCTACTGGAGGAGATTATAATAATTTGAAAATATTGAATAATATCTTTGTAAATACTGGCGGTGGCTATGCTATTGAGATATCAGCAACAGCTCTTTCAGAATCATATTTATCTTTTTTAAATAACAATGTATATTATTGCACAGGACAATATATTGGCAAAGCTGGAACAACAAATTATGCAAATATTAGTCAATGGCAATCTGCTATGTCTGGTTATGGCTTTGATATACAAAGCATTAGTTATGACCCACAATTTATGCATGACAGCTCTTTTGTCTTTACTAATGTAGGATTAGATAATATTGCAATCCCATATTCTGGTATCAATTATGATATTACTGGTAATATTCGCAGTAGCTCACATCCAGATCCTGGTTGCTATGAATTCCATACATTAGAGCATGACATTAATGCTATAGCTATCACTGCCCCTATTAATTCTTGTGGTCTCACTAATGAAGAATTTATAAGTGTTCTAATTGCTAATAATGGTTCTAATAATGAAATTAATATACCTATTTCTTTATCCAATGATGGTGGCTTAACATGGTTAATTAATGAAACCATACCATCTATAAATGCGGGTGATACTATTACTTATACTTTTTCTCAAGGTATAGATATGTCACTACCACAATCTTACAATATTGCTATTAAAGTTAATCTATCTACTGATGAAAATCCAGTAAATGATCTAAAAAATATAACTATAACTAATTATCCTTACATAACCAATTTCCCATATATAGAAAGCTTCGAAGCTAACGATGGTATGTGGACAAGTGGTGGAGTGAGTAATAGCTGGCAATGGGGTATCCCTAATGGTATTTTGATTAATACTGCTTCAGATGGTACTCATGCATGGGTTACTAATTTGACTGGTAATTATAATACTAACGAAAAAAGTTATGTACAATCACCATGTTTTGATTTCTCTAATTTATCTGATCCATGGATATACATAGACATTTGGTATGAATGTGAAACTGGATGGGATGGTGCTAATTTGCAATATTCTACTGACTTGGGAAATAGTTGGCATACTGTGGGCAATTTCGGTGATGATAACTGGTATAATATGACAAATATTACTAGTCTAAATACTCCAGGATGGTCTGGTAATGCAACTTTAGGTAGTGGAGGATATATCACTATGTCTCATTCTTTATTACCTGCTGCTGGCAATTCTCAAGTAACTTTTAGAATAAATTTTGCTTCTAATATGATTAATAATAATTTCGAGGGAATAGCTTTTGATAATATTAAAATAATCGAAAGAGGTAAAAATGTGGGATTAGTTGATATTGTATATCCTAATAATGACTGTGGTCTCAGTAATGATGTGCCTATAACTGTAAAAACTTTTAATAATGGTACTGTAATACAGCATAATATACCTATTAGGTTCTCTAATGACAATGGTGCTACTTGGCAGATGGATACTATCCCGTTTATCAATTCTCATGACACTATTCTATTCACATCTAATGTAACTTTTGACTTTAGTAATATAGGGCTACACGATATAGCAGCAGAAATAATTTTAAATAATGATAGCATCATTTCAGATAATTACGTAGCCAAAACATTTTATAATAGTTTATATGTAAATTCTTATCCTTATACTGATGATTTCGAAACTGCTACTAACATATGGATAAATGATGGTAACTGGTCATATAATCCTAACGGTTCTTTAATAAATGTTGCTCATAGTGGGAGCCATGCATTATTTATTCCTGGTAATTTAGATACTGTATCAATGTTGATTTCACCCTGTTTTGATTTAAGTCAGATCCCACTTCCAGTCGTTGAATTTTATCAATATATGAATGTGAATGATCTAGCAAGTGGTGGTGTTTTACAATACTCTATTGATAATGGTGATAATTGGTTAAATTTGGGCAATGAAGGAGATACTTTGAATTGGTACAACTCTTCTAGCATAGACTCATTGAATGATATTAGTAATGGCATTGGCTTTAGCACTAATACAAATGGATGGATTATAAGCCGTCATAATCTTTTTGCTCTAAGTGGACAAAATAAAGTTAGATTTAGATTTGTATTTGCTAGCTCAAATGTAGAAACTGGCGACGGGTGGGCAATAGATGATTTTCAGATATATAACAAGATAGGTGCCGACATTACAATAGATAGTTTGCTATATCCTGTATCTGATTGTCAATTAGCAGATACTAACCTCACTATTAGAATAATGAATCATTCCCCATTAACTATTAATGCTGGTACACCAATGACACTTTCAGTATGGCAAGACAATCAATTTGTTTTTACTGAAAATTTTACCCTTTCTCAGCAATTATTACCTAATGAAAGTATGATCTACTCTACTAATAATGTATTACTTCTGTCATTAATCCCTCATAACTATAACATTAAAATCTCAATCGATTACAATCAAGATATTAATCCCGCTAATGACACAGTAAATTTCATAATAAAAAGTTATGGTTATCCAGTTGTAGAAGCCATTTTTCATGATTCAACAATTTGCTGGGATGAGCATGTTATTTTATATGTAAATGGTGATGCTCTATACTATGTATGGCAACCAAATAATGACACATCTGCTTTTATTATCATAGATTCTACTAAAGTTCCAGATTTTGGTACTTATCAATACATGGTTTATGGTTATAATCAATATGGTTGCTATACTACTGATACAGTAAATATCACAATGGATGATTGCTCTTCAATAGTAGATAATATCATTGCAAATCCTATAATTTATCCTAATCCTACTAATGGAACTATTTATTTATCGGGCTTGCCATCAGGCGATTATAATATAGCTCTTATGGATCTCACTGGTAAATTATTATTATCTAAATCGATTGATATCAGCAGAGATAATGTAGTTTTGACTTTCCCCCATAATATTAATGAAGGAGTGTATATCTTAACTATCTATAATTCCAATAAACAATGGAAGCAGCTAATACAAATCATAAAATGATTTAATTAAGGTTGATTAAATAGAAAGATATAATCATAATTAAAAATGATTACATAAGATTTTTATATTATATTTGCATTGTAGTTTAGTATAATGAAAGTAGTGAAAAGATGAAACGATTATTTATTTTATTTACTTGTTTATTTTTGAGTATCCACATATATTGCCAAGAAAATAATTGTTTAAGCATTACTAAAAGTAAACAGCAAGAACAATTAGAAATAGCTATAAACAAGATCAATCATGGCATTAATAGTAAATTTGTAGAATCTCAAAAATTATATTTTAGTGAGGCAACAGATATACTGCGATCGCTTAATGATAAAGAGGAATATCCTATTGTCAATTATTATTTAGCACTAACATATATTTATAAACCAGATAATAATTTTACTTTAGCAGAGCAATATTTAAAAAAAGTAATAGATGCTTGCCCAGATGATATACCAGAAGCATATTTCCATTTAGGTAAACTAGCATATACTACAAATCAAAAATGCGATGCTATAAATTATTTTAAAAAATTTTTAACATATCAAGGAGATTTTGATACTTTATTCGCAGAAGCCAAGATGCTGATGAAATGGAGCGAAGAGATATGTAAACTAATAAATAATCCAGTACCATTTAATCCTAAATTAGTAAAAGGCATTAGTAGCCAATTAGACGATTATTTAGTTTCACTAAGTCCAGATAATGAAATAGCCTATTATACTAGGAAAACTAAAGACTACCAGATATCTGGCTATAAATCTGAACCAGCTTTTCAAGAAAAATTTTATTTTAGTTATCGCATATCAGATAATGTTTTTGACAATGGTAAAGAAATGCCATATCCATTTAATCGCAATGAGAATGAAGGTGGAGCCACAATAACTGGTAATAACAAAGAATTAATTTATACTGTTTGCAAAATGGTTACAAGTCCTCGTCAATATTACAATTGCGACCTTTACTCTTCTAAAAATATTAAAGGATATTGGACAGATATTGTGCCTTTAGAGCGAGTAAATAGACCAGATACTTGGGAAAGTATGCCTTCCGTAACTGCTGATGGCAAGGAATTATATTTCGTTAGTAATAGATCTGGTGGTGTAGGTGGATATGATATTTATAAAAGTATAAAAGATGAAAATGGAGAATGGTCAGAGCCTATTAATATAGGCAAGCCTATAAACACTTCTGGTGATGAAAAATCACCTTTTATTCATACTGATACTCGTACATTATATTTCAGCTCTAATGGTCGTCCTGGTATAGGAGGATACGATATTTACTATGTAAAATTAAATAATAATAATGAAAAAACTGAAGTTAAAAATATTGGTTATCCCATTAATACTGAAAATGATGAGGTAGGCTTCATTGTAAGTATAGATGGCAAATATGGGTATTTCTCAAGTAATAATATCAAAAATGAATCTTTGGGTGGTATGGATTTTTATTATTTTTCATTATACAATGAAGCCAAACCAGAGGAAGTCATTTTAGTAAAAGGGAATCTAAAATCAGAGGATACTACTAAACCAATTAAAGCAACAGTACAAATCAAAAGTTTGGAAAGTAAACGTGTAACATTTATCCCTGTAGATGAAGATGGAGATTATGTAGCTAGTTTACTGAAAAATGAAGATTATTTGCTCACAATAAAGGGTGAAGATATAGTATATCAAAGCACTTATGTGGCTGCTAAAGATTCTATAACTGCTCCAGTGATAAAATTAGAAATGGAAGTACAACCTATAGAAGTAGGTATGCATTATCGTTTACATAATATTTATTTTGCTTTTAATTCAGCTGATATTCTATCTAGCTCACAAAAAGTACTTGATGAATTTATTGTCTTTCTGAATGACCATCCCACTATGACTATAAGTATCGAGGGACATACAGATAACGTGGGTAGCGACGAATTTAATCTTATTCTCTCCGAGAATAGAGCAAAAGCTGTATATAACTATTTAGTGAATAATGGAATAGATGCTAATCGTTTACAATATAAAGGCTTTGGTAAAACTAATCCTATAGCTACAAATGAGACCGAAGAAGGTAGAGCTATGAATAGAAGGACAGAATTTGTTATTCTTAATGATTAAAAATCTTTGGTTATAGAGAATATTAATCTAGGAGAATGAAATCCTTTCTCTTCTACTCCCCACCCATAATCTAAACGCATAAAATAACCTAATAACTCTGCTCGGGCACCTATGCCTACCCCTCCCACTAATGGATTGCGTGGATTATTAATGATTACTGTAATTGGTTTGCTATAATAATATTCTGGTACATAAATATTTATATCAGAATATGGATTTAGCCCTATCCATGCTGAGCCTACATCACCAAAAAAGTTTAATTGGAAGCTATTGAGGAAAGATGATTTTATTGGTCTATTAAATAAAAATCTGAAAATTGGAAATCTGATTTCTGAATTTATAACTAAAAAAGAATTACCATTACGAATGTTTTGTGGCATACCTCTCATATTAGTAGCTAAAGTTTGGAAAGAAAAGTTCATGGTTGGATCTAATACTGGCTGATACATATATTTGGGGAAAAGCCAATTATCTACACCACCTAAAATATATATCAATCTTGTAGAACCGAAAGAAGTAGCTCCAGCAATTCTATTAGCCCATATCAATGTTCTATATATTTTAGTATAATTTCTATAATCAAATCCTACATTAAACATGTTTAGTTTAGTATTTATAAGCCCCTGATAATATTCAAAAAATATTTTTGCTCTAGTGCCATAATAAATATTTATCATTGGATTTCTAGTATTATCAAAGGTGAAATCTAATACTCCACCACCCCATAGTGCATGATCATTAGGCTTTAGTAGACCAGCTTGGTCAATTGATTTATAAGCTATATTATCATATTTAGCAAACACATCTAATCTAATAGCTGCCACTTGATTAAAAGGATATTTTATTCTATAGTGTAAATCTGTTATTATATTTTTATTCAAATACTTTTCATCATTTAAATAATAACTATATCGATGAAAAACTGCCTGTCTATCTAAGCGACGAGATAGATCCTCGTAGCTCACGATATATTCATTCTCATCTAATGAACTAGACAAATGAGTACCCAATATTATCCTATGATCTTCTAATAAATCTGTTAAATTAAGCATAAATAAAGCATTCATACCTGGTTGTATAAATATGGGTCCATAACCAGTATAGGTTTGATAAGAAGCATTTAAATAAGAAAAATCAAATTGAGTGGTTACTTGATCTAAAAAATAGCCAGTTTCATAAGTTTCTAATTTTGGTAAAGTAAAATTTGACAAAGAAAGTGTATTCTGCGTTAATCCTACAACGTTACGTTTATTGGCATTTTTTTCTTTGTTTGATTTTATTGGTAAAGTATCCTGCTCGAGTTTATAATTATAAATGTCTATTAATGAATCATTATCTTCACCTATGATTTGATAATTCTGCTTTTGCATTTCTAATAGTTTTTCATTTTTTATCTTCATAGCTTTAGACAGATCTGCTGCTTTCTTTAATTGTTGTTTTTTATAATTACTAAGTGGCAGAGTATCTATAGGATTAAAAACCATAGGAATTAAAGATAATTTATTTTTATTATTTTTTTCTCTAGTTATTATCAATGCTTTATCATCACTTATAGAAGCCGTTAAAATAGAGTTTTTGAAATTAGAAATTGGTTTATAATTAGCAAAATATTTATATTGCATTACAGTATCTACTAAAAGCAAAGAACTATCAATATTAGCGATAAAAAAATTATTTATTCCATTGCTATCACTTAAAAAGACGAATTCATTTTTTGTAAAAGGTAATATTTCGTTTTCATTCACATCAGATGTATTCGTTGCACGAATTAGTATATTGGGCTTGCGATTATCATAAATAAAAATATCATATTTACCAGGATCATTACGCCAAGAGAAATAATCATATTTGTATGTTTTACGAATCAATGCCAGAGTATCATCCAGCCTATTAGATAAAAAAGCAATTTGATTTTTATTAATATAAACAGGAGCATAATCATCAAAATAATCTTTAGTGATATTAGTAGCACTTTTGCCAGCAAAAGAAAATAAATAAATATCACTCTGTCCTTCGTTAATAGCAGACATTACTAGATTTAGACCATCAGGAGAATAAGAAATAGAAGTAACCTTATCTACAGATTCTATTTTTATAAATTCTTTAGAATCCTCATCAATATTATAAAGCATCAGCATACGTTGTCCTTTGTTTTCGAAATAGCAAGTTAACAAAGGTGCATATGGATGAAAAGCTACTAGTGGATATGAATCATCAAAAGTCTCTTCGACCTTAGGTCCTAGCTTAAGGATTAATTTCTTTTCTTTAGGATTAGATAGTGAAACCAGATAAACCCGTTTTTGACTCATCCTATCACATACTATGGCAGCATATTGCCCATTATTACTCATGGCAACTTTATAAGGGAAATCCTTTTTAGCAATTTTCAGATTTTCGATATTTTGCCAATCGCTCAACTGTTTTATTTCATTATTATAAATTTTAGAATAATAATTGTACCAAGTGTCGATGAAATCTTTATAATTAATGCCAAGGATATACATTATGCCATCACTCACGCTGTGGCTAATGCGAGTCATATAAAGGAGGTTAGAAATCACATTCTCTCCATAAATATCAATCATATAACGCCAAATGCTATGCCCTGCAATTTTGGCTTGTTCTCCCTCTAACTGATTAAATCTTTTAAATTTTTTATCTAAAATATTAACTCTTAAAAAATCGTCCATTTCTGTACTCCATGGTTCAGCTAAATACGAGACTAATCCATCTATAAACCAAGCAGGAATGGCATCTATAGTTTGATTTTTGAAATTGGCAGCAAAAGACTCACCATATAATAATCTGACAACCATAATCTTGGCTATACCCTCTCTGACTTGCTTAAAAAGATCAGTATAACTACCATTAAAATATAAAAAAATTTTATTTCTTTGAATTATGGTCTGTCCTGCAGTATTATATAATATTTCATCATCTATTCCGATGTTACTACTTTTTAGATCAGTTAAAGAATTAAATACTAAAAATTGTATCTTTGTGTTTAAACGATAGTTTAATTTATTTTGAAAAACATCAATAATAGAATCTGCATATCTAGCGACATTTACAGCAGTAGGATAACCTTTTTGATAGAAATAAACATCAAATTGATCAAATTTCATTAAGCTCCATATCTTTTCATATCTATATTGAACGCGATTTTTACCAAAGTTTAATTGACTCCCTGTATAGAATTGAGCATTAGCAAATTGATATATCAAAATAAAAGAAAAAAACAAGAATTTTTTAATTCTATTACCCATATTAGAAATTTCATACGAATTTACAATATTTTTTTTAATTAAAAATTTAATATACTGCAAAATAAATAAAATTAGGAACCACTACAATCCTAAATTATGAACTATTAAAAACATGAAAACCATATATAATTATTTTAAAAAAAAATCTAATTTTAATACATTTAAGCTTTTCTTAATAACTTTGATTTTATTGATTAATCATCACGATTAACACAGAATATAAATTAGTGATATTTTTCATTTTATGAATTTCTTATCAAATTTTAATGAATTTTGTAAAAAATAATAAAAAATGGAAAATTTAGAAATTACTGTAGAAGAACTGCAAGATATATTAGAAAATAATAAACCAATTAAAATAATAGATATAAGGCCTCAGGAGCACAGAGATGAATGGTATATCCCAGAAAGTGAGCATTTAGACGTTTATAAGCAAATAGAAGCTGGTGAAGATGATATTTTTGATAACATAGAGCTACCTGTAGATAAACCAATAATTTTAGTATGTATTGAAGGATTAATAAGTAAGGATGGAGCAGATATTTTACAAGAAAAAGGATATAAAGCATACTCACTAAAAGGAGGTATGAAACAATGGAATTTCGCTTATAGTACAAAATTATTGGAAAACAAAGAAAATGATTTAAAAATATTTCAAATAAGAAGAGTTGCTAAAGGATGCATATCATATCTCATTATCTCAAAGGATGAAGCAGTAGTAATAGACGCTTCACTTAGTCCAGAAGTATATATATCTCTAGCAAATAAAAATCATAGTACTATTAAATACGTCATGGATACCCACACACATGCTGATTATATTTCTCGAACCAGAGAATTAGCTAAAACTAGCAATACCAAACATATATTTATAGATATAGCTCAGGTAGATTATGATTACACAAAAGTTAAAGACAGAGAGAATATATATTTTGGCAATTCTGTAATAAAAATAATTCATACACCAGGACATACCTTGGATAGTGTTTCATATTTATTAAATAACGAATATCTATTCACAGGTGATACGCTTTTTGTAGATGGCATAGGCAGACCAGATTTGAAAGCCAACATAGATGAAACAATATACAAAGCAGGATTATTATATGATTCATTGCAATATATACTTTCATTAGATGACAACATAAATATCTTACCGTCACATTATTCTAATTCTATAGCATTCACTCAGCCTATAATTATAAATAAAATTGGAAAAATATCTAAAAATGTGAATATTTTAAGTTTTAATAAAGATAAATTCATAGATGTGATAATGGATAACATGCCCTTACCACCCCCCAACTATAATGATATTGTAGAAATTAATAAACGGGGCAGTTATGAAGATATAGACATTGCTAGGTTGGAAGCAGGGGCGAATAGATGCGGGGTGGGGAAAAGGGTATAAAATGGATTTCTGTGTAAATTAAAGATAATATGTTGTTGATAAGATATCATTCATATAATGTTTAAAATAATATATGATATTAATATCATATTAAAATTATTATGTATATTTGTCAAAAATTCAATATTTATGAAGACTTTAGTTGATAATATTAATGAACATCTGGCTATGAGTAAGGAAGACTCTAAAGCATTCTATGATAAACTCTACGATTTCCTACTACAGAACGAAGCTGACGTAGTAGATTACCAAGGTTTGAAACTTCAAAGTA
>OFEK01000399.1_pt1 | contig 48744 bp, 52 predicted proteins | sample 1521131 | NCBI WGS metagenome assembly OFEK01 (sample SAMN05720209, study PRJEB24109) | activated sludge metagenome | isolation source: Anaerobic digester | place: China | collected 2015-12-16
CTAGCGCGCTTGGTTCGGGACCAAGATGTCGGAGGTTCAAATCCTCTCAGCCCGAAAGATAGCAAAGCCGCCAGCGATGGCGGCTATTTTTATGTAATAAAGTAAATATTTACACTTAACTCGTTAAGGAACGCCATTATAGAAACCATGGGAATCGCGCTCAGGGAGGCAAAACGATCGCGGTATATTCGAATAGTTCCGAAGTTTGATCGATTCAAACGAGGTTCGAAGCATCAGGATACGCTGACCGATGAGGAGTTCGCAAAGCTCTTCCCCGAAGACCGTGACGAACTGGAGAAGATATGGCAGCTTAAGGACGGCCGCGATCATGGGACAGGAATCCTCTTTGGGGCGATGTGCTGTCTTGGAGTCTCTGCGGGGCTCCGGTCAGGAGAACTCAGGGCGGTATCAGATGATCAAATAGTACGGCACAAGCTTCCCAACGGCGAAATGCTTTATGGGCTTATCATCGATAAGGCCTCAATTCGAAACAGGAAACCGTTGGCCTCAAGAAGGCCACTGACGAGGATCTGCGCGTCCGGGCGGTTGTATTGATGGAGAAAATGATGAAGATCCTCGATATGTTCCTTGCTTCCGTGCCGCCCCGCGAAGGGTTGCTTTTTCTTCACCGCGGGACACCAATTCGGAAAAAAACACTCGGCCGAAGATGGAAAGCAGGGCTCAGCCAGACGGGGATCAACCTAGAAGGACGCCGGATGACACCACATGCTATGCGTTACACCTTCAATACAAGGATGCGAATGCTAGTATCAGAAAAGACACTTCAGGCCGTGATCGGGCACAAGTCCGAGAATATGACCTCCCATTATGATCGACCTCATATGATAGAGCGGCTTATGCAGCTTAAAGATCAACGGAGTGCTTTCGGGAAGTTTTGGGACAGAACCTAAAATATTACGATTTTTCTTGACAACTACCATTATTGAAATAATATTAAGGTTGTGGTATTTATATACCACACGAAAAAACGGAGGGGAAGGAAATGTTTGGTGATGAGCTCAGAGCCCTAAGATTCTCCAGCGGCTTCTCTTTAAGAGACTTCTGTAAGACAGCTGAAGAGGATCCAAGTAACTGGAGTAAGATAGAGCGCGGTTTGATGCCGCCACCGGTTGACCATCAAAGGCTTAAAAAGATTGCGGCAGTCTTAAAAGTAAAAAAAGAAGAAATTAATGACTTCATATCAAAGGCTGAGATTGCCGCAGGATCTATTCCAAAGTTTGTGATGACGAACGATGTGCTCCTCGATCAACTTCCTGCTTTTTTGAGAACTGTTGATAACATAAAACCGTCGGAAGAAGATTTTAGAAAGATTATTGATCTTTTGCAAAGGGGAAGTGATGCTCAGCGATGATCTTTGCCCGCCGTTTTTAGAGATTTCAGAAATAAAACAAAAAGTAGCTTCTTTTCGAGCACGTTTCCCGAAACTCAACACATTTCCAGTAGATATTGAAGCGTTGATAGAACAAGATCTTGGCATATCGATTCAGCCGATTAGGGGATTACGTAGCTCTATAAATATAGATGCATTTATCTCAAGTGATTTCCGCATACTCTATGTTGATGAATATGAATATATGAGTGATAGGTTCGAGAATAAACTTAGGTTTTCCTTTGCCCATGAAATTAGCCATCTCGTACTTCATGCAGAACTCTACAGACGACAAGATTTTCACGACAAAGAATCTTACTTATCGTTTCATATGTCAAAATCTGATCGAGCGTATCGTTGGTATGAATCACAAGCGAACATATTTGCTGTTCATCTACTAATGCCCGTAAAGGAGCTGACAAAGGTGCTTGCAGAAATAAAAGAACGACTTCGAGCAAGTGGAGACCCTTTGATAAGAATTAGATCTAGTGAGTACCTTAATGATTTAGCAAGGAGCGAAGCAGCGGCATATTTTGGAGTCGCCGAAAGTACCCTTTCCAATTTTCTTTCGAAAGAGCATATTCGCTACTGATTAATTGAGATACTTTGTTTGCGCTTTTTATGCAAATCTACCCATCCTGAACATCAGCGCCCCGGTGCTTTTCTTCACGTACTCCTCGAGATGATCCTCAAATTGAACCAGAAAAAATCTTATTTCATCATTTTCAAATTCTCACGAGCCTCGGATATTATACTTATTTAAACCATTTGCCCGTCGGCCGACTCAATACGATCCGGATACCGGGGATTCTCAGACATTATCCGGAGCTTTCGGGAAATGGGATCAAATTCAACCCGTTTGACGATAAGCTCGTCCCCTACCCTGAGGACATAGATACCATCCCCGCGGATCTCCCCGGGTACGAATACGATCATATCACCGTCAAATATGTGGACGCCAGTCATCGAATCGCCACGAACCTCCAGGGCTCAAGCCCTGCTCGGGGTGGTCCCTCGCATCATACGCTTTAAGAATGGAAGAAGAGCAATTTCCCGGACATCATCGATAAGTTCCTGGCCGTTGCCGGCTGCTACCTTCTGAGGGAGAACTGGGACAAACGAAAATCATCACTAACGTTCACCACACGTCTCAAAGCATTAGGAATTGTTATTTGATTGGCATCAATCTCTGACTTATCGAGCAAGAAAAAGTGTAAACCCTTTGAGAGCTGTATTTTATTGTAGGTTTTTAATAATTTTCCCCAATAGTCATTTTATACCTTGACAAATCCAAATAATGTATTAAGCTTTTACTAAGAATAGATGTATAGATATCTATATAGGAGTAGACATGTCGCAAACTCTGAAACAAGAATATGAAGAGTACTTGAAAGCGGGTCGTATTTGGGGGGTTGTTCCTCAAGAGAGAATAAAAAAACTTAAATTTCCTCGTATAGACAAAAAAATTATCGAAGAATTACATGGTTTTGAAGATCTAACAGGAACAGTATCCGATCTACTAGATAAAATGGGCTTACATTCGGCTGTAGCTGCGACCTATCTTCAGCCGATAATACCAGGGAAAACAGTTATTGGAACGGCTATTACTTTAAGAAGCATCCCCGAACGAAAAACAGTTACCCAAGGACTGCATGACAAAGACTTTATACGAATGGCCTCTAGAGAAGCTTATTATCTTGCTGAACCTGGCGATATTCTTGTTGCCGATATGGGAGGCAACCTTGACATCTCCAACATGGGAGGACAGGCTGCGGCTGTTGCGGTTGAGCAAGGAGTAGCTGGATTAGTTGTCAATGGCGCTGTAAGGGATATCGGTTCAATAAAAAAACTTAATTTCCCCGTATGGGCCAAAGGCAGGACACCCATTACCGGCAAGTGTCGCATTGAGGCTATCGAAGTCAATGGACCTGTTACCTTGCATGATATTCAAGTTATTCCTGGTGATTTGATTATTGCGGATGATTCTGGTGTCTGTGTTGTGCCTGCTGATAAAGTCCAGTTTGTTCTTGATGAAGTTCGTCAAATCTGCGCTGATGAAGAAGTGATGCGTGAGCTTATACGCAAGAAAGCCCCTATATCTGAGATAAAGCCTTTGTTTAGAAAACGATACAAATAGTTAAATGCATACATAAATGGTGATTAAAATGGATAATGAAAGCAGTCTGCCAAAATATGTGTTAATCAGAGAAAGCATCCGCAATGAGATTCTAAAAGGCAAAGACGAAGGGATGCACTTTACGGTTATGGAAATCGCTGCAAGGTTTGGCGTAAACCGACTTACGGCGAGGCATGCAATAGAAGGTCTTATTCAGGAAGGTATCATTCGTTCCATTAAAGGTGTGGGACTTTTTGCTTCTCCTCCTCAACAGATTATCGAAAACATCGATGAGCCTTCCAATTATATCTATCGTTATTCTAAAGAAGGGAGAAATGCGACAATCAAAACAAGAAAAATGGAATGGATTCGTGCGGTCGATGAAGTCTCAAGTAACTTAATGATTCGCGAGGACACTAAAGTTCTTTTTCTTGAACGACTTCGTACCGCCGATGATGTCCCCCTTACACTTGATTACAAGTATATTCGTTTACCTTGGGCTAGCGTAATAACTGAAAGCAAGCTTCAAACAGGCGTACTTAGGAAAATTCTTGAAGCAGAAACCAATGTCGTATGGACTGGGATGTCAAATCAGATAGAGGCGATAGGCGCTTCTCCTGAAATTGCCTCTTGCTTAAATATTATGGAAGGTAGTCCGGTAGTGTTACGCAAGACAGTACTGTTTGGCAAGGATAAAAGTGAGGCGATTATTTTTGGCATTTCTTTTTACAGGGCCGATCGTTTCAAATGGCAAAGCTATATAGAATTTTAAGCTTCTTGAGGAGGGTGGAAATGTGTAATTTTAAAAAGAAAGGAATTTCGACTTTTTCAAAATCAATCTTCTTCATTTTAATTCTCTTATTTTCGATTTTGATTTCTTTAAGTGCGCAAACCATTTTCCCCACCAAACCTGTAGAAATAATTGTTACTTTTGCCGCTGGAGGTGCTGTCGATACTAGTACTAGAGTTCTCGCATCAGAAGCGGAAAAGTATTTTGGCCAAAAAATACTAATTACCAATAAAACAGGCGGGGGTGGTACAGAAGGAATTATTCAAGTATCAAAAGCAAAACCTGATGGCTATCAACTCCTGGCGCTCACATCTGCTGCTATAACCAATATTGTTACAAAAAAAGTCGATTATCAGATTGATTCATTCGATCCGGTTATAATGTTTACCTACGATCCGGCAACATTATCTGTTTATGCTAATGGTCCGTATGCTAATTTAGATGAATTCCTAAATGCAGCAAAAACAACGAAAATATCAATAGCCACAGCAGGTCATAGCACTGCCAATCATGTAGCCTGTTTGGTTCTGGAAAACAAGTATAACCTTAATTTTAAGTATATTCATACAAAGGGTGTTGCTGAAGTATCAACCATGGTTGCAGGTGGGCATGTTGCATCTGGCGTCGGTCCTTGGGCAGATTTTAGGATTATGACTGAACAGAGAAAAATGAAGGTAATTGGAGTTATGGCTGATTCCAGAGATCCGAGATTGCCTGATGTGCCTACATTCAAAGAAAAAGGTTATAATGTTTTAGGTGGTGTTTGGCGTGGAATAGCCGCACCTAAAGGCACTCCTCCTGAGGTTATTAGGGCCTTGCATGATGCTTTTAAAAAAGCTTTAGACAGTCCAGAACTTCAAAAAAGATATAACGAATTAGGATTGCCTATTGTATATAAAAACTCATCTGATTTTAAAGCAAATATTATAGATTCATATGAGAGTTACGTTAATATCCTTCCTTTACTACAGCAATAGTTAGTGTGTCTTTGTTTGGGTCCTATTGATCTTTTTTCACCGGTTAGGCCAATCAGAACCCAATGCAAAGTAACCTTTTTAAGTATAAATAAGTAGGTGAATATGCGAATAAGAGTTACCTTGCCCGAGCTTATAACAACGGCTGTTATATTCATATTTGCTATCGCACTGCTTGTATTAACCCGGGGTATGCCAATCATGGACGAAGGTTCTCCCGGGCCAAGGTTTTTCCCATTGATATTAGCAATTGCATTTGCTGTTTTGGATTTGCTTTATTTACTCGAGCGTTTTTTTTCCAAACACGCTTCGAATTCAGCGATCATTTTCCCCAAAGTACTTAAGCCATATCTATACGTAGGATCGGCATTCGTTATTGTTCTCCTTTGGGAACGTCTTGGTGCAGTGCCGACAATTCTCATTACAGGACTATTTCAGTTTCGAGTGATCGAAAGCCTGTCATGGGAAAAAACTATTATTGCATCTTTAGTTATGAGTGTATTTACCTATGTACTTTTCCAGCGAGTACTTGGAATCAACCTTCCTGCAGGATTATTTACATGGCTATTAGTACGATAAGGGGGTGTTGATGGATGTATTTGGATTCCTAATACAGGGTTTTGGGGTTGCTTTACAGCCTGCAAATTTAGCTTTTTGTGCCTTTGGTGTAATTGTCGGTACTTTGGTAGGGGCGCTTCCTGGTATTGGTCCCACAGGCGCGATTGCTATGCTTCTAGCAGCAACTTATAAATTGGGTCCTACGGCAGCAATGATTATGCTTGCAGGTATTTATTACGGCACACAATATGGTGGTACTATTACTGCAGTCCTCATGGGCTTACCTGGGGAAGCATCTTCGGTAGTAACGATATTCGATGGCTATGCATTAGCTAAGCAAGGTAAAGCCGGTAAAGCACTCGGCATAGCGGCTATAGGTTCTTTTATCGGTGGAACTGTTGGGGTAATTGGGCTTATGTTTCTCGGCCCAGCGCTTGCAAATATGGCTTTGAAATTTGGCCCAGCCGAATACTTTACTGTACTGTTAATGGCATTTTCTATGGTTACCTCTTTCGCTGGTAAATCAATGGTTCGTGGTTTTATTTCTCTCTGCCTTGGTGTTTCAATTAGTCTTGTCGGCCTTGATGTCATTACTGGCTTACCTAGATTTACCTTCGGGCATCCCAGTCTTTACGGAGGAATAGATTTTCTTCCTATAGTCGTGGGTTTGTTTGGCTTAAGTGAGATAATACTAAACTTCGAAAATCCGGAAAATGGAACACTAATAAAAGCCGATTTGCGTCTTTCTAAAATGTTTCCGTCCAAAAGCGAAATCAAGGAAGCCGCAGGCCCTATGGCACGTGGTACGGTAATTGGATTCCTTTCCGGCACTCTGCCAGGTGTTGGAGCTACTTTGGCTTCATTTCTAAGCTATGGTACCGAAAAGTTGCTTTCCAAACACCCAGAAAAATTTGGCAAAGGCTCTATTGCTGGGCTCGCTGGACCTGAAACCGCTAATAATGCCCTTACTTGTGGAGCTTTCGTTCCAATGCTTAGTATGGGTATTCCTGCTGGCGCCGTATCGGCATTACTTCTTGGAGCTCTACTTATGTTCGGGCTTCATCCTGGGCCAACTATTTTTACCGAACAGTCCAATGTTGTCTGGGGACTTATAGCGAGTATGTATATCGGTAATGTTATGCTTGTAGTTATCAATATGGCATTCGTTCCTGTTTTAGTCTGGGTGATGGATAAGATACGCCCTTATCTTTCTACTGTTGTTTTGTTTCTTTCAATTTTTGGGGTTTACAGTTTTCGTGGTTCTTCGACCGACATATTGATAATGACCATTGCGGGTATCGTTGGTTATTTGATGAAAAAAATGGATTTCCCTCAAGCCCCTGTTATTCTTGGTATCATCCTTGGCTCAAATATAGAACATAATCTTCGAATGGCACTGACAATTTCCGATGGGAGTCTCGACATATTCATAAAAAATCCTCTCTGCGTTGGATTCCTTATCGCTACCCTTTTTTCACTGATTTTAGGAATAGTCATGCAGTTAGGAAAGGGCAAAACTCTTAGGAGGGATGACATTGAAGTGTAATAGTATTGATTTTTTGTTATTACTAATTAGTTGAATCTATATGTCGTATTTATATGACAACATTAAGAATGATAAAAGGAGAAGCCTGTGAGTAAAGAATTCGAGCGTATCGTTCCAAGCCCTCTAGTTTTCGAAAAACTCGCCGAGGGTTTTCAGTTCATCGAAGGCCCCATTTGGTTCCATAATGCCGGATATCTTATTTTTAGCGATATTTATGGTGATAAGATGCATAAGTGGTCTAGCAAGGAAGGGCATACGGTTTTCCGCGATCCTAGCGGCAAAGCGAATGGGAATGCTTTAGACAAACAAGGCCGAATAGTATCCTGCAATCATATGGCTAGAAGTGTTTTACGTTATGAATTAAATGGAAGTGTGACTACACTCGCTTCCCATTTTGAAGGCAAAAGCTTAAATAGCCCTAATGATGTTGTGATTAAAACAGATGGCAATATTTATTTTACTGATCCTACTTCCGGAATTGTTTCCGATAAAGCCGGGAAAATCAGACCTCAAGAATTAGATTTTTCTGGTGTTTTTAGAGTTGATCCCGATGGAAAAGAACTCATCCTTTTAACAAAAGAGTTTACTAAACCTAATGGCCTGGCTTTTTCTCCGGATGAATCATTGCTTTATATCAACGATACAAAAGACAAGCTCATTAGAGTTTATGATGTGAGAAAAGATGGAACCATTTTTAACGGCAGGCTTTTCGCAAAGCTTGAAGGTGAACAGCCGGGAGTACCTGATGGTTTAAAAGTCGATTCCGAGGGGAATGTCTATTGCTCTGGCCCCGGTCCTGGCATTTGGGTATTCAATCCATCCGGCGACCATCTTGGTACTATTCTTCCTCCAGAAAAAGCAGCTAATTTCGCGTGGGGTGACGACGATTGGAAGACCTTATATCTATGTGCTTCAACATCTCTTTATCGTATTAGACTTGGGGTGAAGGGTATCGCTATACCTTGATTATATTTGTTTGATGAAAGAGTGGAGGGAATATAATATGAGATTTAACAAAATGAAATCCAAACTGGCTAATGGAGAACCTGCCCTAGGTGTTACATTACAAGAAGTTTCGCTTCAGAGTGCTGAGATTCTTGGCCTGCTTGGATTTGATTATATCAATATCGACTGCCTCCACTCTTCCCTTAACGTCGAAAGTGTCGTACCGATGGTCCTTGCTGCTGAGTTGCGTGGAATTACAACGCTGGTCAGGGTTCCGGAGAACCGTGCGGAAGTAATACTTCCTTACCTCGATGCTGGAGTCCATGGAATTATTGTTGCCGAGATGGATAACGCCGAAACTGCACGACGTTTGGTAGATGCTGTCAAATTCGAGCCTGAAGGCAAAAGAAGCCTTGCTTCCGTTCATGCTTCCGATTTCGGCTTAACAGAACCCTTGGCAAAATATGCCGTTTCCGCTAATTGTGAAACCATGGCAATAGGTATAGTTGAAAGTGCAATTGGAATTGATAATATAGAAGAAATATTAAGCACTCAAGGCTTGGATGCAGTAATAATAGGCACTACGGATTTATCCAAAGCGTTGGGAGTTACCGGCCAACCTGATCATCCTCTCATGCAAGATGCTATGAACAAAATCCTTGCCGTAGGAAAAAAGACAGGCAAGACTATTGGAATTACTTTAAAAAATGGTGAGGATCCGAAGTCAATGATTAATAAAGGATTCGGAATCATCGGAGTTCATTTAAAGGCTCTTTTAATTAGCGCGGCAAAAAAACATCTGTCAGATGCGCGTGGATAATTAATACTTATCTTAAGGAGTTTTAAGATTATGGAAATTTGGAAAGTCGCAATACTAGTCGATAATCTTGACGAAGCAATTGATTATTATACAAACGTGTTAGGGATGTCTGTAATTCGTAGAAAAGCGAAATCGCTTCATCTGGACGCAGGAAATGTCCGGATTGAGTTGATCGCAAAAGAAGTATACAAAGATGATGAAAGGTTGGGTAGGCTTGGGGTGCATCACTTATCTATTAAAACAGATGATATTGAAAAGACAGCCAGTGATTTGAAAGCGAAAGGCGTAAAATTTATAAAAGAACCTGTTGATCGCGGTTTAGGCCTTAAGATAGCTTTCTTCGATGGCCTTAATGGAGTAAACCTTCAACTTTACGATCAGAAAGAAGAAACCTAATATGGCTTATATACACCTTGTCAGTTTTCGTGTTGAGAAATAAGAGTACTCATCCATTTTCTCGACTAAACATGCGGTTCAACCGGAGGCCAAGAATAAATCAGCAACACAATGGTCTGAAAACCAGAGGGTGCTACACCTTTGACAGAATCAATGTCTAAATAAAATGATGGTCCTAAAACTCCCAATGAAACAGAAACGCTACTATGCATTTCACTATAGACGATTCGACCCTGCTCGTCGCACTGTGGCCCTATAATAGAATCGGAGAGTTTTGAAGCATCCAGCTCAGCACTTGCCCCATGCAAGCGGGGTCCTCGATGACAGTCAGCCCCCTTGAAAGAAGCGCTTCCATTTTCGAGGCAGCCGAGCTCGCCGAATCTTCGGCAATCGCTCCGGCGTGCCCCATTCTGCGCCCCCTGGGTGCCGATTTTCCCGCGACGAACGCTGCCACCGGTTTCGTCATAGTCGAGCGAACGTATTCCGCGGCTTCGATCTCAGACATACCGCCGACCTCCCCGATGAGCAACACTCCATTGGTTTCGTCATCGCCCTCGAAAAGAGCAAGAACTTCCCTATAATCCATCCCGACAAGAAAATCTCCCCCTATTCCGACGCAGGTCGATTCGCCGAGCCCGAGCGCTCCAAGCTGCGCCACCGCCTCATACATAAGCGTTCCGGAGCGCGAGACGATGCCCACGCAGCCCTGGGCATGAATAGCCCCGGGCATGATCCCCACCTTCGCCTTGCCGGGACTGATCACGCCCGGGCAGTTGGGGCCGATCAGGCGCGATGCGGGATAATCGGGAAGGACTCTGCGGATGCGAATCATATCGGCCACGGGAATGCCTTCCGTAACACAGACGATAAGCTCAATCCCGGCTTCAAGCGCTTCGTGAATGGCATCGGCGGCGCCTGCAGGTGGGACGAAGATCGCCGAAGTATTTGCCCCTGTCTCAGCCTTCGCCTCCGTTACGCTCCTGTAGACGGGAAACCCGTTTATCCTTTCGCCGGGCTTCTCCGGTGACACCCCCCCCAACACCCTGGTACCATAGTCGCGCATCGCCCGGGCGTGTGACAGTCCTTCGGTTCCCGTTATCCCCTGCACAATGAGTTTCGTATCTTTATCGACGAGAATCGACATGGAACCTACCTCCTTCCTTCGGCGCCAGCCGCCTCTGCCGCCAGCGTCGCCGCGGCATCCATGGTTTCGGCGAATCGAATCGGGAAGACGTCGTCTTTGATCGCTTCGAGGAGAGAACGCCCCTCCCCTGCCCGATTCCCTGCGAACCGCGCCACGATGGGTATGTGGCGCTTCGGCAGGGCGTAACTCGCCGTCGAAGCCTCCGCGATCGCCTCGGCGACGCCCGCCGCCACCACGTCGCAGCGCACTATGCCGCCGAGCACGTTGATAAGAATCACCTTGACGCGGCGATCCTCGATAATAAGCGAGAAAGCTTTTCTTACCGCTTCCTTGCTCGCCCCTCCTCCTAAATCAAGAAAATTGGCGCTCGTCCCTCCCCTGAGCAAGAGGGCGTCGAGGGTGGCCATCGCAAGTCCGGCGCCGTTTACCATGCATCCTATATCGCCGTCGAGTTTCACATAGGTAAGCCCATACTTGGATGCCTCGAACTCCTCCGGCGCGCCCTCCTCGATATCTCGGTACGCCAAGAGTTCGGAATGTCGGAAGAGGGCGTTGTCATCGAAAGAAATCTTACAGTCCAGAGGAAGAAGCCTGCCGTCGGAGAGCCGGGCCAGCGGGTTGATCTCAAGAAGGGAACAATCGCAGGAAGTAAAGACTTCGTAGAGTTTTTGAACCATACCGAAGAACATCCGACGACAAGCGCTTTCGAGCCCAAGCGATACAGCGAGGGCACGCATCGAATGCGCCGTCGGACCGAGGCAGGGGTCGATGAGTACCCGGGCGAATGCTCCCTGCGAAGCCTCTTCAACATCGCCGCCGCCCGCCGCCGAGGCGAGGAGGGCGATCCGCGCGTGCTTCCGATCGATGGACAACGATAGGTAATATTCCTTGGCTATGGAGAGGGCTTCCTCAATATAGACACGACGGACGCGTGCCCCTTCGGGGCCGGTCTGCCTTGTTATAAGGCGCATACCCAGGAATTCCTCGTACAGGCTAGCAGCCTCATCGCGCGTCGCGGCAAACCTCACGCCGCCCGCCTTGCCTCGTCCGCCTGCGTGGATCTGCGCTTTGACGACGACATGGCCGCCAAACTCGTCGGCGGTAATCGCCGCGTCGCGCGCCGATACCGCCAGTCTTCCCCTGGGCACAGCAATGCCGTAACGACCAAGAATCTCCTTGGCTTGGTATTCGTGGATGTTCATGGTTCGCCTTCCGCCCCCTCGGGCGAGTCGATGAATTCCGTCCTCTTCGATGAGGACGGATCGCAGGCAGGTCTTCGGACTCGCGAGCCCTTTTGTCATTTTCCTACTAGCCGAAGCTTCCCAGGGGCGTGGCGCTCCCAGTGCCATAAACGGCGTTCGTTCTCGCATACCGCTGCGGGGCAGTTCCGGATTCTCGCCGGATTCCCTTTTGATTCCGCGCCGCTTCCCTGCTGAAAGGGGGCGGGACGGAAACCTGCGACGTCTTACTATCAGGCTGAAAACGGGGAAATGTCAAGCAAAGCGCCCATGCGATTGGTTCTTTTCTTTATGACTGTCGGCTTTTTTATAGGCATATATCTCGAAATAAACCCCAATCGGCCTTAATTACCGAACAACAAATTCCAATTATTATTGTATACTTAGGTTATAATGAAAGAAGAATACACGGTCATCCAATCGGTGGACAGGGCTCTCCTTCTCCTCGAATACATCATTTCGCATCCGGAAAAAAAACTTACGCTGACCGAGCTCGCCGAGGTGATGGATTTGGATAAGAGCTCTGTATTCCGCATCCTCACCACCCTGTCCAGGCACGGATTAGTCAGGCAGGAGGAGGGGAAAAAGCTTTACAAACCGGGGTTCGGAATCTTCGGCCTGGCCTCGTCGATCTACGAGCAAATGAAGCTTCCCGTGGTCGTCTCGCCCTATCTGCGGGAAATAGCGAGGAAAACCCAGGAAAATGCCCATCTTGCGGTTAAATCGGGTACCCAGGCCGTATTCATTGACAGAGAGCAGGGAACGAACCGGATATTGACCAACACGAACATAGGAGACACGGAGGAGCTTCATTGCACCGCGGTCGGCAAGTGCCTTATTTGCGACTATTCCCGGGAAGAGCTGGATATTCTTTTCGGCGGACAGACGCTGAGGCGCTTCACGGAACGGACTATCACCGACCTAGACGCCTTAAGCGGGGAACTCGACGAGGTAAAAGCCAAAGGGTACGGAACGGATATCGAAGAATACGAACCGAACGTGGTCTGTCTCGCCTGCCCGATAATCAATTACCAAGGTAAGATCATCGCCGCCATCGGCATCTCCGGAACCAAGGACAGAGGGCTGCCGGACCTTGAACGGAATATCGGCATCATACAGGAAGCCGCGGCGGCGATAAACAAGCTCCTTACCGGGACCGAGCCTACAAACGGAGCAGCTTCTTCAGGCTGAGCGCAGTTTCTATAGCTCCGGTCAGTTTCAATTTCCCATGCAAATAGGTCGACTCGATCGTTTGCTTTCCCGATAGAACATCGGCCCAGGCGCTGGCGGAGCTTGTAATTACCAGATTCGGATCGGCCGGAAGCCGGTCTTCCTCGACACGAACCTCCCCTCCCCGCATAAAGAAGACGGACATTCGCTTTACGCCTCCGGCAAATGCGGCCCCGGCCAGTTCCAGACCAATCCGCATATCCTCCCGCACGAGCGCCGGGGAGCTCATCCTGGAAGGAAGCCCTCGGGTGAGCTGAACCGCCAGAAGGCAGGATTTCTCGGAATTCTCCAGGCTCTCCGTTTTTGCCAGCAGGCGCTTCGCCGCCCGGGCCTCCCGGAGTTCGCCCCGCTTTTCGACATAAGCCTTCAGGGGCGAGAGGATGGCGCCATCCGGCCTAAGGCGCACTTCCCTTCCCGTTTCAGCCGAGCGGGCGATGGCCAGGTCGATCGAGAGGACTTCCATCGCCTCCGGAAAGCTGAGCCGGGGCTTCTCTTCACCCCGAATCGCCCTGACAAAATTCCATGCCGAACCGACGAATCCCAATTTCCAATCCGAGGGAATTTGAAAATGCCGCCATTCGTTTCCGGAATAGAGGCTCACCGAAGGACCCGCGAGGAGATTTCCCGTGCAGCGATTTATCGTGACGAGGCCGGCCGAACCAGAAACCTGTATCCATTCGTCGTTAGCGTAATAACGGGAAGGTATTTCCATTTCCTGGCTGTACACGTATTCGCAGAGACCGAAGGCTTCCCGCCCCCTGTACTTCCACATGACGGCGGCGGGGGAATCGATCACCGACGCTGTTGTCCCGATCCAGGCTGATACTTTTTCTATCGGCCCCAGGAGAAATCTCGCGGTGGACCAAAGGTGATGCCCGTGATCGAAGGTCTGCATTCCCCGGCCTTCGGCAAATTCCCTGAGCCTCCAGGCCCAGGCCGAAGGGGGAACCGGCCAGCCCCCCTTGCCGCCGGCTATCAGCTTGATCGATAGAGACGAGGGCTTGCCTATGTACCCCTCCCCGATTATTCGGGAAACGAATCGGACAGGTGGGTGGAAGAGGTAGTTTTCCGTAACCTTGCACACTGTCGCGGCCGAGGCGGCGGCGCGGACAAGCCGCTCTGCGCTTACCCTATCGATGGTCATGGGTTTCTGCAAAGCCAGATGCTTTCCGGCTGCCATGGCATCCAGACTGATATCGACATGGGAGGTATGGGGGGTGAGTATTTCCACCGCGTCCACGGCGGGATCTTCCAACAGCCTCCGGTAGTCGGTGTAGTGTCTTTGCGCCCCCCATTCGGCGCAGCGGCGCAGGGCTGTCTTTTCATCGGAATCGCAGACGGCGGCAATATGGACCGCCGGTATCGCCCGGTATCCTTCGTACGCCATATCGGCAATCCTTCCGCATCCGATGATTCCGATTCCTATACTATCCATCCCCAAACCTTCCTGCCGCACTCTTTCTCTTGTTCCTTCCCTTTGTCATCGCCCGAGTTCCCTTTGTATCCTTTGGGCTATTCCTTTAGGGGATAGTATAAAGCGCTCCAGGAGCTGATCATAGGTCGCGGAATGGATAAACTGACGTTCTCCCTTCGAATCGAGGGTATTAAGGGCGATTATGCGGCCGGCGCGATCCTTACCAAAAAGGCTTTCCCTGGCCATTTTATATAAAAACCCGTTATTGTGCTCCGCCAGGATGATGGGTCTTCCGTCTTTCACGAGGGTCGTCATCATCTCAGGGTCGAAGGAGGGCATGTCGACCACCCCTGCCCGGATACCTTCCTTTTCGAGAAGAGCCGCCGCCGACAGCGCCTCGTGCACGCCCCGACCGGCGGAGACGATGACCGCCTCATCATCCTGTCCCCCCTTGAGCCGATATCCCCGTCCATAGCCGAAGACGAAATCCGAGCCGTAAAGCAGCGCCGAAGCGGAACGCATGATTCTGGCGTAGACGAGTCCCTTGTTTCCCTCCATAACCCACCGCATAAACCCGATGAGCTGGTTGGGGCAGGAGATATCGACTATTTTAAGATGGGCCAGTTCGCCGAACAGGAGCGCGTCATCGTTGCCCATGTGGGTGGAGCCGTTCGTTTTAGTCTCAAAATTGGGGGCGGCGGCGAGGAATACCAAGTCGAGGTTGTGGCCGCTGGAGAGCCAGCCGGAAGATTCGATCACCTCCTGGCGCTCCTGATAGCCTATGGCAATCCTCCGCATCACCCTCCAGTCGAAGAAGGGGCAGAAGGTGCTCACCCAGGTGTTGTAGCCGAGCGCGGCCAGAGCTTCGCCTATGTTTATCATGTTCGATTCCGCCACCCCGACATTGAAAGCCTTCGTTGAATCCGCCCAGGCAAGACCGGCTTCCAAACCGCTGGTGGAAGCCAGATCGGCGTCGACCGTAGCGATTTTTCCCGAACGACCGAATTCCTTCATGCACTCGCTGATCACCCAGCTGGCCATGTAGGATCGGGAGGGATCGAGGACAGGTAGCCGATCGGGATCGTAGGGAATCCGCTTGTCCCGCGGCGGGGCTTTCCGTACCTTGGGGCCGGCTTCCGATACGTCCTTCAACGATACACCGTGGGTATCGGTCCCTTCGCCTCCGATTCCCATCGCCCTGCCCCGCCCGGCCAGCGAGGCGGCTTCCTCGGAAGGAAGAGAGGCGAGAATCTCCTGGTAGCGTTCGGTACGCAGCTTCTTTCGCCGTTCCTGGAACTGGATTTCCTGGGCTGCGAGCTCGGGAGGAATTTCGCCCTTGTGGCTGACGCAAAAGCTCGAATAGCCGCCAAAGCCCTTACGGGCGCGACAAAGAATGGCGGTGGGCTTTCCGCTCCGGGGGCTTTGCTTGAAATCGCCCAGGGCCTGTAGGAGGGCCGGATAATCCGTACTGTCCACAGAGACCACCTTCCAGCCGAAGGATTCGAACCAGCCTTCCATATTGTTCATGGGAAAAGCCGTAGCCCGCGGATTGTCCAACTGGCCGCCGTTGACATCCACCAGAAGGCAGAGGTTGTCCACTTTTTTGGCCCCGGCATACATGACAGCCTCCCAGATCATGCCCGCCTGGATCTCTCCGTCTCCGGTCAGGCAGAACACGTCGAATCGGGGTTCTTCCTTGCCCGCCAAGGCAAAGCCCTGGGCGACGCCCAATCCATGTCCCTCCGGCCCCGTCGCGATATGGATACCGGGCAGCAGGGGACCGGGATGCCCATTCAATAGGCTTTCCTGGGAGCGGGAGTTCTTGAGCAGGTTCTTATCGAAGTAGCCTAGATCGGCATAGATCGAAGCCAGGGTGGCCACGGCGTGCCCCTTGCTGAGCACGAACATGTCCTGTCCGAGCTTGGTCGGTTCCTCCACCGAATACCGCATGCACCCGCCGTAATAGAGCGCCACAAGAGGAACGACCGCAGAAAAAGCACCGCCGATGTGGATTCCCCTATCCACCGCGTCCCGACCCTGTTCGAGGCAGAGAATCCGTATCTCCGAATCCTTGATCCGCAACAGGGATACAAAGCCTTCATTCATGTTGCCGACTTCCATATCATTCCCTCCCCAGCCGTTTTCTCGCCGCTTCCTTGATCGTTTCCCTTCCCGGGGACTCCAGGTTCAGTATCCCCTCCGAGACAAGGTGCTTCAGGGCGGGGAGAACGATCTGCCCGGGAAGCGATAGGAGTATTTCCGGAAAACTCTTGTGGGTCGCTTCCGAAATGGACTTAAGAGCCTCCCGGGACTCTCGCTGAGGCTCGCGGCGCTCCTCAGGGTATCCGGAGCCCCACTCGACCGAAAAAAGGCGATCGAAGATAAAGCCGAGATTAAGCTCCCCCGCCCAGCCGTATCCCTGGTTGAGGGCCAAGGATACGCAGTTGCCGCTGTTAATCCGGGCGAAGAGCCAGGCGTCCAGCGGAGAAAGCAAATGACCGCAGGTCATCCCCGGGTACTGCATCACGGCATTAAGATATCCCTGGCCTGTGCCGCACCCTCCGATCACCAGGTCCGCGATGTCCAGATGAATAAGAAGCGCGGACATGAAACCCGTATGGGTATAGAGCAATTGAGGCTCGTCGCTTTTGCTCCTCATCCCCGCGTTGATGAGTTCGAGGCCTCGTCCGCTCAGCGCCGCCATGATGGCAGGGTTTTTGTCCGCGGCGCTGACTTCGCTTATTACCGCCACTCTCATTGCATCCCCCTTACTCGCGCGGCAGGCGGGCATCATCGGCCGATGCTTCTGATAGCGCGCGCCGCATGGTCGTTCAAAGTCCGATCCGGTGGTGTTCCTTCTGTACTTCGTCGCACCAGGGCCCGACATTCCAGCTTCCAAAGACTCCCAGACCGCCGAGTTCATCGTCGCCCATATAAACCGGCACCGTAATCACCGAAAGGCCATCATAGGCGTAGGCCTGTTCGAGGGCTTTAGTGAACGAGGCGATATCGTAGCCGCCGAACAGGGCGTTAACCCCCTCGACTGCCCCGGCCAGCGCCCTGTAGTCGATATTCACGGAATCCTTCGTCCGGTAGACATTGCCGTACTGGGCTTTTTGGAGCCCGGCTATGGCCGCCATGCTCCGGTTGTCGAAAATGATTAAACATCCCCTCGCCCCATGCTCCACCCCGTCGAGGATGATTTGCGGGGTCATGGTAAAACTGCCGTCGCCCGAAAAGGCGAAGGTGTAGACGGGCCGGTCGGCCAGGGCGGTGCAGAGAAGAGCGCTGGCGGCCAGCCCCATGTATGAGGCTCCGGTGTCGGAGAACGTCAGGCCATAGGCTTCGTCCTCCGCTATCTGAAAGCCGTTCGCCTGGACGTCGCCCGCGTCGAAGTAGCGGGCGGCGCCCTTGCGGAGGGCGAAGCGATAGGCGGCCTCTATGGCCGCCGGTTGGCTGAGGACTTCCCTCCCCCACAGGGGGTCGAAAAGGATGGGATTTTCAAAACGTTTTTTCTTGAATTCCTGCCATTCCCGCTTTTTAGCCAGATTTATCTCAAGCCAGGGCGATGGTGCGGTTTTTGCCGCAAACCCTTCCTTTTTAAGGACTTCGATCCAGGCGCGTAAGTTCAGTTTCGCGTCCCCGACGACCGCCACCGTGCGGTTATAGTGTCCCGCGTCCACAGCCCTGGTGTTAAAATTGACGACAGCCCTGGCCTTCTTCCATGCCGTTCCCGAGCAATCCCACTGGCATACGGCCCTGGCGCCGATAACGATCGCCAGGTCGGCTTCGTTCATTGCGAAATTTCCGCAGATGCTCCCCTTGGAACCGCCTACCGCCATGCAGCGTCTGGAGGAATAGGGAACCACCCCGCTCATCTTGGCCCCCGGAACGATCACGGCATCCAAAAGCTCGGCCAATTCCAGTATCTCGGGCCCACAGGAGGCCGCGCCGCCGCCGAATTTGATCGTCACGGCACGAGCTTGGCGGGCCAGGGCGGTAGCCTGGATAAAGGCCTTTCGGTCCATACTGGCTGCCGGAGCGCAGCGGGGAGGCTCGGGAATCTCCAATAAATTGCAGGCTTCCATCACCGCCGATTGGGTATTCATGGGCAAAAGCAAAAAAAACGGACCGGGAAAATCGGGATTGAAGACCGTCGCGGCGCCCATTCTGAGGGCTGTGAACAGCGATTCCGGCGTATGGATCTGGTAGCCCGACCCCATGGTATTCACCAGGGAAAGAAAGCCCCCCTGTCGCGCGATGGGAATCTGCTGCATGTTGGGTCCTTCGCCGTGGGTGGTCTGATCGCCATAAATATGGTAGACACCGATCCCGTTAGAGGCAGCGGCAAGAGAGCCGGCGAAGGCGTGGAGGGCCCCAGGGCCTATGGAGGTTACGACAGCCGCAGTTTCCCCGTAATGCCATTTCAACATGGTAGCGCAGTGCGCCGCTTCGGTCTCGTTGCGGAGGTTCCACATCCGTAGCGCTCCCGCAGCCTCGTAGCAGGAGAGCACTTCCCCGAGGGCGGTGCTTCCATGGCCGAAAACGCCCAGGAATTTTCTCACCCCCTGGTTCAAGAGCCCCAAAACCAAGGCCTCCACTGTCGAAACAGACTGGAACTGCGGTATATCTCCCCTTTCGACCGCGGATCGAACGCCGCCGTTTTTTACGATTGCCCGGGCGCGGGCTTCTATGTCCTTCGTTTCCGAATTCATTGTACTGCCACCTTTTATAAGCGCGCCCCCGGCCGGTCTCAATCCCAAGGCCGCCAAAGCGCGCGATGTCATTATTGGCTATTGTACAAGTGTATTTATTATTAGTCAACAAAATGAAGAAAGAATTTGACATCTAAGCAATAGGATTGTACAATCTACAACTATTGGCGGATATTTTAGTTTCATTTTCTTAACCGAAAGACCGTATAGATGGTCTAAAGCTTTAGGAGGTAATCAAATGAAGGGGAAGAAGCTTCTATTGATTGCGGCTGCGCTGCTGTTGGTCGTTCCCAAGTTGTTCGCCGCGCCGGTGCTCATCGCCTTCAGCGTCTCCACCACCAGCAATCCGTTCTACGCAACCATGGCCCAGGGGGTAAAAGACGAGGCAGCGGCTCTCGGCTTCGATGTGATCATCCTGGATGCCCAGAACAAGATCGAAAAGCAGGTGGCCGACGTGGAGGATGCGCTGACCAAGAATATCAAAGTTTTACTCATAAACGGGGTGGACGACGGAGCCATACCCCTGGCCCAGAAAGCCCTGGGCAAGGGTATCCCCGTCATGGCCCTGCAGCGGAATCTCAACCCAGGCAACATGACCGCCTTTATCGGCACAAACAACGTGGTTCTGGGCGAGCAGCTTATCCATTGGTATGCGAGCACCCTGGGAGGTAGGCCTTCCAAGGTCCTTATTCTCACCGGAACCCCCGGAGCGGCATCGTCCGAAGACCGGATCAAGGGCATCAACGCCACCCTTCCCAAGTATCCGAACATCCAGGTACTGGCTTCCCAGACCGGTTACTACGACAGAGCCAAATCATTGCCGGTGGCCGAAAACATGCTGCTGCGATTCCCCGAGGCCGAAGCCATCCTCTGCCTTAACGACGAAATGGCCATGGGCGCCCTGGCGGCCGCTTCCTCTATGAACAAGCGCATCAAAATCACCGGCATGGACGCCAACCCCGACGCCCTCAAGGCGGTGGCGGAGGGCAAGCTCTATATGACCATTGCCCTGCCCCCCTACGATATAGGAAGAATCGGTGTCCAGTTCGCCAGGGATGTCCTCGCCGGCAAGCAGGTTCAGGCGATGAAGATCATGGATGTCAACTTCGTGACCGAAAAAAATGTCGGGCAGTTCAGAAAGTAAGGCCGAAACAAAGGACAGCCTCGAGACTCCCCAAGGGGCCTCGGGGCTTTCTGTCCTGGGTATATCGAAAGGCTTTCCCGGCGTCCAGGCCCTGGATGAGGTCTCCTTTTCCATACGAAGAGGCGAGGTTCACGCGATCCTGGGCGAAAACGGCGCGGGCAAATCCACCTTACTCAAAATTCTGAGCGGAGCCCTCCAGCCCGACTCGGGCCGGATTCTCTTGGACGGAAAAGAAATTTTCCTCAGGACCCCGGGAGCCGCCTCGCAGGTGGGAATCGCGGCGATCTACCAGGAACTCAGCCTGGTGCCCTGGCTCTCGGTGGCTCACAATCTTTTCCTGGGCAGGGAATGGATGGTGGGCCGATTCCTCATGTCCAAAAAGAAGCTAAAAGAAAAAGCCGATGAAGTTTTTTCCCTCCTTGGCCTTTCTCTCGATCCGAGCGCCATTGCAGGGAACCTGGGTATGGCGGAACAACAACTGGTGGAAATCTCCCGGGCTTTTTCGCGCAACGCGGGTTTTATCCTCATGGACGAACCCACAGCCTCCCTCACGGAAACGGAAATAAACCTTCTTTTCGGAAAAATCGAAACCCTCAAGAAGGCCGGGGTAGGCATACTCTACATTTCCCATCGGCTCGAGGAGATTTTTCGCATCGCCGATCGCGTAACCGTCATGAGGGACGGGAAAAGCGTCTACAGCGGCGCCGCTGGCGAACTCTCGCTTCCCGAACTCATCGCCCGCATGGTGGGGCGATCCATCGGCAATCACTATCCGAAAGAGGCTATCGAGCCCGGAGAACTCCTATTGGAAGCGAAAGACGGCGTTTCGGGCGAAGAAGGGCTTACATTGTCGCTTCGCCAAGGAGAAGTGGTCGGCCTGGCCGGCCTGGTGGGGGCGGGAAGAACCGAATGGGCCCGCAAGCTTTTCGGCGCCGACCCCGATCCTAAAACGCGTTTCAGGATTTGCGGAACCGAGGTCTCGGTCTCCTCTCCCCGGCAGGGCCGGGATTTGGGAATGGGCATGGTGCCGGAGAACCGGAAGGAGCATGGGCTTATTTTAGGCAGGTCGGTGCTTCACAATATAACGATCACCATTATGGACTGGCTTTCGGGATTCGGCATCGTCGATCGGAAGCGCCAGTCCGCCGTTTCCTCCGAGTATATCGGGAAGCTATTTATTAAATGTCCTTCGGATACCGTGGATATCTCCACCTTAAGCGGCGGAAATCAGCAAAAAGCGGTTCTGGCCAAGTGGCTCGCCCGAAAAGGGAAGATCATTATCCTGGACGAACCCACCAGGGGGATAGACGTGGGGGCGAAGCTGGAAATGTATCAGCAAATGAACGCCCTATGCCGGGAAGGCAAGGGAATCATCCTCATATCCTCCGATCTCCCCGAACTCCTCTCGATGAGCGATCGGCTCTATGTCATGCATGAAGGAAGATTCGTAGCCTCGCTGGACAAAAAAGAGGCCAGCCAGGAAAAAATCCTCGAGTACGCCTCGGGACTCAACTATGGCCAAACAATCAGGAATGGGAGTGAAGGAATATGAAAATGCTGTCACGAAGCGGTCTTTCGATGTTTATGTCCCGCTACGGCTCGTTCGGCGTCCTCTTCGTCATCAGCCTTGCTATGTCCTTGGCGAACAAATCCTTTCTCACCCTTCCCAACCTCGTCAACGTGGCCCGGCAGGTCTCTATCAATACCATCATTTCAGCCGGCATGACCTTCATCATCATCACCGCCGGCATCGACCTCTCGGTGGGATCCCTGGTGGCGCTTTCCAGTTGCGTGGCGATGATTATCATCGAAGCCACCGGATCCTCGCTGCTAGGGATATGCACAGGCATCCTCATCGGCGGCGCGGCCGGAGCCTTTAACGGAGCCTTCGTGGCCTGGGCGGGGATTCCTCCTTTTATCGTCACCCTGGCCGGCCTCACCATCTACCGGGGAATCGCGCTGATCATAACGGGGGGAACGCCGATCATCAGGTTCGAAGGGGGCTTCCGCGCCCTCGGGCAGGGCGCCCTCCTGGGCATACCCGTGCCTGTGATCATCATGCTCATCGTCGTCCTTTTTATGCATTTCCTCCTCACCCGGACAGCCTTCGGGACCCACGTCTATTCGGTGGGCGGGAACGAAGAGGCGAGCCGTCTCTCGGGGATCAAGGTGGGAAAGGTCAAATTCCAGGTCTATGTAATGGGAGGGATGCTCACGGCGCTGGCGGGCATGGTGCTCATGGGCAGGCTCTCCTCCGCCCAACCCAATACGGGAGAAGGCTTCGAGCTCGACGCCATCGCGACGGTGATATTAGGCGGCACCAGCCTCATGGGAGGCAGGGGGACGATTTGGGGCACCCTGGTCGGAGCCTTCATCATCGGCATTCTGAACAACGGCTTCAACCTCATGGCCGTGGACGCCCATTTCCAGTTGGTCGCCAAGGGGATAATCATCCTCCTCGCCGTGCTCCTGGACCGTTATCTAAAACGAAAGCAGGCGTGATAAAGGCTGTCGGCCTCAAATCCATACCCTGAAAAGGCATTGGATTCTCATTCCGCTTGTCCTTCCGCCGCCTTTCCCTGTAGTATCCCTCCCATGGAACTCAGCCCGGCGGCGATAGCCGTCATGTGCCTCGCCGCCTTTGCCATAGGTGTCGCCAAGAGCGGAATCGCGGGAATCGTGACTTTTTTCACCCCTTTCGTGGCCATGACCATGCCCTCGAGAATGGCCACCGGTATTATGCTTCCCCTCATGATCGCCAGCGATATCGTCGCCGTTTTGTATTGGCGGCGCAAGGCAAAATGGGAGACACTCAGGTGGGTGCTTCCGGGCTCGCTCAGCGGCCTGACTCTCGGTTTCATTCTTCTGAAGAACATCGACGATGAGACCTTCAAGCCGATACTAGGTTTGTTTATCGTCTTTATCACATTGATCGGTATGGGTCTTAAATATTTCAAGTTCAAGATAAAGGGCGAAACGAAAAGCCTTCCCTTGCTGGCGGGTCTGTTCGCCGGTTTTTTCGCCATGCTCGCCAACGCCTCGGCGCCGATCATCGCGATTTATTTCCTGGCCATAGATCTCAAAAAAGAAGATTTCGCCGGCACCAACGCATGGTTTCTCATGACGACGAACATGCTCAAGCTTCCCTTCAGCCTTGCCCTCGGCACGATCACGGTTAGTCATTTCGGCTTGGACGCCCTTATCTTTCCCCTGTCGCTGGCCGGCCTGGCCCTGGGAATCAGGTTCGTGAAGCGGGTGCCCCAAAAAACATTCACCTTCATTATCCAGGGCTTGTCGATTTTGGCGGGCCTGCAGCTGCTCTTTTAAGGCTCCGACCCCGGTGTCGGGGCGCCGGGGCGAAGCCTCCGGGTCGGCCGATCGAGGGCTAAAACTCCCGGATCAGCATATCCTCGTAGCTTTCGCGCCGCACCGATAGGCGATGCCTCCCCTCCCCGGTGGTCATGACCACCGCCGGACGGGGAATTCTGTTATAGTTGGAAGCCATCGAGTGATTGTAGGCGCCGGTGGAAAAAACGGCGACGATATCGCCGGGCTTCGGCTCGGCAAGTCCCACATCCTTGACGAGGATATCCCCCGATTCGCAGCATTTTCCGGCTATGGTAACGACGGTATCGTGGCTCCAGTCGGCCTTGTTCGCGCTGATGGCGTGATACCTGGCTTCGTAGAGGGCCGGTCTTATATTGTCCGTCATTCCTCCGTCCACGCCCACATAGGTTCGAATCCCGGGAATAGTCTTGACGGAACGGAGCTCGTAGAGGGTAATGCCTGCTTCGCCGATGATCCACCGTCCTGGTTCGATGGTTACCATGGGCATGGGGATTTTAGCCTTTTCCATTTCGAAGCGGATAAGCTGCATCATGGGATCCAGGAAATAGCCGAGTTCCGTTTCCGGATCGCCGGGAAGATAGCGGATGCCGAAACCGCCGCCGAGGTTGAGTTCCGACACATCGAATCCGTAATCCGTATGAACATCCACGATGAGTTTCAGGGCGACGCCGAGGGCGGCGAGGTGGGAAAAATTGTCCCTGATCTGGGAGCCTATATGGAAATGGAAGCCTCTAAAATCGATGTGAGGGGAGTTGAGGACGGCGCGCATATAATCGTTCCGCACCGAGGAATCGAGGGGAATGCCGAATTTCGAATCCAGGCTTCCGGTCGAGATGAAGCGATGGGTGTGGCTGTCCACGCCGGGGGTTATCCGATAAAGGAGTTTTACCTTCTTGCCCAGGCGGGCGGCGATGCGCTCTACTTCGCTGATCTCCCGCAGGTTGTCGGAAATGATTCGTCCGACATCGTTTTCTATGGCGTATTCGAGTTCGTCCAGGGTTTTCGCGTTCCCGTGGAAGACGATCGCCCCGGGATTTACTTGCGCTTTCAAGGCGGCGAACAATTCGCCGCCCGAAACCACGTCGATCCCCAGCCCCTCCTGGTCGATGATCCTGCACATGTCCAGGGTTTGGAACGCCTTGGAGGCGTAAACCGCGCGCGTATTGGGGTATTTTTCGAGAAAAGCTTTCCTCACGCTCGAACAACGTTCTCTGACGGCGGATTCGGAAACGACATACAGAGGCGTCCCGTAATGGGAGGCGAGTTCCACGGTATCGACTCCGTCGTAGAACAGGTGATTGAACCGTACGCTGGCATGGGAATTGAATTCGCCGATGTCCATTCAGCATCCCTCCTTCAACAAGCCCAGGGCCGCGGATATTTGCAGGGCGACGCCGACGGGCAGACAACGCTCATCGATATCGAAGAGCTTCGAATGGAGCGGCGCCCTTATGCCTTTTTCGCCATTCCCGCAGCCCAGATGATAAAAGGCGCCCGGTCGCTCCTGCAGGAAAAACGCGAAATCCTCCACGCCAAGGCTGGGCTTTTCCCGCCACAGGAGGTTTTTATCCCCGAATAAAGCCTTCGCTTCTTTTTCGACCAGGTCCACTACAGCCTTGTGATTTATCAGGGCAGTGTATCCCGGGCGTATTTCCACTTCGCCGGAGCCCCCAAGGGCGGCGGAAATATTTTCAACTATGGAATTGACGCGTTGCGCGATTCTAGATCTCACATCAGGGCTTGTCGTTCTTATGGTGCCCGTCATGTATACTTCGTCGGCGATTATGTTGTTGCGTTGGCCGCCATTTATCGTACCTACGGTTATTACCGCTTCCTCCAAGGGAGAAACGTTGCGCGACACCACTGACTGCAGGGCGTCAACGACTTTCGCGGCGATCATTATCGCGTCGATTCCGGTGCTGGGATAGGCGGCATGGGCGCCCTTGCCTTTTATTTTTATCCCCAGGAAATCGGAAGCCCCGTTGAGCGCCCCGTGTTTCAGCTCGATCATGCCCGCCTGAACGTCGGGCATGACATGGAGTCCCAGCACGTAATCGACCCGGGGATTTTCCAGGCACCCGTCGGCGATCATGGGCGCAGCCCCGCCGGTGGTTTCCTCCGCGGGCTGGAACAGGAGTTTTATCGTCCCCGCGAAATCGTCTCTGTGCGCCGAAAAGTAGCGCGCCGCGCCCAGGGCCACGGTCATGTGCGCGTCGTGCCCGCAGGCGTGCATATACCCATCGTGACGGGAACGGTAGGGCCTGTCATCCGGCTCCTGGACCGGCAGGGCGTCCATGTCGGCGCGCAGGGCCACGACGGCCCCGGGCGCGGCGCCTTCCACGAGGCCCACCACGGCTGTCCGCATTTTGCGGAAGGGAATACCCAACTGTTCGAGGGTTTTGCACAGGTATTCCTGGGTTTTGTATTCCTCATCCCCCGGTTCGGGAATGGCGTGCAAATCCCTTCGTATCCGCACCAGCCAATCCTTCATAGCCTCGGCCTCAGCCAGAATAGCCTTGCGATCCTTCATAGCATCCCCTTCGCTTTACCGCAGAGCGCCCAGCGAACCGAGAGTCGCTAGTAAGGCGCCGGAAAAACAGCCGTCGAAAACGCGCAACGCGGGGCCCTTCATCGTCACCGAATCGGTGGACACATCAAGTTCGAGCCGCCCCCCCGGCATGTTCATCGTCACCGGGCCCTCCACCAACCCTAGCTTCTTGGCCACCGACGCGGCGGCGCAGGAAGAAGAACCGCTGGCCAGGGTGTACCCCGCGCCCCGCTCCCATATTTCGATCCGCATGGAATGCCTGTCCAGGACCTTGGCGAACTGCACGTTCGTAGCTTTGGGGAAAAGCGGATGACGCTCCACCAAGGGACCATAGCGTTTCGCGAGCTCCGCCGTTGGCTCTTCCACGAAAATCACGCAATGGGGATTACCCATGGAAACGAAACTCGCCTCGAAGCTTTCACCGGCCAGTTCGAGCTTGGCGAGCAGCAGCTCCTTTGCATCGGTAGCCAAGCCGGCTTGCCTCGCGGAGAAGGAAGGCTTTCCCATATCGATTCGAATACTAGGAGGATTGATGCTCTCCACCTGGGCCGAGACCCTTCCCCCCTTCGTTTCGACATAAAAAGGACGGTCTTCCACATAGCCCTCTTCGGCCAGGTACAGACAGAAGATTCTCAATCCGTTCCCGCTTTTTTCGGCCTCCGAGCCGTCGGGATTGAATATTCTCACCCAGGGACTCGCGCCTTGCGCGATGTGTCCCGCAGGCAGCCCGCCAAGATCGGAAAAGCCGCTCAAGGGACCTAACAAAATGCCGTCCGACCCCGCGCCATAGTTTCGGTCGCAGATAGCCCTGATGGCCTTGGCTTCGGGGATAAAGGGAAATTCCCGGGGATCGATAACGATATAGTCATTGCCCAGAGCCTGGTATTTTCTGAACTGAACGCTCATCAGCCCCTCTCGATAAGCACGCGCGGTACCCGCTTGGATATTCCGCAACTGACCTCATAGTCTATGGTCCCCATGATCTCGGCCAGCTCCCCGGCGGGCAGCTCGGGCAGGCCGAAGAGAGTCGCCTCATCGCCGACCCGGGCTTCGGGAATATCGGTTACATCCACCATGATTTGGTCCATACATACCCTGCCGGCCACCGGCGCCCTCTTTCCCCGTATCACCACCGCCGCCCTGTTGGAAAGGTGGCGCGAGTAGCCGTCGGCGTAGCCTACCTGCAGCAGAGCGATGCGGGTAGGCCTAGAGGCGGTGAATATCCTCCCGTAGCTCACCCCCTCCCCTTCGCCGATATCCCGGAGGCTAGTCACTGCGGCGCGGAATTCCATCACGGGCTTAAAGCCCCCGGGTAGCCGATGATCCGCGTCGGGAGACAGGCCGTAGAGGAGCACTCCCGGTCTTACCATGTCCATTCTGGATTCGGGAATCCGCAATAACGCCGCGCTATTGGCCATATGCCTGATCCCCGGCTCGATTCCTTCCGCCCGTATCGCATCCAATGCCCTATTGAATACCTCGATCTGACGGGTAGAGAAATCCGAATCAGGGTTGTCTGCTTCGGTAAAATGGGAATAGCAGCCTTCGATTCTTACCCCGCCGAGTCGGGACACAAAACTGACAAAGGAGCCCGCCTGTCTGGGTTCGATACCCTGGCGGTGCATGCCCGTATCAATCTTTACATGCACAAAGGCCGGTCTGCCCAGGCGGAGCGCCGATTCGGACAAGGCCTTGGCCAGGTCCTGGGTAAACACGGTTTGGCTTATGCGGTTGGACACGATTATGTCCGCATTGCCCGGATCAGTCGTGCCCAGAACGAGCAAGGGAGTCTTTATTCCAGCCTCCCGCAGCTCCAATGCCTCTTCAAGGTAGGCGACGGCGAGAAAATCCACCCCCGCATCAGCCAGGACACGTGAGATTATAACCGCCCCATGCCCATAGGCATCGGCCTTGATGACCGCGCAAATTTTCGAGCTACCCGCGATTGCCCTGAGTTGTCGCAGGTTGTTTTCGAGATTTCCCTTGTGTATATAGGCCGAAGCCTTTCTGTGTATCATCGATCTATAACCTTTCGAGTAACGAAGCTGCGCCGCCAAGACTCAAGTCCCGGGGAATGCGGCCATCGATTCTCCTGCAAGCGCTAAAATCCCTGTTCCATATAAAGAAATCAGCCTTTTCCCCAGACTCAAGCCGGCTTCCGCCGGCCCCCCCTGCACAGTCGAGAAGAGCTTCCGGATTGGCGCTCATGCAGGAAAAGGCCTGCGGCAGCCCGCAGCCGGTCGCGGCGGCAAATGAACGCACTATATCGATGCCCAGCAAGCTCGATCCGATCAACGTTCCCTCTTGCGCATACCTGACCCCCGAGGTATCGGAGCGCACAGCCTTGCCGAAATAACTGTAATCCCCGTACCCCAGCCCTGCGGGAGCCACCGCATCGCTAGTCAATATCAGTGAAGCGGGGTCTATGCAGCGTAGGGCGCTGCGCATCGCCTGAGGGCTCACATGCACACCATCCGCATTGAGTTCGACCCAGCCGGCGCCACCGTCCAATGCAATGTTGGCCAGTCCGCCTTCTTTATGGTCGAATCCGCTCATCGCGTTGAACAGATGCGTAATCGAAAAAGGTTCTGGCGGCAGCTTCGCCGATGCTTTAGCATCGGAATGACCGAGAGCGATCATAACCCCCGCCTTTTTTAAAAGCGGATAAAGGCTTTCAATATTCGGCAATTCAGGAGCGAGAGTCATGATCCTCAGCTTGCCCGCACAGGTTTCGAGCACCTTCTCCAGTAATGACACCTCAACCTGACAGATCTGCTCGAGGCCTATCCCCCCCCTTCGCTTGGAATTGATGAAAGGCCCTTCCAGGTAAATTCCAGGAATGACCGATCCGTAGAGTCCGGAGTCGTCGATGGCAGTCAGGAGGTTTTTTACCGCAGCCTCATCCCATAAAATCGTGGGTAAAAAGCGCCCCACGCCCTTTGTTTCCAGCTTCGCAGCTAAATCCCGTAAAGCCGCTCCATCAATGGCTGTCTCAAAGCCATAGCCGAAGGCTCCATGTATATGCAGCTCGATAATAGGCGGACTGATCCATACTCCACCACACTCGACTACAGGCAGGTCTCCGATCCGCGCTCCGCCAGCCCATTCCTGGGGAATTTCGCCCTCGCCGATCCATCGGATGATTCCAGCCTCTACAACGAGACTGCCCTCATATAAAAGCCTTTCGGGGAGAAGTATTCCGACGTCAGAGAGAATAAATCCATCGGTCATAGCTAAGGCATTGTGAACGAACGCCGGATTCATGTAAAGGAGAGTCTCGGCAATGACAAGAGTCGAGCTTTTAGAGTACCATGCCGGCACAAAAGAAAAGGAAGCCCGATGAATCAAAAAGATTACGGCTATATAGCTCTGGATCTGGACGGAACCATTCTGAACGCCGACTATGTCCTCTCGCCCCGCGTACGGGACACCCTCAATGCTTGCAGAAAAATCGGCAAGAAACTGATCATCTCCACCGGCAGGGTTCTGTCCTCAGCCAAGGGTCAGCTAGGCGCCCTGGAAGGCGTGGACGGCTATGTCTGTTCCAATGGAGCCGATATCTACCAGGGTTCGGGCAAGAGTATCGCCCATTTCCATATGGATAAGAACCTTTCCCGGGAAATGTATCTCCTGGCCCGGGGCTTCGACTCCCACTACCACGCCTACCTGGGCGACTCGTGGTGCTACGAGCGCCGCAACGCATACACTGATTACTATGTAAAAAGGGCGGGCAAAGAAGGCTTGAAGCTTGATTTCGACAGCTATGGAACCCTGGAGTTCACCAAGTTCATGTTCATGGACGATCACGAAAAATTGGAACCCATCAGAATAAGGCTTGCCGAACGTTTCGGCGCATCGATTCAGATCGTATACTCGGCTCCCTTCATGCTCGAGATAGTCATAGCCGGGGTCAGCAAAGCCACGGGATTGAAGTACTGTGTCGAACAATTTGGCGGAAACCTTAACCAGGTGATCGCTTTCGGCGATGCTGAGAACGATGAGGAGATGCTCCTCGCTTCCGGCATGGGAGTAGCCATGGGCAACGCTTCGGAAGAACTCAAAGCCAAAGCGGCGGCGATTGCTCCTTCGGTGGATGAAGACGGGGTGGCGGTATTTCTGGAACAATTATTCAGATTTTAGGGGCAATAATTTTTTTAGGGCTTGAGGCTTTTTCAAAACTCAGGCGAGTTGTGAAAAAGCTACCCTAGAGATGCGTACGTTTCGTCTGTTTTCATGCTTCTAGCATAAAAATAGACGAAACTACAAAGCCGATTTCAAAAGCTAAGAGACTTTTGAAATCGGCCCGCTTCCTTGACCTTGGCCAAGAGCCACAGGTATCATAGTTCATCGTCGCCGGGGTGGTGGAATTGGTAGACACCAGGGACTTAAAATCCCTTGCTGCGCGAGCGGCGTGCCGGTTCGAGACCGGTCCCCGGCATATTTTTTACCGCATCAGAGTTCTACCTTGCTTCCGCAGTCCAGCCATGTGACTATGCCCGGCATTGCGTTCGCCAAGGCCGTATAACCTCGTAGACCTGTACAGTGGCAGCAGTAAACGCCCTGGGGCTCAAATTCCCGGATCCTGGCGCTGACGCTTGCCAATACCTCGGCGCTCTCGTTGACAAGATGAAACCCGCCGATCAGCGCCTTGATCTTGTTCTCTGGAAAGGCTTTCCGGGCAGATTGGACAATATTGCCTATACCGCGGTGCGCGCAGCCGGTTATGATGCTCATGCCGTCTTCCTCGACCACGATCAGCGAAACCTCATCTTCAAAAGTGTCAATATCATCCCCGCTCTCTGAGCGGAGCCTGAATCCCGGATTAGCTACTTTCCCGTCGCTGATCTCGGCCCGGGGAAGCAAGAAGACGCCCCGGGCGATTTTTTTGGGAGCTTCGACCACAAACACCCTTTCTTTTAACGAAGAGGGCAGCGATTCGCCTATTCCGATCCGTCTGCGCGCGTCCCCGGAAACAGCCTCCTTCGCAGCGTCGAATCCCGGCCCCGCAAAGAACAGCACTGGCTTGTCGCCCAGCTTTTTGAGCAAATAAGGAAGACCGCCCCCATGATCGTAATGCCCGTGGCTCAGCACGATCATATGGATCGATGCAAGGTCGATATCGAGCCGCAGGGCATTTTCAAGGAATCGTGCCGTCTGGGCCATGTCGAAAAGGATTCTGGATCCGTTCACTTCCAGAAAGAAGGAAAGGCCGTGCTCGCCGCACAATCCTGAACGCGGACAATAATCGTCCATCAGACTGGTGATTTTCATGCATCAATGATCAATGATTGAATACTCGCTGTCAATGATTATTCTCTTTGCGCCTGTAATTACTGTAAATACCTGAATTTTAAATATGAAGGTCGTATTTTCCGCTTGACATATTTCGGGCTTATGCCTATATTGACGCCGGAGAGTAATTGGCATTTGCTATTTACTCTCCGGCGCCGTCGGCGCTGATCATCGAATTACAGCAAGGAGGCACGGTATGCCGAATTATAATGGAACAGGACCCTACGGAGCAGGACCTAAGACCGGCAGGGGCTTGGGTCCCTGCTGCGGAGCACAAGCCTACGGCCGAGGGATGCGAAGAGGCGGAGGCTTCGGAATGGGCGCAGGTGGCATGGGGCGCGGCGTCGGCTTCGGTGCAAGTCTAGGTCGCGGCATGGGCGGATTCGGTCCCCGCATGGGATGGTATCCCGCCGGCTACGGCACCGAAGATCAGGAAGTCCGCGAAGCCGGGATCAAATCGACCCTCGAGCAACGGGCAGCTTTTCTCAGGGCCGAGCTTGAGCACACAGAATCCCTGCTCAAGAACCAGGGCACAGAGGCGGAGGAGAAGGGCTCGGAAAGTAAAAAGTGAAGGCCGTCCCACAAGAGCTGGTAATAGCAGTCGCGAGCGGAAAGGGCGGCACAGGCAAGACAAGCCTTGCCGTCCACCTCGCCCTTGCCGGCGCGGCGCGCTTGCGTACGATTCTCGTCGACCTCGACGTGGAAGCTCCCGATTCGCTGGCGTATTTTCCCGAAGCCATTCGGGTGGGCAGGAATTGCCCCGTTTCATTGAAGGTTCCCTTTCTGATCCCAGAGAGCTGTTCCGGCTGTGGCGCATGCGCGAAGGCCTGTCATTTCGGAGCCATCGTAGCCTTGGGCGGCGCCGTGACCATCGACCAGAAACTCTGCAAGGGCTGCGGCCGCTGTGTTTTCCTCTGCCCCGAAAATGCCCTGAAAGAACGGGGAATTGTAGTAGGCCAGACGAGGCTCATGAAATCGGGCAGTCTGGACATTCTCGAAGGCCGCATGGATGTGGGCGATATCAGATCCACGTCGGTGATCGAAGCCGCCAAGACGAGGGCTGCTTCGTTGAAAAAGGAGGTGCAGGTCCGGGACTGCCCTCCCGGGGTTTCCTGCCCGGCAACCCATGCGGTGGAAGGGGCTGACTACGTCGTGCTCGTCGCCGAACCCACCGCATTTTCACTGCATGATTTAAGCGCAGCAATTAGCCTGGTGAAGGGACAGGGGCTCAAGGCAGGCGTTGTGATTAACAAATACGGTTTCGGCGACGCTGATATCGAATCCCTGTGCAGGGAAAAAGCCCTGCCTGTGATCGGAAGGATCGAGTTCAAGCGCAAGAGAGCCTCCAGCGGTGCTTCAGGCAAACTATGGACGGACGACGAATCCTATATGCAAAAAATCGATGAGATCCTTAAAAGAATAGTTCATGCAGTAGAAACCGACGAGGGGGAGCTCGGATGACAATCACCGTCGCCAGCGGAAAAGGAGGGGCGGGCAAGACGTCATTAGCAGCGGCTCTCGCCGCATCCGTGGGCAGTTCCTGCATCGTCGCCGATTGCGACGTGGACGCAGCCAACGGCGCGATAGCCCTCCATGCCCGGCTTCGCGAATCCGGCCCCTATTTTGCCGGGCCAGGCTACAGAATGGAACCGAGCCTCTGCATTGGCTGCGGCCGCTGCATGCCGGCCTGTCGGTTCAACGCCATACGAACCGATGAGACCAGACGCACATACCTGATCGCGGAGGAGCTCTGCGAACGCTGCGGAGCCTGTACCGACCACTGCCCCGTCGATGCCATACAGGGTTTTACAAAAGAAGCGGGCAGGCTCTCAGTCTCCGATTGCCCCCTGGGTATGACATTGATCCACGCCGAACTCGTGCCGGGCGAGGACACCAGCGGAAAACTGGTAAACCAAGTCCGCCGGCGCGCCGACACGATCAATCCAGGTAATGCCATTATCATAGTGGACGCTCCTCCGGGGATCGGCTGCCCGGTCATCGCCTCACTGTCGGGTGCAGATATTGTGCTGCTGGTGGTGGATTCCACCATATCCGGACTCAGGGACAGCCTTCGGCTGTCCGAACTCGCGGCGGGCATGGACAAACGAATAATCGCCATTATCAATAAAACCGGCCTCGATGAAGAAATAGACAATAAAATCCGGGTCGCCATGACACAATCCTCCATACCTGTCATGGGAGAAATCCCCTTCGATCCCCTGCTCCGCTCCGTGGAGGAAAAGGACCTGACCTGGATCGATGTGGCTGGCGAAGCAGGCCTAAAGGCGAAGGCAGCGGTGCGCGCGGTGCTCGAATATGCCCAAATGCAAATGATTTATTGACTCAATAAGCGCTGATTATAAAGGAGCGACAAGTGAAATTAGGAATTCCGACCGATGACGGCAAAACGGTAAGCGGCATTTTCGGAAGGGCGAACAGCTTCGCAGTCTACGACACCGACACGGCGGAACTCATAGTGTTGGCCAACGAGGGCATAGGGGCCGAGCACGGAGCCGGAACTGGGGCGGCGAGTTTTCTGGCCGAACAGGGCGTATCGAAGGTTCTGGCGCCCGAGCTCGGACCTAAGGCTTTATCTGCGCTGAGTTCCGCGGGCGTTGCTGTGGCGCGCGTCGAAGCCGGAACGAAGATCCTCGAGGTTGTCCGCCGAGCATAACAAATATCAGGTCTATCCGTTCGTCTTTGAGGGAAAACCAGAGTTTCATTTCATCGCCGCAGGCCGGATCGCCGATGCAGGCATAGCCATCCGTTTCCTCCGGCGGCAACTCACCGACATTGCGAGGATTACTGAAATGATCGATCACCTCATCTGAATAAAAGAGAACCGGACCCTGATACTGCGGTTCTTCCTGCTCCTGCTCAGCCATTTTCAATCCTTTCGCTGCCTTGAGTATACAATATTCTTTCTTTAGCGGCAGGCCAGCTCGTCCATCCTCCTGAGTCTTCGCGAAAGATCCCTGGCCAGATTCATCACCAGCATTGCGAAGGTCTTGCAGTCGACCTTGGAAATTTCATAGAGGGCGCGATTGGAAATGGTAACGACTTCAAGCGGCTCCAGGGCGGTTATGGTGGCGATGCTGGGCATGATATCTATGAGCTCCATTTCGCCGAAGGTTTCCCCCTCCCCCAGTTCGGCGATGGAAATTCCCTGTTTGGAAACCATCACTCTTCCGCCGATGATGAAAAATATTTTATCGTTCGGATCGCCCTCCCTCATGGGCATATCTCCCGCATCGTATCGAGCGTAGCCGAAAAGCGGTTTTATCCTTTCGATCTGGTCCGGAAGCACCCCGCCGAACAGGGAATATTTCTGGAGTGCGTTCGTATCGATCATTGCGCCTCTCCTTGGCTTTGTTTGGGGATGCTGGGCAGCGAACCCCATATACCTAGTATACAACAAAAATGGGTTTTCCGCCCCCTTGTTTTGTTCGATAAAATGATTCACCCAGCTAATCGGCCCAGATACAAAAATCAAGGTTTTACGTGTTGGCCACGCCGAAAGGCACATGGACGCAGGCAGCCATGGGACCGACGTCTTCGAAGTGCCGCAGCTGGTCGTCGAAAAACAGATGGGGCTTGAAAGCTTCCAGAATCCTGCGCTTTTCTATGCCGCCCAAAAAGAAAATCTCGTCGGTAAAAATCCCCCAGCGCTTGAGGGTGTTGATAACCCTTTCGTGAGCCGGGGCATTCCGGGCTGTGATTATCGCGGTGCGCACCTTGACTTCGGCCTGGCGAGCGGCCGAGCGTTGATGCTGCTGCAGGGCCGCGAGTTTTTCGAAAAAAGGCTTCATAGGCCCCGGGTCGAGGGGCGTCTCGGCCTTGCTCAGCTCCACTTCGGCAAAGCGCTCCTGACCGCCGGGCGAGCGGTAGAGCCTTTCGGCCTCGTCGCCGGCTATCACCCCGTCGAAATCGAAGGCGACCCGGAGTTCCCCCTCTTCGTCCTCTCCGAAGCCCGGGGAGAGAATGAGCCCGGCGGGCAACCCGGCGTCGATGGCGGCCTTAACGTCGTCGGTATTGGTCGAAAGGAAGAGGGTCGCGCCGAAAGCGTCTATATACGGATAGGGAGAGCGGCCGTCCAGGAAGGCGGCGCGGATTATATTCAAATCGTAGTGTCGTATCGATTTGAAGATTCGTATTCCCGCCTCCGGATCGTTCCGCGAAAGCAAGACCACTTCCGCCGGCCCTTGTCCCTGGGCATATCCTCTATTGAGCGAAAGAAAACGCTTGACAAACCAAAAGGCGTTGCCCGGCCGAAGGACTTCCGCGCTATGGGCGCTCATCCACCCGCGATAGGCATCCTCTCCCCTGGCCCTGAATACCTCGTCCGATTCGGATAGGTCGAAGAGGGCGCTGGAGGAGACGGCGATCACTATCTTGCTCTCGATGGGGTACGGCACTTCCTCTCTCAGCGCCTCCCGGAATCGTAGATCTGGCCGGCGGCTTTAGGCCCCACCGACTTGCCGGCGAACACCACGAGCGCCACGATGGTGAGCACATAAGGCAGTGCATAGAAGAATTCGCCGGGCAGACTGGCCAGGAAGGTGATATCTTTGGCGTAAAAGGAAAGGGCGGTGGAAAAACCGAAGAAAAGCCCGGCGCCCAGAACCCCGAAGGGGTTCCACTTTCCGAAGACCAGGGAGGCGAGGGCTATGAATCCTGTGCCGTGGATGGTCACCAGGGTATACTGGATGTCTGCGGTAAGCACCATGATGCCACCGGCGAGGCCCGCGAGGGCTCCCGATGCCATGACGCCGAAATAGCGCATCCATGCCACATTGATACCCATGCTGGCCGCCGCCTGGGGATGCTCTCCGCAGGACCGCAGCCTGAGCCCGAAGGGGGTCTTGTAGACGAGAATCCAGGTAAAGAAGACCAGAAAGATCGCCAGGAAAAAAGTCGGATAATTCTCTATGAAGAACATCCTGCCCAATACTGGGATTTTTTCGAGCAGGGGCACGGTAACTTTCTGGATGCCGTTGGAAAAGGCCCTGGTCCGCTGCTGACGGAAGATGATCTGGCAAAGGTAGACCGTGAGCCCCCCCGCCAGGATATTGAGCGCCGTTCCCGATATGGTTTGGTCGGCCCTCATGTTGACGCTGGCCACCGCATGGAGAAGGCTGAATACGATGCCGGCGACCAGGCTGGCGGCCAAGCCGAGCCAGGGAGCCAGGACGGTGCTTTCCTCCAGGAGCACGGTAACCGTGGCCGCGGAAAAAGCCCCCACCATCATGATGCCCTCGAGGGCTATGTTCACTACGCCTGAGCGTTCGCTGAAAAGCCCGCCCAGGGCGGCGATGATTATGGGCGAAGCGAACATGAGAGCTATCGGAAACATTTCGAAGAGGATTTTTATACTCATGCCCTGTCTCCATCGGCCGTGACGGCCTGCTGTTTCTTGAAGCGCTCCAGAAGCATTTTAATCCCGTATCGCATAGCCACGAACAAAACGATGGAAGCTTGGATGATACCTGCGATCTCCCGGGGAATACCCTGGGACTGCATGAGCGGCTGGGCCGACTTGAGCATGCCGAAGAGCATGCCGGCGAAGAGGATTCCCGAGGCTTCGTTTCCTCCCACCAGGGCGACGGCGATGCCGTCGAAACCATAACCCTCGGCTGCCGACATGGCCCGGCCGAAATTGAAGGTGCCCACGGTGATGACCGAGCCGGCCAGGCCGGCGAAGGCCCCGGCTATCATCATGGAGAGCACGATATTCCTGTTCACCTTCATGCCCGCGTAGCGCGAAGCATCCTTATTGTAGCCCACCGCCCGCAGGGAATACCCGAAGGTTGTCTTGTTGATGATAAAGGAGAAAACGACGAGGGCCAGGATCACGGGTATAAAGCCCCAATTCAACCTGGAACCCCTGGTTATGGACTGGAGGAAGGGCGACTTGAGAAGGGCGGTCTCGGGGAAAAAGGCGGTTTTCACCTTGTCCTGGGAACCGAAGATGTTCAGGATGACGAAATTGTTCAGATGCAGGGCGATATAGTTCATCATGATCGAAACAGTAACTTCGTGGACGTTGAACCTGGCCTTTAAAAAACCGGGGACCGCGCCCCAGAGGGCGCCCGCAAGTATGGAGGCCATAAGCACCAAGGGCAGGTGGATAAACCTGGGCGCTTGCACAAGAAGCGCCACGGCGGTAGCCGCCAGGGATCCCACCATGAGCTGGCCTTCGGCGCCGATGCTGAACAATCCGGTCCGGCTCGCGAAGGCGAAGGCCAGGCCCGTGAGAATGATAGGCATGGCGTTGATGACGAATTCGCCTATGTACCGGGTGTTCCAAGGTACGTCGTTGATAATGTCGAGGCCGGAAAAGCCCTTGACCATCGCGGCGAACATGGCCACCGGCGATCTGCCCGTCGCTATCACGATCAACGATCCGAGAATGAAGCCCAACAGGACCGCCAGAAGAGGAAGGAGTATCTTTTCCCTACGTTTGGTCATGCCTGCCCTCCCTTCGGCGTCTTTCTCAGAGAACCGGACATCATGAGCCCAAGCTCGTTTTCGTCCGTCTGCGCGGCTTGCACGATGCCGACGATTTCCCCTTCATGAATAACCGCGATCCTGTCGGAGACATCCATGATTTCATCCAATTCCAGAGAAGCGAGCAAAATCGCCTTGCCCTTGTCCCGTTCCGCCACGATCCGCTTATGGATGTACTCTATCGCCCCCACATCCAAGCCCCGGGTTGGCTGTGCGACGATAAAAACATCGGGCGAGCGATCGATCTCCCGGGCTACGATGGCCTTTTGCTGATTGCCTCCCGACATGGACCTCGCGGGAGTGGCGGCGCCCTGGCCGGAGCGGACGTCGAATTCTTCGATGAGCCGGGCCGCATTGTCCTTGATAGCCTTTTTGTTCAAAACTCCCCAGGAGGCGAAGGGCCTTTGCATATAATTGTGGAGCACCAGATTTTCGTCCAGATTGAAGTCCAGAACCAAACCGTGGCGATGTCTATCCTCGGGGATATGCCCCAGACCCAAATCCAGCCGTTCCCTGATGGGAAGGTTTGTTATTTCCTTTTCCCTGAGAAAAATATGGCCAGATTCGGCCTTGGCGAGCCCGGTGATAGCCTGAATGAGTTCGGTTTGGCCGTTCCCGTCTATACCGCAGAGGCCTAGAATCTCTCCCGCCCTCACCTCCAGGGAAAGCTTTTTCACTCCCAAAAGACCCTTTGAGTTTTTGACATCCAAATCGCGGATCCTGAGAAGCACGTCTTTGGGTGCCGCCGCTCCTTTTTCCACGTGAAAATTTACTTCCCGACCCACCATCATTTCCGCCATCTGCTCTTCCGTAGTGGAGGCGACGGGAACGGTACCCACGCAGCGGCCCCGGCGCAGAACCGTGCAGCGGTCCGCCACCGCCTTGATCTCCTTGAGCTTATGGGTGATGAGGACAATGGTCTTTCCTTCCTCCACCAGACGCCTCATTATCTGCATCAGTTCGTGGATTTCCTGGGGGGTCAGCACCGCCGTAGGTTCGTCGAAGATGAGGATTTCCGCGTCTCTGTAAAGCATCTTCAATATTTCGACGCGCTGTTGCATGCCCACCGAAATGTCTTCTATCTTCGCCCTGGGATCCACCGCCAGGCCATAGAGCTTCGATATGGACTCGACCTTTTTCTCCGCGCTCCTGGTGTCCAGCAGGATTCCTTTCCGGGGTTCGCTTCCAAGCACGATGTTCTCGGTCACGGTAAAGTTCTGCACCAGCTTGAAATGCTGGTGCACCATGCCGATCCCGAGGGATGTGGCCACATTCGGATCTTCGATGCTTACTTCCTTGCCGCGTATTCGTATGGATCCCTGTTCGGCCTTGTAGAGCCCGAACAGAATGCTCATCAGCGTGGATTTTCCCGCCCCATTCTCCCCCAGAAGGGCATGGATGCTCCGCTCCTCCACCTGAAGTGTCACATTATCGTTCGCCCTTATGCCCGGAAAGTCCTTGGTGATATTGAGCATCTCGATGATATAACCCACCGTTCAGCCCCCTGGGTTTTACGTATTCTTGGCAGTATACCACAGCGAAAATGCGCCAGGCTAGATCGCGGTGAAGCCGGGATGTTCCATCTGCGGCGGATTATCCTGGTTCCCGATCGGCTGCGCAGAAAAAGGGGCCGCCCGCGCTTTGCGCGGGCGGCCCCCTTAGTCTTGGCGCTTCCCGTCAAGACCGGACCGGAGACAGAAAACGCTTACTTGGCCGGGACCTCGGACACTTTCAGCGCGCCGGATTTGATCTTTGCCGCATATTCCTTAACCTTGGCGACGATATCGTTGGAAAGGTTGGGGTTGTTGTCGGGGATCCCCACGCCGTCGTTGGCCAGGGAGAACACCATCACCTGACCGCCGGGGAACTTGCCCTGCATGGTCATCTTGGAAACCTCGTAGGCGGCCACGTCGACCCGCTTCATCATAGAGGTGAGAACCGCGGATTTGCTGCCGTAGACACCGTCAGAATACTGGTCTTTGTCAACGCCGATCCCCCAACGGATATCGCCCTTCTGGGATCTTTCCTTGGCTTCCTTGATCATGCCGTTTCCGGTTCCGCCCGCGGCGTGGAAAATTATATAGGCGCCGGCGTTGAACTGCTTCTGGGCGATAGCCTGACCCTTGTCGGGGGCAGCGAAGTCGCCCGCATAGTCCACGAGAATCGTCAACGAAGGATCCACGGCTTTGACTCCCTGCTCAAACCCCGCCTGGAACTTCTCGATGAGGGGGAACTGCATCCCTCCCAGGAATCCGAGGATATTCTTGCCATCGGCCTTGGCCTTGAGGGCCGCGGCGACGCCGACAAGGAAGGAGCCCTCGTGCTCGGCGAAGGTGGCGCTGACAACGTTCGGCTTGGCGACGACGGTGTCGATGATAAGGAATTTGCGGGCGGGATAATTGGCCGCGACATCGCCCATGGCCTTCTCGAAGAGGAATCCGGGGGCGATGATGAGGTTGAGGCCCTCATCGGCGAAGGTGGACAGGTTGGGGACATAGTCCGCCTCGGCGGAGGACTGCAGATACTTATAGTTCGCCTTCGGCAGCTTATTGTCCTGGGCGAAACGTACAATACCCTCCCAGGTACCCTGGTTGAAGGATTTATCGTCGATACCGCCGACGTCGGTCACAAGGCCGACCTTGAACTGCGCGAAAGCGGGTGCCGCCACCATGGCTAAGACCAAAAGCGCCAGAAGTGCTTTTTTCATCTATATTCCTCCCGATAAGGAAACTCGAAACACCTTATTCCCAGGCCAGAAAGACCGGTATAAAGCGTAGAAGTTATACTAAATCCGTACCCACCCGTTGTCAATGATATTTTTCCCTTTCAGCCATGACTTACTCATTGACAGCTTTAAATCTCTCGCTTATGCTTGAATTGAGCATAAATTCATTATTTGAGCATTGGCTCTATCAATACATGATTTGTCTCAGATGAAGGAGTGTATTATAAAAAAATAATTTATAAATAAACTCTTTACCACTTCGGTACAAACTCTGTATTCTTTTAGAGGAAAAATGGGAGAAAACCTATTGGTATGGGCTTCGATGAATCCGAATATTTCGTGAGGTTTACATAAATGACAAGGACGGGAGGAATGAAATCCGCAGCGTTCAACGATGACTCCGAAGAAGATCTCATCACGAGAATCGCATGGCTCTATTATAAGGAAAAACTGACTCAAGCTGAAATTGCGGAAAAAATATTCCTCTCCCGGCAAAAAGTCCAGCGATATTTGGAAAAAGCCCGTGACCTGGAAGTTATCCGATTCACGCTCAAGCACCCCCGGGTGAACCTCCTGGGCATCGAGGAGGCGCTTAAAAGGAAATTCGGACTTGAGGATGCCCTCGTCATTCCCTCCTCGGATACTCATCCGGAAAGCCTGAGAAAGTCCTTCGCCATGGGGGGTGCCTATTACCTGGAACGCAGGCTGAGCGCCGCCGGCGACTGCACGCTCGGCGTGGGATGGGGCAACACGACCGCATACCTGGCGGATTATTTCGAGCCCCACTCCATAGAAGGCAAGGTGAATGTCGTATCGCTGATCGGGAATCTCATGGTCAACGTGTCGATGAACCCCTTTCTGTTAGGACAGAAAATAGCCGAAAAACTGGACGCAGAATTCTTCAACATATGGGCACCGGCAATAGCCCAGACCAAGGAACGGGCCGCAGCCTTCAAATCCGAGCCTTGGATACACGAAGTGCTCGATATTGCATGCAAGGCCGAGGTAAATTTGATATCCATCGGCGAGGTATCCCAATCAGCGAGCCTGTTTCAGATGGGTTACCTTTCGGGTGAGGACCTTAAGCGCCTAACCGGGAAAGGCGCGGTAGGAGACATCCTAAGCCGGTTTTTCGATAAGGACGGGAATCTCGTCGACGATGAGGTACACGACAGAGTCGTCGGTATCCCTCTCGAGACGCTTAAAGACAATCGGAAAGTGCGCATTGGAGTAGCCGCGGGAGCGTCTAAAATCCGGGCTATCGCCGCGGCCATCCATCAGCGGTATATCAGCGTGCTCATTACCGACGAGCAAACCGCCAGGGAACTGATGAAGTATTGAAACAGCCGGTCGTTGGCTTCGGCTATCGATCGATCAAGCAACACTAAAGGCTTTTAGGAGGGAATATCGTGGAGAAATCTAAGGACGCGCTGGGCATGATAGAGACAAGGGGCTTTGCGGCAATGGTCGAAGCCGCCGATGCCATGGTAAAGGCCGCCAACGTTGAGCTTATCGGCTTCGAGAAAACTGGGGGGGGGTATGTAACGGCGATAGTTCGCGGAGATGTAGCCGCCTGCCGAGCCGCTGTAGATGCCGGTACCAGATCGGCCGAAAAGGTTGGTGAGGTTATATCCACCCATGTGATTCCCAGGCCGCACGATTCGGTTGATCGGGCGCTTCCGCTCGGAAGAAGCGGAGAGAGGGTATAAACTATGGCAGTCGATTTGAGAACTTATGTTTTCCTTGATTCCCTTCAATTGCAGAACGCTTCGTTTATCGCCACAGTGAGTAAGGGTTATTATCCCATCGGAATGCAGGCTTGCTGCATAATTGAAATCGCTCCGGGCATCGAAATCAACAGGCTGACCGACATAGCGCTGAAAGCGACCAACGTCACCCCGGGGCTTCAAATCGTTGAGCGAGCCTACGGCCTGCTCGAAGTGCACTCGGACAACCAGGGCGACGCGAGAATGGCTGGGGAGGCAGTGCTTAGAGAACTGAAGTTGAGTGAAAAAGACCGCCTCAAACCCCGGGTTATGACCAGCCAGCTTATTAAAAACATATCGGACCACCACGCCCAGCTCATCAACAAGGTGCGGCACGGCAACATGGTCCTGCGCGGGGATACGCTCTATGTCCTGGAGGTGGAGCCCGCGGGCTATGCCTACTACGCGGCCAACGAAGCGGAAAAGACCTCGGACGTGAATATCATCGAAGTTGTGGGATTCGGAGCCTTCGGCAGAGTCTATATCGCCGGAGCGGAAGCTGAAGTTATCGAGGCCAGAAAGGTCGTCGAAGCCCGCTTGGCGGACATCGACGGCAGAACGATAGCAACCAACGCGACGAGGATTTAAAGGAGATTCGGTATGGCAGATACGAACGATGCGCTCGGGATGATCGAAACCAGAGGCTTCGCGGCGATGGTGGAAGCCGCCGACGCCATGGTCAAGGCGGCCAAGGTGGATCTCGTCGGATTCGAAAAAACCGGCGGAGGGTATGTAACGGCTATCGTGCGCGGCGACGTAGCAGCCTGCCGGGCCGCGGTGGACGCGGGAACTCGGTCGGCCGAAAAGGTCGGCGAAGTCGTATCCACCCACGTGATCCCCAGACCGCACGAAGCGGTAGACTTGGCGCTTCCCTTAGGCAGAAAACCAGTCTCAGCATCCAAATAAGGAACACGCTATGCAACTTGCACGGGTGAAAGGAACTGTCGTTTCGACGCATAAGCCGGCGAGCATGGAAGGGCTGCGGCTACTGCTTCTCGAAAGGATCGATCCTGTAAGCCTCAAGGGCAAAGGCGATTTTGTCGTTGGCATCGACGGAGTCGGCGCCAACGCCGGCGAAATCGTATTCTATGTGACAGGGTCAAGTGCCAGGATGACCGAAACAACCAAGGGTAAGCCCTCGGATGCCACCATCATCGCAATCGTGGATGCGATCGAAAAAGATGGCGCATTCACCTACGAAAAATCGGTGGCGCCGGAATGACACTAGCCCGGATCCGCGGCACTATTGTCGCGGACAAGCGATCCGACGGAGTTGCCAATCCCCGTTTCCTTCTCATCGAAGACTGCGATCAACGCGGAGAAGGTAGGGGCGAATTTCTTGTCGCCCTGGATCTCGTAGGAGCCGATAGGGGGCATCTGGTACTGGTGACACAGGGCAGTTCCTGCCGGTGGTCTTCCGGGACGGCTGACAAGCCTATCGACTGCCTCATCGTCGCGATAGTCGATAGCATCGATCAGCAGGGCGTCGATGTCTGGGTTCAGGACTGAGGTGAAAAGAGATTATGGCGAACCTGAATGACGAGATTCAATCGATAGTCGAAGAGGTAATGCGAAATCCGGAGATAGCGGCGCTTCTCAAAGTACAGGACTCTGTTCATAGAAGCTCTATAGCAGCCGTTGCGAATACCCAGTCTGACAGTACACCTTTACAAAATCCTGCGGGAGCCGGCATTTTCCTCGATCTCGATTCGGCCGTCGCGGCCGCCAAGATCGCCCAGAGGGAACTCATCGCCCTGCCCTTGGATACTCGGCGGGCGATCATCGAAGCGATGCGGCGGGTTGTTTTGTGGAACAACGCCGATCTCTCCGCTCAGGCTGTCGCTGAGACGGGCATCGGAAACGTGGAAGACAAGCAGGTAAAGAATAAACTCGCGGCGATGAAAACTCCCGGTGTGGAAGACCTCGAGCCAAGGGTAAGCACGGACGAACATGGCCTAACGCTCACCGAGCTTGCGCCCTGGGGAGTCATAGGAGCAATCACACCGGTGACCAATCCCATCGCCACGATAGAATCTAACGCGATCGGCATGATAGCCGCCGGAAACAGTGTTGTCTTCAATGTTCACCCGAACGCCAAGAACATTTCCTGTCGTCTTATCAGTATGCTCAACGAGGCAGTCCATATGGAGGGAGGGCCCTTCAACCTGCTCTGCGCGATCAGCGAACCGACCATTGAAAGCGCCAACGCCCTGATGCGACATAAGGACATTTCCCTTCTCGTGGTCACCGGCGGTCCAGGCGTAGTCAAAGCCGCGATGGGGAGCGGGAAAAAAGCGATCTGCGCCGGCCCGGGCAACCCTCCCTGCGTCGTGGACGCCACTGCCGATATCGTAAAAGCAGGACGTGACATCGTCCTCGGTGCCAGTTTCGACCATAACGTCGTCTGCATCTGCGAAAAAGAAGTACTGGCAGTCGCCCAGATCGCGGACAGGCTCAAGGAAGAGATGCGGAAAAACGGCGCCTTCGAACTGACCGGCGCCCAAATCGACGCGGTGACGAAGCTTGTGATCGCCGAGCCCGGCGGACCTGACCGGGAGGGGGCCCCTAATAAAACCTATGTGGGGAAAAGCCCTGTCGCGATTGCAGCCGCGGCGGGCGTCACCGTGCCGGCGGAGACGAAGCTCCTCCTCATGGAAGTCGGACGCGAACATCCGCTCGTTTGGACGGAACAGCTCATGCCGGTCCTGCCCCTGGTCAGAATGCCCACGGTGGATGAGGCCATCGATTTTGCCGTGATAGTAGAACGTGGCTGTCGCCATTCGGCGATGATCCACTCCCACGACATTGAAAAACTCTCCCGGATGGCGAAGGCGATGAACTGTTCGCTTTTTATCAAGAACGGTCCCTGTTATGCCGGTTTGGCCCAGGGGGGCGCCGGATACACCTCGTTCACCATAGCCAGCCCCACCGGAGAAGGGATAACGAGACCCCGCACCTTTACCAGAGAAAGACGCTGTACCCTGGTGGATGCCTTCAGGATAGTATAAGGATGGCCCGATGAAGCTCGGAAAAGTAATCGGCAGAGTGGTGAGCACAAAAAAACTACCCTGTTTTGATGGTCTAAAGCTGCTCCTCGTGCAGCCTTTGGATTACGCGCGCAAGGAAGCTGGTCCTGCCATAGTCGCCTGGGATACGGTCAAGGCCGGCGAGGGAGACCTGGTCTTTTTCGAATCCGGCAAGGAAGCGGCCCAGGCGAACCCGAACGGCTGGTTCAATCCCGGCGACGCGGCGATCATTGGCATCGTCGATGCCGTGAATACGGAAGAACGCAAATGATGCTCGGAAAGGTTGTCGCCAATGTGGTTTCCACGGAGAAACATCCCCACTACCTGGGGCACAAACTGCTTATGGTGCAGCCCATAGATGCCCAAGGCGAATACAAGGGAAAATCCATACTCGCGGTCGATGGAGTACAGGCGGGTATTGGCGATATTGTCATTGTCGTGGACGAGGGTGGTTCGGCGCGGAATGTGGTGGAAGACGAAGACGCTGTTACCATTCGGACCGCGATCTGCGGGATCGTCGATAGAATCGATATCGAGGAGAACACGTGAGCGCTGAATTGAACAACAATGCCCAAGACAAGGTCCGCAGCGTCGCTATCGGGTCCGATCACGGGGCTGTATCGCAGAAAAAAATGCTTGTCCAATACCTCGAACTCCTCAAATATCGGGTAGTGGATGTCGGGTGCTTCGGCACGGACAAGGTCGATTATCCCGATATCGCCCAGGCGGTCTGCAAAAAGGTTATCAGTGGAGATTGCGACCGGGGCATCGTGCTCGACGGAGCCGGCATAGGCTCCTGCATGGCGGCGAATAAAATCCGGGGAATTCGGGCCGCAATGTGCTACGATCTAAAGACTATAATAAACAGTAGGGAACACAATAACGCAAATGTCTTAAGCCTCGGCGGGCCCCTTCACAAACCGGAAGAACTCGTCGAAATGACGCGAGTCTGGCTCGAGACACCTTTCGCTGGAGGGCGGCACATCGTGCGGATCAATAAAATTATGGCCTTGGAGCGAGGAGGCTCGGAATACTGATGGATCAGAACCAACTAGTACAGAAAATCGTCGAGGAAGTCCTTACGAGAATGAGTACCAAGGCAGGCCAGTCTAGCCCTGCCGCTTCCCCGTCAAAACCGGAAACAGCGACCGGGGCGGAGCCTGGGAAGCAGTCCTTTACGGATCACGGAATTCTTCCTTCGGACCTGCCGCGTTACATCGACCATACCCTGCTAAAACCTGATGCCTCGGTGGAGCAAATCAATACGCTCTGTGACGAAGCGGCAAAACATCACTTCTATTCTGTCTGCGTCAACTCCTCATGGGTCGAGCACTGTGTTAGAAGACTGGGCGGAACGGGGGTAAAAACCTGCGCCGTCGTAGGCTTTCCCCTTGGAGCAATGGATTCGAGAGCCAAGAGTTACGAAGCTCGCACCGCGGTGTCCAATGGAGCGAACGAGATCGACATGGTACTCAATGTAGGAGCGCTCAAGGCGGGCAATCTTAAGCTCGTTCGAGAGGACATGCTCGCGGTACGGCGAGCATGCAGGGCGGGTATCTTGCTAAAGGTCATCATAGAAACCTGCCTTCTCAGCGACGAGGAAAAAATCATGGCTTGCCAGCTGGCGAAGGACATCGGAGCCGATTTTGTTAAAACCTCCACGGGCTTCAGCAAGGGCGGAGCTACGGTGGCCGACGTAGCCCTCATGCGCAGGACCGTAGGTCCCCAAATGGGAGTAAAAGCCTCGGGAGGCATTAAGACCTTCGAGGATGCGGTCCTAATGATAAAGGCCGGAGCGACCAGGCTTGGTACGAGCTCCGGCGTACTCCTTATCAGCGGGCAAAAGAGTACAGGCAGCTACTAAGACATACTTAATAGAGGGAGCATGAAAATGATTGGTCCACGATTCGAAGGAAAGGTTGCGCTTATCACCGGTGCGGGGCAGGGAATTGGAAGGCAGATCGCTATCGACCTAGCTGAAGAAGGCGCCAAGGTAATTGTCTGTGATATAAAAGCCGAATACGCCGATGAGGTTGTAAAAGAAATAAGGGACAAGAACGGCAAAGCTTCCTCTGAAATCTGCGATGTATCTGACAGAGCCCAGATCGACGAACTGGTAAGCAGAGTTATCGCTTCGTATGGTCGTTTGGACATAGTGGTCAACAATGCCGGGATACTCATCCCCGCCACGATCGAAGAAACCACTGATAAACTTATCGATGACACGATTAATATAAACCTGAAGGCCGTGCTCTGGCTGATCCGTGCCGTAACCCCGGTAATGAAAAAAGCTAAGTATGGAAAAATTATCAACATTGCTTCCATTACGGGTAAAAACGGAGACAATACCTCAACCTTCGTCTACGGGGCTACCAAGGGCGCTGTGATGTCCATTACGCGGTCTGTTGCCCGCCAGCTCGGCCCCCACGGGGTCACCTGCAACGCCGTAGCTCCCCATGCCATCATGACAAAAATGATGACCTACTGGGACGATACGAAAAAACGTAGCATCTCGGACAAGATCCCGGTCCGGAGGCTGGGAACGCCCAGCGATGTGTCGAGGGCCGTTCTCTTCCTCGCCGCCGACGAATCATCTTTTATCAACGGAGAAGTGGTTAATATAAACGGCGGGTATTATATGGATTAGTTAATATAAAAATCTAAAAAACTCTTTTTCGTATACAAAAAATCTTGCACTGAGTTATGCATAGGTATGAAAATATATTTCATCAAAATTAGTAAACATTGCTAATGCTTTAACGTTTGTAGAGTTTGCAGGATATTTCTTCTTCCCCAATTATAATCAGTATTCCATTTTCTGCACTTTTTATTTATCATTTATAGTTAAAACAATTATTTATTTTATATGATATTATTGAACTATTGCTGATTCCGAATCAATGATTCCGTTAAATATTGCAGTCCCCTAAAGCTTATAAGGATGTCTGAACTATTTTTGTTGACAGGGAGAAAAATGAGTCGTAAAATTGTCACGAGCAGATGTTCAACCATTGAGCAAAACATCTTTTTTACATCTACCTGCTATGTCTTGGCGAGCTTTTCCGCTAGGACGCTGTTGTAGAAGGAAAAGTTCGCGTCAAAAAGGAGGATA
>OFEK01000409.1_pt1 | contig 48095 bp, 38 predicted proteins | sample 1521131 | NCBI WGS metagenome assembly OFEK01 (sample SAMN05720209, study PRJEB24109) | activated sludge metagenome | isolation source: Anaerobic digester | place: China | collected 2015-12-16
TACGGCGGTCAGCAAGACGTGCTGCGAGCCACAAAATCATTAGCGGCTCAAGTCAAAGACGGCACCCTAGCACTTGAGGACATTAACCACGAGACGTTCTCCAATGCTTTGTATACCGCCGGCCTACCACCAATTGATTTAATGATCAGAACATCGGGGGAACTGCGCATTTCGAATTTCATGATGTATCAACTTGCTTATAGCGAACTGATATTCCCTCCGACGGCATGGCCTGATTTTACGAAAAACGAGTTACTTAAATGTCTTGACGAATTCGGGCACAGACAGCGTCGTTACGGAGGTTTGTGATATGAACCATTTAAGCGCCGACACCCAAAAGAAACTTACCAATCGCGTCATCGTTGGAGCCGTCCTAGCCGCGATTGGCATCCCCGCGATTATCATTGGTGGCTGGTTTTTGATTGTTTTTGCGGTGATTGCGCTCTTTTTCGCCGTCCATGAATTTACTAACGCCCGCCCCCACAATCGCTATAAATTGGCTATTCATATCTTCATCATGGTCATGACTTTCTCAATCGTGTTTTGGATCTTTATCAAGAACAATTTGAATATGTATGGATTTGATTTGGCCAAGTGGACATTTAAGACATCGCTCGGACAGCTGGAAGTTTCCACCATCGGCATCGCCGTGACCGTGTTAGTGTTATTTTTAAGCAGCATCCAAAATCAAAATTTTAAAATCGACGATGCCACCTATTTATTCACTATGGTCATCTTAACAGGCATCAGTTTCCAAGCATTTCTCGTATTGAGGTTTTTCCCGATTTACTCATTTGACGATTGGGCCATCGATATCCCGTGGTGGTCAACCAGCTTTTTGCTCATTTATGTGCTTATTGGCAACTTCATGTCTGACATCGGCGCCTACTTTGTCGGGATTTTGTTTGGCCGTAGCAAAATGAATCCGCGCATTTCTCCAAAGAAAACTTGGGAAGGGTTTTTCGGCGGCGTCATCTTTTCATTCGCGTTTAGCCTTGCTTTTGCGTTGCTGGTTAGCGCCCTCGGATATCCGTTATTGCCGTTTATGACGGAAGATGAATGGTATTGGTTAGTCGGATTATCGCTAGCGATGCCACTAATGGCCAATTTGGGCGACTTCCTATTTTCGGCCATCAAACGCCATTTCGACATTAAAGATTTTTCGACGATTTTCCAAAGTCATGGCGGCATGCTCGACCGCATCGATTCGCTGCTCGTGACGTCGTTATTCGTCGCTATTGTCGTCACCTTCATTAATAGCGGCTGGAACTTCCTTGCATGAAACGTATTTGTCTATTAGGTGCGTCGGGCTCGATTGGCCGGCAGACGCTTGATATCATCGATGCTTTTCCCAATGATCTATCGCTCGTTGGATTTTCGGTCGGCGACAAAATTCATCTGATTGAAGGCATCGTTACTAAGCACCCCGGCGTCAAGGCCATCGCCATCAAAGACGAAGCGGCGCTAAAGACGGTTCGAAGCAAATTTCCAACGCTGATTTTCTTTGCCGGGGATGAAGGATTATTAGAGCTTATCGACATCGTTAAATGCGACTTAATCGTCAATGCGCTGGTCGGTTTTGTCGGCTTAGAACCAACGCTGCACGCGCTTGAAAATGGCATCGATGTTGCGCTAGCCAATAAGGAAGCGCTCGTGGTTGGCGGTCCCCTTGTCAAGGCATCGCTAAAAAAAGGTCGTAGCCAACTACTACCCATCGATAGCGAACACGTCGCGCTTGATAAACTCATTCGCCACGAGGCCAAAAAGGATATCGATAAAATCATTTTAACCGCAAGCGGTGGTCCGCTTTCTCATTTGGAACGCCATGAACTTAAGCATGTGACGATCGAACAAGCGTTATCGCATCCAACTTGGTCGATGGGACCCAAAATCACAATCGATTCGGCGACGATGTTCAACAAAGGATTTGAAATCATCGAAGCAAGCTATTTATTTAGCATACCAAGTGAGCGGATTGAAGTGTGGATGCATCCAACCTCAAAGATTCATAGCATGATTCAACTAGTCGACGGCACGTTACTCGCCGACATCGGCCTTAATAACATGCACATTCCCATCAGTTACGCTTTGTTTGGTCGTCAACGCGTCAAGATTCCGTTTTTAAAATACGAACCGAACCCCGAAACGATTGGCATCATGTCGCTAAAACATGTCAGCGAAACACGCTTTCCGGCGCTAAAACTTGCCCGGTGGGCGTTAAGCAAACAAGGGACGCTCCCTGCGGCGATGAATGGGGCTAACGAAGTTGCCGTAGCCGCTTTCTTAAAAGGAGACTTGCGCTTTGATATGATTGAAGGCATCGTCGAAGCGGCGATGGAAGCGCACCACTATATTAAAAATCCGACGTTTAACCAATTGAAAGAAGCCGACGCAGCCGCACGATTATGCGCCAAGCGGCTTGTGCAGGAATGGATGTTATGAACATTTGGACATTTTTACTCTTTGTGATTTCGCTGGGCGTGCTCATTTTGATTCATGAGCTCGGTCATTTTGCGATGGCGAAACTATTTAACGTTTACGTTAAAGAATTTTCAATCGGGTTTGGGCCGACGCTTTTTAAATTCAAAAAAGGCGAGACTCAGTATTCGATTCGGGCGCTCCCTTTAGGCGGTTATGTGGCCATGGTTGGCGAGGAAGCCGACGATCCTGATATCACGATTCCCAAAGAACGAAGTTTGCTTGGTATCAAGAAATATAAACGCGCGATTATTATGTCCGCGGGCATCGTCTTAAATTTCGTTTTGGCGTTCGTGCTATTTTTTGTGTCTAACGTCGCCTTTGAACAAAAGGAATTTCGCCGTGATATCAATGTAATCGATGGATCGCCGGCCGCGGTTGCCGGATTGGTGACTTCAACTGCCGATGAACGGATTTTGATCGATATTGAAGCGCTTGACGCCGGCGATATCCCAGTTACATTAAGCGGGACAAGCCAACAATATTATGTCAAATTCATGGGTTTCGAAAGCTATGATGATGAATTAATCGATGGCCTCGTTTTTTCATATATGCAAGCGGGTGAACGCATTGTTTATACACCAGCCACATCTGGTGAGACGGCATCATTCATGTTACCACTGGCAACGCGCCTTCCCGACCAAGATCCGGTTCCTTTTTCGGTCTCGATTACGCTAACTAGCATCGCTACAGGCGATAGTTTCGCATTTGAAGACATTGGCATCAATTTGCTCCACAAGTTTTGGTATACGTTTGGTGAATCGCTCCAAGTTGCCGGACAACAGTGGGTTGAAGGCACGACGCTAATCGCTCGAGCCATCGGCGGTTTGTTCATTGGCGAAGGTATCGGTGACGTTGGGGGCATTATCGCGATATTCAATACATCGTCTTCGATATTCACGAATTTAGGTTTGGGTCCTTATATTTATTTATGGGGTCTTATTTCAGTCAATTTAGCTTTGTTCAATTTGCTACCGTTTCCTGGACTTGATGGTTGGCATCTGTTAGTCATATCAATCGAGGGCATCTTTCGAAAAGAAATACCTGCCAAATTCAAGAACATCGTATCGATGATTGGCTTATTCATTTTGTTTGGATTGATGATTTTGCTGCTGTTTAAAGATATCATCGCGCTATTTTAAGGAGTTACCATGGACTCGAAGATGACTAGATTCCTCACTTCGATTGGTTTATCCGACATCGAGCGGTTTGACCTTAGTTTCGAAGTGGTAATCCGTAATCCGTTCAAACGGGAACAACTTGACATGGTCATCGTCAAAGACGAACCTTGGAATTATGATTTATTGTCGGAATTTTTAAACGCCATCTACAAAATCGATTATCCATGCACGTTCGCCTTTCATTACAAAACACGCATCAAATCAAGCGACGTTCAAATGCTATTTGACCATTGGCATATGGCTAACTACCACATGGAACCCGATGTCGATTACCAACTCAATGACAACGCGTTGGTGTTCGTCTATGATGGCGAAGCTCACAAAGAAACCAACAATCGTCGCATGGCCGATTTTATTGAATTGCTGAAATTTATCAATTACGATTTTCCAATCGAGCATATCGTCAAAGCCCCGATTTTGGAAATCGACGAAAAAGTCATTAAGCAACTTAACAAAAAGGCTGAAAAAGTCATTGAATTGGACGATGATCCATTCATCGATAACGAAGAACTCCACGAAGCGCGGCGACCGATCGCTGAAGCGGCACTTTGCGAGGAATTAGCGGAAAACTATAAGGCGATGGAAGCGGCACGCCGTGAAAAAAGCGCCTTCCATAAAGGCGACTATCGTCCGTATGACATCGGTGGATTCAATCAACGTTCAGGCAATGTCGACATCTACGGCAAAGTGTTTTCAAAAGATAAACGCGATACGACGACAGGGAAAAGCATTTTTACCTATGGTATTGCCAAAGACGGCAAAGCCATTTATGTCAAAGCCATTGAAGGAAGCATGCCTGGTCTGGTCAAAGAAAAATTAACCAAGATTGAACCAGGCTGTCACATTCGCGTACGTGGTGCCGCGCAAACAGACCGTTTCAGTAATGAACTTAACGTACTCGTTCATCATGTCGATTTACTGCCACCGCCACCACTACGTATTGATGAATCAGAGCAAAAGCGCGTCGAACTCCATTTGCATACGAAAATGTCGGCGATGGACGGCGTCGGCGACATCGACGATTACTGCAAATTAGCCAAGAACATGGGCCACCAAGCATTGGCGATTACCGACCATGGCGTCATCCAAGCATTCCCCGATGCCCAAAAAGCCGCCGCAAAGCATGGCCTAAAAATGATTTATGGTGCAGAAATGTATATGATTGACGATGATCCAGGCTACATCATCAATCCCAGTCCGATCGCTCTTGACGGGGCCAGCTATGTCGCTTTTGACCTTGAAACGACGGGTCTATCGATTGAAGATGACCACATCATTGAATTCGGCGCGGTCAAAATCAGCAATGGATTGGTCACGGCTTCGCTTGATATCCTCATCAATCCTGGACCTAATGTCGCGATTACCGACAAGATTATCGAATTGACGAAAATAACCCCGAAAATGCTTAAAGGCAAACCGACGCTGGAAGAAGCGATGCCCCAAATCTTGCAGTTCATCGGTACCGATATCCTTATCAGCCATAATGCCCAGTTTGATTATGGATTCATGGATATGGCCATGAAGAAACTCGGATTGCCGCGCATCAGTAATCCAGTCATTGATACACTGCCGTTATCACGCAATTTCTTTGCCGATGCTAGCAGCCATCGACTTGGCTCGTTGGCACGCAAAGTCGACGTCATCTACGAAGAAGGACGAGCACACCGCGCCGATTATGATGCAACCGTGCTTGCTAATATTTGGATGGTGCTACTAAACAAAATCAGCGCCGCCCATATCAAGACCCACGACGCAATTCCCTCGCTGCCGCGGCCTGAGGCCATGCTTAAAAACTTTTATCCACAACACGTGATTGTGTTAGCTAAAAACGCTAGTGGTCTTAAAGATTTATTTAAACTTATTTCGCTATCGCATACTTCGTATTGGTCAGATGTTCCCCGCATCCCGCGTTATGAGATTGAAAAATATCGCCAACATTTATTAATCGGGAGCGCCTGTTTAAATGGTGAACTATTCGATTTGGCGCGCACCAAAACGATTAAGGAACTTCAAGAAGCGGTCAAATTTTACGATTACGTGGAGCTACAACCTAAAGAAAATTATCGCTACTTAATCGATATGGGCGAACTCGATGATGACCGGCTTGAACAATTGTTGCGCCGCTTAATCAAAGTAGCGGAAACTGCCGGTAAATTGATCGTGGCCACCGGCGATGTCCACTATGCTAATCCCGACGATAAAATATTCCGAGACGTGTACGTGTATGCCAAAGGACTCAAGGGCGTTAACCATCCATTGATGCCCTATAGCCGCGACCAACGTCCGTATTTCGAAAATCCCGATCAGCATTTTCGCTCAACAACCGAAATGCTAGACGCATTTAATTGGCTCGGCCAGGAAAAAGCGATTGAGTACGTGATTACTAATTCGAATTTGATTGCCAACCAAATCGAGGCCGTCTATCCCATCAAGGACCGCCTTTATACCCCAAAGATTGAAGGTTCGGAACAGTATTTGAGTGATATTTGTTATGCCAAAGCCAAAAGCATATATGGCGAACAATTACCAAATATCGTTAAAAACCGTCTCGAAGCGGAACTGACCGGTATTATTAAAAACGGTTATTCGGTTATCTATTACATCGCCCACAAAATTATTAAAAAAGCGAATGAAGACGGGTATATCGTCGGATCGCGTGGCTCGGTCGGATCGAGTTTCGTGGCGACGATGGCCAATATCACCGAGGTTAATCCCTTGCCGCCGCATTATGTGTGTCCCAAGTGCGCGCATAGCGATTTTGAAGGTGTTACGAGCGTCCGCTCCGGTTTTGATTTACCTGAAAAGCTTTGCCCTACTTGTTTGATACCGATGAACCGCGACGGACAAAACATTCCATTCGCAACGTTCCTTGGTTATGAAGCCGAAAAGGTGCCCGACATCGATTTGAACTTCCCACCCGACTATCAAGCTAGGGCGCATGAATACACGAGACAACTTTTAGGTGAAGATAACGTCTATCGGGCCGGAACGATTGAAACGGTGGCCGAGAAAACGGCGTTTGGCTATGCCAAAGGTTACTATGAACGACGGGGCTACGATCTTGAAAAAGTCGCGAATGCCGATATTGCCTATCTGGCTTCTGGCTGTCAAGGTGTCAAGAAAACGACGGGTCAACATCCGGGCGGTCTCGTCGTCATTCCAACCGGTTTTGATGTATATGATTTCACGCCGATTCAATATCCGGCTGATAAAAGCGAAGGCAACTCAATGACAACGCATTTCGACTTCCATGCGATTCACGACAATGTGTTGAAGCTCGACTTGCTCGGTCACGTCGATCCGCTGGCGCTGAAAATGATGTCGGATTTGACGGGAGTGAAAATCGAAGAAGTCCCTTTAAACGATAAAGAGGCGTTATCGTTATTTTCTAGCGATGCTGCGTTAAAACGGCAGATCAGGTCGCTACGCGTGCTACAAAACGGGGCTCAAGGCATTCCCGAATTTGGCACCAATTTCGTCATGGGGATGCTCAATGCCACCAAACCACAGACATTTGGCGAACTCGTCATTATTTCCGGATTATCCCATGGGACTGGCGTGTGGCGTAATAACGCCGAAGCGCTTATCAGCGAGGGCAAGGCGACGCTACGGGAAGTCATCGGCTGTCGCGATGACATCATGACCTATTTGATTGAAAAGGGCGTGCCGCCGAAAACGGCATTTGCCATCATGGAAGATGTGCGCAAAGGCAAACAGGTCAAACCTGAGTTCGCCAAGGTGATGCAAGCGTGTCACGTGCCCGATTATTACATCGATTCGTGCAATCGCATCGAATACATGTTTCCCAAAGCCCACGCGACCGCCTATGTAACGATGGCCGTGCGCGTCGCTTGGTTCAAAGTACATTATCCTTTGGAATACTATGCGACTTTTTTCTCGCTGCGATCGAAGCAGTTTGAATTGGAAACGATGATGAAACCGGCCAAAGACATCTATGAAAAGATTGAGTTCACCAGAGTTGGAAACAAGGGCCGGGGTAAGATGACACCCAAAGAAGAAGAAATACAATATACACTGCAAATGGCGCTGGAAATGGTTGAACGGGGCTATAAGATTGCCAACATCGATCTCGATAAGTCCGATGCCTCGCTATTTAAAGTCGACTATGAAAACAAAGCGATTATCCCACCGTTTATCGTCGTTGACGGTGTCGGGTTAAACGCCGCTAATTCGGTTGTTCAAGCGCGCAAAGAAAAGCCGTTTTTATCGCGTGATGACTTATTGTCACGGACGAAACTTTCAAGTACGAACATCATCGATTTAGCGCATCTTGGCGTACTCGACCATCTTGACGAGTCGAATCAACTTTCGCTATTCTCATTTGGCGATTATTGATATATTATATTAAGGCTGTGCCAAGGCATGGCGATTCGGGACGTAGCGCAGCTTGGTAGCGCGCTTGCTTCGGGAGCAAGAGGCCGTGGGTTCAAATCCCATCGTCCCGACCATATAAGAAGCATAGGTTTGATACAATTCGTATCAGGCCTTTTTTGTTTTTATAAGAGTTTTTTCTCAATGTGAAGAATAGATTTTAATATGAAAAGTAACCAAAAACAAAGATAGAAAACGATAGCAGAGTAGATGCTTGCACGATTACATTAGCTTTTTACACGATATGCATTTAGTTTACTCATTTGCAACATTCTCTATTTGAATAACTAATGTTATTTGTCTCTTTTCTCGGTGAATCATTAATTATTCACCGAAACAAATAGCAATGTATTCATTTCAATGTGAAACGATAAACAATATTAACGTTTCAAAATGAAACGATAAAAGGTATTATAGTGTCAGAGGTCACGAAAATGAAATTTCACGAGTCTAAAAATGTAGAGTTAAAGGTAAAGTATACAAAATCACTACTAAAGACGGTTTCAGCATTTAGTAATTTCCATGACGGTTATATATATGTTGGAATCGATGATCAAGGTGAAGTGGTTGGATTACCAAAGATCCATGAAGAGAAAATGGTTATCGAAAACTCAATCAATTCGACAATAACACCAAAACCATTTTTCGAAATGAATATTATAGAGTTTGACGGTAAAACAATACTAGAGATTAAGGTATACAAAGGTGATAATGGGCCTTATTATTATCAGAACACTGCTTATATGAGAAATGACACTTCAACAGTTCCTGTTGATGGAAGTAATTTGACAAGATTAACTTTGATTAGTAAAAATCTTACATATGATCAATTAAAAGTATCTCAATCAGATTTAAGTTTTAATTATTTAAAAGAGAAAATGAGTTCGGTTCTTCATGTTACTGATATCAACCAGGCTGTATTAACAACACTTGGATTGTTCATCGATAAAACATACAACAATGCTGCTTTGTGGCTTTCTGATAACGGTAGAGCGAGCCAATCATATGTTGATATAGCAAGATTCAAATTAGACACCAATACTTTTATAGACAGAAAAAAATTTGAGAATCAATCATTGTTAAAGCATTTTGATCAATCTTTTACATATTTTCAAACCCAATATCCTTCTTACCAACCGGTTGAAGGAATCCAAAGAACTACAAAAGAACAAGTACCTCTTGTTGCTTTCCGAGAAGCATTGTCAAATGCGATTATTCATAGAGATTATTTGCTAAATTCAGGTGTACAAATTTCTATGTTCGAAAATCGCATCGAAATTGTTTCACCTGGAGGGCTCCCTGAAGGTATGGATGAAGAACAATACTATAGAGGTTTAACTTCACTAACTAGAAATCCAATCATTGCAAATGTTTTTTTTAGACTAAATTTAATAGAACAATTTGGTACAGGAATTAAAAGAATTATTGATAGTTATAAACAATATAAAATACAACCTTCTTTTGATATTCAAAAATTCCTGATTAGGATAATACTACCAGTAACAAACTTTGACTATTCAAAATTAGAGAAAAAAGAAGCCATTTTGGCATATTTACATGCTTATCCAAAATCATCAAGACAGAATATAGAGAATGCGATAAAGATAGAAAAAAGCACATTGATTCGAAGATTGAACGAACTCGATGAACAGGGGCTTGTTTCAAAGAGCGGGAATGGACCAACCACGATATATTATTGTAAATAATGTATTTTTATCAAGGGTGCGTAATTATATTAAAATAGGTCATACAACCCATGAAACAATCCAAGGGTTTAATGCGGTTGCATCAAGCCTTTTTTCATTAAGCGCCAATTTATATTATCGAGGTAATTAGAATTTTTATTGATTAATATTCACCGTCAAGAGTAAAATTCCCAATAAAAAGACTCGAGAATGGTTCTCTCGAGTCTGGACCGATCTGAAATTTTAAAGGAGTTAGTTGCTCCAGTTTATGAAATGAATGATTAATTGACGATTGTCGGTTCTTCTTCCTTTTCGGGTTCAGGTTGTGGAATCGGTTGGGTTGGTTGTTCTTTTTCAGGTTTTGGTTTCTCGGGCTTTTCTGGAACTTCCTTAATCGTTGTATCTTTCTTCTTTGGTCTTGGTTTGGGGGTGACGTTGAGCTCTTTTTGCGATTTTCGATATTTTTGATAACCATTAAAGCCATCGTAGGTGAGATAGGCGCCACCGATGAAGCACAAGATTAAGATAAAGACGGCGACGACTTTATTGCTAAAGTTATTTTGAATCGTTAAGACGGTGATGGCCGAGCCCAGCGTCATGACCACGACATGGCTCCAAAACTTGATCTGCTCGCTTTTTTCGCCTAAGAACGTCGTGGAATAGAAGAAGATAATACCCCGGCCTAATAAGACAAGGCCGATTGAAAAACCATAGATGTAAGACCAAACAGGGGGAATCGTCCAGCTAGCATCGACCATGTCGCGGATGCCAACGTATAATAGGAGTCCGCCGATAATAATGTCAACGACGATTTCAACAAGATTAATGAGTCGCAGCGCCTCTTTCTTTAATGTCTTTAACAAAGGCACGACTCTGAAAATCGAAAAAATGAGTAAGAATAATCCGGTCACGAAAAACACGATACTGTCGACGACAACCATCGTAATACCGACGGCGAGTAATATCGCGGCAAGAATCCACTTTAATAACCAACCATAACTGAATTTAATCTTTTCCATGTTTGCATCTCCTTCATTTTATTTTACATGGTTTCAATGCTTGTGCGCACTCGATTACCTTGTTTTCTAATTACAATTTAAAATAAGTTTATTCATAACTAATCGATCCATAATATAGACGATATCTTGCTCTTAAGTCACGATAACCTATAAACACATGACAATAAATAGGTTAACTGATTGTTTTATGATTTTGTCCATATAACAAAGGACTAACAATCTTATACTTAAATATATACTTTGAAGCAGTTTTGAGACGTTGCGTCAACTCATCATACGTTTCAATAGATCGAAACAAATCAAAAGGAAGATTACATCGTGAAAGAGAAAAATTACACCGACATCAATGCCGAGACGATTGACAGTTGGGTTAAAAGCGGCTGGGAATGGGGCATTCCGATTACCCATGAGAAATATCTTGATGCCACTAACGGCAAATGGGAGATGGTTCTGACTCCAACAAAGCCAGTTCCCAAAAATTGGTTCCCCACATCACTAAAAAGACTAAAAGTTCTCGGCCTTGCATCCGGCGGCGGGCAGCAAATGCCGATATTCGCAGCGCTGGGCGCTATTTGCACGGTGCTCGATTATTCGCTGCTACAACTAGAAAGCGAACAAATGGTTGCTAATCGAGAAGGATATTCAATTGAGATTATCCGCGCCGATATGACCAAGCCTTTGCCATTTATCGATGCGACATTCGACCTGATATTCCATCCGGTGTCCAACTGTTATGTCAAAGAAGTCGAACCAATCTTCAAAGAATGCTATCGCATCCTCAAGCCAGGTGGAATATTGCTTGCCGGCCTAGATAACAATGTCAATTATCTAAGCGATGACGAAAACTTTATTAACAACAAATTACCATTTGATCCATTAGTCAATCCCGAGCAAATGGAAATGCTCAAAGCGACCGATAGCGGTGTGCAGTTTTCGCACACGCTGGAAGAGCAAATCGGCGGACAGCTCAAAGCCGGTTTCATCTTGACACATATCTATGATGACATTAACGGTAGCGGGCGTCTTCATGATTTAAACATCCCGACGTTTTTTGCAACACGCGCGGTGAAACCAAAATGATGAAGATTAGATTAGCACTACCTTCAGATTACGATGCAATTCAAACTCTGACGAGAACAGCCTTTTTCGATGTGTATCGGCCCGGTTGCGTCGAACATGTCATCGTCGATAAACTAAGAACCGATCCAATCTATGTTCCCCAACTCGAATATGTACTTGAACTCGATGGCACGATCATCGGGCATATCATCTATGCGGTCGCTTCCATTATCAAAAACGATGAGACAACCATCGATGCCCTCATTTTTGGCCCCATCAGCGTCGATCCCCGCTATCAAAAACAAGGTTATGGCGCTGCCCTTATCAAGCACACGAGTGAAGTAGCTAAGTCACTTGGATACAAGTTCATCGCAATTACTGGGCATCCCCACTATTATGGGCGATTCGGTTTTGTTCCCGCAAAACGACATGGACTCAATTACGGCGATATGGATGAAGCCGCTGATCAATCTTTCTTCATGGTCAAATGGCTCCACGAACCAAATTGTATTGATATCGCCGGAAAGTTCGCGGAACCATCGATATACCATGTCAGTGATGAAGAACTGCACTCGTTTGAGGTCAAACACGGATGGCGGTAACCGCTATCTATCAAATAATCATTTGATTTCTTTGCTGCTACCTGATTTATCAGGTATGCTTGAACAAGTAATTAAGAAAATGGAACTAAAGTTATGGAACTAAATCGAAGAAAACGCAAACAAACGATTGGCGAGGAAATCGCCAATGCGATATCCCATGGCGTCAGCGGTCTATTCGGCATCGCCGGATTAGTACTCCTGATTGTCAAAGCTGATAACGGAGGCGAGCTCGCCAGCGCAATCGTATTTGGCCTTGGGATGATTTTCTTATATACGATGAGCGCGCTGTATCACGCTTTTGCTAAAGATGGAATCACCAAGCGCGTTTTTAAACGCTTTGACCATATTTCGATTTATGTCTTAATCGGAGCGACGTTTGCCCCAGTGTTCATTTTGGTGATTGATAAACCGCTTGGCTGGATATTGTTAGGTGTGCAGTGGGCAATCATCACGTTTGGGATTGTGTTCAAAGCCGTGAAGATTCACAAGTTCCAAGTTATCCATATCGTTTCATACTTACTGCTTGGTTGGAGCGCATTAGGACTATTTGGTCCGCTATATCAACTATCAGCCCCAGCTTTCTGGCTAATTCTTGCCGGTGGCGTCTCCTATACAATCGGGGTGTTCTTTTACGCCACCAAATTGTTCAAATTCTCGCATTTTGTCTGGCACCTGTTCGTGTTTGGCGGAACATTGTGCCATTTCTTCGCGATATTCCTATTTATATTTTAAAAAAAGCGGTTAAACCGCTTTTTCTTGACTCTCGTGGGCGCGGTTTTTGCCGCGGTTTTTAGCTTCGTAAAGCGCATGATCGGCCCGTCGTATAATTGTTTCAATCGTATCGCCGGGATGATAGGAAGCAACCCCGAGGCTAATCGTAATCGTGGCCTTTCCATCGAAAGAAAATACTTCAATCAACTTACCTAATTTTCGGGCGAGATTACCTGCGGTTTCTAAATCGGTGTAAGGGCAGATGATTAAAAATTCTTCGCCACCCCAGCGACCGATAATTTTGGTATTGCCAACTTCTTTTCGTAATAGATACGCCGTTTGCGTAAGCACCGAATCGCCCATTAAGTGGCCGTAGGTGTCATTGATTACCTTAAAGTTATCGACATCAATCATGATGATTGATAACGGTTTGCGTGATTGTTCGGCTTTGATGATTTCTTGATTGAGCGCTTCGTCGAGTTTCAAACGATTGTATATCGACGTTAGTTTGTCGGTTTCCGACAAGACGCGTAATTCCTTATTGATTTTCCGCATTTCATCAAGCGAAGCCATGCGACTGACTTCGAAGTAGCCGATGATGATACTTGTGGCCACATAGGGACCGAATAAGTTGATAAATCCGAGCAAGTCGAAGGTTGGACCCCCGTTAGCGGGAGCATAAAAAATGATTAACAAAGCCGTGAACACGCCAAATAGAAGCGAGGCGATAATACCGCGTATACGCCCGAGAATGAAGAAACTTATAGCGGGCATCGTCAGTGCCCACACGTAGATGTATGTTTGTTGCTCATCAAGCAACATAACTGCCGTTAAGGCTCCCAATAGTAAGCCAGTGCCAATCATCGAAGTGGTTTCGATTTTGTGGGTCAGCTTAAAGAATATTAACAAAGCAATGGCAAAAATCGCGGCGACAAGCTCGGCGATGGCCATCGGGTAATCGGCAATTGCCAGATTAAATACGCCATATCCAAGCAGAACTAAAATCATCAGTGACAGCGTGACATTGATCATCACGATGCGGCGATAATCGGAGTTCTCTTTTGTGAAGTGCTGGTTGTTGGTCAACCAGTTTTGCCACCATTTGTACATGGATTGTGCCGTTTTCCCTTATTTTTTGTGCTTATATTTTAGCCCATATCAAAATTTATATCTATGATATATCAATCATCTAGTAAAAACAAATGCGGGTATTTATAATATGTTCGCTCAATGATGCGATAATAGCAAAAGTCTGCGAGCATGTGGTGTGTAGATGGCTTTCACAATTTCCGTATTCGCGGTGACGATATTGATGATGATCGGTTCGATCATCTTTTTTCCATCGCTGAAAATCGGTAAAATTCGTTTCTCTCCTTACTGGCTGATTGCCCTGCTTGGTGCGAGCGTCTTATTGCTTTCAGGTGCGGTATTAGGTCAGGAAGCAATTGAGGGGATGTTTGGTGGTACCCTAATCAACCCGGTCAAGATATTAACACTATTCATTTCGTTTACGATATTCTCAATCTTCCTCGACGAGATTGGATTTTTCTCCTACGTGGCCGCACTGGTGGCACTAAAGGCCAAACAATCACAACATGTGCTCTTCATCGCTTTCTATGTGCTGACTTCGGTGCTGACGGTGTTTACTGCTAACGACATCGTGATTTTGACACTGACGCCCTTTATCATCTACTTTGCCAAAAACGCCAAAATAAATCCGCTACCTTACTTGGTGTCCGAGTTTGTCGCTGCCAATACATGGAGCATGCTATTTATCATCGGGAACCCGACCAATATATATTTGGCGACTTCGTTTGGCATTGATTTCGTGTCGTATTTCTTGGTGATGGCGTTACCGACAATAAGCGCCGGCATCCTGTCGTATGGGCTGATGCGTCTATTATTTAAACGTCAACTTGATGCACCATTACAACCTTCGGGCAATCCGGTGCGGCCATCGCGTGGGTTAATGACAATCGGACTAGTTCATTTAGGCGTATCCACGATTCTTATTTCCATATCTAGTTATGTTGGTGTTGAGATGTGGACGCTGACGCTTGCAGGGGCGATTAGCCTATTCATCGCCGCTTGTATCTACTTGGCGGTGACGAAAAGAAAATTATTGATACTTAAAAATGTATTAAGGCGCGTGCCGTATAGTTTAGCGCCATTTATGCTTTCGATGACGCTGCTTGTGATTGCCATCGATAAATACGACGTGCCGTTATTGATGGCGCAAAGCCTAGCCGCTTGGTCGCCTTTATTCAGTTATGGCTTTAGCTCGTTCCTATTTTCGAATATCATCAACAACATTCCGATGAGCATTTTGTTCACGGAAGTGTTATCTTCAAGTGCGTCACTTAATCCGATTTCGGTTTACGCGACGATTATCGGCAGTAATTTAGGTGCTATCTTATCACCGATTGGGGCACTCGCCGGCATCATGTGGATGTCGATACTTAAACGCGAAGGGATTGAATACTCGTATGGCTCATTCTTAAGATATGGGTTAACGATATCGCTACCTTTGATGCTGATAAGTTTATTGGGGCTTGGATTATTTTTCTAACCCTTGTTACTATTTTGGTATATTAATAGTGCTGCGCTTGTAACTCAGCTGGATAGAGTGTCACCCTCCTAAGGTGAAAGTCGGACGTTCGAATCGTCTCAAGCGCGCCAATTTGTAAAAAAGGACTTAGGCGACAAGTCATCAATAAATTTCTAATTTTTAACTCTTTTTACTGAAAATTGTGTGATAAGATGATTTTGCAACCGCTAGTTGCGGATTTCTACCACATCTGAAAAGCAAAGTTGGTGGTCGCAACCAAACCGCTACCACTATGATGATGGTGGTCGAAAAGGAGAAACAAAATTATGAACATCGAAATCGCCAACCGGCTAGTCGAACTGCGCAAAAAGAACAACTTATCGCAGGAAGAGTTAGCCTCAAAACTCGGTTTGTCGCGTCAAGCCGTCAGCAAGTGGGAGCGCGCCGAAGCCTCACCAGACACCGACAACCTTATCTGTTTAGCTAAAATATACAACGTCTCGCTCGATGAACTGTTAAAAAATGACGCCCCCGTCCAAGACATCATCGAAGCCGAGCGGCCCGCCGAAGAGAAAGCGGAAGAGAAACCAGGCGAGCCAAAGAAAAAGAAGAACTATGTGCACATAGGGGGCGACGGCATCCATGTCATCGACGATGATGAGGAAGTCCATATCTCGGGTCGCGGCCTAAGCGTCGTGGACGGCGATACGCATGTCCAAATTGGTCCCGGTGGGATTCATCTCGGCGATGCAAAGATTGAGAAGAAGATCAGAAAGACGCGCGAACTTGTGGCTGGACTAACAGCGCTCGTGTGCGTGATTACCTACATTCTTGTCGGCGCCTTATATACTCTGTGGCATCCGCTATGGATTATTTTCCTGGCGATACCGATTGCCGAATCGATCGTATCGGCGATTGCCTACCGCCGCATTACCAAGCTATCCTATCCAGTTATCGTCACGGCCGCGTTCTTACTTGTCGGGTTCCTAACGACGGTTTGGCATCCGACTTGGGTCATGTTCGTGACGATCCCCATCTTCTATATGGCGTTTCGGCCGCTGGAAAAGTTATGGCTTAAAGACAAAACGATTACGATTGACGGGGTCGAAATCAAATTAGACAAAGTCGGCGAAGAAGATAAAGACAAAGACGAAGACGACGAAGACGATAAAGACTGACGGCCAATCAACAATAAAACCCCGAACAAAATCAGGTCCGGGGTTTTTCTTTTGAAAAAAAGTATTGATTGTTTTTCCATTTCGTCGGTTAATTTAAATATAAGCAGAAAGTAATAATCATTTTAGGAGAAGTATCATGAAACGACTAGGAAAGTTGCTATTATTGCCATTAGCGATGCTGTTGACGGTATCGTGTCAGACATTCATTGATCAAGTCGGTGGTGGCGGTTCCAAAATCACCGCTGTATTAGCGATGATGGAAGATGAAGGTTATGTCGATATCGACGCGAATAATACGCCGAGTCAGTATCAATACTATGAAGGTAAAATAAAAGACGATTACGACCTTGAGTTAGATGTCACAGGTTTTTATCAAGGGTATGTTCCTGAATACACTAGATGGGCAATGATTGTTGTCTTTGCAAGCAGCGCTGATGCCACGAGTTTTCATACTGCCTTAGTGGGCGATGTTACCGCTTCTGGATATAAGTCAGTCTGGGATACGATTGTACTTCATACGGCATCGCTAGAAACATACACGGCCTTTGACGCTTTAAAACACACCGCAACTTCGAGCAGTCAAGTGGCATCGACGACTTCAACAACAACGACGAGCACGGTTACCACAAGCACGACGAGTACTGCGACAAGTACCGCTACAAGCGGTGATAATGGTGAATTTCTCAGCGTCGGTGAAATACTGACGATTTTATATGGTGCCGGTTATGTCGACATTGATATCCACAACAATTCCGACACATGGGAATACCGTGAAGGACTATATTACTCAGATTACGGTTTATCAGTTACCATCATTGGTTTTTATCAAGGTTACATCATGGATGGTGTGGAGCAAACACGATGGATGCGCATGGATGTGTTCTTTGATGTAACGATGGCCACATACGTCGCTAATGCTCTTAACGATGACGTTAGCGTTGAAGGTTTTGTGCATCAAGAAGGAAAAGTAGTCATCTTGACCGCATCTCCTCAAACTTGGGCTCTGTTTAATTAGTTAAACTCACTCAGTATCTAGCGTTTATATAATCACAGTCATACAATAATGGCTAAGGAGCTGACTATGAAAGCAATCCGCATGGTTGTTCTCGCCACTTTTTGTTTATTAATAGCCGCTTGTGAAACATCAAGCGGTTTTTCGATGTCGTTAGGAAGTAGCGACACGCCATCAAGCAGTTTTGGTAGTAACGGCGAATCAAGTACCATTACAAGTTCAGTTTCGACCACTTCCGACACTGTTTCCTCTACATCAATTGACGATTCAAGCGATGCTTACTCATCAGATATTAGTTCATCAAGTTCTAGTAGCCTGACCACCTCATCAAGCTACGAGGATTCATCAAGCATACTAACTAGTAGCGATAACGGCGAGTATCCCACGATTGAAGAGGTGCTGTTAACACTTTATAACGATGGCTACGTCGACCTTGAAGTCATGAATACGCCGATGGTTCGTGAAGCACGGCAGTCGTATCTATATTCCACCTATGGTTTATCAGTAGCGGTGATTGGTTTTTATGAGGGCTATGTACCGGAACATACGCGCTGGGTACGGATACATAATCTCGACTCGGTTATCAACGCCATGTATGTGTATAATGCCTTTGCCGCTGATAATCCCGACTTCCATCATCTCGACCGGCTAGGCACGGTCGTGATCGAAACCGAATCGTATGCGACCTGGGCATTGTTTCATCCGGAATAAGCCATTGACATATAATTTAGCGTAACGATAACTTTTTGATTGAAAATTACCGTGCCATGAGTTAAATTATATAAGCAATTTGGGGCTGTAGCTCATCTGGGAGAGCGCTTCCATGGCATGGAAGAGGTAGCGAGTTCGATCCTCGTCAGCTCCACCAAGTTTGCGAAATAGGACTTTCCGTTCGGAAGTCCTTTTATTTTCTTAGAGGCATTAGACTGGGTTTAAAGGTCGAACAATGGTATAGTTTTCATTATATGAAAAAGCTTAATTTTTATCGCACACTAAATACGCGTAGCCTTGAGGGTTACATGACTAAGTCCGGACAAATCATCAAACCATGGCGCCTCATTCGTAGCGATGCCTTGACGCATTTGACCGATGAAGAAATATCAATGCTATATGATAACGGCATCGCCACGCAAATCGATTTAAGAACACCTCGTGTCGCTGATAAATATGCGTCACCTTTACGAGATGATAATCGCTTCTCGTATCATCTGTTCCCCATCGTTGAAGGGACTAATGTCCCCCTTGATGAAGAAAAAGTTCCGGAACTTTATATGGCGATGTTAAGCCATCATCATACGTTTAAAGGCATCTTGGAAGCGATGGCAACTGCTGAGAGAGGCGTAATTTACAATTGCTCCGCGGGAAAAGACCGCACTGGCATGGTTACATTCCTGTTGTTAGAACTCGCAGGCGTCAGCCGTGATGTGATCGCGAGCGATTATGCCATATCTTCGGATTTGATTGAAGCAAAGCTACCAGAAATACGGAAACTTGATCCATCGTTTCCATCTTTCCTCGGCTATTCAAAGCGCGAATATATCGAAAAGTTCTTTGTTTTATTCGATCAAAAGTATCGCGATATTGATCACTATCTTGAGATAATCGGTGTGTCTAAAGCCCACCAAGAAGCGTTACTAAACAAGATGTTGGCCTAGCCAACATTTTTAATTGACGTCGTTTCATGTTAAAATCAGTTCGACTTACAGAAGGAGTGTGACCCTATGCCCATTTTGGAAATTATCGGCACGATTGCCATTGCCGGATTGCTAATTGCGATTTTGATATTCGAAAGTCGTTTCATTAAAAAGAATGATGAAACGCTGAAAAGACATCAGTTAATTCTTATTTATTTAGCAAGTGCAATCCTCATACTTGCGGGGGTGATCGGCATCATGGCAATGTGGGGATTTGACTTCATGAGTATGTTTGCGACTTTGTGGACTGATTTAGTCGCTTTCTTAACCACGAGCGTGCCGGCGCTGATTGGTTCAGCGATTGCCCTGGGCGCTGCTATGTTGATTTTGCGTATCGCTAAAATATTCTTCAAACAAATCGGCAAGAAGCCGGGATCGCTACAACGACGACGGAAAACAATTGCCAAGATTTCAATGAGCATTACCAAATACATGGTCTGGATCGTCGATATCATTATCGTGTTGGCCATCTGGGGCGTTGATGTCGTACCCGCACTTGCCGGTTTAGGCATCGTTGGATTAGTGGTCGGTTTAGGCGCTCAAAAACTTATCAACGATTTGATTTCAGGCTTCTTTATCGTATTTGAACAGCACTTCGACGTCGGTGACGTCATCGAAGTCGGAGGATTCAAAGGCACGGTCATCGACATCGGCTTAAAAACGACGAAAGTCCGTAATTGGAAAGGCGAAGTACGGATGATGACCAATGGCGATGTCGTCAATGTTATCAACTTTTCGAAAAATCCTTCACTGGCCATTGTCGAATTTGACATTGCCTATGCCGAGGACATTCAAAAAACGATTGACCTATTGAAAGTGGAACTGCCCAAACTTCGTGAAGCATTTCCCGAAATCATTGAAGACCCGAGTGTTCCAGGCGTCATTAAGTTAGGCGAAAGCAGCGTGACAATACGCGCGATTGCCAAAACCGAAAACGAACAACATTACGGAATCGAACGGTTCATGCGTCAGCATATTAAAGAGTTGTTAGACACCAATGGTATTGAAATACCATTTCCACAAGTCGTCGTCCATCAACCAAAATCAAGGGGTTAAATTAGTAATAATCGATAGAAAATTGCCATGGCTGACCAGCAGTCGTGGCATTTTCATTACTGTTGAACAAAGGAATGATAAAATATCATTTATGCGCATAACGAATCAAAACATTAAGCCCATCATCTACGCTTTTTTAGCGGCTGTTTTATATGCACTGAGCACCCCTTTTTCGAAGCTTCTGCTTGATCGACTCAACCCGACATTATTAGCCGGATTGCTATATTTAGGCGCCGGTATCGGCATGGGCTTCGTTAAGTTAATACAACCCAAACATGGTCATGCCTTACCTTTTACCAAGAAGGATACAATTGCAATTGTTGCGATGATCCTGCTCGATGTCGCCGCTCCGATTTTGCTGCTTTTTGGTCTACGCTTATCGCATCCAGAAAGCGTCGCCTTGCTCAACAACTTCGAAATCGTGGCCACGGCGCTATTCGCATTTTTCTTTTTTAAAGAAATTATCTCTAAACGATTAGGTATCGCCATTATTTTGGTCACTATGGCGAGCATCGTCTTATCGTTTGAAGACTTAGTATCTTTTCAAATATCTTGGGGAGCCTTGTTGGTCCTTCTAGCGACGCTTTGCTGGGGGCTTGAAAACAATATTACGCGTGTGTTGTCGAAAAACGATCCGCTGCAGGTCGTCATCATCAAGGGACTTGGCGCGGGTATCGGTTCGCTATTGATAGCCTTTGCCATCGGGCAAATGTATTTTGATGGTTTACTGTGGCTCTATGCGCTTGGTTTGGGTTTTGTCGCTTATGGCCTAAGTATTTTCCTTTATGTATCAGCCCAGCGGCATTTAGGCGCAGCGACAACGAGCGCCTTCTATGGCATTGCTCCATTTGTCGGTGCCCTGCTTTCGCTTATTATCTTCAGGCAATGGCCGGGTTACAACTTCTTGATTGGATTGATCTTAATGGTGATTGGTGCTTACTTAGCATTCAATCGTCAACGAAAAAATAAACATTTGGTAGAAAAAAACGGACGCTAGGGTCCGTTTGATGTGATTTACTTGTAACCACCCTCAATTTTTTCAAGGATGGCGATATCTTCTTTAGAGATGCTAAAGTCGACTTTGGTGTTTTCAAGAATCCACTGTTCATGGGTTGATTTAGGTAGTGGTAGCGTGTTTTGCTCTAATGTGTATCGAATTGCCAACTGAGCGGTCGTCACACCGTATTTCTTAGCCATCTCGTTAACGACGTCCATCTTAAAGATGCGTCCGGTAATAAGCGGGGAATAGGCTTCCACGAGGATATTGTGCTTTTCACAATAAGCTCGTACTTCATGTTGGGGTCTCCCGACGAAGAAGGGAATTTGATTGACGTGAGGGATGAAGTTGGTCGCTTTAACGATTGGCTCAATGTGGAATGGTTCGAAGTTGGATACGCCGATGGAGCGGACTTTGCCCGATTGATAAATCTCGACCATCGCTTTCCAAGCCTGGATGTTACCTTCGGTATGAATGCTACCGATATCCGACCACGGCCAGGGGGCGTGAATAAGATACAGATCAAGATAATCAAGCCCAAGTTTCTTCAGTGACTTATCGAATTCCTTGAATGTCGATTCATAACCTTTGATATGTGAATGAAGCTTCGTGGTTACGAATATTTCTTCTCTGGGGATGCCCGAATCTTTAATCGCTCTTCCAACACTTCCCTCATTACCATAAGCGGCGGCCGTGTCGATATGGCGATAACCGACTTCTAGCGCATAGCGGACACTACGGTAGGCATCCTCACCTTCTTTGATTTGCCAAGTACCAAAACCGATTTTGGGAATTTTGACGCCATTAGAGAGTGTAAAGCTTTCGTTTAAAATCATGATTGTTGCTCCTTTGTGTAAGATTACATTTTAATCTTAACAAAAACCCTAACTTATTAGGTAAAATAAGAACCGCGAAAACGATGATGAAACCTATCAATCAAATAAATCGGTCATACATATACTTAGCACTATTCGTCTTGACTAGTGCGTTAATTGTGTTTTTCTCACTCAGCCCCGCTGATCAATCAAGTGAACATAGCGGTATCTTCGTCGATATGTTCGTATGGTTGTTTGGACTGATCGGATATGCGCCTACGCTTGAGGCGTTAGGCTTGCTTGATATGATTGTCAGAAAACTGATTGGCCATTTTGGATTGTTTTTCATCGATGGCGTGTTCGCCCAGCTAACATTTGTATCGTTCGTTAGAACAAGGAAAAACTGGATCCCGCTAGTTTTAAGTCTCAGCACGACATTAGTGTTCGCATTCACCACCGAATTGCTGCAACTGTTTGCGTCTGGACGCGCGATGATGTTGACTGATGTTATATTTAATTACGCCGGTGCCTATACCGGTATCATGCTAGTGTATATGCTGATAAACAAGAAGAAGGCAAAGGAGCAAACGACATGAAACGAATCGTCTTAGCGGGTGGCTGCTTTTGGGGCGTCGAAGCCTACTATAAACTTTTAAAAGGAGTCATCGATACCGAGGTTGGTTACACTAACGGCAATTTTGATAATCCAACCTATCAAGATTTAATTAAGCACAGAGCTACGCATGCCGAAGCCGTGGCCATCACCTATGATGAAAAAATTATTTCTCTAGAAACACTTCTAGAACACATGTTCCGTTTTATCGATCCAACCAGCGTCGACAAACAAGGTAATGACATCGGTCATCAATACCGAACCGGCATATATTATAAAGAGGAATCCGACCGTGATTCCGCGTTAGCATTTCTTAATAAGAAAGCTGGGTTATACAACAAACCATTAGCGATTGAAGTCATTCCTGAACAAGGTTTCTATAATGCTGAAGCATATCACCAAGACTATCTTGATAAGAACCCATACGGCTACTGCCACGTCAATCTTGGTCTCGTCAAGAAGGAAGAACGTAAATGAAACAATTAGTGTATCGCCAATTCATTGAAGATTTAAAGGTTTTGTTCAACCGCGACACGCCCACGATTACTTTGCTTGCCAATTTCTGTGCAGAACTCAAGGTGCGGTTCCCCCTATTTTCATGGGTTGGTTTTTATTTGTACGATGGTCAAAGACTCATCCTTGGGCCATTCCAAGGCAAACCCGCTTGTGAAACAATCGAGCTGAATCGAGGTGTGTGCGGCGCTAGCGCCACGAATCAAAAAACAATCGTTGTCCCTGATGTCCATAAATTTCCCGGTCATATCGCCTGCGATGGCGGCTCCAATAGCGAAATCGTCGTCCCCATCGTTGTTGCTAACAAGTTATATGGCGTGCTGGACATCGATTCATATTCGTTTAATAACTTTGATGATGTAGATAAAGAAGGTCTTGAAGAAGCAATTGGATACATCACTACATTATTAAAACCGATTACGACTAGATAGATTTCCTTATATGTGAAAGCACTATCATCAGCGGCCTTCTTTTAAATAAAAGAAACGCCGCTATTTTTTTGCTATAATCACTATGTTAAAACACGCATAAGGGAGTTAAACGTGAAAACATTTATTCTTCTAAGCGCTGTCCCCGGAGCAGGAAAGTCAACCTGGGCGTCAGCGTATGCGGAATCGCACGACAATGTATATATTGTCTCAAGCGACGAAGTCCGCAAAGAGATTACCGGCGTTTATCAAAATTTCAATCAAGAACCGCTCGTATGGGAAACGTTTCGGCAACGGATCCACGAATATGCGACGCGCCACGATGAAGTAACGGTCATCGCCGATGCCGTCAATGACACCAACAAATTAAGACAATACTATGCCCACGAAGCCCAAGAATTCGATAAGAAAGTATTCGTCTACATCGAAAAGCCCGTCGATGTCGTGCTCGCCCAAAACAAGATGCGACGGCAAGACAAATGGGTACGCGAAGACATCATCATGATGTTTTATGACCGGGTGGAAAAGCCCACGAATGAAACGTTGCAGTTATTCCACGAAACAATCTTCGTCAAGTAAAGTGAATTATCACCGCCCCGCGGTGATTTTTTCGTGTATATTTATTAAAGGCATCAATGAAACGAATTCGATTATTCATTTTCACGATCATGAGCGTGACCCTTCTCGGGTCATGCGCTTTTAGTTTTAATTCCGGTTCTTCAGTACAATCAAGTGGAACATCACAGAATACTTCCTCGACAAGTAACATAAACAGCAGCACTTCGGAAACGATTCATACCGATTCGGGACCGGAATATTATGATTTCTTTGCGCCCACGAGCAAAGTCGATATCAATCTAACGATTTCTAAAGCCAACTTAAAGTTACTCGAACAATATGGGATGCAAGACAATGAACTCCAAGAAGTTTATCATCCGGCTTCCATCGCCATCAGTGTCGATAACGGCACCGAAGTTAAAAATTATAGTTTTGATCAAATCGGCGTGCGTCTAAAAGGCAATACCTCAAAGGAATACTTCGTCGATGATAATGGTCAAATATATCATCTCGTCCATTTCAAGCTTTCGTTTGATGAGTTTGTCTTGAACCAGCGGTTCCTATCAATGTCAAAGTTAGATTTAAAATGGAACAAGAACCTCGATCATACTTATATGCGTCAATCTTATATTTATAAAATGTTCCAAGACTATATTGATTTAACTCCATCGGCAACGTTAACAAAGTTTGGCATTACGCAAACTAACGGTGCCTCAAGTGATTACACCTATTTAGGTGTCTATCATGTGCTGGAAGCCGTTGATAAGCGATTAGTGAAACGGTTTTACACACCAAGTGATTCCGAAGGAAATTTATATAAAGTGACGTATAACCGTAAAGGTCCCGCTGATTTTACGATGCAAGGCGCAGTCCTCAAAAGCGGTTCCACCTATTCGGCGATTAGCAATGGCAAAATCGGGATTGAGGATTCATCAAGACAATATGTCCCATCATATGATTTAAAGACCAATAAGCAAGCGCCTAACTTCACGGACATGGCGACATTGATTGGTAGATTAAACTCAACGACAAACTACGGCTCTTCAACATCAAAGGCGATGATTGAATCGTTGATTGACATCGACAAATATCTAGCGATGGAAGCCGTATCTTACCTAATTGGCAATCCCGATGACTTACGAAATAACTATAACAATTCATACACTTACTTCGTGCCTTCAACTGGGAAAGCCGTCTTCGTGCCATATGACGTCGACCGGGGCCTTGGTAACATGGGCACATGGGATCCCAGTGGCGATGCGATGATGGGCGTCACGCCCTATTCATCACAGGCATATGGATACTGGGAAGAGAACAAGACGCAGCGGAATCCGTTATATCGGTTTACCATCATGGATGGAGCCGTTGCTGAGTTTAAAACCACATACCGCAATTACATCAGTCAAATATTAAATGACGGATGGATGAACCTGTCCAACTTCGAAGCGATGTATAATCTTTATAAACTCAGTTATCATAATGACGTGCAACCGGATAACGAATTGCCGTATGTGCCCTTCTCGTTAACCGAGACGGTGCACGCCAATCGGAGAGTATCTGATTATCTAACTGCGAAAATAATCACGGCACAGGCTAATCTATGATTAATCGAAAAAAAGCGATTCGCAAAGTCAATGAAGTGACGCTTGTTGGATTTATCGCCAACATCATGCTTTCAATTGGAAAGCTCGTGATTGGCATCGTCGCTTTTTCGCAAGCGCTGATTAGCGATGCCATTAATTCGTTTGGCGATGTGTTTTCCACGATCATCGCCTTCATTGGTCTTAAAGCTTCGCATAAGCCTCATGACAAAGAACATCCTTATGGGCATGAACGCCTTGATAGTGTAACCGCAATTGTATTAGCGATTATCTTTTTTGTGACCGCGCTTATTATCGGAGGAAGAGCCATCTTCTCAATCATCGAAAACGATCAAGCGGCGACGCTGCCTGGCATGGCCGCTTGGATTACCGCAGGTCTTGTCATCATTGTCAAAGAAGCTCTGTTTGTTTATACATATATCAACGCTAAACGGATGAAGAGTTCATCACTGCGAGCCGCTGCCCTTGACCATCAAATGGATGTCCTCTCATCAGCGTTTGCCTTAATCGGCATCGCCAGTGCGATTTATTTCCGATTACCGATTCTTGACCCAATCTTCAGTTTGCTTATTTGTCTCCTTATTATATATACCGCGGTTAACATCTTCATGGAAGCGATTGGTAAGCTGGTTGATAAGGCTGCGCCGGAAGAAACTGAAACAAAGATTGAATCAGTCATTAACGAAGTTACTGGCGTGTGTCGTATCGACACACTGAAAACCAGAGTGTTCGGAAACCGACTCTATGTCGAAGTGGAAATATCTTGTGCCGACGACCTCTCACTTATTGAATCACACGATATTGCTGAAGCCGTTCATGATGCGGTTGAAGACAAATTCGATGAAGTAAAACATATCATGGTGCATGTGAATCCTGAGTCTACCCAAAAAGATAAGAATAATATATAATCATTCCCGATGCAGCCGTGGCGAAACTGGTAGACGCGCTAGATTCAGGTTCTAGTACTTAACGGTTTGGGAGTTCGAGTCTCCCCGGCTGCACCAATTAAAAATCGAAGTGGTTTCCAAAAAATTGGGGAGAGGGGCATAATTGTAATACCTAAAACGATATGGGACACATTTTTAAAAAATTTAATAGAATTTTAACAAACGCAAGATTTTCGGTTTGTTGTGAATACATGACTTGGTACTTAATTTAATCACACTATTATTTTATTTAGTTAGTTATTTCAATTGAATAATAAAAATTAATATTGATTAAATATTGATTATGTTTAAGGTTTAAGAGAAAATATAAAAAGTATTAAACACTTTATTTGGAGGGAATATTCGTGAATAAATTAACAAAAATTCTATTAGCACCAATTTCGGTTATAACTTTAGCATTAGGAGTATCAATTTCGCTTGGTATGGACAATAGTAGAAATATTGCACATGCTGATGCTGCAAATTGGGTCCAAGTTACTTCTATTGATGATTTTGTTGATGGTGGTCAATACCTGCTAACCCACGCTGGAAGTACTTCATATCTTGTTCCAGGAAGTTACACTAGTTCAAACCCGGCATCGGCATCATTAAATTTGGCAACAATCGCCCAAAATCAGGCTTGGACTTTTGACAATGTTGGTACTAACCAATGGCAAATCTTTAATGGATCAAATTACTTAAAAATTCAAACTAATACTACTAGTGGACTTAGAACAGAAGCAGCAGTCCCTTCAACTCATTTTACTATTGCAACAGGCACTGCAGAAAACACTTTCAAATTTATGACCAGTTCTACTGGTAACAGAGCAATCGCTCGATATACTGGCGGATCCGATTGGCGCTCATATGCAAATACTGACGTTCAATCCCATCTAACCATATATAAATATACTGAAATCGAAGGCTCACCATTGGCCTCTCTATCAAAATCCGGAACATTGGCTAAAACATCATACTACGCTGGAGACTACTTCGATCCAACGGGTCTAACTTTTACGGCAACTTACGAGGATGAAAGTACTGCAGATGTTACTGAATTTGTGCTTTTTGATCCCAATCCTTTAACCGGAGGTACAACATCTGTTTTGGCTAGTTATACCGAAGGTGGAATAACAGAGTCAGTGTCAATCACTGGAATCACAGTGATCGTTCCGTCGTGGTCTGTAGTTTCCTATGATATTACTTCAAAAAACACTCTAACGACTTCCGGCACTGCACCTTCTGAGTCTAGTGCTACTATTGTAGAAACATACTCTACTTCGAAGCAAATGACTGCTAACAATTCACAGACAGTTACGCTTAGTAACTACACTAATATTTTAATTACGAAAATTACTTTGTCAGCTAGGTCTAATACAAGCAGTGGAGAAGGTAATTTCTCTTATTCTCTTGACGGAGGATCAACTTTCACTGATATTATTTCGACCGCAGCATTCAATGATACTAGTTGGTATGGATCTTGGTCGACTAGTTATGTTGATGTTGAAAAAACTGTAGACATTGTTGTTTCTTCAAGCATAATTCTCAAAGTTGCAGCAACTGTCAATTCCCTTTACGTACAGTCTTACGATATTCAATGGGAACTTGATCCAGTTTATCTCGAGGCAAAAGGGTTTGCAGATGAAGTTATGACTGGAGCAGGCCTTGATGCCGAAGGAAGTTGTGAAACGGTTTTATCAGAACTAGAAGCATTGTATGATTCATTGAGTGTTGATGCAAAATCACATTTTGATAATAGCACCGAAGCATTATTCGTAAATGCTCGTGCTCGTCTAGCTTATCTGGAATCATGGGTTGCAATTAATGCACCAGAAAATCCAGTCAAACAACCAAGTGAATCTGCAGATAGAAGCAATTTTGCTGCAATCACCATCTTTAGTATTATTGGACTCGCCTCAATTATTGGATACTGCTTCATTTATAAGAAAAAATTACTTGGGTAAATATACGATTTAATTCTTAAAATGATTCTTTATTAAAATATCTAGTGCATTGAGATACGTCGCCTGTTACCTATTCAATTAAAACTATAAAATAACAGGGTGGAGTCATGATAAAAAAGTATCATGACTCTTTTTTCTTAATTTTTGGTTTAAGAAAATAAGTAAGATAATATCCGAAAAAACTCTAATTGTTGAGAACAATTTATTACAATAATGTTTGTTTCATTGCATCAGTTATCATCTCCTTAACAACCTTAATGGAGCATGACAGATATCCACGCAAAAAGACAAAGTTACTGGCAAATTTATACCATCATCGCAATGATATAAGCGAAAAGATCGTTATTTAATAACGAACACCAATCAATAGTATTGTTCTTCTCGAATTTAGAAGTAAATCCCAACTCATCTAAGATATAGTCACTATAAATATAATTGTTAAGAACATATTGATTACTACTAAATATTCGGTGAAACTTCATACTTCAAAAGCATGTTTTCAATACGTGCAATTTCAGGTGTTCGTATATATAGAACTTATTGGTTATATTGTTGTCACGATAAATGTATAATTATTAAAATATTTTAAATAATTAGGATGTTGGAACCCTTTAACTGTGGAAACTGTTTGGACCCATTGTTTTAAGCAATTGTTCACAATGGGAAACTAAGCAATGATATGATAAACAATTCAAACATCTATCATTGAAAAATTATTCATGAAAACCACATCACAATTATCGACATATAAACTCTAACGAATATTTTTTTCACTGAAAAGATGTTTTAATGATTTATAGGAAATACAAATGTTGCTAAGACATTGTTAATGAAGAAAAAGAATTAAAGAGTTTAACCGCCGACTCAAGTAAACTTTTATAAGCACCAATAAAAATAATGTTGTAATTGTTTACTTGTTAGACGCAATCAAATGGAGGTATTGCCATGAAGAAAATAGTTGCCACATTATCATTATCCCTATTAGGAGCAGGACTCCTGGCCGGCTGCACACCGGCGACTGCCGATACGCTGACTAAAGAAACGCTATATGGTTTCCAAGCAGCGACATCGGTCTCATTACTCGCAGGTACTGATCTAGAAGCCATTTCACCACTACCAGCGATTAAGTATGCTGAAGGTGAGGATGAACCGACCGATGAAGAAGAAATCGTATTTGACATCAATAAGTACATCGGCATCATGGAACAGCTCTTATCCGATGATGAAGCACCAATTGTTGTGGATTCAGTCGAATCCGATCGTGAAGAGTATGCCTATAAGATGGTGATCACCACTAGTTACTTAACCGGTGACAGCGCCACCTATATCCTTTATTACAACGAATTAACTGAAGAAGAGATTGAAGATGTCAGTTCTTCGATTGAAGATTCTGAAGATACTTCGATTCCCGAACCAACGATGAAATTCCGTCGGGGCGATGACCGCGGTAACGGCCATAACGATGGTTGGGTCAACGGACCACGATCAGATGAAGAAGTTGATAGCGAAGACCCGGTTAACGAACGGGGTCGTGGTTATGATGAAGAAGACCGCGATGATTTCTTAGGCCAAGGCGGTCTTGGCGAATTAAACGAGCATCGTAACGAATGGCAAAACCATCATGGTCATGGAATTGGTGAGTTTAATGAAGATGGCGTACTAATTAACCTTGAAGGTATCGTCGTCTTGAATGAAGTGGAATACGCACTCGTGGGCACCACTAGTGAACACGCGACCAGTTTCTTTATTAGCCTAAATGAAACTAACTGGATAAGAATGCATCAAGTCGTGACTGATAACATGACCAAATACATGATCGGTTCGATGATTGATGGTTCCATGTCACGTATTGCCTTTAAAGCTCAAATTGAAGAAGGCAAAACGAAAGTATCGTTATTCACACTCAAAGACGGCGAAGTCGTCAATTACGCTTTCCGTAAGATGATTCGTAATGATACTGAAGTAATTATGATTCGTGTCGTTGAAGAAGGCACGGTCACTCATGTGATTGCCTATCCTGAATTAAATGAAGAAACGGGTGAAGTCACCTATATGTATGAATTCTTTGAATCCGGACATGGTTATGGCTTTAGGGGCCATCATCACGGACGGTAATCAAGTAGTTCAACTTAATGAGGTTCCGGTTGTTCCGGAACCTTTTCTTTTGTCAAAGTTGGAAAGTCAATATAGTGTGAATGTGCTAAAATAGTTGGGCATGCGCTTGTAGCTCAGTTGGATAGAGCACAACCCTCCGAAGGTTGGGGTCGCACGTTCGAATCGTGTCAAGCGCGCCATAAGGTGTTAACGCCTGCTAGCCTTTGAAAGAAGGATCAAGCAGGTGTTTATATTTATCGCCATGTGTCATGACTTTTATGACAAATGGACAAACCGGGATTATCTTTTGTCCAGTTTCTGTTGCTAGATCAATAACCGCATCTAGTAACTTATTAGCAAGTCCCATACCTCGATATTTAGGATCGACGAATGTATGGGTGACTACTATCCGATTGTGAGCATCAATGTGAAAATCAATCTCGCCGTATTTATCGGCAAGAGTGTTACCAAGATAGAATTTATTACCTTCGCGTTTGATGATATGTTCCATATCGTTATTATATCAATCAGTTATCAATTACTTATGTAATATGCCATATTATCGATTGTCAAAAGCATTCATTCTTTATATAATATGAACACTGCCTGCGTGGTGAAATTGGTAGACGCAATGGACTCAAAATCCATCGATAGTGATATCGTGCCGGTTCGAGTCCGGCCGCAGGCACCAGGACAAGATGAAGTGGTTTCCAAAAGTTGGAGAGTGGGTATGATAAAATATACCCAACCCAGCGAAGGGAACCCTTTTTAATGGTTTCACATAGATATCGTTTTGCATCATCATTACCAGCAGATACTGGTAGAGTCCTTGAAACATTAACAATATAACCATTTGAAACTATTAATTAATGTAGAAAAAATCACATTGTTATAAAATGGGACTAACAATTTTATTGTTTAACAAATTCCACTTTTGAAGAGATAAATTACGTTTGACAAGCGGTTGGATTTCGTTCGCTTATCGAGTTGAATATTATTGATGGAGGAATTCAATGAATGCACAGAAGATCGGGAGTTTCATCTCGGCATTAAGACGAGCGAAAGGATTGACCCAGCAACAGTTGGCCGATCTTTTTCATGTTTCAAACAAAACGGTTTCCAAGTGGGAATGTGGCAACGCCCTGCCGGAAATAACTGTTTTAATGGCACTTGGCGAATATTTCGAAGTATCTGTAGACGAGATTTTGCAAGGTGAAAGAAAAGAAACTGGCAAAAATCTGGCGGTAGATACCGAATTAAAAAAACAAAAAGCACGACTCAATTACTTTTACAAGAAACGAATCAGCCAGCTAAATATTTTCTCCATAGTCAGTTATGCCTTGTTAATCATCAGCGTTTCTTTATTGGTAATCTTTTTTAGTCTCCAAAAGTATGGTCTTGCCTTAGGATTGGGTATTCCTTTATTCGTTATCGGTATTTGTCTTTTCTTTATTGGCGTAACGACGGTAAGAAACAATGCCGAAGAAGAACTCGATAGTAAACACTGGCGCTTGTTTTCCATAGAGCTTTATAAGATGACCTACATCTTCATCAACATTATCATGGTGCTTATTATTGCGATTATGCAACTTCAGAATATGCCAAGCCTCGTCATTCTTGGTCTCGGGCTCGTAGTCAGCCCGTTCTATTATTATTTCATAAAGCATAGATTATTTGAGATTCCCATGCCAAATACGGTTCAAGTAGTCGCTGGCTGGGTGACCTTGATAAAACCGGCATATGTACTGGCGACACTCGTTACCATCATATTTGTGTTTTTCACACCGTTATACACGATCGGTCATTATACTTCGTCCCATGTCCTAGTCGAAGGAGTCACCGGGTCTTTTTGGCCCCTCATATTTGATAACCCCGACTTATGGGGTCTTTATGCGTTTCTTTTCGTGTTCTTAGTCGGAATCGGACTGGCTATTTTTTCGTATCTAAAAAAGAATCTTCTGTGGGTCAGTTACCTAATTCAAGCCGTGGCGACTTCTGGCTTATATATGGTGATGTACGGTCAGTACTTGATTGATTATGACTATTTCCAGACGACTTATGATTCGGTCAATTCTAGTTTGAATTCCTTTTTACCATTTACTTTCTACCTTGTGGTCCTAGGATTAATAGATTTAGGGCATCGAATTTTGATCCACCAAATCAAACATAAGAAAGCCAAACCGCTTTCAGTTGAAGTGAGATGATAGGTGTTCATCTAGACAATCATCAATGGATCAAAGTTATCATTGTTCTCAATTACGACACCGATTAGCCAACGCATACACCAATCGACGAAACCCTAAAAAGGTTGTCAATAATTATCCAATGCTGATTTCATGCGCATATTTATTCGTCATATAGCACCAAATTAAGATGTACCCCTCCTATGGACAGAAATGTTTCAAACAAAGGGGTTTTTATTATGAATTAAAGCAACAAATCATATTTCTTGTGACTTAGAAGCGAATATCTATCAGCTCACACTATATTTATATTAATATTTTACTACTATGAATTTTTTTAGATTATTTGTTAATAACACATCAGTCTGGGATACGATTGCCGCTTGGTTCGAGTATTTTCGCATATTCTGGGAAAGTTATGGTGAGTATGGTTTATTTGTCTACTCGATCATTGAAACGATTACGCCATTAGCTGGTGTTGAAGTTTTCTTTGTAACATTAGTGGCCGCGGGTAGTCCGTGGTGGCGTGTTGCTCTTGTCACGACAATTGCCAATGTCGTTGGAGCGGCCATCGTCTATTTCTTCATGGCTAAAGAAAACAATCGCTTCTATAAGAAGATTCTTAAACCAGCGCAGCGAGAGCGTACCGATAAGTTATTCAAGTATTATGGTGTATGGGCCATTTTCATCTTTGCGATGACGCCGCTCCCTTTCTTTTTGATTTTATTTGTAGCGTCCCTTGCCAAAATGGATTTCAAGAAATTGATGCTGGCCGTTTTCTTCTCACGCGGCTTCCGTTTTTTCATCACGACATTTATATTGCATCAGTTTTCAGATGTCAGTCCACTGATGCTTGTCTTGATTCTATTTTTGATTGCCCTTCCTGTGCTGGCCGTCATGTATTTTGGTCAAAAGAAGATGCTGGCTTATTTTGAAACAAAAGCCAATCAGAATAACAATGATGATTATAATAATTTGAATGAATCGAATAAGGTTGACAATTAAAATATTTGCCTATACAACTGATTATTGTTACCGATAAAAGAAATGTATTTATTGCGTAATTACTTTGTTATTTCATGAATGTTTCGAAGTAATTACAATCAAATGGCTTATCGATAAAGCTGCAAGGACTTGGAAATGTACTTTCATTAATTTACGCTATAGCTAATTATTTATTGATGCATAATAAATCTATTTTTACCATTTTTTGAACCAAATTTTTTACAAAAATGATGTCAATTATTGTAATCAATTCTTAGTTTTTGAAACATTTAGTATTTCATTCATATTACACTATGAACCCACCAGTAACATTACAACAAATCATCTAAGGTTGTGAAGACTTAATCCGTAGTAGAAATTTGTTTTATTTGATGTTTATGCAATTTGTGTTGAAGTCAAGTAATTTCCTTACTTAAAAACAATAAACACAATGCATTGATATTATTTATGATTTTTTTAGTGACTATTCAAGATTATCAATCTATATAATTATAATATGAATAATATATATTGCCATACTGATGATTTGAAGAACGAGAGCGACATTGAGCAAAAATTCCTTTTAAAACTCATTGAAACAGAATTTCCGGAAGGACTCGGATATCTTTTCTTCGATTTGCACACGAAACCATATTTAAAAAACGTCATAATTGATAAAGGCAAAAACCAAAGAAATTATGTTCCCGATTATTTAATTGTGTATCGAGGCTTACCAGTCTTGATTATTGAAGCAAAGTCCCCATCAGAGAAAGTTGCTCAAGGATTTAAAGAAGCGAGACTATATGCTACTGAAATTAATGCGACTTTCCCCCATGGTATTAGTCCATGCAAACATATCATCTCATCAAATGGAAACGAAACATGGGCGGGTTATTGGGATCAGGAAGAGCCTGTAGTTAAATTACATTTCAGTGATTTTTTTGTTGGCAATGTCAAATTTGACAAATTGCTAACATTTTGCGCAAAAAAAAGCATTGTTCAATACATTAATGAAAAAATTTATTCATTAAGAGGAAATACTCAATTCACATCACCCGTATCTCTTGTTGGTGGTTCAAGAGCAAAAGATGAAGAAATGGAAGAAAATACCTATGGAAGAACCCTCGTTTTTGAGAATCACAATATATTTGATCCTCAAACTGAAAAAGATCGCGAAGAAATTGTTGATAATGCATATATAACATCAGCTAAAAGAGAGCAGCACATTGATCCCATCTATAAAGAACTTAAAAAATTCGGGGGAAGTCTTTGGAATTTTGGTAATGACATTTCGACACAAAATCCAGACGAAATAAGCTCTGCGATTCAAAAGAAAGTGATTGAAAGAAATGACAATTATTCACTAATTTTAATAGTTGGTCGTGTTGGAAGTGGAAAGTCTACATTTATCCGTTATTTCAAGAGAAAATTTCTTGAGTTTAACCATCCAGATTTATCTAAGCGGTGTGAATGGTTATTTATAAATATGAACGATGCACCACTTGCTAATGACGAAATCTACAATTGGATAAAACGGCGAATTATTCAGACAATTAAGGATAATAATAAGTCGATTGAATTCGATTCGTTAGAAATCATCGAGAAGATTTTCTCGATTGAACTCAACCAATTTGAGAATGGTCTAGGGAAGCTGTTAGCGGATAGTCCCAATAATTATAAATATGAACGCTACAAGGTTTTGGATGGTTTGCTCAAAAACGACGAAATGTATCTATCATCAATGATTAGATATGTTAAGGGTCATTTGCACAGGATACCGATAATCGTACTTGACAATTCTGATAAGAGAAATAGAGATGAGCAGTTATTAATGTTCAGTGTCGCTCAATGGCTCAAATCAAATTATAATTGCATGCTAATTCTCCCAATGAGAGACATAACTTACGATACATATAAAAACGAACCACCTCTTGATACTGTTGTTAGGGATTTGGTATTCAGTATTGACGCTCCTGATTTGCTTAGGGTTCTTCAAGAACGATTACAATACATAGCACGCGTAAAAAATGGAACTCACAAATACTCTGTCGGAACTAACATGAGTGTTGTGTTGACTCAAGATGATTTAATTCAATATTTCCGGGCCATTATGGTTGCTATTAGGAACACAAATTTCGTTAAAGAAATTATTTATAAGTTATCAAATAATAATATTCGGGCAGGTTTACAAATTTTCGTTGATTTTTGCCGCAGTGGTCATGTTGATCCAATTGAATTTTTACAAATTTATCTAAATGCCGATGGGAAAGATTATAAGTTTCCAATCAATATGTTCATGAATGCGTTATTAAGGAAAAACCGGCTTTATTATAATGGTGATAAATCAAATATCATTAATGTGTTTGCCTCACAGTATGAAGATGATTTTCCGGACCCACTAAGCAGAATTGATATATTATTATGGCTAAAAATGAAGAAAAACGTTCTTGGTATCCGGAAGATTAAAGGGTTATTCCAATGCGGTGAAATGATTAGAGACTTACAGTCTGCTGGTCATAATCCAGAGATTATTCAACGTGAGTTATATTACATGGTGAAGAAAGGATTAATATACACGGAATCAGAATCGGACATCATTAATCCGGATGATTTAATTATTATAAACCAAACCGGTCTATTACACATCAAACTAGTTGAGGATTTCAATATCTCTTATTTGTCTGCTTGTGCTGAGGATTTTTATTATTGTGATCAAAAAATCATGCTAGATATAGCAAACAAAATGAAATATAAGGCTTATTTGAAGATTAAAGAAGCCATTCAAACTACTTATGATTTCATTAATTATTTAATTAACTATCGAACTCAATATATTCAGAACGCGCCAACTTTTTTAGATTGTCCGGCTTTTGATCTTTTCAATCCAGCTGTACTCAACGAAAAATTAATGGTATATTTTGAAAAAAATCCGTCTTTCAAACAAACATTTGATACTGAAAACTTATTTAGAAAAGGAAATTCATCATTAGTAAAAGTTGTTGTGATAAAACCAAACTCATTGATATGCGTTCTCGAAATGACTCAAATAAAATGTTATCTTTCGACAACACCAAGGAAACATAATCTGTCACATGAGGTTTTTAGCACTATCAAAGAGGGTGATATGCTTTTATGCAAATCAATTGGATTTAATTACGAGCATGGAAGCTACGATATTGAGTTCATTTCGAAACAGTAATTAGTCGATTATGAATTTCTGATGCTCAAATCATCAAAAAGCACATCTTCTACAAAAAAACGACATAATCTATGATTATGTATTCTTACGACAGATATAAGTAAGCCAATTTAGCATTCTCATCATTACATATGCAAGTTTTAACCCTCACTAATATCGAATGGTTGTATTAACCATAAATCGAATACATTATCGTACTCTGTTAGACATGATTATTGAGATGATAATAACTAGTCCTCTAAACCAACTGAGAATCACAACAATGCCAGTATAAATTTATGATTCTTAGTAATTCAATATCATATTGTGTTAAAATTCGTGGAAAGACTATTTCTAGGAGTCACAAAATGTCTTCTCAAAACACCAAAAACAAACAGTTACCAATCAAAAAGTGGCTCAAATACATCCTGGCAACGATGATTTTTAGCATGTCGCTATTCTTTGTGAAGATGATCGACAATTTTTCGATTGCCACTGGCATTGAATCGCAACAATCTTCATACGTGATTGAGATGGGTGGCTCTTATGGGTGGGCCGATTATTCGGGGGACGGTTATCAAGTCCGCTCAAAGACATATCGGTATGTCATTATGGATTTTAACGATTATATTCTTAGTGCCGGTAAAGCACAACTCAAAGCGAGTTCGGGCGCTATTTATAATAACGCAACCACTCCGATTACAGGATTACAGTCAATTCAACTTACATATACATCTGAAACTGCACTCAGAATCTTCTATGGAACAAGCGCAGCACCCAATACGACATCTAAGACAGCAGCTTCGGGGGCAATAGTAGATTTTAGTGATGTATCAGCGCCATACATTCGCATCAATACATCTTCCAAATACGCGACCATTTCCTCGGCGATAATCACATATTCGTGTACCGAGGGTGGTCCTGTTAGTATTCCCGTCACCAATATTTCGCTTGCGGGCACCGCCTCGATTAAGGTCGATGGAACGAGTCAGCTATCAGCCACGGTCACTCCCGAAGATGCTACCGATAAAAGCGTGGTTTGGACGAGTTTAGACCCTTCGATTGCCGGAGTTTCACCAACCGGACTGGTCACCGGCATTGCCGTTGGCACAGCCACGATTAGAGCTACCAACACCGCTAGCGGTGTCTATGGTCAAATAGTGGTTACCGTAACCTCCGTCCCCAGTAGTGGCGGTTCACCGACTTGGGAACGCGTCACCGCCATTAATGAACTGATCGCGGGTGACCAATATGCATTTGTTTATATGGGTGCCTCCACGGGAACAATCGCCTCCAATTCAATTTCTGGAAGCAATGTCTATCTTGCCAGCAATAGTTTTGCCTCAAACGCGACTTCGGTCGATGCTGGTGCGTATTCATCCGCAGTATATGGATGGACCTTAGGAGGCACGACCGGATCTTGGACATTCCACAATGGTCAGGGGTATTTATATGCAACGGGGGCCACAAAATTGGCGATTGCCACAAATCCAAGTACTAAAACCTGGTCGATATCAATGGCGAGCGGAAATTATACTACGATTACGTTTGCGACAACATCATTCGGGTCGCTACAATACAATACCGCGGCACCACGATTCAATGTCTACACAAGCACTCAGGCTAGCGTATATTTATATCGTTATGTCGATGGCGGTCCTAAACCCACGACAATCACCCTAACTGATAATAGTGACTATAAAGTTACCGATTCGTTTGATTATAACGATTTTTCAGTCGCCATTACGTTTAGCGATGCTTCAACATTGGCCAATGTCGCTTATGATCCGAGTATGAATAATGGCTTCTATTTCGGTAGCGCCTATGATCCAAACGATCTTGAGTTTGATTGGGCGGAACCATTCGATGTCGCTGGCGATTATGCGATTGAGATATACTATGTCGATGCCACCGGCAGTTGTAACGACATCGTTATCTTCCATGTTAAAGGTGGTTCACAACTTGGTGACACGCTCATCGATCTTGAGGCTAGCGATGGCGCAACGAGTTACAACATCGGGACTATCTACGATACTACAGCGCAGTTAACCGTCATCGCCACTTGGGCGAATTATGGTACTGAATTCATTAATAAGGGTGATGGTATTGATGGCTATTCCCTCGATTGCGCAAGCCATGATTTAACGACGCCATTTAGTAGCGGAGGCAGTTATATTATCACTATTAGTTATCGCGGATTGACAACTTCGGTAACGATTAATGTCACTCAAGGGTATGAAGCGCGCACGCTTGATTATAATTATGAAAATCTTCAAGATCGCAGTGTTTACTATGTCGACGCCATGCCCTCAACCGGCAATCCCAAAGTGTTAGTCATTCCCACGAAGTTTACCGATACATCACTAAGTAGCACACAACTCGCGAACTATAAGACAAAGATTGAAAAAGCCTACTTTGGCACTGATTCCGATACCGGATGGAAGAGCGTGAAAACATACTTTGAAGATAGTTCCTACGGGCAACTATCGATCGGTGGAAAGGTCACCGATTGGTGGAGTTCCGGTTATGCTTCAAGCGCCGTCACCAATGAAACGATCACGACAACACTCGTGAAAAACGCCGTCGCTTGGTATAAAGCGAATAATAGCGATATTACCGATTATGATACTAATGGCGATGGTTACATCGATGCCGTGTCACTTATTTATGGCGCGCCAAACTATTATAACGGTGGCGCCAATGACAACCTATGGGCGTATTGCTACTGGGTTCAAGAGCCAAATCTTAAAAATGTCACTAATCCCGGACCTAACGTTTTTTTCTGGGCATCGTATGATTTTATGGACGAAGACACAAGTCCAGCCCCCATTGATACCCATACATACATTCACGAAATGGGCCACATTCTCGGGCTTGACGATTATTATAATTATGATAGTTCGTCAAATGATGGAGCAGCGGGTGGCTTTATCATGCAAGATTATAACGTCGGCGACCACGATCCATATAGCAAGATGGCGCTTGGCTGGATTGATCCGTATATACCAACGGCGAGTACTTCGATTACATTGCGACCCTTTGAAACTAGCGGCGATGTGATTGTGCTCTCCCCATCGTTTAACGATTCGCCGTTTGATGAATATCTCGTGATTGATTTTTATACGGCGACGGGACTTAACTATTTTGATTCACACTACCAATACGGGTCATCTTACCCCATGGGAACCACAAATAAAGGCATTCGCGTTTGGCACGTTGATGGAAGATTGTTCCAAACGAGCACAAGAACAACATCTTATTCGACGTCCACGACCTTAACATCCAGCGTGCTGTCAAACTATTATTACACCCATGCGATGAGCAATTCGACGGGTTCTACTTATGGTAGTCCGGTCTCAGCGTATCGCAATTATCGTTTACTTCACCTACTGCAAGCCGGTGGCACGAACACGTTTAAAAACGGTGCAACCTTCAGCGGTGGCGATTTATGGACCGCTGGCATGTCTTTTTCCATGTCCAGCTACAGTTCGTTCTTTTATAACTCTGGAAAATTAAATAGCAATCTTGATTTGGGATGGTCGTTTACCATCAGCTCTTTAACCGACACCGAAGCGTCAATTTTAGTCACGAAACTTTAAGCGATTTGCGCTTATTGCGATAAAACTTCTTTAACAAATACCTCGATTAATCGCGGATCAAATTGTGTCCCTGCATATTTTAATAACTCACCTATAGCGATATCGGGGCTCAGTGCTTTCCTATACGGCCGATCGGCGGTCATCGCTTCATAGGCGTCGCACACGTTGATGATGCGTGAGAATAGCGGAATTTCATCGCCCTTTAAACCATTGGGATAGCCTTTACCATCCCAGCGTTCGTGATGCGTCAGTGCGTATTCGGCTAATCGTGAATACTTATCCGCGGAGCGCAAGATTTGATAGCCGTTAATCGCATGGTTTTTCATGATTGTCCATTCGTCATCAGTGAGTTTTCCTGGTTTATCAAGAATATGATCAGGGATTGTGATTTTACCGATGTCGTGCATCAGTCCGGCGATTTCTAATTCCTTGATTTCGTCGATGCTTAACTTCAGTTTTTCGCCCATGAGGCGGCAGTATTGACTGACGCGGTCGGAGTGAATCCGTTCGACGTCATGCTTTTCTTTTAATGCGCTGAAAAGTGTCATGATCATTTCGTTTCGGTTGCTGCGACCGTGCAATACTTTACGGGCATACATATTGTTCTCGGCATTAATGAGTACGTCGTCGATGTCTTCTGACACCTTGGTTTTCGTGTCATACCCAAACGAAACGGAAAGCTGAATGCCGTATAAATAGCGGGTTGACAGTGCTTTTAAAATAGCATTGCGGGTATCCTTAAACGTCTCTTCGGTGGTGTTGGGACATAAAACGATGAATTCGTCGCCACCGATGCGTGCCGCAAAATCAAGCGGTCTGAGATGTTTCTTGAGTTGCTCGCCGACGATTTTGATGGCGATGTCGCCGGCGTGGTGGCCATAGGCGTCATTAATCAGTTTCAAGCCATCAAGGTCGATCATGCACACGAGTAACGGATAATTGCCTTGATGGTCCATTTCCTCGAGTTTCTCTTCAAAGTAGCGACGATTGGGAAGTCCGGTTAAATAATCATGTTTGCTAACATGGAGTATTTCATCGTTTTTCTGCTTTTTCTCACTGACATCACGGAATACGAGCACAACGCCAATCGTGGCCCCGGTGTCGTCTTTGATGGGAGAGGCCGTGTCTTCGATATAGTATTTGTTGCCGTCTTTTGAAAGTAACACCGTATGATTGGATAATTCCACGGTTTGATTAGTTTCTAAAGCGCGTTTGACGGGATTCTCAAGTTCAATTCCGCAATCTTCGCAAGTGATCCGGAACACGTCTTGGAAAGGCTTGCCAATTGCTTCTGTTTCCGGGAAGCCGGTCAGTGTTGCTGCAACGGGGTTAATGCCAGTAATGATGCCCAAAGAATCGGTAGCAATCACGGCATCGCCAATCGAGTTAAGCGTTGCCCGAAGCGTTTCCTTTTGATGGAAAATTTGCAGTTCCAATAATTTACGTGGCGTAATGTCATCGACGATGACCGCGAATTGGCGATGTTTCGGACGGTAGGCAGTTACCGAAAAGTATTTGCCGAGCTCTTGGGCATAGTTTTCAAACTGAAGCGATTGCCCGGTCAAAGCCACTTGACCATAGCGTTCAATCCAGATTGGTTCGGTATTTGGGAGTACTTCAAGCACCGTCTTACCAATAATATTTTCAAGGTTCAAACCTGTTAGATTCTCAAAGCTTTTATTCGCGCCTAAAAACCGGTAATTGACTGGTTTGCCGCTTTTGTCGGTGATGATTTCGTGGAGTGCCAGACCAAGTTGCATTTCGCTCGTCAGTAAACGGAATTGCTTTTCGCTGGCGAGTTTTGAGGCTTCTTCGCGTTTGATGTCCGATAAATCACGGAATTCAACGACGCGCACAAGTTTACCTTGGTAGGGAATATTGCGACCTTCGATCTTCAAAGGATAGCGTTGTCCGTTTTTACGAACGCCGAATGCCTCGTAGGGAAGTTCATAACCAGCAAGGATGTTTTTCATGACTAAGTCACGATAGTCGGGGGCAATCAACAGCAATCCATTCATGCCAATTAATTCTTTGATTGAGTATCCCGTGATGTCAGATAATCCTTGATTACAATCAAGAATCATGCCTTTATCGTGAATCCCGATGCCACCGAAGGAGGCGTTGTGGAGAATATCAAAGCGGATTTCGCTTTCTTTAAGCTTGGTAATATCGGTATGAGCCCCAAGCATCCGAATCGGTGTTCCCGTTTCATCCCGTATAGCCATGCCCCGGCAGCGAATCCACACAGTTGATCCATTTTTGTGGCGATAACGCACGATTTGATCAAAGGGGTGGTTTGGATCTTGGATGTGCTTTTTGAAGTTGTCATTGACCATGTTGAGGTCTTCTTCAAAGATGATATGTTGCCATTCTGATGATAGATGGGCTTTTTCATCAGGGTCATAACCAAGCGTTTCCCAAAACTTGGTATTCATCCATTCGTCTTCGATTGCTTCAAGATTCCAATACCACATGCCATCGAGCGAACCTTCTTGGATGAAATCGAAAATGCGCGAATCGCTTTTGATTAAATCGTAAAGCTCGCGTTTAAGATAGTGGTCGTCTTTTTTACTTACCGCTTTTTTCTGATTTTGCGCCATGTCAATTCGCTCCTAATAGTTAGTGCGACGGCTTTAGGTGAAGATAACATTCATGCTAACTCGTAATGTTAAAACATTAATAAAACTCATTGAGCATAGCAACTTTTATATTTTTATAGTTTAAACTAATGTTTGTTTAAATGATACTCAATTACCAAAACGGATTGTTCCAGTAGACAAATTCGGCCTTGAATTACGAACAATCACTAATAAGGAGTTAAACATGATTGAAATACCGGAAGCGAAGACAATAGCCATACAAGCAGATAAACTACTGCGGGGACTGAAGATTATCGAAGTCGAAGTTTTGCAGACACCACATAAGCTTTGTTGGATAAATATTAAACCTGAAATATTACGGGCGCAACTTATCAACAAGACCATCAGCTCCGTCACTAGTTCAGCGCATTATCTACGCTTCATGTTCAACGACGGAAACGAACTATATGCGGCGGAAGATTTGACAATCGCATATAAAGCTGAAACAAAGCAGACTGACAAACACCAATTGGCACTTCATTTTGATAATGGTTATTTACTCGAACTGAAAGTCAAAATGTATGGTTTTATCGGCTTTGGAAAAAGCGAACATCTAGCTAGTGAGTGGAAATATTACCGCGTCGCCATCGAAGCGATTGACCCACTAAGTGATGCGTTTACATTCGAGCACTTTATGAAAGTGTCGAAGTTAGATCAACAAGTTGGTTCGGTAAAACAGGCGCTGGCTACCGATCAGCATATTCCCGGATTAGGCAACGGCGTCTTGCAAGATATCTTGTTCAATGCCCGAATTTCACCCAAACGCAAGGTAGCCACGCTGAAGGAAGAAGATAAACAGACACTGTATCACGCGACGATGGATACACTACAAACCATGGTTGCCTTAAACGGACGAGATAGTAGCCACTTACTAGATGGGAAACCAGGTGGTTACCATTCCATCATGAGTTCCAAAGCCACCGATTGTCCTTCATGCCATGGTCCTTTGCTGAAAGAAGCTTATCTAGGTGGCAAAGTCATTTACTGCCCAAATTGTCAAAAATAGCGACTAATCAACGGATTATCACGTAGGTATTAATCAGCGTTTTTTGCCATAAGTGCCCTCGCGCAATATCTTGTTTAGCGGTCTGCCTTTTGCCAGCTCATCTACTAGTTTGTCAAGATAACGAATATTCTTCATTAGCGGGTCCTCTATTTCTTCAATCTTGACCCCGCATATCGTCCCTTTAATAAGATTGGCGAGTGGATTTATTAATGGAGCAGTTTCAAAGAACTCACGCATACTGATGCCACCGCTTATTAGCGCTTCTAACTGCGCTTTATCATAGCCGGTGAGCCAATATATCACCCGATTGACTTCTTCGTTTATACGGCCTTTTCGGGTCGCTTTGGCAATGTATAAATCATAGATTTTAGAAAATGGCATCGCATAGAGTCGATCATTGTTATTCATATGTCTCCTTTACGTTCCCAAACAAGAAAATAATGTATCAATAAGATATTATATAAACGATATTAAAGCACGTAGCAGCAATAGTAGCGACTAATGCTTCTTTCTTGCGATAACTTTGGAGTAATAAAATGGAAATAACAAATATCGATGTTACTGATTATCTACGCACACTCGAGCCACAGCGTCATCAAGATGCGCTGAAGCTGATCGAACTCGGCCAAGAATTGACTGGCGAATCCCCAAAGCTGTGGGGCTCGATTATTGGGTTTGGTAGTCTTCACTACCACTATGCCAGCGGTCATCAAGGCGACATGCCGATGTTCGGATTTTCAAGTCGGAAGAAAGCACTAACAATCTATATGTCTTACGATCTAGCCAAGTATTCCCAGCTCGTCAAACTCGGTAGATTTACGATTGGAAAAAGCTGCTTGTATGTCAAGAAACTCGGCGATATCGATTATGATGTTTTAAAAGACTTAGCCCATACGGCAATCAAAGACACACTGGCACTACCTTTCATCAGCGTCAACAAATAACAAAGGAGCACATTATGCAACTCGGAGCGTTTTCCATCTCACTTGATGTCAAAGACATCAAAGTATCAGCGACATTTTACAAACAACTGGGATTTTTGCCAATCGGTGGTAACATCGACGACAAATGGCTGATTCTTAAAAACGAAGACGCGGTCATCGGTTTATTCGAAGGGATGTTTCAGGGCCATATCTTGACGTTTAATCCCGGTTGGAATCAAGCGGGCGAACACCTCGAGCAATTCCTTGATGTCAGAAAAATTAAAGAGCACCTTGATATTTATGGGATTTCCGCGACAGCCCATATCGATACGCCGACGGGTCCGGGCTATATCACGCTTAAAGATCCTGATGGTAACGCCATCTTGATTGATCAACATCGTTAATATTAATAACTAAACACTAAACAGCGTCTTTGCTGTCGAATTGTAATTGGTAAAGAGCATAGTAAAGGCCCTTTTTCTTTAACAGCTCTTGATGGTTGCCGGCTTCAACGATTTCGCCTTTGCTCATCACGTAAATACGGTCGCTATGCTGGATTGTTGACAAACGATGGGCGACGACGATCATCGTCGAAATCGACATAAGTTTTTCAAGTGAGTGCTGAATGATGGCTTCGGTTTCCGAGTCGATGTTGGCCGTGGCTTCATCAAGGATCATTAGTGATGGTTTATACACTAACGCCCGGGCAAATGAGATCAGCTGTTTCTCGCCACTCGAGAAGTTGTTGCCCCGTTCCCGTACTTGATGGTCTAAGCCATCGGGCAGCTTTTTAAGCACATAGTCGAGGCCGACGTATTCGGACGCTTCCAAAATACGATTATCGGGAATCGATTCATCATTAAGCGTGATATTATCGCGGATCGAACCCGAGAATAAGAAAGTATCTTGGAGCATCTGTCCGATAAACGACCTTAGCGACGATCGCTTGATTTTCTTAATGTCGATGCCATCGATTAAGATACGGCCTTTTTGAATGTCATAGTTTCGCACAAGCAGTTGCAATATCGTCGTTTTGCCACTGCCGGTGGCACCCACAAGCGCAATCGTTTCATCGGGGGCTACTTTAAAGGAAACACCTTTGAGGACCCACTCATCTTTAATGTATTGAAACCACACATCTTGGAATTCGATGTCCCCTTTTAGCGTTTCGAGTTCAATTGCGTCGGGATCATCGACGATGTCGGGCTTGGTGTCCAGCACATCGAAGATTTTTTCGGCGCTAGCGAATCCGGCTTGTAATGAATTAAATTGTTCGGCGATTTGTTGGATTGGTTCAAAGAACTGACCGATGTAAACATAAAAAGAGATGAACAGACCAATCGAGAGCGTTTCCGCAAAATAAGATTGCACCCCGAAATAAATCGTTAACAAGGTAGCGGTCATCGCTAGAAAGAAAATTGTGGGTCGATACACGCCGAAGACATTGATTTCCCGAAGGTAACTGCGCCGAAGTTTTTTGTTAATGACTTCGAATTCACCGACCTTCTTTTGTTCCTGGTTAAATACTTGGGCAATTTTCATGCCTGAAAGATTTTCGGACAAGAAGGCGTTAATTTCCGATACGTTGTTACGTACCTGGCGATAAGCCGCGCGCGAGTATTTTCGAAATAATGCCGACGCCACGAATATGACCGGTACCGTCGTCATCGTCACTAAGGCCATCATTGGATGAATGATAAATAGAATCGTGGCAATAATCACCATCATCAAGAAGTTACGGATGAGGTTGACAATCGTGTTGGTAAACATCTCCGAGATGTTGGCGGGGTCGTTCGTGGCCCTTGTCACGAGTTTGCCGACTGGCAATGAGTTAGTCTGGCCGACGGATAACGTTTCAATATGGGTAAACACTTCTTCGCGAATTTTGTGGGTGATTTCCTGACCGATGTTTTGCAGCATGATATTTTGGAAATAGCCAATCAGGATCGAGAGACCAGTAACCACTAAAAGCACCGAGGCTCCAATAATGACGGTCCACAATTTCGTATTGAAATCAATTGTGGTATCGATCATGATATCGATTGACAAACCGCTGGCAGCCGGTAGCGCCATATTCGTGAACGTGGTAACAATCATCATCAAAAACGCCAAAATGAACTTACCGGCGTAAGGTTTCAAATACGTTAGCAAGCGTTTCATCAGCTTGTTATCGTGATGAGCGATTTGGTGTTCAGCAAAATCACGCATGTGTTTCCGCCTCCAATATCATCGTCTCAAGTTCTTGAAGTTTGACCATTTCCTGATATAGCGGATTGGTTTTCATTAATTCTTTATGGGTGCCGACACCGACTAAGTGTCCCTTGTCGAGCAGTAAAATCTTGTCGAGTTTTTTGACCGTGGAAATACGGTGGGCAATTAACAGGGTCGTCTTACCTTTACGGGCGGCCCTTAGATTGCGCAAGATGGCTTCTTCGGTCTTGGTGTCGACGGCGGATACC
>OFEK01000412.1_pt1 | contig 47810 bp, 61 predicted proteins | sample 1521131 | NCBI WGS metagenome assembly OFEK01 (sample SAMN05720209, study PRJEB24109) | activated sludge metagenome | isolation source: Anaerobic digester | place: China | collected 2015-12-16
CAGATATAGCAAACAATGGTTTGAGGGTATTGGGTGTTGCTAAATCAACTTTTAGTGGCAGTAAGTTACCAGAAGACCAGCATGATTTTGATTTCAAATTCTTAGGATTGATTGGCCTAATGGACCCTGTGAGGGATTCTGTGCCAAGCGCGGTAAAAGAAGCGTATGGTGCAGGAATCAGGGTTATAATGATCACAGGCGACTACCCAAACACCGCACAGAACATTGCAAGACAGATCGGCCTAAAAAATCCAGAGGAAAGGATAACTGGGGATGAGCTAGACAAGATTAGCGATGAAGAGCTAAAAGAGAGAATAAAAACAGTGAACATCTTCTCTAGGGTTGTCCCGGAACAGAAGCTTAGGATTGTAAATGCGCTTAAATCGAACGGCGAAGTAGTCGCAATGACAGGCGATGGTGTAAACGATGCCCCGGCGCTAAAGACCGCAAGCATTGGGATTGCCATGGGGGGAAGGGGCACGGATGTTGCAAGAGAGGCCTCAGACATTGTCCTACTAGATGATGACTTCTTATCGATAGTTCAGGTGGTAAGAGTTGGGAGAAGGATATATGACAATCTAAAGAAGGCGATGGCCTATATCCTTGCAGTCCACGTCCCAATTGCAGGGATGTCGCTTATCCCCGTTATACTCAAGACGCCACTCGTGTTGCTACCGATGCATATAGTCTTCTTGGAGCTTGTAATTGACCCTGCATGCTCCCTCGTCTTTGAAGCTGAGAAGGAAGAGGCCGATATTATGGAGAGGCCTCCAAGGACCTCTGAAGATTCACTCTTCAGCAGGAAAACAGCCACTATAAGCTTCTTCCAAGGATTAAGTGTTTTGGTGGTAGTCCTCGCAGTGTTTTTGATGTCATACTACGGCGGCGATGGTGAAACGCATTCCAGGGCCTTAACTTATACTACCCTCATATTTGCAAATCTTGGACTAATATTTATGAACAGGTCTTGGTCTAGAACTATCTTCAGGAGTTTAGAGCTTCCAAATAGAACACTCTGGTATGTCGCAGGAGGAGCTCTATTCTTTTTGGGAGTAATACTCTACCTTCCCTTCGGGCAGAATCTCTTCAAGTTCTCTCCTCTTAGTTTTACAGATATCCTCCTATGCCTGGGCGCAGGATTTCTAAGCATACTGTGGTTTGAAGTGTGGAAGATATTCCACCAAAGGCATCTGCATTAATTTTTACCTTTTGGATAACTTGGCTCTGAAATTAAGGGTAATTATTTTTGGTAATCGGTTTGGAAACTCCAATAGAAAACAAGGGGTATATAAAAAGGCCAATTTTGACCTAAAAACAACGTGGGCAAAACGTTAAATATGATACTTATTTATTTTTATCATTATAAGGTGTGATCTACTATGAAAAAGATATTTGCTTTATTATTCTCTTTGTTGTTTGTTGTTACTTCATTTAATTCAGTTAGTGGATTTTGTGACCCAGAAGAAAACGTTTGCTCATGGGCCTGTATTTTATGTCTAATGGATCCATGCACCCCCGGGATAGAATATTGTAATATTTACGCCCCTCCGGTAGTCCAGGCAGGCGATATTATCCAGGTAGAGATTAAAGGCCAGGGATGTGAAGTTTATAGCGAAGCTGATTTCTATTGTGGGCATGCTGAATTAATGGATGTTAAGGTCGACTTTGAGGAAGGTGATTCTGGCTGTATAGTGAAAGCTGTCTATACCTTTAGGGCTTTGAGCCCTGGAGTAGTCGGTGCAAAATTCCTTTGTAATGAAAATAAATTTGAAATAACTATAATACCAAAGGAATACCCCATGAATCAATTCTTTAAGATACTTGATAAAAACAAAAAATAATTCATTTTTCTTTTCAATTCTTTAAATTTAAAAGCAATCAATAAAAAAAACATGCCAACTAAGATATTAAATATTCCGTATATTCTCCAAAGCTCAAGTTGAAAGAGTCATTGAGAAGAGATTGAAAGAAATACAAATTTCCTCGGATTAATCATTAAAGTGGCCTTACAAGTTCTGATACAAGGCCCAGACTACTATCATCTCATAAACTCCCCGGTTTATATCTGGGCCTTTTATTCTACTCAAGATGTAATATATTTTTGACAAAAACCAAACCTTTATAAATAAAATGTAATATATTTTTTACATCTTGGAGGTATTTAAAATGGCAAGCAAAAAAGTTGTGACAAAAAAAGGTATGATTCTTAGAGTAGTTCTCATAGCAGTATTGATGATTTCAGGTATTCTCCTAAATCGCTACAACATAGGAACAAATGAGTTATTTGGGTATTCTACTGTTGGGAATTACCTTATTTACATAGGGTTTGTTATGATCCTTGTAACATTAATGATGTACTTCACAAAGCGGGAAAAGATAATTGATGAAAGGATAGAGATGTTAAGGTATAGGGCAGGGACTCTAACTTTTATGGTCTTTATCTTCGTTGCATTCGCCATAATAATCCTTGACGGGATTCAGCCAATCACGATGAGATACTCTATGTTCATAAGCTACGCCGTATGCGCTGTACTGGTCTTCTATGTAATCGCTTACAAAATCTTAGAGAGAAAGTATTAGAAATCTACTGGAGAAAATATGGAAACAAGAATAAGGGAGTACAGGAAGGAGCAGAAGATCACCCAAGAAGAGCTTGCAGCAATAGTAGAGGTCACAAGGCAGACTATTAACTCCTTGGAGCAGGGGAGGTACAACCCTTCCCTGGAACTTGCCTATAAAATCACAAAAGCGCTTGGTAAGGATAAGATAGAGGATGTTTTCATAATGGAGTGAAGCTATTATTAAGATCTATAAAAAATCTAAAAATTCTTCTTTCTCTATTTCTGCTTCTTTTAAAATTCTTCTTAGAAGACCTTTTCCTATCTCTTTATCATGTATAGGAACGATTACAATTTTTCCTTTTGTATTCTCTAATATTAAATGACTACCTTTTTGTCTTAATTGTTTAAATCCAAACTTCTCAAGAATCTTAATAATCTTTTCAGGTGCTAAAGGAACTAACTTTTTAGACATTTACTTCGACTCTCTGAATGCCCAAGAATTTAGTAGCCTCTTTTTGCTCTTCCTTAACTTCTAGGTAAAGTTCTATAGCTTCTTTAATTCTAATCAAAAGCTCGTCAATAGATTTAGCTTGAGTATGACATCCAGGAAGTAGTGGTACACTTCCAACGTAATAACCATCTTCGTCTATTTCAATTACTACATCATAAGTTTTTCCCATGATATCATCTTTTATTAATACCAACGGGTATATAAGATTAATGAATCGCATAATCAGATAGAAATTTTAACTTGTATATTGATCCAATGTCTTATCAATCCCGCTCTCGTCAACTATGTGCTCAATCTCTATATCCAAACTATTATCTAAAATTATTTTCTCTAAATCTTCCGATACAAATCTCCGATGACAATTATTATAGTCTTTCTCACTGCACATTAATGCTACTGTCTTCTGATTTCCCAATATCTCACCTAGAAGTTCATGCAAGGCATCATTATATCTCTCATTTTTTCGATAAGTATTAAATCCTTCAGGAGGCATTCCACCAAGCCTGTCTCCCTTGTATAAATATTCTATACAATTTTCTTTTAGTGACCTAGAAATGTTCTCCTTGTTATAGTCTGGAACGTATTTGCTGAATGGAAATGTCCTTATATCCACCAAAAGTTCGACATTGAATTTTTTCAGTATAGAAATAAAATCAGAAATCTTTCTGTTGCTGTGTCCTATTGTATATATTATCATGAATCTCAGTTTTTCTTGAATAGCTTTGGATGCTCTGTGTGGACCGGTATCAGCTCTTCTGGTTTTATTGTTTTTATCATGCCCCGTATCTCTGGGCCTGAAGCATGCCCAGAGGCGTGCGCAGAAACTTGAGTTATATTGAAATGATTTAGCCAGTTCTGTTTTCTCTGTTCATCAAGCTCCATGTCATCGTTAAATGGCTCACAATTTGATTTTATCCAGAGTGCACTCTTTGGCCGGATATCAATCAGCTGATTCATCGACCATAGATTCATAGAAAGGACAAAACTATCCTCGTTTTTATTTAAATCTTTGAATGTAATTGCGTTATCCCTGTCCAAGAAATCCCTCTCCCACTTGTCATAGTCCTGACAAACTTGCCCCCATTCAAGAGCCTCCTTTGTAATAAGCCCCCACTTCTTTCTTGGAACAAGAATCTTAACATCACTAATGCTAAAAGGGCTTAACTCGCCCATCAAATTGATTAGGTATGCAAGCTTTAAGCCAACTACAAAATCCCTCCCATTTTTTCTTGTTGCATCATATATGCTCTTTGCACGGTATAGATCTCTTATGGGGTGTTCTATTAGCACAAGGCCTTTGGCATCTGAGATTGCGGCAGATATATCTTTTTTAACTCCTTCCTCACTATCAATTCTGTCGTTATTGATTCTCGTTCCTTCAGAAATCATCCATCTTGGGCTAGAAGCTTTTGCCCTTGAGACAAACTCCTTGCTTTGCTCTTCCACATATCCGTGGAACCTTATATCCCCCGTATAGACCAAATTTCCCTCGTCTGAGTAAATTATGTAACCACATGCACCGGGGAGTGAATGATCAACTGGAAGCATCTCAACTTCAAGGGATCCTATCCTGTATTTTTCATATGGCTTCATTATATTATACTCTCTATCAAAAACAAACTCTTCCTTTTTTCTATCAACCCGGCTAAGGCCTCCGTTCCTATTCTCATAAAATGCAAATGACTCTAGGTAAGTAACAAGGTCAGAAAATCCCGATGCCCCGGTATTTTCGAGCGCCTCAAGGATTATCTTTGATTCCCTTGTGCAGAAGATCGGTATGTCCTTTCTCAAGAAATGTATGTACTGGGCGTGATCCGCATGCGCATGGCTTAGTAGCACCGCATCAACTTCCTTCTTTTCAGGTGGGAGTCCCATGTGCTTTAGGTAGTCCTCCCTGTAAATGCCCTTTAGCTCTGGGAGAAGTCCAAACTCAAAGAAGTCCGAAAGGCATCCGCACTTTCTAGGTTGCACGAACTCAGAAAAATACTTCCCGCTCTCGCCAAAGCTCATCCCAAAGTCTAAAAAGATTCTTGTCCCCTTGTGCTCTAGAAGGATTTTGTTTCCGCCAATCTCATTCTTTCCGCCAAGTATTTTAATATCCATGTAATACTATCAGGAAAGAATGTATATATTTTTATGCTTTTGAAGTTTTGCATATCTTTATAAATTTGGGGTACAATTAGGCTTCGATGCAAAACATAAAAAGATTGTTTGTAATATTGGTGCTGTTCGGCGTATTGGTGAGCCCCGGGTGTTTGGGTGGTACAAAATCAGCGGATGCATATTACAGCGCAGGAATGACACTTTTCAATCAGGGAAAGTACAATGAGGCCATAACAATGTTCGACTCTGCGATATCAGTAAATCCAGATTTCAAAGAAGCCTGGGTCTACAAAGGTGTCTCTCTTGATCAGCTCCAACGGTACAGCGAAGCAATAACATGCTATGACAAAGCCATTGCTCTGGACCCAAATGATACGCTCCCCTGGTACAACAAAGGTATTATATTTGGGGGCCAAGGCCAATATCTAGATGCAATCGCTTGCTTTGACAGAGTTATCGCAATTGATCCAAAGGATGCGGAAGCTTGGTATAATAAAGGAGTTGCTCTGGAGCTTCTTGGCAGAAATGCAGAAGCAAAGATATGCTACGATGAGGCGAAACGATTGAATCCTTCTCTAACATAATAATATTTTTATTATTTTCCATGTTTTACCTGATTTTTTACATATCCCTAAATATAGGTAAAGCAATAATCAAATTTAGAGAGATTTGATTAAATGGTCGAAAAGGAAAATCCCGTATGCAGCTATTGCAACTCTAAAAAAGTAATCCCAATCTTTTATGGATATCCTACATCCAAAGATTACCAGGAGTATGAAAAAGGAAACCTAAAGTTTGGCGAGAGCATAATCTTAGGGCCAAAACCTAACTGGCACTGTAAGAAATGCGGCAAAAGCTTCTAGACTCTCCGATTATTTTTGAATAAATTAATTTATAAATGGTCAAATTCTTATCAATATTAGTCGGAGGTAATCTATATGAAGGAAGAATCTGAATATATGCTGTTAAAGATTATGACGGAGATCTTAAAGGAAATGAAGGCCATTAACAAAAATCTTGAGACAATAAACGAAACTATTGAAGATGTTGGATTCATAGATTTCGAAGATGACGAAGAGTTAGAAGAGCCAGAAGATCTAGAAGAAAATTAATATTTCTTTTTTATTCAAGAAAATCTAATATAGCAGTTTAGGATAATCTGATACAATGGAATGGTACTATACAGTCCTTATTGCCATCCTAGTAATTTTATTAATAGCCCTTATTTTATTGTATATATTTAGAGAGAGGATCTTCAACTGGGCCATGGCGACAATCCTCGGGGTGTATATCGCCTCCCCACTTGACCTGCTCCCTGATTTTATACCCCTTGCCGGATGGGGCGATGACCTTGCAGCTTTTGTCCTTATGGTCGGATTTATTGTGCGGGGTGTAAAAATGATGTACAATAAAAAGAAGGATAAGGATACTCAAGTTAAACAGATTAAGGGAGAATAGCATGGAAGATAAAGACATGTTCTACAGGAGGGAACGGCTTGTACCGAGAGAACAGAAATTAGTCCCTAGAAAGCCTTCTGAAAGGCTATTCACTGACCCTTTGATTTTCTCTTGTCTTGTTATCCTGCTCATCATGATTATTATAGTCCTTGTCCTTCATTTTAGTTAAAATGTCTAAAACGAACTAATCTAGAAAAATTTTAAATAGTTGAACTCCATAATAACTATATCAATTAGCATTAGAACGGAGATACGATGAAAAACACCCCCATGCCCCAGGAAATAAAGGAAAATTATGAAGAGATCTTTAACCTGCTTGATGATCTAAAGATCAAAAAGGCCCAGACTAAGATAAACAAGCTGCTCAAGACAAATAAGAATGACCCATTTCTTCACTGGCTAAAGGGGTATGTGTTTCTCTACGCAGGTACTGATAATTTTGAGGATGCAATCAACTCCTTTAACAGGGCAATTGAGATTGACCCAGATAATGCATTTGCCTGGGAATTTAAGGCCATTGCTTTGAGGTCTATTGGGAGGTATGAAGAGGCTATTGAGTGCTATGATAAATCAATGGAACTTGACCCTCTTGACTATTCGGCTATTTACAACAAGGCCCTTCTTCTTGAAAGGCTTGGGAAGATTGAAGAAGCTCTTGACTTCTATTCTCTTGCAACTAAGATTGACCCATCAAATTTCTTGGCCTGGGACAGTATGGCAAATCTTTTGGAGTCACTTGAAAGATTCGATGAGGCCGAGGTATGTAGGGGCAAAATAGAAAAGGATTATTCTTCAAGGATTGTTGAAAAGGAACCTCTCACACCCGATGAATGGGTGCATAAGGGGGAGACCCTTGAAAAACTTGGGAAATACTTGTGGGCAAATCAATGCTATGATATGGCCTTAAAGATAGATCAAAATCACAAGGCGGCAAGTGACCTAAAATATATGCTTCTAGAAAAGCATAGACTTGATGTAGGGGTAAAGAAAGGCGTTCAAAGGGCAATTCCAACTGCACATAAGTTTGAAGTATAGTATTTTAATTATATGGACCTAAAGTTCTTATTGATTTCATTATATCTCAGATCAATATTTTCTTCCAGCTTGTTTAGCAGAATATATAATTCTTGAAGCTCTTGATCTGCCAATGCGCTAAAAAGTGAACTTATGAATGCAACATCCTCATCTGATTTTGACTCCCAATACTTTCTATTCTTCTCTGTTAATCTTAGTCTCAAAACTCTTCTATCCTTTTCATCCTTCTCAATTAAAATAAATCCCTTCTCTTGAAGCTTCAGGGCAATCTGCTTGATATTCTGGTGTGTTGTGCTTAGGACCTCTGCCACCTCACTCACCGAAGGAGGGTAGGTAAAATATTTTCCTGTGACTGCAATTAGCTGCCACTGCTTTGTTGTAAGGCCATCTTTTCTTAGCTCGTTGTCTCCAAGATATTCCAGTCTATTGCTTAAGAAAAATATCTTACCAAATATTTCGAATGTTTTAGATCTAATTGTTTTTTCCATTTTGAATTTCTCCTGGTCTAGATCTTACCTAAGACGTATTTAGCAATAACGTATGGGCCTATAGTTGTCCAGGCAAGAACAAGTGACCAAAGCCTTCCTTCAAAAAGATTATAGTCGTGCAATAGTTTTGCCCAGCTGTGGCCCATGACAAAATGCCCAAACAGGAACTCAAACGCAATTGTTGAAAATAGGAAAGCTATTCCGATGATTATTAGATTATGTCCTGTATAGGAGGCACTCGTAAATTTCAGCCATAAATACATGACTATGAAGAACATAGTTATTCCGGTAAAACAGCTTATCTGGTGCGCTGTTAGTTCACTTACCTTCGGTGCAATTAGAAATTGTCTTATTGAGCCGTTAAATATCGCCACGAAGACAAATAATACCCATATTCCGATCACTTGCAAGTATATTTTTTCCATGAATTTCCCTCCAATAGGTAACATATTACCTTTATTCATCTGTGATGTGAACTATTTATAAATCTTCCTATTAGGTAACATATTACCTAATTAATCAAAAACAATTTCAACTTGTAAACTAATAGTATTTTATGGACAGATCCCCTTTTGATAAGGCTAAATATGACCTATACCTTCTCCTGAATAGAGGCTATCCAAAACTCTATGCCCTGAGATTTGTAGGTGACCACTATGGCCTTAAAAATCAAGAAAGGTATACCCTATCAAGAACGGTTTTTCCTAAAGATTACATTCTAGAAACAAAAAGAAAGAAAACATCGCTAAAGGAGATTAAAGGTAAAGAGATTTTTGTTGATGGCTATAATGTCATAATAACAACTGAATCTGTTCTCATGGATAAGGCCTTTGTTTCGATGGATGGGGTTTTACGGGACACAAGGAATGTGTCAAAAAAGCACAGGATAACAAATGAGACTTTAGAATCAGTTGACCTCGTGCTTAATCTATTAAAAAAAAATCGGCCAGGCTATGCCCAATTCTATCTTGACAAGATGATAAGTAAAAGTGGAAAGCTTTCAGAGATTATAAGACAAGGGATAGAAGAAAGAGGGCTAAAAGGTGATTCAGAGACTATTCTAAGCGTCGATCATGTCTTGAAAAATAAGGATGGGATAATAGCTACAAATGACTCGGCCATAATAATTGAAGTAAAAAAATTTATTGACCTGCCATCAAAGATTAAAGTTTCCAGGGAAATTTGACGCATCCCTTAAACTCTTCAAGTGAGTAATCACCCTTTCCAACTAAAACAAGTGACTTTATCTCAGAGGCGCCTTTCTTTAAGAGGATGCCTTTTGCAAATTCGATTGTCTCTCCACTTCTTGATAGGTCGTCTACAAGCAGTATTCTCTTACCTCTAAAATCGTAATCAAAAGGCCGCATGAGCTTTGGCTTTTCGTAGACCCTTTCCGGCGGCATGCCTTCGCCATAAAGATTTAACCACATCAAGAAAAGCTCTTTCTCATAAATAAATGATAAAATTGAAGAGGGGATTATCCCGCCCCTTGCTATTCCCACGATGATATCAAAATTAAATGGGATTTTTATTTCCTTTAAAGAATAGAAAATACTATGGAAAGTAAATTCTTCCACAGTTTATGCAGCCTCTTTTACTTTTGGCTTGTCAACGAGCTTTATCTTTGTGACTTCTACTCTCTTTAGTGGGTAGATCTTCCTAGCCTTTTTATAAATCTCACTTGACATCTTGCCGCTTGTGACTTCATCCAAGAACTGTGCAAAGTCGTTGTTTGTGCTAATTGATGTGAGCTCCTGGTTGATTATATCCCTTATAGCCTTCTTCTGGGATGTAAGTATCCTTGTGGTAAGTATTGCTGAAGTGGATGCCCTTAGGTTGTATCCGTCCTTTGTCTTTATGTTGAAAATTGAGTCAACTTTTGAATTTCTTCTTCTTATCTGACTTCTAAGGTATGATCTTGAAAGTTCCTGTCTAAAGAATTCGGTATAGGCGTTTTCGCCTGTGACCTCTTTTACTCTAAAGATTAGCTTTATGTGACTCTTCTTCATGTCACCTGTAAGCTCCTTCATATTTGTCTCAATCTTTCTACCTAAAACCTTCTCAGGTTTGTCGGATATCGTCTCACCAATCTCCTTCTTCTCAAACATATCTGGAGCGTAAATAGTATACCATGCTTTTGCTTTCCATGGGTCTTTTCCTGCTACTCTTTTTCTAGCCAATAAAATTCCTCCTATAATACTAATGTTTTCCTTATTGCCTCAACACATGCGATAATATCATCTACAGTATTTTTAAGAGTCCCTATAGATTCAGACTCAGATTCTACTTCTAAGGTCTCTTTATATATTCTAGTAGAGATGGAAGTTCCTTTAAAAGGTTTGTTATCAACGTAAATTCCGTTGTAATAAGCCTCGGCTGTTTTTTCACTGTTGAAAAAAAAGGAAAGTTTTACTTTAATTTTATACACCTGCACTTTCCATTTCGCCGCCCTGCTCCTTAAAGGAAAGTACCTTTAAGTTTACAGGTTTCTTTGTTATGTTTCCAGTTTTTACACCAACAAGGAATTTGACGCCTTTCTCGCCTGCAATGTCGACAAGTCTCTGTGTTACAACGCCGTCAAATACTACAGCTTCATAGTCCTCGGTGTATCTCATTGCGTCAACTAAATCTCTTACAGAAACTTTATGTTTTACCTTGCCGTCTGCATCTAAAAGGTATGCATCAAGTGTTCCGGGTAATTTTTCAATTATCTCGCCAAATCGGTCCAGATCAGAATATGGCTTTTTTGGTTGTACCGGCTCTACTGGCTTTTGTGGCTCGTGGTGGTGGTTCTTTTGATGTGGCTCTCTTTCTTCAGATTTTACTTGTGGTTTATGATTCTCTGATCTTGGTTTATCTAGATTCTCAACAATCCACTGCTCTGCGGGTATCTTGTTTCTTAAGGCTTTAATTATTTCTTTTTTTGTAAGGTCCTCTACTTCCTTTCCCATTGGGGCCCTTGCAATATAGTCTATCTCTGCTATCTGGAAAAGCTCCCTTAGAATTAGCTCGCCCCCCCTATCTCCATCAACAAATGCGGTAACTGTCTTTTCATGAGAGATTACACCTATTGTCTTTGATACACTTGTTCCTTCAACGGCTATGGTATTCTTAATTCCATACTTCAATAAATTTAATACATCCGCCCTTCCCTCGACGACGATGATTGCATCGCTTTCGTCAACGTTAGGTCCTGCCGGGAGTTGGTCTTCTCCAAAGGATTTAATCTCCCCCATCCGAACAGATTCTTTTACCTCATCTGTAAGCTCAGAGCTTTCTGGGGTTATCTCATCAACCATTGTTGTAAGTATTATTTTGGCCCTGTCGATTACGTAATTCCTCTTTGATTTTCTAACGTCTTCTATTGTTGTTACATCTATCCTAGCGTTACACGGTCCGACCCTATCGATTGTCTCAAGGGATGCGGCAAGTATAGCTGTCTCAACCTTATCAAGGCTTGACGGGACTATGATTTCCCCAGTGCTTTTCCCATTTTTTGAGTTAATGTTGACCCTGATCCTTCCTATCCTTCCAGTCTTCTGTAACTCCCTTAAATCTAGATCATCACTTAACAGGCCTTCGGTCTGGCCGAATATAGCCCCTACGACATCAGGTCTTTCAACGATACCGCTAGCTGTAATTTGTGCTTTGATGATGTATTTAGTTGTACCAACTTCCTCTTTTATATCCTTAAAATAATCCTCACTTTTCTTCGATACAATATCCTCAATAAAATCTTTATCGCTCATAATAAAATTCCCTCCCTCAAAAGAATTATAGAATACCAAGAGCTTTGTTTGTCATATCAATTGACTCGTCTCTCTTCTTAAGATCAAACATTGCTCTTATGGCATCTACATTTTCTGGGACTATGTCTGACTCTTGATGAACGGCTTGGATGTAGTAAAGCATTCCATCCTTTACATTGATTGAATCTTTCCAGACGTTGATTTCATACATGTCCCCTCTATTTCTACCCAGATTTTTTGCAAATTCCATTATATCTGCGGTAGAATCTATTCCATCTTCTTTGCTTACTAGAATAACTCTCGATCTGTTATTGAATAAGTCTATTACTTCCTCCCTCTTCACATCCTTCTTTAAATCTACCATTATTGTGTGAAGGTGCATCAGTGTTGTTGGCACCTTTACAGCTATGGTTTCAATATCTATCGGGAGAACAGTCTTTAAATCAGGGCCGTGATGAGACGGTACCTTTACCTCGGGCACAATGGCATTTATTGGGCCTCGTTTATTGTCTCCTGGGTCAGCTGCCCTTCTTATCATTACAGCCTTTACCTTCTTTATGGCATTGGCCTCATTCAGGCAGCTTAATGTCCTTGCAAGTCCAGTTGTGTTGCAAGAGACAACTCTTATGTATTTTTGGCCGATATTTTTATCAAAATTAGCGTGAGCATTGAAGGATGTACCAATAGAAGCGTCTTCTCCTCCCTGAAAAATGGCGTTTAGCCCAAGTGACTTATAGAGCTCCATATTCTTAGCCCCCTGTTTTCCTGGGGCGCCGTCTATGACTACGTCTACAGAGTCTTTGATATCCTTTAAGTAACCGTTTGTTTTCATCCCCCTCTTTTTGAAGGCATCGACATCGGCACCCTCAACACAATAAAGGTCAAAGCCCTTCTTTATTGCCTGTTCTGCATCAAAATCGGGCGTTCTCTTCGAGACGCCTATAATCTTCATATCTTTCTGGAGGGCGACTGCATCTGCTACCCTCTTCCCAACTGTACCGTATCCGTTTATGAATACATTGATCATGAAATTCACCTTTGTTAGAAGTTATTGATAAGTAAATTAATTTCACCTTAAAGATATTTGAAATTGGACGTTTATAAGCGTTTGCTATATATTTTTTGTGTAAAATCAGCCTTGCGTTGATACTAACTTTTATATAAAGTTAGTTACAAGCACAATTCATGAAAAGTATAATGGTCTATGGCACCGTCCAGGCGGTGGGATTTAGGCCATTTGTTTACAGGATTGCCGTTGAAAACAAGGTCAGTGGCTATGTGAGAAACAGAGGGGAATATGTAGAGATTGTTATTGATGGGGCCCCTCATGATGTGGATAATTTTATAGAAGATCTCAATCAAAAAAAACCGCCTTTGGCTAAGATTGATATGCTTGACATATCCCTCAAATCTTCTGATGAAAATTTCAAACAAGGCGTCTTTTACATCAAAGAAAGTAAAAGTGGGAGCTCTGGGTCCGCTTCAATAATACCCCCCGATATATGCGTCTGCGAGGACTGCCAGAGGGAGATGTTTGAAAAAACTGACAGACGATTTCTTTATCCATTTACTAACTGCACAAACTGCGGCCCGAGGTTTACCATAATCAAAAAGACCCCATACGACAGAGAAATGACGACGATGGGCCATTTTAAACTATGCCCAGATTGTCTTAAAGAGTACAAAGATGTCCTAGATAGAAGGTATCATGCGGAGCCTGTGGCATGCCCCATATGCGGACCTCATTATTCGCTTTTTGATAGGTCTAGGAAAAAACTAGAAAATCCCATTGAAACTGCAGCAAAGTTATTCGAAGATGGCAAAATCATCGCAATAAAAGGTCTTGGTGGATATCACATCGGGTGCGATGCTTCAAATGAAGATGCCGTGGCAGAGCTTAGGAGGAGACTTGGGAGACCTTACCAGCCTTTTGCAATTCTCGGGAGGAGCGTAGAGGCTATAGAAAAAGTCTGCTTTATGAGCGATGCGGAGAAGAAAATCATATCGTCACATGAGCGGCCCATAGTGGTGCTAGAAAAAAAGAGTCTAGAGCCATTTGAAAAAGCTGCACCGGGTTTGCATAACGTTGGCATAATGCTCCCTTACTCGCCCCTTCACTTTTTACTGTTTAATTACACCTCACTTGATTTTTTTGTCATGACCTCTGCCAATATGCCTGGAGACCCCATGATAACTGAGAACAGCTCTGCTTTTGGCTCGCTTGATGTTGATTACTTTCTTTGCCATAACTTAAAGATATATAACAGATGCGATGACTCTGTTATTCGTGATGGTAAGTTTATTAGGAGATCGAGAGGATTTGTGCCACAGGGGATTCAAATACCTCACAGCGAAAAGATATTGGCCTTCGGTGCAGAACTGAACAATGCCTTTACGCTTACAAAGGAAAAGAAGGCATTTATCTCGCAACACATAGGAAATACCACACATTACGATACACTCCTGTTTTTTGAGGATGCGATAGATAAACTCATGACGCTTCTTAACATGAAGATGGAAGAAGTTGAACTTTTGGTATGTGATCTTCACCCGCAGTACGAGACGACCAAACTCGCCGAAAGATACTCTAAGGAAACTGGGATACCGCTCATAAAGATACAGCACCACATCTCGCACGCAAGGGCAGTTTTTACTGAGAATAAATTGGAAGAAGGTGTTGCAATAGTGTGTGACGGAACAGGCTACGGCCTTGATGGAAAATCATGGGGCGGGGAACTATTCTATGTTAGAGAAAATGAAGAGGAAAGGATCGGCCATTTGAAGGAATACCAGCTTTTAGGCGGAGACAGGGCTGCAAAAGAACCAGTGAGGGTGCTTGTATCACTTCTAAAAGACGAAGACCTTTCCGAGTATGCAGCCTCCTATAAATATGGATTACAGGGTATCGACGCATTGAAAAAACTCACAAAAGATGAAAAGATTTTTTCAACTTCTTGTGGTAGGCTACTTGACATGTTTTCAGTTATGCTTTTTTCATGTAACGAGAGGACATACGAAGGTGAGCCTGCAATGAAGTTAGAGTCTCTCGCATGGAAGCGAAAGGACCTCAACATACCAATTGAAATTGAAGGGAACATAATACAGGTAGAAGAGTTTGCAAAAAAAATATTTGATTTAAGGAACAGAGAAAGAAGGGAAGATCTTGCAAAGACAGTCCATGTCTCTCTTGCCAATGCCTTTTCTGATATCGCAATTGAAGAGGCCAAAAAGGACCACCTTCCCGTGGCATTTTCTGGAGGAGTCGCCTATAACAAGATATTCTCAGATGCGATAAAAAAGAGGGTTGAATCAAGCGGCCTAAAGTATGTAGAACATAAACTCATCCCGTGTGGTGATGGCGGCGTTTCCTTCGGACAGTCTCTTTTCGCATACAAAAACATATAAGATTTTAATCCTATTATCTTTTTATGGAGATAGAGTTCATCGAGATTGAAAAACTTAATACGCATGAGCGTATAGTTCCTAGCGTTCTAAACAGATTACTGATTAAGATGGAGAGAGAAAAAAAGTTCTCTGTCGCCATCATTGTAGATGCAAATACGATGACAATCCTCGATGGCCACCACAGATTCGAAGCCGCAAAAAGACTTGGGTGTAAAAAAGTACCGTGCCTCCTTGTGGACTATAACGACCCGGAGATTAAGCTAGGCCAGTGGTTTCCTGTAATATACGGAGATGTCGGGAAGATAGTAGAGATTTTAGAGAAAAACGGTATGGCCGTTAGATATGAAAAAACTCTAAAGAAGGCTTACTGGCTACTCTACTCTGAAAAAGCTGGCGCAATTCTTGTTCCAAAAAGGGTAACTAAGGATGAAGTTGTGAAGACTGCAAGGAGAGGAGATCTTTTCCCTCCCAAGACTACAAGGCATATGCTCCCAAAATTAAACAAGTTTATCGATGTGCCTCTAGATGAACTTGTATGATTATCTTGCCGCTGAAACTATCTTTATTATGTCTCCGTTTTGAAGCTCGTAGTCGTCTTTTATCCTTCTTTTTGTTCTTGCATTTACAGCATAAAGGAAGTTCTTCCCTATGTCTGTATGAACCCTAAAGGCGAGGTCTCTTGGCGTTGAGCCCTTGTCCATAAGGAAAGCGTCTGGCAAAACATTGCCTTTCCCATCCTTCATATGGGTCTCATCTTCCACGGGATAGACCACTATTTTATCCAATATGTTGAAGACCACCTGATTTATGGTCTTCTGGACGCCTGTACCATCATTTTTTTCCATGAAGCTTTTGATTCTGTTTAGGGCAGTTATCTGCTTGTCATTTAGATTCCCAGTTATTTCAAAAGAAGACTCAGAAGGCACATATTTGACTAATCCAGCACTCGATGCTTTTCTTAAGACAAGCTCCGCCTCGGCACTTATTGTAAAGACCTCCCCAAACTTTTCCTTCAAGGCTTTGATGTTCTCAGGTGGCGCTATATCTGTCTTGTTTAAAACTATCGTAATTGGCTTTGATATCTTTCTTAGAGATTTTGCAAAGATCAATAGCTCTTCATCCTTCCAGTGTATGCATTTTTCTGGATCAAGGCCTGTTTCTCTCATTGACATAATAACATTGCCCTCAGTTATACCTATCCCGGTAAACTGCTCAGCCACTATCTTACAGAAATCATGATGCCCCGAGCATACCTTTCTTGCAAATCTAAACCAGTTTTCATTTAGAATCCCAAAAAACCATAAGTTTATCTCTTCTTCCAAGAATTCTATATCTTCTATTGGATTGTGTGTCCCTATAGGGACTGGATTTCCTTCGATGTCTGTTGAGCCCGAAGCATCAACTATATGAATCAAGGTTTCAGCCCTTGAAAGATCATTTAAGAATTTGTTCCCAAGCCCCCTTCCAGTGTGCGCACCTTTTACAAGACCTGCAACATCAATTATTTTTAAGGGCACAAGCCTTGTTCCATCAATACACTTTGAATTTTGAGGTGAGCACTTAATATCAAGCTCCTTACATGGGCATTTATAGGTAACATAAGTCGCCCCTATGTTTGAGTCAATTGTTGTGAAAGGATAATTTGCAATTTCTGCCCCCCCGAGTGTGACTGCATTAAAAAAAGTTGATTTTCCTACATTTGGTTTTCCAATAACTCCTACATCCATTAAATTCCCTCCTCCGACAAATAAAGACGTGGAAAATTCATAGTGGATACGGCGTTTGCGCCGTAGAAATCCCTTATATACAAAATAGACTTTAAGTGCAGATCCTTTTTAACATCGCAACATGCGTTTGTCAGCATGATGCACTTGTAATCTCTATAATAAGCGTCTGCTACTGTATGCCTTACAGAAAGTGATGTTTGAAGACCCGAGAACACTAAATTCTTTATGCCTTTCTTCTCTAAGATCTCATCAAGCTCTGTTCTGAAAAAACCACTATACTTCCTTTTCTTTATGATAAAATCCCCTTCTTTTGGGATAAGATCCTCTATGATTCTCTCTCCGCGATCATTTTTAGTTTCAATGTCGCATATGTAGATCACGGGGAATCCATTTTCTCTAAAAAGAGAGGAGACCTCCCTAATTGGCCCTATTATCTCTGTGGGATTTTCACATTTTTTTTTATTCCCATAGACGAACTCATTAATCATATTAATGATGAGAAGGGCATATTTTTCCATGTTAGTTACTCTATAAAGGGCCTATATAAAATTTGGCTTTATAAAAAAATAAGATAAAAAATAAAATTATTTTATTTGACTACTTCCTTGTCAGAGACCTCAAGGGCTTTGTCAACCACATCAAGCGCTTCGTTTATCTGCTTCTCATTGATTGAAAGTGGAGGTGCAAATAGTAGTGTTGAAACCATCTGTAAGAAGAATACCCCGTTCTTCATGCACTCCCCGGCAACTTTGGCAGGTATTGAAGCATGACCTCTCATGAACTTTTCTTCCCTTGTTCCTGCCTGCTCCTTTGTCTTTGTGTTTTTGATTAATTCAATTCCCCAGAATAGTCCCTTACCTCTGATGTCACCTACTGACTTGTGGTCTGCTTTTATCTCGTTCAATCTCTTTTCCATTACTTTTTCCATCTTTGCGGCATTTTCAACTAACTTGTTTTTCTTCATGTAGTTTATTGTTGCAACTCCGGCGGCGCATGCGAGTGGGTGGCCTGCATATGTGTGGCCCTCGACAAACCAGTGGTCTTCAAAGTAATCAGAAATCTTCTTTGAGTATGTTGTACCCCCTAGTGGAACGTAAGTTGCAGATAAGTTCTTGGCGGATGTGATTATATCGGGCTGGAACTTGTAGTGCTCTACTGCAAACCATTTTCCTGTCCTACCAAATCCGGTCATGACTTCATCAGCAATCAATACGACATTGTATTCATCACAAATCTCCCTCAGCATGGGGAAGTACTCTTTAACAGGTGGGATAATACCGTTTGAACCTACAATAGGCTCTGCTATTATAGCGGCAACTGTTTCCTTTGCCTCATATCTTATCATATCGCCAATATATCTGGCACACATTATATCGCAACTTGGGTATTCCATCTTGAATGGGCATCTGTAACAGTAGCAGTCAGGCCCGTGCAATACACCTGGGTAACCTGGCTCGTTTGGATATCTCCTTGGGTCTCCTGTAAGCATCATGGCTATGCCTGTTGCCCCATGGTAGGACTGGTAACGTGATATTACCTTATATTTCCCAGTGGACCATTTTGCAGCTTTGACTGCAGCTTCATTTGCTTCGGTACCACTTGAAGAAAAGAATGTTTTCTTAAAGTTTGAACCTGCTATGTCAGCTACCATCTTTCCAAGTTTTGCTCTTGCATCACTCCCAAGTCCAGGACCGATATAAGCATACTTGTTAAGCTGCTCTATAATCCCATCATTTATTTCTTTCACATTGTGACCGCAGCTTGTGCTCAAAAGCTGGGAAGAGAAGTCTGAATATTTCTTGCCTGATTTATCCCAGAAGTAGATTCCATCAGCCTTCTCTATCATGTTAACTTTGACATCAGCTTGGCATGACCAAGATCTCATGACATATTCTTTTTCCATCTGCGCTAAATCTTCCATAAAAGGCCTCCTATTTTTTAATAGGTACAGTTACTTTATTTGTTTAGAGATTTATATAACTTTCGATTATAACTTGGAATATGCAGAGAATAGTTTAATAACATTTAATTATTTAGTCTAATATCCAATGAAAAATCGGTATTTTAAAAATAAAATAAAAATTAATTATTTTATAAGGGATAGAATCTGTCCCTCTTTATGAATTTGCCCCATCCTTTTTCGCCTGCAAGTTTTCCATCTTCTACGACCAGTTTTCCTCTTGAGAGTACGGTCACAGGGTAGCCCTTTACCACCATACCCTCCCAAGGAGTGTAGTCTGTATTCTGGTGGAGATTCTTCACAGAGAGTGTGACTTCTTTTTCCGGGTCAAAGACAACTATATCTGCATCTGAACCGACTGCTATTGTTCCCTTTTGAGGGAATAATCCAAACATTTTTGCAGGATTTGTTGAGTTGAGCTCGACAAATTTATTTAGTGTAATCCAGTCTTCAAGAACTCCGGCAGTGTACATTACTGCCATTCTTGTTTCAACTCCTGGCGCACCGTTTGGTATCTTTGCAAAGTTATCCTTTCCTGCCTCCTTCTGGCCTTTGAAGAAGAACGGGCAGTGGTCTGTTGATATCACTTGAAGGTCCCCCCTCTCAATTGCAAACCACAGTGCGTCCTGGTCAAACTCTGATCTCAAAGGTGGCGACATTACATACTTCGCGCCGTTAAAGTCAGGTTCAGTATATCTTTCTTCATCAAGAGTTAGGTACTGTGGGCATGTCTCTCCATAAATTGGAAGTCCTCTTTCCCTCCCTTCATGAATTGCTTCTACTGCTTCTAGACATGAGTTGTGTACTATGTAAAGAGGCGCCTCTGCCAAATCGGCAAGTGCAATTGCTCTCTGGCAAGCTTCGCCTTCAAGAATAGATGGTCTTGAGACTGCATGATACATTGGCTCTGTCTTTTTTTCAGCCAATAATCTCTTTGTATAGAGGTCAATTATATGGCCATTTTCGGCGTGAAGCATTACAAGTCCACCAAACTCGCCTGCTTTTTCAAGAGCCTTGTAGAATCCATCATCATCTACCATGAGCGCCCCTTTGTAAGCAAAGAATAGTTTGAAACTTGGTATGCCCTCTTCTAATATCATTGTTTCCATTTCTTTCAGCGTGTCGTCATTTATATCGGTCATGGCCATATGAAATCCATAATCGATGTAAGCGTTGCCTGTTGCTCTTTTATTCCATTCGTCTAGAGCTGCTTTTAGGGTTCCCCCTTTTGATTGGATAATAAAGTCAACAACACAGGTTGTTCCACCAAAGGCCGCTGCCCTTGTTCCTGTTTCCCATGTGTCAGAAGAATATGTGCCCATAAATGGCATTTCAATATGTGTATGCACATCTATAAACCCTGGAAATATCATCATCCCGTTTGCATCAATTTCCTTGGAGCCTGAAAGCCCCTTGCCAATGGCGACAATCTTTTCGCCTTCAATGCCTATATCTGCTTCATACATATCTGTTGCAGTAACTATCGTTCCATTCTTAATAACGAGGTCCATAACTATACCCCCCCTATACTTCTACGCCTTTATAACTTATAAAACTTATGATTTCAAATATATAATAAAAATATCCTATTTATTTATCAAAATAATATTTTCTTCAGTAAGAAAATTAAAATGATTTCCATTTTTGAGCGAATTTCCTTTTCCTTTGATTATTTCCAATATCTCTTTCATAGTTTCATCAATAGTTTCATTCAACACTTCATAGATATCTTCATCGCTAAAGAGCTCCTTTACAGCATAAATTTCATAATCAAGAATCTCTGAAAGCAGATTGTCTTTTATTTTCTCTTCAGAGTATCTCCTCTGCCGGAGTCTTTCCAGAAGTATAGGCGGATTGCACCTTAAAATTAACGCTTTGTCAGCTTTGAAAGGTATGTGGGAATCAATAACTATATTTTCCAATTCCTTTAGTTTTTTTTCTACTTCTTTTTCATCGATTACTATTTCATCATCTTCAATTGGGAAGTCAAAGTTATCTTTTGCAAACTCGCCGACATTAATATAATTTAAATTTAGCATTTCGGCGAGCTTTTTTGATATTAGAGTCTTGCCGGTACCCGGTACTCCGGTGATTAAAAGCTTCATAATTATAAATATGAACGAAAATCTTAAATACGTTGTTAATATTTGCGTGATATACATGGGCCCGTGGCTTAGATTGGTTATAGCGTCCGGCTGATAACCGGGAGGTCCTGAGTTCAAATCTCAGCGGGCCCACCTTATTTATTCTTTATCTGTGTTTTCCTACCCCTATTTTTGGGCAGTATTCTTCTATTGGACAGATACTGCACTTTGGGCTGATAGGCGCGCAGACATTTTGGCCGTATGTTACAAGGATATCATTATACTCAATCCAGTGCTCTTGTGGAAGCTTTTCTCTCAAAGCAAACTCAGTTTGGATTGGATTTTTTGTCTTGACGTACCCCCACCTGTTTGATATCCTGTGGACATGGGTATCGACACAAACTCCAAGTTTTGCATATCCAAGAGTAACGACAATGTTTGCAGTTTTTCTGCCTACGCCTTTAAGTTTCAAAAGTTCATCAATTGTATCTGGAACTTTCCCACCATATTCATCCAATATCTTTTGTGACATCTCGATAATCCTTTTTGCCTTGGTCTTATAGAATCCAACTGGATATATTATCTTCTGGATCTCCGCTTCGTCCAAATTAATCATTTTTTTAGGGGTATCGGCATGCTTGAAGAGTTTAATTGAAGCCTTTTTTGTCACTTCATCCTTAGTTCTAAGACTCAATACGCATGAGATTAGCACCTTGTAAGGATCCCTGTCGGCTGCAACTTCAGAAACAATCGGTACATTGAACTTCTTAATCTCCTCTCTTAAGGCCACTAAAATATCTGAGATGTTGTTATTATCGATAATACTTACTCCCCCTTGAATCTTTTAGGAAATCCTGAATTATTTTATTGTGATCAAAGGCTAGATCAGTTGGTATTTGATCTATATCAAATAAGAATATCTCCTTGGCGTCATCGCCGGCTTTTGGCGTTCCGTTTCCTTTGCCAAGGAAAACGATACTTACCGTATGCCCGCGTGGGTCTCTATCAGGCTTTGAATAAATTCCTAAAAGAGATAAATTTGTGATGTCAAGGCCTGTCTCTTCTTTTGCTTCCCTTATTGCGGCATTTTCAACAGTCTCCCCATATTCAACAAAACCCCCAGGGAGTGCAAAACAGTCTTTGAAAGGTTCTCTCCCTCTTTTTATCAAGGCTAATTTATTATCTAAAAGAATTATTGTGTCGACTGCCAGTGAAGGGGACCTTCTCATATCCTAACTCCAATAAGGCGCTTAAAGAAAATTGTCACATAACCAAGTTTTGGTATCTTCATGACACTTTTTCCCAGAATAGCATAATCTGGTACACCTGGAAGTTTTTTACCATTTTCAAAGTAAGAGTCCTCAAAAGGATTGTTGTCACCCTTAGTTACAAAATACAGAATCCCATCCTCCTCTATTATGTTTATCGCTCTGTGCACAATAGGAATATCCTGGTACGGTCTCTTATATACAACAATGTCGCCGACCTGTAGATTGCTTGGTTCAGTTCCTTTTATCACAATAATGTCTCCTCTGTAATAGACGGGCTCCATACTTCCAGAAATTACAACGGCCACGGGATTTTCAACTTTTAAAGCGTAGGATAATGTCAAGCTAATGACTAGGTAAAGCACAACAGCAATAACTATACCTTCTAGTATCTCCTTGCCTTCTTTCTTGTAATCCACTGCTTCACATCCAGAAAAACATGTATATTATAGTATAAGATATAAGAAACCTTTTAAAAGTTTATTGATAGGTTCAATTGGTGATTTTATGGATGAAATTAATGATGATTATTCTATTGAAACTGCCCACCCTGATGAGATAATGGGCAGGATGATTTTTGAGATATCTTACCAAGAAGTCTTTTTGGATCTCCTTTTAAAAAAGCTTGAAGAAAAGGGGATATTAAAAGCTGAAGAATTTAAAAACGAAGTTCAAAAAGAAATTGAGCAGAATTATGGATTCTATCTAGATAAATATTACGCCAGCAGATAGTTATCTCACCAAGTCATAGATAACTGATGCCCATAAAACTGCGCACTTTTCTAAATTTTCTATTTTTACATATTCATCTGATATATGCCAAGTTTTATCAGAATCAGGTGAATGGGCAATTGCAGGTATTCCGTTTAAGTTCAGTATCTTTGCAACTGTTATACCGGCAGATGTTTCAAATTCCATTGGCATGCCAATCTCCTTTGCAGTGTTCTTAAAAGCATCTATTAATTTGCTATTATTTTCTATTATGTGAGGGTAGTGCCTTGTTGTAACTTCACCTAATCGTATGTCTACCTCTTTATCTTCCTTTTTTAAAACATCTATTTCGTCAGACATTCTTTTTAGTATCATGCCCTCAGTTATTCCGACGGGGTATCTTATATCAAGTGTAACTTTGCATCTTGAAGCCACTATATTCGGTGCATTTCCTCCAGATATCATACCCACGTTAATTGTTGGTGGGGTGAACCTAGGGTCGTATTTAAGATTGAAAACAAATTTTTCAAAGTTAGAGATTAATTTGGATACTTTGATTATGGCATTTATTCCTAATTCTGGTGTTGAACCATGGGATTGCTTCCCAAAACTTTCAAGGTCAAACCACGCTGCACCTTTTTCTCCAATAATTGCTTTGTCTATTGAACCGCTATCAGGAACAATTGCATAGTCAGGCTTAAACCCCTTCTCTACAATATATTCAACTCCATAATCGGATCCCATCTCTTCATCAGAAACTGCACAGAAATAAATCGTTCCTTTGAACTTTAATCCACTTTTGAGCAATGCTTTTATCCCAGCCCACGATGCTGCGAGGCATCCTTTGTTATCAAGAGCCCCCTGCCGTAAATCTTTCCTTCATTTTCATATGGCTGAAATGGGTGATGCGTCCATCCCTCTCCTGGTGGCACAACGTCCATGTGGGAGATTATTGCAACAGATGGCTCTCCACTCCCTATTCTCCCAATGTAATTTGGCCTTTTTTCGTCCTTTGAAATAATCTGAACTTCAGCACCTATCTCTTTCATAGATTTCATGATTATATCATGTAAAAGATATTCATCCCCGGGAGGATTAACTGTTTCAGTTTCAATAAGGCTAAATAAAAAATCTAGCATTTCCTGTTTGTTAAGGTTTGAAGTGATCTTTGCAGCAATCTCATTTATCTCCATTACAACTCCTCCGCATATTTTAAGGCCAAATAAAAGTATTTTTTTGTAAGTTCTTTGGCAGTACTATCTAGAGATGCTTGATAACCGTTTATCTTTGCCCTGACACAAGCCCTATACCCTTTGTAAAATGAAAGGAGCTTTTGGATTTCCTTATCATTACTTTCTAAGATGTATTTATCTGAAAAGATTTTTGAAAGATCATCCCTTCCAAGAAACTCTAGATCCATACACAAGAAAGCTATTTCTGCGGCTACATCAGTTGTATTAATCGCTGGGTTAAATTCTATGGCATCAAAAATATAGGTGTCCTTCGGTGTCACAAATATGTTTCCAGAATGAAGGTCACCATGTGTTTCTAGAACCCTCCCCTTCTTGACTCTTTTTTCAAAAAGAGCACTGTTTTTGTTTATGAACTCAAGATTTTTCCCAATAAGGGCATTGAATTCGTTACTTGAAAAAAGGTCACCGATGAAACATTCGAGATCCTTAAAATTATCCATGACATTTTTTTTAACATTCGCCAAGGAGCCATATTTTCCATTATAATCGACTCTAGCCATTTTATGGAATAAGAGTATCTTCAACGCTATTTCTTCAAGGATCTCTTTCTTAATCTTGTTTTTTTCGATTAGAGTCCTCATTATGTATTTTTCAGGTATCCTTTTCATTACTATAGTATAATCAAGAGGCAATCCAGTGTCTGAAAGTATCAGGCCGTTGCCCTCTTTTATCATTGGCGAAACCTCAAGGTACATATCAGGACATAATAGCTTGTTTATTCTAAACTCCTCTTTGCAGTAGAACTCTCTCTTCTCTAGAGTTGAATAATCAAGAAATGAAAACATTGCATCTTTTTTTATCTTATATGCAAAGTTTTTAGTAAGAAAGATATAAGAGATATGGGTCTCCTTTACCTCTTCTATCTTTTCATTGAATGTTTTATCGTCAATCATTAATTTTAGATGCTCATTCATTGAAAATAATGGTATATGTATATTTAAAAGGTTTTATGGCATAGGATAACGGTAGAAATTGAAAGAAGCCTATTTAAGCTTCATTTTTGGATTATTCGGGATTATTCATGTATGTTATTATCAAGAAATAAGTGTTTCACCCGAAACTTTAAAATAGATAGTAAAGGCATGATTAGTGTGGTTTCATGTGCGGAATCGTTGGAATTATTACCGATGGCGAAATATCGATAAAAAATGACCTCTTGAAGTCTTTAAAGAGACTTGAGTATAGGGGTTATGACTCAGTGGGATACGCCGATGTCCAAGGCAATGTAGAAAAGGATATAGGCGAGATATCACAATTCTTGGAAACTATCAAGGATTCAAACACGTCATGCGCAATCTCCCACACACGATGGGCGACACATGGTGGAGTTACAAAAATTAATTCTCACCCACACTGGGACTGCAAAAAAAATATATTTACCGTTCATAATGGTATTATTGAGAATTATCAAGAACTACAGAAGGAGCTAATTGCAAAAGGTCATGTCTTTATCACAGAGACTGATTCTGAAATTATTTCACATTTCCTGGAAGAAGAGCTAAAATCAAAGGATATGATTGAAGCGATAAAGAGTTTCATTAAAAGAATTGAAGGCACATATGCCATACTCGTCATTGAAAAAGATAAAAACAGGATTTATGCTATAAAGAAGGATTCACCACTTGTTTTAGGTCTTGCTAAAGACAAATTTTATCTAGCATCTGATATATATGCATTCTCTGATACCACAAACAAGGCAATATTTTTTGAGGATAAGGAATTTGCCGTAATTGATCCAAATAAATACACTTTTTATGATAGCGATGGTAAAGAAATCAAAAAAGGGATTTACGAGTTCACCTGGGCAATATCCCAAGAGGAGTCTGTTCAAAGCTACCCACATTACATGATAAAGGAAATCCATGAACAGCCAATATCATCTCAAAGACTTATCAGCTCTCTTGACGGCGAGCAACATGACAAGATCACTAAGATAGCCAATCTTGTCAAAAACTCAAAAAGAGTAGTTTTTACAGCTGCTGGAAGCTCTTATTACGCTTCCCTTTTGGGCATATACTTCCTTAACAGAGCCGGAATAAATGCTCACACGTTAATTGCAAGTGAGTTCCAAAATTTTATGCTTGTGGACAAAGATACCCTCTTTATAGCGATATCCCAAAGTGGCGAAACTATGGATGTTGTGGCAGCAACAAAGTGGGCAAGAGAAAGAGGGGCTAAAATAGTATCCCTTGTAAATGTTCCACACTCAACTCTACAGAGAATGTCTGATACCTCTCTTGAAATACATGCTGGGCCAGAGATATGCGTGGCCGCTACAAAGACATTTACAAATCAGGTTATTGCGCTCTTATATCTATCATCTCTATTAGGATTTTCTGTTAACATGAAAACAATACCTGGAAAAATTGACTATGTAATAAAGGAAAACGAAGAAAGTATTAAGCGCATGGCCGATGAACTTTATGAGAAAAAAGACATTTACATAATCGGAAGAGGCCTCTCCTACCCACCTTCAAGAGAAATGGCGTTGAAGCTAAAGGAGATATCCTACATACATGCTGAAGGTATGATGGGGGGAGAACTAAAGCACGGCACCATTGCTCTGATAGAACCAGGTACCCCAGTTATAGCATTGATTCCGGGTAAAGATTTTGATATGTACTCAAACGCCAAGGAAGTTGAGGCGCGAGGGGCAAGGGTAATAACAATTGCCAACATGATGGACTCAGACTTTAAGATGAATATCACCATAAATGACGGCAAGTTTGCCATTTTATCTGTTGTGATAGGCCAGCTGCTCACATACTACATTGCAAGGAAAAAAGGTCTTCCGATCGATAAACCAAGAAATCTTGCGAAGTCTGTGACTGTAAAGTGATCAAAGCCCCTGCCATATTTTATCCCCGATGTAGTGAAGAGTTTTGATTACTTTTCCTTCTTTCATTGAAGATATCTCTTCAGAAGAATACATTGCAATGCCAACGGCAATCGGCTTTCCATGCTTTTCATCTATGATTATCACAGGTCCGTCTTTCTCGATATGGCCTCCTACTTCTTTAATCCCTGGCCTCATGACATCAGCACCTTTTGAGATGAATGGGACAGCCCCCATATCTATTACTATTTTTCTTGGTATCTCTTCTTTTTTCAGAGAAACTAGGAGTTTCAGAGAGGGTATGAAATTATCCTTCAATTTCAGGAAAGAGGGGGCATCATTTACATAAATTATATCGATGTTTTCGTCTAGATTTGATATCTTAAAAGAAGACTTACTATCGATGCTCTGCAAAATAGTTTCCCCAAAAAGATTTCGAATAGAGTTTAAAACGTCTTTTATTTCTCCTTTTTTTAGGTCATGGACGGGTTTTTTCTTCATATAAGTATTATATGCCTTTATTATGTATTTAAGTTTATAGGGATGTTAATTTGGAGATATTTCGCCGTTAACTTTAAATACTATTTTATTCTGATTCCATAATAGGTGATATATTGGCTCAAAGACCACTCGACATCATACACAGAGCTTTGGATTCCAACGTCCTAGTAGAGCTTAAAGGCGGTAGAGAGTTCAGAGGAACTCTTAAAGGTTATGACATTCATATGAATCTTGTAATGGAGGCTGCCGAAGAGCTTCAGAACGGAGAATCGGTAAGAAAGCTAGGACATGTAGTTGTAAGGGGAGACAACGTTGTTTTGATTTCACCAAGTTTGGAGGATTAATATGAGTAAAGGAACACCTTCCTACGGTAAGAGGAACAATAAAACACATGTAAGATGCAGAAGGTGTGGAAATCATTCGTATCATGCTTCTCATGGTATCTGTGCATCATGTGGCTTTGGTAAATCTGCAAAGATGAGAAGCTACAATTGGTGTAAAAGGAAATGATTGACACAAGAATTATAGTCGAAGGAGTTTCTGATGTTGAAACCTTGTCAAAGGCTATACAAGATTTAGCCTTAGGTTCTGAATTTGGAGTTACAATTTCTTCTATAATTCCTACAACCAACATTGATATTGCTAAAAGGTCAATTGTTGGTGCAGATATTGTTTTAATTGCAACGGATGCAGATAGATCAGGTAGGGAACTCGCCGATAGACTTTTTGAAGAACTTAAAGAGAAAGAAATTATAATTGAAAGAGTGAAGTTCCCAAAAGGACGTGACCTCGAACACGCCGATCTTTTTTTAGTATCAAAGGAAATTAAAAACAGCCTTGTCAGAATTGGCTTAAAATCGCTTAAATCTATTGATACACTGCTGGAAAAGGAAAAATCAGTGCGCTCTCTTGAGAAGGATATTTTTTCATTGAAAATTGAAAATGATGATTTAAAAAAGAAGACAAAAAATTTTGAGCAGACCTTAAATGGCATCGAAAATGAGAAAGAACTCATAAACAAGCTTGAAGAGGATATCGATAGGCTGAATGTTGAAAAGAATGAAATAGAACTTGAAAGCTCTGAAATAAAGAAGGAACTAAAATCAAAGGAGGATAGGATTTCAGAGTTAGAGATAAGGTACAAAGACCTTGAAGCAAAGATTCTTAATATTTTTGACCTTGAAAGCTACTGGTCAAAAGTTTCTAACGATGAATCCCCAACTGCTGCCGAAATAAGAAAGGCAATAGAAATTTTGGATCTTGATCGTGTTGTCGCCTCTGATGACTTCATCGTTTCTCCTTCTGAAGAAAATGTTTACAAGGTATTGAAGCTCATAAAGATGGGGCGAGAGCTTAACAAGAACTAATACTAATATTATTTTTAGTAATTATACTCCATTAATTTTATAAATTAAAATATAATGATTAACTTTAGGGCTGGTAGCGCAGTGGAAGCGCACTCCCTTGGCATGGGAGAGGCCGTGGGTTCAAATCCCACCCAGTCCACTTTACTTATTCTTTTTTAATTCCTCTAACTCTTTGCTCATTGATTCAATTTTTCTAATATTTTTTTGTATCCTGATTCGCATCCTTTTCAACAAAGTATGCGGATATGGCTACTGTGAGCATAGACATGAAACCTATCCCCAAAAATATCAATATAATACCGATTGCCCGGCCACCTGTTGTAAGGGGTGCTATATCCCAATAGCCAACTGTTGAAACAGTTTCAATGGCCCACCATATCCCATCAAATAATGACTTGCCCTTTTCAAATATAGAAAAGATAAGCCCGCAGAAGAAAATAAGGATCACTCTAAAGTAGATAGAATTTCTTGAATTCTTTTGTTCCTCTGCCTAAAACTACGGATACCATCAGCACTCTAAGAACTCTTATAATTCTCAGTCTTCAAATACTTTATTTTTGTGTTTGAGTATTTGCAATTATTGCCATTTCCAATTAAATTTTAATATTATAAAAACACATTAATTATATGAATCAATCAAGGAATATATTATCAAAAATATTCTACGGAGGAGAAGATCCTAGCGATTATGGAGTGGGGTATCTCCACTGGATAGAGAGAAGGCCAACATTAAGATATATTAGATGCAGCGATATCTCAAATTTTGATAGTAGTGGGATACATTTTGAAACTACTACTATTCCATTCCACAGGATAAAACTGATTTTCAACAAAAATGGAGAAATTATTTTTAAGAAGGATGTGGAAGGGCTTCTTATTTCAATGCCTAGAAATCTTTTTATTTAGGTTTAGTCCCACCATACACTGCGAAATTATAATACTTCCATACAATATCGATCTCTCTAAATCCAATATTCTCTAGCCACGACATCTGATCTAAAAGTATTTCAGGCCAGTCTTCTTCGTGATGTTTTGTCATCCAAGTATTCTCTATTTCATCCCCTGGGATACTTTTGGCCATGAACTCTTTCCATTTAGAGATATATAACTCCTGAAGAGCCTCATTTGAACCCAGAATAATATCTGCATTATAAAATACCCCTTTGGGCTCAAGGGCTTCAAATATTTTCTTATAGAATTTTATTTTATCTTTTTTTGTTTCTAAGTGATGAAGCGCAAGTGAGGATACAATAGCATTATACTTTTTATCAAAATCAAATTTTGTTATGTCCTTTAGATAAAAGTTGACATTGTTGTATTGTTGCATTCTGATTTTGGCCTTGGCTATCATGTTCTCAGCAAAGTCAAGGCAGGTGAGATTGGAATTGGGAAATCTCTCTTTTATGTTCATTGAAACGTATCCAGTTCCACACCCCAAATCGATTGTATTGATTGAATCGGAATTCTTAAACGGGATAGCTGAAACTAGTGCATCAATCATTTGGGTATAATGCGGAACTAATTTTAGAATAATATTATCAAATTCAGAAGCTTCATCTTCGAAGTGTTTTTTTACTCCTTTCATGAATAAGACTAAAACTTCTATATTAATTAACTTAACGATTTAAAAAGAATAAAAGAAAAAATTAATTTATTAGTTTCCCTTGTGATAACTCCTTGAGTTATTCCTTCTATTTGATTGTCTTCTATTGCCCTGGGAATGTCTTCTTGGCTCTTGAGAATATCTTTCATTGTCTACTGTAATGGCCATGATTTTCTTTAAGTATGGTCTTTCTACACTTTCAATTGTAAATGATGGGTAGGTGTCAAGTATTTTTGTAAAATTTGCATAATCCCTGTCTGTCAATAGATTGATTACCTTTCCGGATTCTCCAGCCCTTGCAGTCCTTCCGATTCTGTGGACATAGTCGTTGGAATCATTTGATATGTCATAGTTATAGATGTGGGAGACGTTGTTGATGTCAAGACCTCTTGCAGCAACATCTGTACATACTAATACACCTGCTTTAGAGTCGTTGAATTGTTTGATGCTTTTTGTACGCTTGTTTTGCGTCAATCCACCGTGGATTGCGATAGCCTTTATGTTATTTGCCCTTAGATTTTTTACAACATAATCTGTAGTGTTTCTGGTGTTACAGAAGATCATTGCAAGCTCTGAATTTTCAGTTTCTAATAGGTGTACAAGAAGTGACAATTTCATGTTTCTTGGTATGTCGTAATAGACCTGTTTAAGTTTTTCTGGGTCTACCATTTTTTCTGCAGTTACGCTAGTTGGTTTAATCATGTACTTATTGGCCAATCTTTTGATATCTCTTGAAATAGTTGCAGAGAAAAATAAAGTTTGCCTGTCTGTTGGACATTCCGATATAATTCTCTCAACATCATCTAAAAATCCCATGTCAAGCATCCTGTCTGCTTCGTCCAAAACAAGGATGTTGATTTTAGAAATATTTATTGTTCCTCTTTGGAGGTGGTCCATTAATCTGCCTGGAGTAGCTACCACTACCTCAGCTTTTGGGATATCCCTAATCTGTTGATTAATTGGAACTCCTCCGTAAACTGAAATAATCCTCAAATTTTTCTGACTTGAAATTTCCTTCAAGGAATCCTTTACCTGTTCTGCAAGTTCTCTAGTTGGGGTAAGGACTAACGCCTGTAACCCTTCTTTTGGATTTACCTGCTCAACTATACCGCATCCAAAGGCCAGTGTTTTACCTGAGCCTGTTGATGATTCTCCAATTATGTCTTTCCCAGCCATTATATCCGGTATAGACATTTTCTGTATCTCTGTAGGAGTGTTAAATCCTAATTTTTTTATGGCTATGAGTAGCTGATTACTTAAGCCTAAGTTTTCAAAATTCATTTATTTACCTCTTATAAATTCAGCATTGCCCTAGAAAAAGCGAAATGTTCAAAATTGAGCAAGTGCCCTCTCAAAATTAGTAATGCTCTTGTACCTAAGGGGCTAAAATCCCTTTATAAGTGTTTCTGATATCAAAAATAAGAATTTAAAAAAAATAAATAATTTAAGGAACTATAAGATCAATCTGGATTGTGTCAAATACACCGTTTTCAGAGTAGGCGACCATTGCAACTTTGTATGTGCCTGATGGAACATCGGGTCCAACTGTGAAAGTTGCTTGATAGGTACCTAGATTGTGGGCCTTGATCTTCTGAGTATCAGGTGATATTGATACAGACACCCCTTGTGGCAATCCCATGACTTTTACCTTGACATCGTTCTGTGTGAAGAATCCTCTGTTTTCCACTTGGATGAAGGTCTGTTGAACTCCAGGAATTACATTGAAGTTTGTGAGAATTTTTCCGTCTCTTATTATTGTTGCGCCGCCTGTAACAGAGAACTGCTCAATATCAACTTTTGGGTAGAGTGCAACAGTACTCTTACATGGACACTCTGAATAAAGTTTCCAAGAAAATTGAATTGGACAAACAGTGCCCTCAGTAGTTTTATTTTCAACTCTAACATAACTAACATAACTCAATAAAACTCCTGGGAATTTTAGATCTTCAGTAACTGATCCACAAAATTCTGGTCCTGAAAATTCCATTACATATTCATCATTTTCATCTAAGTCTAAATCAAAGTTCTCAGGTAAATTTTTAAATCCGATACCTATTTCCCAATTAGGGTAGCAATTCTGACATTCTGTTTTTCCTTCAATCACTAATTTATACCAACAGTCGTTTGAACCTATTGGAGGATAATATATTTTAGGGGCGCCCCCAGGTTGAAGAATTGCACTGTCAGATTGTAGTAGTCTTAATTGATAGCATCCATCTGATTGAATAGTAATTTCTGGATTCTCAAAATGAGTTTGCCCAAAAAGAGTTGGCAACGTGCCAATAGCTAATAATAACACAATAATTAAAGAAATATATCTCTTATTCATAGGTACACCTTTACTTATAAAATAATTATTCAATATTTAAATATTTCCCTTATTGCCGAATTAAACTATCGTCAATATTTTCAAAAATCTTCTTGGTCGATTTCATCCATAACATACTCTTCTTTCCCATCAAGAACTATCTCAAGCTCTTTTGGAGTCAATAGAGGCTTTTTGTATCTCTTTGCATCATCAATTCCTATCCTTGGGCATGCACAAACAACAAAGCTATCGTAATCAAATCCATAGAGTTTATCAGGAGTAACTTCATCCATCAAAATAATATCTGCAATCAATCCAGAATCTTCTATCTTTCTTTTTAGTATTTTTGCTAGTGCAATTCTCTTTTGACCCTTTTTCGCTGAAACTATCAGTCCAAATTTCTTTGAATCCTTGGCCCTAAAGATTGAACCAAATCTTTCTTTTAGGATCTTATCTCTGTATTCATCTAAAGAATAAATTCCATCGCTATCAAAAGCAAATACTTTTTTCTCAGAAGATATTGCAACGCCTAATGGGTGAAATCTCCCCTCACCTACGAATATAAAAAAGTCAACTTTATCTGAAATGGCAGAAGCAGATGAAAAGTCACACCCCAAAACCTGTCCTGTATATGCAACTCGCTTATCTCCTTTTCCAATGAATACTTCAAATCCTTCACTTTCTAGATATTGTTTTACTTTAGGAAGTTCCTTCACATAGTTTACAGTTGATACAAGCCCCGCCCTTTTTCCTTCTTTTTTAAGTAAATCGATATTATTTTCTAAGAGTCCCATATATGGAAAAACAAAGTCAACTTCTACAAATAACATGGGTATATTGCTTTCAACTGGTAGAGGCGCATGCCCGAAATTAATTAAACAGTCACATACCTCATCAAAGTCAAGATCAGGCACATCACAAGCGCCATAATTAAAATTCCCCGAAACGATTACATCATATCCTTGTTTTTTAAGTTCACTAGAGATATAATCTGCATAAACTTTTAATCCTTCAGGCAATACCAGCCCGACTCTTTTTACATCCAATTCTTTTAATCTCTTAAAAAGAGGCCCTAAATCAAACTGATACTTCAATTCTCTTCCACTCCTTGTCTACTGACGGAATAATTATCTCTCCTTTCTCAATTGCTTTGTTGAAGGAAGAATAGGATAGGTTTGTACCATTCTCCACTCCATCAATGATAAACTTGCCGATATCACACCCCCCAAGAGATATAACATATTGGATAAATGCACCCTTCAGATCTTCAATTCTAACATCTTTTATATTTGTAGTGATGTATTTCATCTTTTCCTTTAATTCTGAAAAATCGAATATATGGTCTTCAAAAGGAGTATGGGGCTTTGGAACAAAAGGATTAAACGATGATTTTGTTCTTATTATCTTTCTTGATTGTTTTATGAAATTTATTATTTCATCCAGATCTTTTTGTTCTTCCCCCGGGAGCCCAAAGATAAAGTATAGTTTTACAGATTTAGAGTATTTTTTTATTAGATTGATTTTATCAAAGAACTCTTCATCCTTGTAACATTTTCCTATTTGAAATCTGATTGATTCAGAAGATTCAGGTGCTAAAGTTATAGTATCTTGGCCCAATAGTGGGATTGTGCTCTCATTTATGTCCCTAAGCTTTAATGAAGGTAGAGAAACTTGAAATCCAAGTCTACTTATACTTTTGATAATTTCATCAAGAGAGGAAGGCATATCTGATCCTATCAATGCAACCTTTTCAAACTTAGTTCTCTTTTGCCCCTCTTTCACTATTTCAATTAGCTTTTCTTCGCTTCTCTCTCGATAAGGCCCGAGAGCGTTGCCAGTAAGGCAGAATGAGCATCTGCTTCTGCATCCCCTAGATACCTCTAAAAGAAATGTTTTATTAAACGATTCTTCAAAATCTCCCCATTGGATAGGTTCGTAAAGTGGATGATATTCCAGCTTTTCTATCCTTCTTTTAATCTTATTTTCCTTATGAATCTCAGGTATATAGAGCCCTTCAATCTTACCAAACTCATCTATTTGTTTTTTAGGATCGTCCAACCCTGAATAAATATCTAGAAATTCAAAGAGTGATTTTTCTGCATCACCAATAAATGCAATGTCAAAAACATCCTTCAATACAAAAGGGTTCACATTGAGAGGGCCACCTGTGATGACTAGGTGCTCTTTTCTATTTTCTCTCAATAAAGGAATATTGTTCTTTTTTAAAATTTTAAGGAGATTAATTACTCCATATTCATAATTTAGTGAAAACAATAAAGCTTTGAAATTCTTTAGCATGTCTTGAGTTTCAATAGATCTTTCAAAGTCAGAGAAAAATCTTTCTATTGAAAATCCATCCTTCTCATTAACAATGTTATAAACATAATGAAGCCCAAGGTTTGAGTTTCCGGCACGATATACGTCAGGATAGATTAAAGCAAATCTATTGACTGATTTTTTTTTAATAGTACCATATTCAGTGAATCTCATTGTTCCTTCCACCCGTTCTCTCCAACTAGAGGCACGAATATACACCCACCGTATTTATTAGTACCAAATGTGCCGTCTCTATTCTTTTTTAATACTAAAAGCTCTTGGTAGTATCTCTCTTTACCAACGGGTGCTATTATCATACCCCCCTCTTTTAGTTGGTCCTTCCAGCTTTTTGGAATTTCAGGTGCTGCTGCAGTAGCAATTATCCTATCGTATGGTGCGTCTTCTTGAAAACCTTTTGTACCGTCCCCAAGAACTATCTTGACATTGTATCCCGCTCTTTTTAGATTCTCCATGCCAAATTGATAAACTTCTGGAATTCTTTCTATTGTGACAACGTTCTCTTCGCCACATATCTCGGCAATTAAAGCAGCGTTATACCCTGAGCCAGCCCCTATCTCCAAAGTTTTTATCCCATTTTTAAGATCGGATACTTCAAGCATCAATGCTATCATTGAAGGTGCAGAAATAGTCTGCCCCCAGCCAATTGGGAGAGGGGCGTCCTTGTATGCTTCGTCTTTTAGATTTTCAGGAACAAAATTACTTCTATCGACTTTTAAAAATGCATTTTTAACAGAATCAGATTTAATATATCTAATTTTTTCAAGATAAGAAACCAGTTTATTCCTTGACTCATCACTTATCGACATCAAGACTCCTTCCACTTTTAGAGGATTGCGAGCAGTATAATCTTCTTATCTCGGATGCTGATGCAGACGGTTCAAATCCATGCGTCGCCAATATTTTATCTATAATCATATCCTGTTCATCAATTGTAATATTGTCCCCTTTAGAAAATACTTCATCTTTATCTGCAAAAGCCCTAAGTGAAAGGTGGCCATATTGAATTCTTAAAGTAATTTTAAGCACAACAGGTATATCCTCTGGTATGAGATATAGTGTGTTGATATCTTTAGCTAACGCAGAATCTGCTTTTCTTTTGGCGTCTATATGGTTGACGTAGTATTTTTTCCCGTTGACTTCTATCAATTCTCCAACTTCAAATAGTTTATTTTCAGCAACATCGATTAATATTTTTTTGGATTGCTCAAAATAGGAAACTACAGCGGGAACTTTAATTAAGATTTCTTTGTCCATAACAGTCTGGAATACTTCGCCACAAAGATTGCACTTTCTCAACTCTTGTCTTCCTCTTTTTTTAAGGACTTCGTACTCTGTATGCTTACACACAATTTTAGTAAATATTTTGTCTTTAAAATAGTTATCGGAAAGATAAAGAGTTGATTAATAATAATTTTTATTTTAAAGGAATAAGGCTATTTTTACCATAAATTATAAAAACTGAAGCGAAGAGATAAAAATAATCGGAGATATCTAATGATAAAAAGACTGATTGGTTTATCGATAATGGGCCTAGGACTTGTTCTAGGTGGTTATTTTTCCATATATTTCAGTTTAATCGATAATCCAACAATGCTTTTAGTATTATCAGCAGTTATTGCGACTCTTTTTACCCTTGGATTATTCGTATTATTTTTGGATAATCGGGAGAGAAAAATAAAAAAACAGAAGACCATAATCCTTGAGATGATAAAAAAGGCCAGAGTTACACAGGAAAGGCAGACCTATTCTGGAGCATTTGACGATCTCAAGCGTAGAAAAATGTATTAATGGATTTTAAAATCAAAAACAACGTGCCATACGCCAGGTGAATATTTTTTAATTTTCCTGTAATAAAGCGGCTCTAAAGTTCTTCCTTTATTAGACAAAATTATTTCAAGATTTTTCTTGAAAGTGGGCTCAGATTTTTCAGGCATAGTATTATGGTAGTGGATTGTTCCACCGTCTTTTATCATATCCAATGCTTTTAATAAAAACTTTTCATCGTCTGAGAAGTATCCCATAATTATCCTGTCTGCTTTGAAGTTTGGATTAAAATCAAGGCAGTCGGTATTTATGGGTGTGACCCTATCAACTACTTTGTTAAGGTAAATATTTTCTAAGAGAAGATTATAGCTATCGGGATTTTTCTCTAAAGCCCATACCTTAGATTTTCCATATTTTGATAACGGTAATGTAAAATACCCAATGCCGGAAAACATATCAATTATAATTTCATCAGGCAAAGAAATTTGGCCCATCCTTATCCTCTCAGCTATGTTGCCGGAAGAAAACATCACTTTGGACAGATCAATTTTGTAGAGTATCCCATTTTCTTTGTGGATTGTGACAAATCCTCCCCCAATAATCTTTTTGTAATAAGGAACTCTAAACTCTCCTGAAACAGAACCCTTTTCTAAAACAGCCTGACATCCAAAGCTATCATAAAAACTCTTTCCGATAAAATCCTTTAGTTCTTGATACTCTTTAGGGATTGTAAGTATTATAATGTCCCCAATTTGCTCGTAACTCTTCATTATTTTTCTGATATCTCCATCAGATACCTTATTCTTTAGCTGTTCTCTAAGTGTTCTTATTTTTTTATCTTCCACATCAAGTATTAATCCAAAATACATAAAAGGTTTTCAATTAAAGATATTTATGGAAAGTTGCGTTCTTACAGGAAATGAAATTAGAGAACTTATATCAAAGAATAATCTAGTACAGAATTATATAGATCTGGATACCCAGATTACTCCAAATGGATTTGATATGACAGTTAGAGAGGTACACAGTATTGTATCTGGAGGTGCTGTAGATTTCAGTAACGAAAAAAGAAAGCTTTCTGAAACGAAAAAGATAGATTTTGTTGAAGAATTTGTTTTTCTTGAAAAAGGCGCTTACAAGATCATTTACAATGAAATTGTAAATATCCCGCCAAATATAGTTGCTTTGGGAAGACCTCGCTCAACTCTACTGAGATGCGGTGCAAACGTTGGAACAGCTGTTTGGGATAGGGGTTACAGTGGAAGGAGTGAGTCCTTACTTTCAGTAGATAATGTGAAGGGTATAAAGATTTTCAAGGATGCGAGGGTTCTACAACTAGTGTTTATGCGAACATTGACAGATGAATCAGTTTACAAGGGGATATTTCTAAAAGAAAATATATAATCAAGTTAAAATATGATCTCCAATTGCAAGAATATTGTTCCTCCTGACTATTATTAAACCCATTTCTTTAACATTTTCTCCGCGGAGGATCTTGACATTTTCCATAACTAGATTGAGTTCTAAGTCATACCCTGCTAATGTTCCGTCTATTTTTCTGCCGTCTTTCAGAACTAGACTGACTATTTCACCGATATTGTTGTGAACAATGTCAAAAGGTTTTTCAGCTCCTGCACTCTGGTATTCTTCATCTTGTTCATAGTCTTCTCTGTCGTCCATAGAAATAATTCAATTAAGTCCTTTAAAAGAATTTCCATCTATCTTTCTGAATAAATATCAACAAGATTATCCATAGTGGGGAAATTGATATTTTTCATAGATTTGCTTTAAAGAGGTAAGCAGAGAGGTATACCTCAATTAATGCAGCAATTAGTAATAGTGGAATTATTATTGCAAATAATTTTAATCCTTTCTTGATATTAACTCTTAGAGACTCTGATCTAGATTTACCCGGAGGCGGAAAAATAATTTCTTTTCCGAGTCTAAATCCTTGGGATGCTGCTATAATGATAGCGGGAATTTCAATTATGCCGTGCGGTAGTATGCCCATTAAGAAAACTAAAGAATTTCCTCCTTCAGCGATAAATTTCCCATAAAGCAGCCCTACTATGGTTCCGTTCCCCCAGAGTGACATGAAAGGAAAGAATCCGACAAAAACTCCAAGTATCATTATCAAAAATGATGTTCTTGTGTTAATAAAGAATATTGTAAAGAATAATTCGAGTGAAGTCATTTCCTTTAAGGGCCCAAACATGTCCTGGAATTCCTTTAGGAAGGAATCAATTATCTCCGGGTTGTTGTTCAATAATACTTTAAATATATAGAATCCTGAGATAGATCCCAGTAGAAATAATCCTAGCGATATTAACATTAGATTTTTATTTTCTTTGATTGTTGCGAATACTTCATTTTTGTAAAAGGAAGTTAATCTTTCTTTTCTGCTTTCCATGATAAAATCCTCTTTGTTATAATCATTAGCAGCAATGCCCCTAATAGAAGTCCAAGACCAAGTATGATTTTAAATATATTGTATTTTTCTATAGCTCTTTCAGAATATTTCTGTGATTCTGTTGCCATTGAAAATGCATCAGAATAGTTTCCTCTGTTGAAAAGTCTTTTTGCTTCAGTTAATAGTTCATCGGCTTTTTGAACATCATTTTCATAGAATAATGTCTCTTTCGCTTTCTTTAATTTACTATCGGCTGTATCAATTTCTATTTTTGTCCTTTGCATATCTCCCTGGCCAAACTTCTCAAGTACTTCAATAGACTTATCAATAAGCTCAATTCTCTTAGTAAGGTTGATTTCTTTTTCAGCCTGGGTTAAGTAATAAACACCTTCATTAAATAGCGCCTCGTCGGCAACTGCAATTCCCTTACTTCTTGCCTCGCTTTCTAAATTCTTTGCTTTCTGAATCTTTTCATTGAATTCAGCATCAATAAAATCCATTTGAGATTCGAGAAGAGTTATTGCCTGGGATATTGTAGTATATGCCTCTCTATAAAGCCCGAATGAGTAGTAACCTTGCGCTTGCTGAATTAAGGAAGTAATTCTATTTGTTTCAGTGGGTTTAATCTCAGAAAAACCGTTCTTTTTCATAGAGTCAAAATATGACAAAAACGAATTTGTTTCTTGATCATAATTTTTTTTGTATTGAATCCTCTGATCTATTGCATTGGCGTCTCCAATTGCAAAGTCAAATAGATTCATGACAAAAAGAGCATTGTCTTCCTGAACTACATATGTATCTTCAAATAGGGATTTGTCTCCAACTATTATTACCATTCCTTTCCCATATTTTATAAATCCAGAAATGGGTGGCCTTTGACCCTTCCCATAAGTTTGAAATTCATCATAGTTTTTAGAATAAGAAGTAATATTGCTTTTTAGTTCGCCGTCAAATTCTCCTTTAAGACTTGAGCCACTAACAAAAATAATTTTGGAAACACCTTTTGACGGAAGATAATTATCATCTCCTTGTACCAAAACATTGGTATTGTAACTTGCAAAGTTTGTATCATCATATACCCTATCGACATTGACCTCTATATTCAAAGAAGAAAGAAGACGATTAATCTGTGTTATTGAACTTGCCTCTGTAAAATCTTCTGCAATTATCAATAGAGTGCCGCCTGAGTTAACAAAATCAAGAAGTCTTGGAATCTCTTCAGAAGATATCCCTTTGTCTGGAGTTATTATTGTAATGAGTTTATACTGAGAAATACTTTGGGGGATCATTTGGGATTTAGTAATGTTATAATTAATCTTAATTGAATCTTCAATTTTTCCAAGACTTTGCCCATAAAATAAAATATCCTCATTATCGGCAAAAACTAGAGGGGAAAATATCGAAAGAAGCATAATTACAAATATGGAGAGCCCTAAAATCTTTTTCATAAATCTTAATTCGGCAGAAAGTATTTAAATTTTTTGAGCTTATTTGACTTATGAGAATGTTATCCCTATTTTCTGGTGGAAAGGACTCTCTTTTTGCCACATATCTTGCAATGAGAGAAGGCCACGAAGTTGTTTGTCTTCTCTCCTTGGAGTCAGAAAGAGATGATTCATACATGTTTCACGTCCCCAATATTTCTTTGACATCATTTCAGGCAAAAGCTATGGGAATTCCTTTGATACAAAAAAATGTCAAAGGTGAAAAAGAAAAGGAAGTTGAAGAATTGCACCATATTATTGGCGAATTTGTTAAAAATAAAGAAATCGACGGGATAATAACAGGTGCTATTGAGTCAAACTACCAGAGGGAAAGGATTCAAAAGATTGCTGACTATTATGGGATATTTCACTATGCCCCTCTATGGAAGACAGATACTAACAAATATATGGAAACATTAATCAATAATGGCTTTAAGGCTGTTATCGTTTCAGTTTCAGCACTTGGCCTTGATGAATCTTTTCTTGGAAGAATAATTGATGAAGAGGTTCTGGAAAAATTAAAACTCTTGAACAAAAAATATGGAGTGCATATTGCTGGAGAAGGCGGAGAATATGAAACTTTTGTCACAGATTCACCTATATTCAAAAAGAAATTAATAATAGAAAAATCAAGTAAAATAGTAGAAAATCTAAATGGAATCTTAGTAATAGAATCTGTTATTCTCGAAGACAAATTATAGAACGATTCTTGTTCCGCAGCTTTCAGCGTCAATTAATGCTTGAAGGATTACATGTTTTGACTTTCCATTTATTACGTGGACTTCTCCCACCCCTTCTTTTAATGCCGAAATAGATGAGAGAACTTTAGGAATCATTCCCCCTGATATCTTTCCTTTTTCAATCATGGAGTTTGCATCTGATTCAGTTAAAAGAGGAATCCTTGTAGAAGGATCATTTGGATCAAGGTATATTCCATCCACATCTGTGATCAACAATAGCTTTTCAGCTCCCATTGCTGCTGCAATTGAGTATGCAAATTCATCGGCGTTCACATTATATGCTCCGTTTTCACCCTCTCCTATTGGAGAAACAACGGGTATGTAACCTTCATCGATTAAGGTCCACAAAAGCCAGGTATTAACGCAGTTTACTTCACCGACAAATCCTAGATCCACTCCATCAACAGATTTTTTAGTTGCATTGACTATGCTGCCATCCCTTCCTGAAATCCCAACTGCATATTCGCCTTCGTTGTTTATTAGAGTAACAAGTTCTCTGTTTACTGCACCGTGAAGAACCATTTCTACAACTTTCATTGCATCTTTTTCAGTTATCCTAAGCCCCTTGTAAAATTCAGATTTTATGCCAAGCTTATCAAGCATTAAGGTTATTTCAGGGCCTCCACCATGAACTATAACTGGTGATGCTCCAAGTGACTTAATCAAAGATATGTCTTTGGCAAAGGCCATTTTTAGTTCTTCGTCCTTCATTGCATGGCCGCCATATTTTATGACAACTAACTTATCCTTCAATTCTTTTATCTCATCCAAATTATTGTAAAGCTCATCAAACATTTTGAACACCTCATGGGTATAGTGGAACTACCTTGAGCCCTTCTTTTTCGTCGAACCCCATCATAAGATTCATATTCTGTACAGCCTGCCCCGATGCTCCCTTGACAAGATTATCGATTGCAGAGACCGCTATTACCCTGCCTGTCCTCTTATCCGATTTTATTCCTACGTCGCAGTAATTGGAACCAGAAACTGCTTTAGTCTGAGGAAACTTTCCTTCGTCCAAGACTCTGACAAATGGACAGTCTTTATAGAATTCACGGTAAAGATTAATGACATCCTTTGTTTCCATAAAATTATTGAAAGTCATGTATATTGTTGTGAGTATGCCTCTATTAATCGGGACAAGATGTGGTGTAAAAGATAGATTAACCTTATTTGTGAAAAGTTTTTCCATTTCCTGTTGAATTTCAGGGGAGTGCCTGTGAGCAGCAATGCCATATGCTGAAAAATTTTCATTTGCATCAGGAAAATGTGTGTTGGCAGTCAATTTTTTCCCGGCGCCTGAGACTCCTGATTTTGAGTCAACAATTACATCAGTCTTTACAAGTTTATTTTTCAAAAGAGGTGCTGAGCCAAGGATTGCACTCGTTGGGTAACACCCTGGGTTTGCAATAAGTTTGGCCTTTTTTATTTTCTCTTTATACAACTCAGGTAAACCAAAAACAGCCTTTTTATTGAGCTCTGGATCTGTGTGTTTTATTTTGTACCACTCTTCATAGACGGCTAGATCATCAAATCTAAAATCACCGCTTAGATCTATCAGATTAACATTCTCATTAATTGAATAGATTTTTGAGATAATCTCGTTTGATGCCCCATGTGGCAAAGCTGCAAAAATAATATCAGATTCATCTATTATATTGTTCATTTCTAGGCTAACAAAGCTCTGTTCAACTAATCCAGTGAGATTTGGATGGACATCAGAAACTTTTTTCCCTGCATAGCTTTCCGACGTCAGGGCCCCTATTTCGACTTTATTATGATTTAAAAGAAGCCTCAACAATTCCCCACCGGTATATCCTGTAGCACCTATTATACTTGCTATCATGATTAAAACTAGATGCAATTTGTTTTTAAGGTTATACCGAAATTATTAAATATAATTTTTACTAATTAACATGTATGGTAAAAGTTGCTTCTGGTGTTTCAAAGATAAAATTATCAGGTATTGAAGAAATGAATGAACTTGCTAAAAAAGTAGAAGGCCTCATAAATATGGGTCAGGGAAAACCGGTCTTTAAGACACCTTTGCCTGTTATAAATGCCGCAAAGAAGGCGCTTGATGAGGGCCACACAAAATACACTCTTTCACGTGGAATTGAAGAGTTAAGGGTGGCTTTAGCAAACAAGATGAGAGAGTATAACAAAATCGATGCCACACCTGAAGAGATGCTTGTGACAGTGGGAGTAAGTGAGGGCATATCTATATCGCTTCTAAGCTATGCAGAAAGAGGGGACAAAGTTATCATTCCAACTCCTTCACATCCTTTTTTTAGGATAATGGCAGAGTTTGTAGGGGCAGATGTTGTAGAAGTTCCTTGTAAAAAAGGTGATTTCTCACTCGACATGGAAGCGATAGAAGATTCTATCGATGATAAAACAAAAGCTTTGTTGATTAATGTACCAAACAATCCGACAGGTAAAATCTATGATGGAAGACAGCTAAAGAGACTCCAAAATATGGCCGTAAATCAGGATTTTCTTGTAATATCGGATGAGATATATGACTACATCGTTTTTGAAAAGAAGCATGAAAGCATTGCAAAGTACGGAAAGGAAAATATAATCACTTTATCAGGATTTTCAAAGGCATATTCAATGACAGGTTGGAGGATAGGCTATATGCATTCCACAGAAGATATTATCAATAATATTCTACCGATACACAATAGTCTAGTTGTAAGTGCTCCTGATTTTATACAGGTCGCAGCGTTAAAAGCTGTAAATGACGAAACTTCAATGAATTTTGTAAAGGCCACGACTGAAGAATATAGAAAGAGGAGAGACTTTGTTGTTAAGAGGCTAAATGAGATTGGGCTTCCTTGTAATCTTCCTGAAGGTGCTTACTACGCATTTTCTGATGTTTCGTCTTATAGAATGGATTCATTAGGATTTGCTAAGTTTTTATTGAAAGTGGCAAAGGTATTATGTGTACCTGGAATATCTTTTGGAAAGGACTGGAATAGCTACGTGAGATTTTCATTTGCGGATGTTCCACAGAGCGACCTTTCTGAAGCCATGGATAGGATTGAAAAAGTAATCAAGAGGATGTGATAATTTGGAATTTAAACATTTCCTTGACAAAAAGAATGTCATTGCCATTGTTGGGGCGTCAGACAACAGGGACAAATATGGGAATATAATCTACAGGGATTTAAGGGCTTCTGGGTACAAAGTCATCCCAGTAAATCCAAAGGCCGATACGGTAGAGGGCGATAAATGTTATCACTCGCTTTCTGAAATTCCTGTCAAAGTCGATGTTGTTGACACTGTAGTTCCCCCGCATATTACAGAACAGATAGTCAAGGAATGCAAAGAAATTGGGATAACTAAAGTCTGGATGCAACCTGGCTCTGAATCTGAAGAAGCTATAATATTCTGTAAGGATAACGGGATAGAAGTTGTCTATGATAACTGTATTATGGCACAAAGGAGGCTTTTAGAGGCTGAACAAAAAAATAATTAAAAATGCTTTTAAATCAAATCTTATATTTATTTTTATGAAAAAATGTGCTTTTGCATTAGTACTATTATTACTATCTATAAATTTTGTTTCTGCCGAAAAAACAATATTGATTGATAAATATCACGATACAGACAACTGGTGGGGCGATCCAGAAGGGACGGGAAGAACCCTATCTCAAGAACTTAGCTCCTTAGGATTTAAGAATAAAATTAATACTGCACCTTTTACAGACGAGGTTCTTAGAGGGGTAGATATAGTTCTTTTGTGGAATCCAAACAATCCTTTGGAAGAAAATGAAATAACTGCACTAACAAAATTCGTTGAAAGCGGAGGAAGCCTACTTGTTCTTGGTTCTCATGATATGGATATGATTGAACCGACAAGAGAATCCGTTAATAAGCTGCTTGAACCTTTTGGGATCAGATTAATGAAAAACGGAACAGATGATCCTACAAACAGGCAAGGGTGCAGTTGCACGCCAATAATCCACAATCTTGCGGAGCATCCTATAAATGAGGGTATAACATCAATTATCTTATACAAGCCGGCTTCACTTGAGTTAAAAGGTAATGCCACAGCAATAGCAAGAGGCGACAATGATACATTCGCTCTTGGAAGCGAACCACTTGGGGGAGAAAATATCATTGTAGTCGCAATTTCAGAAAAGGGAAATGGTAAGGTAGCAGTCATAGGAAGCTCATTTATCTTTGATAACGGCAAAATAGGGGACTTGAATAACAAGCAATTTGCAAAAAATCTCTTCACTTGGCTTGGCAATACTTCTAAACAATCTATTCCTTCTTGGTCATTGTATTTGTCCGTAGTTCTAGCAGTGTTTCTGGGTTATACCGTATATCTTAAAAAGAAAAATGGCAAAGAAAAGATTTGATTTAATGGATCCTAAAGATAATTATCTGGGTGTATCCTATACATTTCTTGCTGTTGTTTTATGGAGTTTTATAGGTATACCTGTTAGGTGGATACCAGAAGTGAATTCTGGGATGATAGTTGCATATAGATTCCTCTTTGCATCAATTGTCTTATTGACTTATGGCATCCTAACCAAAAAATCATCAAAGATTAAAATAAAATTAAAGGATATACCTCACCTTTTAGTTCCTGCAATCCTACTGTCATTCACGATCTATACATATACAATTGGACTTAAAACTACCACAATCGCAAATACAGTCTTTTTGCAGCAGATGGCGCCCCTCTATGTTCTTATCGTATCGGCATTATTACTAAAAGAAAAAGCTTCAAAAAAGACAGCACTTGCAGTTTTGATCGGTATAGCTGGTGGATTTATAATATTTTATTATGACCTTTCTTCTATTAATACCACTACAAACTTTTATGGAAACGTAATGTCAACATTTTCTGGATTTGGATGGGCGCTTTATACAATAAGCATAAGGGCATTGGGTAAAAAATACGATGGCCTCACAACTACCCTCTGGATGTTCATCTTTGCGACTATTATTATGTCCCCATTTTTCTATGGCTCGGAGGTACTTACTCCTTTCTCACTTTCTATGTTATTCATATTAGGATTTTTATGCACTGCAGGTGCATTTCTTTTGTATAGCATTGCATTAAAACATATTATAGCAACTAAAGCTTCTGTCATAGTATTGTCAGAAGGTGTATTGGCCGGTATTCTTGCATACATTATACTCAGAGAAACTGTTACCCAAGGCACAATAATTGGGGGGGCCTTGATTTTAATTGCAATATGGATAATTTTAAGGGAAAAAGAATAAATTTATTTTTTTAGAAAATTGATTGCTCGTTTATATCCTTCATTATTTTTTAGAGGCATTGTTGCATCTATTCCCATCTTTGCTGAAGTGCCATCCCCTTTAACAGATGGATCAAGGCTTGATCCTGCGGCGTTATTTACAACTAATAGATCCTTATCTGCTTGGAATCTTGTAGCTATTGCCCATTCAACATCTGTATCAGAATAGATATCAATATCCTCATCAACTATAACAACTCTTTTCATTGAAGGATGAGATGCAAGTGCGGCCATTATAGCATTCTTCCCATCGCCTTCTTTCTGCTTTTTGATTGATACGACGCCATGAAGCCAGCAGTCTCCGCCTTCGGTCAATCTGACACCATAAACCTTTGGTACAACTTTTGATACGCCCTCAAAGATTATAGGTTCCCTGGGCATACCCATCAAAAGAAAATGTTCATAGCCGCCTGGCATAAGCGCGTGGAAAAATGCATTTTTTCCTTGGTATACTTTCTCTATCTTAACAATTGGCTGTTTTCTAACAAAGTCATAAGTGCCTGTTATATCAACAAATGGTCCTTCATCCCCTTCCTCTAAAGTTATCTTCCCACAAAAAACAAACTGAGATGATGTCGGCACATCTATCCCGTTAGGAAATCTATAAGCAGTGAGCTCACTGCCTAATCCCATCTTCTTCAAGGTATTTGCAATTTCAAGTTCATTGATACCATATGATATTGACATCGCAGCAGGCAATAGCACATAAGGGGGTAATCCTATTACCATAACAATTTCTAAATCCTTACCTTTGGCCTTTGCTTCGTTATACATGGCAAAAAGATGCCTTGGGACAATTCTTATTGAATGTATCCTTCCCTGTAACCATCATTCTGTGAAAAGACATGTTTCTGTTGGCCTT
>OFEK01000415.1_pt1 | contig 47329 bp, 37 predicted proteins | sample 1521131 | NCBI WGS metagenome assembly OFEK01 (sample SAMN05720209, study PRJEB24109) | activated sludge metagenome | isolation source: Anaerobic digester | place: China | collected 2015-12-16
CCCTGTATCACAAAGCCGGCGAAGGAGCATTCACAAGCGTTGTTATGAACACTGCAGGCAGTGGCGTATACACTGCTCAGATTCCCAAACAGGCATCCGGTGTTACCGTAAGTTATTACGTGGAAGCCGTGAACGAATCCGGTAAAAAAGGGTATGCACCAACGGGAGCTCCGGCAACATCTGCTGCCTATACCGTGGGTGCCCCCAGCATCGTTTTAAATGAAATTTACAGCCGCGGCACCGTTGAAGCACCCGACTGGGTGGAAATCTACAACAACTCCGACAGTCCTGCCGACATCAGCGGTTACAAGGTTTACGATCCGGGCGGACAATCCGGCTCAAAGCCTAAAAAGGAGATTCCGGCCGGTACGGTATTGCCCGGAAGAGGATTTTATGTAATTGTGGTTGACGACGGCAGCGAAAGCGGATTCGGCCTCTCCAGCGGAGGCGATGAAGTCTGGCTGGAAAATACAAGCGGCAATGTGATCGACAATGTGGCCCATCCGGCATTCGAACCCACCCAATCCTACGGCCGTGTTCCCGATGGAACCGGTTCGTGGCAGATTCTGAACACCATTACCCGCGGAAGTGCCAACGACGATACTCCCCCTGCTCCGGTTATTCTCATTAATGAAGTTTATTCGCGCGGGACGACCGAAAATCCCGACTGGATTGAAATTTACAATGCCACAGCAATAGCTGTAGACGTCAGTGGTTATAAGGTTTACGACAACGGCGGGCAGGCCGGCACCAAACCCAAGAAAGAGATTCCTGCAGGGACTTCCATTCCTGCAAAAGGATTCCTCGTTGTAGTAGTTGACGATGCCGATGCCAGCGGATTCGGATTATCCAGCGGCGGCGAGCAGGTTTGGCTGGAGAATGCTTCCGGGGTTGTGATCAGCGACGTAACCTTCCCTGCAATGGACGAAGGTCAGTCTTACGGCCGATACCCCGACGGCGATGCCAACTGGCAGGTGCTGTACATCCCGACGCCCGGAGCTGCCAACAATGCAGGCGAACCTCCTTCAGCCGTAATCGTGATGAACGAAGTCTTCTCCAGAGGAACTGCCGAAGATCCCGACTGGGTGGAGCTGTACAATGCATCGGCCGTAACCGCCGATATCAGCGGATACAAGATTTACGACAGCGGCGGTCAGGCAGGAACCAAACCCAAAAAACTTATTCCCGACGGAACCATTCTGCAACCCGGTGAATTTTTTGTAATTGTTGTGGACGATGCCGACGCTAGCGGCTTCGGACTGTCGAGCGGCGGTGAAACGGTATGGTTCGAAAATGCCGGTGGTACCGTAATCGATGAGATTATATTCCCGGCTCTTGCTGAAACGGAATCTTACGGACGTTATCCCGATGGTTCATCGAACCTTCAGATTCTAAGCATTGTAACCAGGGGAGCTGCCAACGACAATTCCACTCCTCCTCCTTCAGTAGTGCTGAAAATCAATGAGATCTATTCGAGGGGTACGGCTGAAAATCCCGACTGGGTGGAAATTTTCAATGCTTCCACAGTAGAAGTTGACCTTTCCGGATACAAAATTTACGATAACGGCGGACAGGCAGGAACCAAGCCCAAAAAGGAATTTCCTGCCGGAACCATTATTCCTGCCGGCGGTTTCTTTGTAATTGTAACCGATGATGCCGATGCGAGTGGTTTCGGGCTTTCCAGCGGAGGGGAAACCGTTTGGCTGGAAGAGCCTTCCGGAGCAGTTATCGACGAAGTTGCATTCCCGGCAATGGAAGATACACAGTCGTACGGACGTAAACCCGACGGATCGGATACGCTTGTGATTTTCATTGAGATTACCCGCGGATCGTCAAACAACAACGCCGGCGTATTGCCAAAAGGCAGAAGATAATGCCATCCCGGGGAACCGGCGAAAAAGAGTATGCTCTCCGGTTCCCCTTCTTTATTTAGCAACAAAACAACTGTGGGCTGACATCTCTCAGCAAGGATAAAATTTAACTTATACCCACATGGCAAAAGAGATTATTGAGATTGGAGAACAATCCAAACCGCGTTTTGAGTTCCGGTCGTTCGGACAGAATTTCGACAGGGAGCATTTCCGGATGGCAAGGCTGTCGGTACCAATCCCTGAAAAGGTATGGGAACGTCATTCGGAGGAAATTTACATCGTATCGCGAACCAACGACATCAACAACACTAAAATCCGGAACGGGAAAATGGACATCAAAACCTTTGTGCGTACCGTTGACGGACTGGAGCAATGGAATCCGCTGATGAAGGGGGAGTTTCCGATGAAGGCATCCGTGCTGCTGGCGGAGGTGTTTCCTGCGTTTCAGGTAGAAATTCCGGATCTGCCGAAAGAAGAATACTCCTACGATGAATTCATGGAAATCATTCGCAGGCATCCCGACCTTCAGGCTGTTAACGTTAAGAAGCAACGGTTCGGGTACATGGTAAACGATGCCATATGCGAATATGCCGTTGTGCTTATCAACGGAGCACGGGTAGTAAGCATAAATGCAGAATCCACGGAAGTGGACGACATCAAAAAAACCGTAACGGAAATAGGTGCTGAAGGAACCGAAAACATCAATTACCTGCAGGCAATCAAGCGGGTGATTGGCATGATCGGTAAACCACTGGCCAATTAACCTAAATAAAAAGCAATGGCTAAGGAAATTGAACGTAAGTTTCTGGTCAGCGGCGACTTCAGGGCAAGTGCTGAAAAAGTCACCAGGATCACCCAGGGATACCTCTCGTCGGTTCCCGAACGTACCGTAAGGGTAAGAATAAAAGGCGATAAGGGATATATTACCATTAAAGGAATCGGAAACGATTCGGGTGCCAGCCGCTACGAATGGGAGAAAGAGATTCCCGTTCCGGAAGTGGAAGAACTGCTTAGAATCTGCGAACCGGGAGTGATTGACAAAAACCGGTATCTTGTCAAAGCCGGTAAGCATGTTTTTGAAGTAGATGAGTTTTTTGGTGAAAATCAAGGCCTTGTCGTTGCTGAAGTAGAGCTTCGGGATGAGCATGAGCAATTTGAAAAGCCCGTCTGGCTTGGCGAAGAAGTTACCGGCCAGGTGAAATACTACAATGCGATGCTGATGAAGCATCCATTCAACCGTTGGTAACCGTAATACGGGTTAGGTACGCTTGCGGCGGATCGGTCTGCCCCGACCGGAAAACCGCCGGCAAGCGCCTTCCTGTATTTTAATGCTTAAAACACTATCGGCATGAGCGAAGAAAACAAATCGGCAAATCCGGCATTCGATCCGCTGGATATGCATAACTATCGCATAGAGAAACTCCCCAAACGGGAAAAATCCGGATTTGAACGCTGGCTGGCGATTGCGGGACCGGTATTGGCTATATTGGCGTTTGTACTGTTCGGCTTCGTGCTGAAACTTCCTTTCCTGCAGCACATCGATCCCACCCAATTGGTATCGGATGAGGCTCTGAAGGCTTGGGAGAAACTAGGACCTGAAGGCTTTATCCGTTCCAACGAAATGATGCTGGCGATTTTTCTTGCCGGAATCATCCTCTGGATCACGGAAGCCATTCCCAACTACCTTACCTCGCTGATAATCATTGTATCGCTGGTACTGACCGGAGTCCTCAGCGAAAAGGTTGCGTATGCCCAGCTGGGGCATCCGGTGATGTGGCTGAACATTATGTCGTTCATCCTGGCAAGTATGCTTGTCGCGACGGGCGTAGCCAAGCGTTTTGCCCTGTGGTTCATCCTCAGGTTCGGGAAAAATGCGGGAACGATATTCATGAGTTTTTTGGTTATCAATATTGTGCTATCGGCATTTATTTCTGCCACTACTGCAAAGGCTGCCATTCTTCTTCCCATTTTTATGGTAATCGCTTCCATTTACGGAGCAAGGGGAGGAAACAACCGGAATAATTTCGGCCGTAGCATTGTGTTGCAAAACCTGCTTTACATCAACATCGGCGCCAGCGGATTTCTGACCGGTTCGGGAGCCAACCTTCTGGCTGCGGCACTGATTGCCGGCGCCACCGGTGCTACGGTTTTCTTTTCCGACTGGCTGTTTGCCATGTTTCCTATGATGGTAATCATGTTACTGATAGGTTACATCCTGGCGATGAAGGTCTTTTTCCCGCTGGCACCCGAAGAACGCCTGCCCGTTATTGAGGGTGGTATGGAACGCCTGAGGCAGGAATACCGTAATCTCGGTAAGATGAGCAGGGATGAGGTAAAAGCCGTTATCATTTTTCTGCTGATTCTTGGCTTCTGGTCAACCGACCGCCTGCACGGCATAAGTCCTACCGCCGTGGCATTCGTGGGAGGTGTGGTTGCGCTGCTTCCACGGTATGGAATCGTTAAATGGAACGATGTGGACATCCCCTGGCATCTGATGCTGTTTTCGGCCGGTGCCTATACGCTTGGATCCGGACTTTCGGCCACCGATCTGCCTTCAATCAGCGTAAATGCATTCTTCGACCACCTCGGCATAAGCAGTCAAACGCCATTCTGGGTGCTTTACCTCTTTCTCACGGCCGTGATGATCTTCAGTGCACTTATTTTTCAATCGAAAACGATGCGTGCCATGATCTTTATCCCGATTGCCATAGGGGTAGCGCAGCGCTTCGGCTACAGCATCGTAAGCCTGGCACTGCCGGTAGCTTTTATGATCGAACACGTGTATGTGCTTCCCTTCAACAGCAAACCGGCGGCTCTGCTGTATGAAACCGACCACTACAGCCTGAGCGACACCTTCCGTTACGGGTTTACCGTAATGGTGATTGCATGGCTTATGAACATAGTAGGCGGCGAAACGTGGTTCCGGGTGCTGGGGATAACACCCGACGGCGTATTCGGTATCTTCTGAAAACCGGACGGAAAAACCGGTTCAGGCAAGGCATCTTAATGATTATCAGACTGCAGGCTCGTGCAGAATCCCCCGGTTCTTACCCTTAACTGTGGATAAGCATTATGCCGCATTTTTTAGTAATATTGCAGGATTCACTACCTTAGTGACATGATTACGGATCAGGTAAAAATACACGATAAATTCTCGGTCGAGATCAAACTCGGATTTCACGCCAGGCGAAAGACCGAGGTGAACGATTTTGGTGTAAACACATGGATTTTCATTCCGTACAGTCTCGATATCAACCGTTCCACCTATTCAAAGCAGGATTTTTACCGCGACCTGAAATCGAACATCCGTCTCATCACCCCCGACTATCTTTTGCGTGACATCTCCGTAAAGGAAAAAGAGCCATTCTCCCTGCTCGAAAAAGCGCTGGAAGAGCTGGCTAACGGAGCAACACGAACCAGAATTGCGGCATACGAATACCACATCCGTATGTTTGTGTCCATCGTAAAAAGCGCCTTACGGGATGAAATTCAGCATATACAGGAAAATAACATAGAAGAGGATCTGGATTTCCTGGTTGATTCCCTCATTGATAACATCCGCCGAACGGCATCGAATTACCGCAACCTCCGCCGAATCATCAACGTCCCAACGGTGAGCAGGGAGCTGATGAACTACTTTTGGTTCGGGGATGAATTTCTGAGTAATCTCTACGAACAGCATTGTTTTAAGCTGATCGACGGACTGGATAAAACGGGCAGGCTGACTCCCGACATCCGGAAAAAGCTTATGGAAACCATTCAAAGCGAAGTGGAATACAAGCGTGCGAAAGGATTTCCGGTTGTGGAAAAAACCAGTCCCGACCGAAACCGGGAACTGGTTTTCAGACTCAATCTCCTGAAAAAGTATGCTGAAAATGAGCTGTTTCTTGCCACGAACACCCGTCGCGACGGCATCTGGATCGAGCAGATATACTTCAGCATTGCTGCCGGCATCTCCATGATATTCGCAACGGCCATTGCCTTTTCGTTTCAGCAGAAATTCGGGAACTTTACCATGCCTTTTTTTGTGGCGCTGGTGGTCAGCTATATGCTGAAAGACCGCATCAAGGAGCTTGCCCGGTATTATTTTGCCCACCGGCTGGGACGGCGTTTCTTCGACCATCGCACCGACATCGGGCTGAGCGAACATCAGATCGGCTGGAGCAAGGAAAGCATGGTATTCGTGCCCGAGGAGAAAATACCGGCTGAGGTGCTGAAGGTAAGAAACCGTTCAGCCATTCTGGAAGCCGACAACCGAAACAACCGCGAACAGATCATCCTTTACCGGAAGCTGGTACGGCTGAACCGCCAGAGCCTGGACGACTGCAGTCAGTACCCGACTACCGGAATGAACGACATCATCCGGTTCAACGTCTCCAACTTCATCCAGAAAATGGACAACCCGGTGGTACCCCTCTATTCACCCGGCGACAACGGAACCATTGAGATCGTAAAAGGCGAAAAAATGTATTACATCAACCTGGTGCTTCAGTTTAACAATGAAAATCAGCTTGAATACAAACGGTACCGTATCGTACTGAACAGAAAGGGAATACGGGAAATAGAAAAGTTCTGATCCGGCCTGCTTCCGTAAGTACCCACACGAATTCCCGAAATTTAAGCATACGTACCTGTAATTTCGGGTAACATAATCCGGGGGACATTTATAACTACAAAATGAAACTGCCAACCGGTATACCTTTGAGAAACCACTGGTATCTCAGGCATAATACACCCGTTCAAAGCTCCGCCCGATGGTTTTACGATACTTAATCCGGGGGTAACCAATAACCACGGTTATGGAGTCGCGCATCCGGGGCGGCAGGTGGTATTTCTTTTTGAAGTCAGAACCCATGTTTTTCAGAAAGGGACCAATACTCCCGATCATACAGGCACCCAGCCCCAGGGATTCGGCTGCCAGGGTGGCATATGTAGCAGCGATGTAAGGATCGGCAGGATCGCTCAGGTTGCCGTAAAATACGATGGCCAGGGGAGCATCGTACAGGAGATAGTTTTCTTCCTTCTCCCTGGTTTCAGCAAAAAAGTTGACCATGGGTGTAACGAACGTCTTAAACATCAGGTAGTTTTCCTTCCCGATAAACGGACGCATCAGTTTCAGGGCCGCAGGCGACGCCATCCACCGCGCCTTTTTCAGCATATCGATGAAGTCGAACGAAAACTGCCGGACCTTTTCTTTTCCTTCAAGAACCATAACTCCCACATCGGAAGGCGGAAGTCCCATGGGTGCGGTTACTGCCATAGCCAGAATTTTTTCGGTAAGTTCCCGGGGCACGGGTTTGTCTTTAAAATCCCGTATGCTCCTGCGATTCAGCAACAACTGGTAAAGCGAGGCATAATCCGGAAGATTATCGCTTTTGAGCACCTCAAAATCCGCAGACGAAAGAGTCCTCCCCTCCACCATAATGGCATCGTGCGGGCACACCGCCACGCACTGCCCGCAGCCCAGGCAGCCAAAGAGCGGCCGGTCGCTTACTTTTAAACGACCATCTTCCATAATCAGCGAGAAATCCTTGCAGACCATTACACAGAGTCCGCAGGCGTTGCACTTTTCATAATTGATGGTTATCCTTCCATTTTCGGTGCCTGTCCGGCTTGTAATCACTGACATGAGCTTGTCTTTTCAGGCAAAGTTAGTTTCCCGGTCCGGAGAATGCCAGATAAATTTTAAAAAAATTAATATGAAAATAGACTGATCTTCTGTTTTCCAAACGGCTCAGCAGTAAATGGATCGTAAGGTTGAGGCTGAAAGGGAGGGCAGTAACCGCACGCAGTGGCAATACCGGAGTATTCCGGTAGGGAATGGCAGCTAAGGAATAAAAAGATTAAGCCAGGGCCTGCATATCGTGCAGACGTTTGTATACGCCCCGGAGGGCCATAAGTTCGCTGTGGGATCCCCGTTCCACGATTTCGCCGCGTTGCAGCACGATAATCTCATCGGCATGCTGAACGGTTGACAAGCGGTGCGCGATCACCAGTGAAGTTCGGTTTTGCATCAGCTTGGTAAGCGCCTCCTGAACCAGGCGTTCCGATTCCGTATCCAGGGCTGAGGTAGCCTCGTCGAGAATCATGATGGGCGGGTTTCGCAGAACGGCCCGTGCGATACTGATACGCTGCCGCTGACCGCCCGACATTTTTACGCCTCGGTCGCCGATATTGGTTTGGTATCCTTCGGGCATCTGCATGATAAACTCGTGGGCATTGGCCACCATTGCGGCTTCCATTACCTGTTCTTCGGTAACCCCTTGCAGGCCGAAAGCGATATTATCGAAAACCGAAGCATTAAACAGTACGGTTTCCTGCGAAACGATGCCCATCTGAGCCCTCACATCGCTGATGATGCAGTCGCGGATGGGAATTCCGTCGATCAGGATATCTCCCTGTGTGGTATCGTAGAAGCGGGGCAGCAGATCGGCCATGGTCGACTTTCCCGAGCCCGAAGCCCCCACCAGTGCGATGGACTTCCCTCTCGGAATAACCAGGTTGATGTCTTTCAGCACATCTTCCTGCTGATAGCGGAACCAAACGCCCCTGTATTCGATTTTATCGCGAAACTCCTTAACGGGAAGGGCACCGGGTTTTTCAATAATAAGCTCTTCGGCCGACAGCACATGTTCGATGCGTTCAACCGAAGCGGCACCTTTCTGAATGTTATAAACGGCCGTTGACAGGGCTTTTACAGGATTGATGATCTGTGAAAAAACCATGATATACATGATAAACATGGCAGCATCCATGGTGGAATCGGGATTCAGGATAATCTTGCCTCCGTACCAGATAACGAAAACGGAAACGGCAATACCCAGAAATTCGCTCAGTGGTGAAGCCAGGTCGCGTTTCCTGTATAGCCTGACCATAAGCCTGTTATACCTGTGGTTGGTCTCATTGAAATTACGGTTAGCCCAGTCGATGGCATTAAATGCTTTAATGTTGCGCAGTCCGCTAATGGTTTCCTCTATGGTTGAAAGCAATTCCCCCATCTTGATCTGTCCTTTGGCAGAAGTCCGTTTCAGGCTTTTTCCGATTTGCCCAATGATTAGTCCGGTGACCGGAAGCAGCACCAGCACCATCAGCGTAAGCTCATAATCGAGGACAAACAGGGTTATCAGGTAAGAAATAATGTATACCGGATCACGGAACATCATTTCCAGCGAACTCATAACCGACCATTCCACTTCCTGCACGTCGGTGGTCATCCGTGAAATGATATCGCCTTTTTTCTTTTCGGAATAAAAGGAAAGCGGAAGTATCAGGACTTTATGATAGAGTGCGTTCCGGATATCTTTAACCACACCGTTGCGAACCTCGGCAATATAGAACATTGCCAGGTAGCGGAACAGATTTTTAAGAAGGTACACAGCAACCAGTGTGGCACATATAAATGCCAGCACGGTAAGTTCGTCGAAGCGTGCGATAAGCTGACCTATCTCAAAATAGAAATAGTCCTTGACGGCATTTACATTCCATTCAAAGTCGGGTCGTACTTCCATTGGTTTATCCAGTTTGAACAGAATATTCAGTACCGGAACCACTGCGGCAAACGACACCAGCGAGAAGATCACACTCAGGATGTTGAACAGGATGTTCAGCAGGGCGAACCCCCAGTAGGGAATCGCGTAACGCAGCACTTTAAGGAGATTTTTCATAAAGAAGCCTGCTGCTGTGGAAGCAGCGGAGCAAAGATATGGGTAAAAGGGATTTGTTGGTAAAATGATTCGTTTTGCTCCTGAGGATAAACGCAGGCGGACTCTTTTTTATTATCTATCTTTGCACCATGGAAAGTACAAGACAACAGAAGATTTCGCGACTGATACAGAAAGAGCTGGGAGAAATTTTCCGCCTGCTGGCCCGTGACAACTTCCCGGGATTTCTGATTACCGTTACCAAAGTGAACGTCACGCCCGATTTATCCCTGGCTAAGGTTTTCCTGAGTTTATTCGGAGCCGGCAACCGCGACGAAATCTTCTCAAAGATAAATTCGCATAAAAAAGAGATTCGCCATCAGCTGGCCCTCCGGGTTGGCAAGCAGATGCGGATTATTCCCGAACTTGCCTTTTACATTGACGATTCGCTGGATTACATCGAAAACATCGAAAATCTGCTGAAATCCTGATTGCACATTAAAAAACTGCTGTGCAATGAAACTGCCATTGTTTATCGCCTGGAGATACCTGAAATCGAAAAAGTCTCACAACGTCATCAACATCATTTCAGGGGTTTCGGTTGCCGGTGTCACCATCGGTACAATGGCACTTATCGTGGTTCTTTCGGTTTTTAACGGTTTCGAAAGCCTTGTTGTTTCGCTGTTCAACACCTTCGATCCGGAAATCAGGGTGGTGCCTGTCACAGGGAAAACCCTGGATTCAACAGCATATCCGTGGAGCAGGGTGGCGGCTATTCAGGGAGTCGCGGCACAAACAGGAATAATAGAAGAAAAAGTGCTGCTGCGTTACGGCAGCAATCAGTACCTCGCCACAATCAAAGGCGTTGATACCAACTATCAAACATGGTCGGGACTAAACGGGATGATGTCGGAGGGGAGCCTGATGCTGGAATTCAGGGGAATACCCCTGGCCGTTCCGGGGCAGGGAGTTGCCTATTATCTTGGTATAAACCTGGATAACTTCCAGCGTGAGATCGAAGTATACGCACCCCGACGCAGCGGAACCCCGGGATTGAATCCCGAACAGGCTTTCAGACGGCTCGATATCCGCCCTTCGGGCATTTTCTCTGTACAACAGGATTTCGACAGCAAATACATGCTGGTTCCGCTCCGTTTTGCCGGAGAGCTCCTGGAATACTCCAATGAGCTGTCGGCCGTGGAAATCGCACTGCAGGAAGGTGCCGACATGCGCAAAATTCAGCAGCAGATAAAGCAGGTTGCCGGTGAAGAATTTCTTGTTCAAAACCGATTTGAACAGCAGGAAACACTCTACCGCATCATGCGTTCCGAAAAATGGGCCATATTCCTGATTCTTAGCTTTATCCTTTTTATTGCAACCTTTAATGTAATCGGCTCCCTGTCTATGCTTATTCTCGATAAACGCCGGGATATCGCCATTCTGCACAGCCTTGGTGCCAGCGATCGCCTGATCCGGAAAATATTTATGGCTGAAGGAATGCTGGTTTCATTCGGGGGGGCACTGGCAGGAATGCTTGCAGGAGCCCTGGCCGGACTGGCTCAGCAAAAATTCGGACTCATCAAAATCAACGCTGAAGGGGGATCGTTCCTTATCGATGCCTATCCCGTTGTTATGCAATGGAACGATTTCCTCTACGTCTTTATCGTTGTTTCTGCTATCGGATTTATTGCTGCCTGGTTCCCCGTGCACTACGTTACCAAGGTCCGCTCTATAACCACTGCCCTGCATTCCAGGTAACTGATTGTTAATAATTTACTTTTCCGAATACGGCCGAGTAAAGGCCAAAAACAAATGCAGGAATTTAAATATTTATTCCTCAGAGCCTTAGCGTACTTATTTTTTATTGTTAAAAAGTTCGTTTCTGTGGATTTATATATAGCTTTGCGAGATTAACCTATGCGGGATCATTTCAAACAACACACACTTTCATGAAAAAAGGATTACTTCGACTAACCGTCGTCTGTATAACGGTATTCTTTACCATTACCGGCTTACAGGCTACAGCTCAGGTAGTGCTGAACGCTACGCATGCAAACGGCATTACTCTGGAGGAGGACAACTTCAGTGGAATCAGGGCAAGAAACGTCTTTTCCACTTTTGACTATTTTGATGTAAACACTTCTGAGGGATTGTTTACCGAAATTTCAGCTCCCGGTTACACTTTTACCTGGGAGGAGGGTATGCCTAAACTGCCGGTAATGAGGAAATTGATAGAAATACCGGCGAATGCGGTTCCCGAAGTAACCGTTGTATCCTACGATGTTAAAGAATACAGGCTGGCCGATTTTGGCATCTCAAATGCCCTTATGCCCACTCAGCCCGGTGTTGCCAAAAGTCAATCCGGCACCCTGCCGTTTGTAATAGATCGCAAAATTTACCAATCGGCAGGATATCTGCGCAGCACTCCGGCACGCATTGAGATCATAGGCACCATGCGCAGCACAGGGATTGCCCGTCTGGAAATATATCCGGTGGAATACAATCCGGCTGCCGGCACCATCCGGGTTTACGAAAACATGGTTATCGATGTCCGGTTCCGGGGGGGCGACTACACTGCCACCACCCTGCTGGCCGACAAAACGCGATCGCCGTTTTTCAAGGGGTTCGGCTTCCTGAACAACCTGAATACCGGATCGTCGCAAAGGGGCAATCTTACCCGTTATCCGGTGAAGATGGTTATCGTTTCCGACCCCATGTTTCAGGATGCCCTTCAGCCTTACATCCAGTGGAAAACGCGCAAAGGTTTCACAATCATTGAAGCTTACACAAATAACCCGGACGTAGGAACTACAACCGCTTCCATAAAAAATTACCTTCAGGGCATATACAATGCCGGCACCCCGGAAGATCCCTCGCCCAGTTTTGTTCTTTTTGTGGGCGATGTTGCTCAAATTCCGGCGTACAGCCAGAGCGGTCATGTAACCGACCTTTACTACTGCGAATATACCGGCGATGTACTTCCCGAAGTTTACTACGGAAGATTTTCCGCCACTTCGGTTGCACAGCTTCAACCACAGATAGACAAGACGCTGATGTATGAGCAGTATCTTTTCCCCGATCCGTCCTTTCTTGGTGAAGTCGTTATGGTTTCGGGTGTTGACGGTAATTTTGCCGCCACCCACGGGAACGGGCAGATCAACTACGGAACCACAACGTATTTCAACGAAGCCCACGGCATTTACAGCAACACTTACCTTTACCCTGCATCGGGAAGTTCGGCATCTGCCATCATACAAAACGTTAGCGACGGCGTTGCCTACGGAAACTACACCGCTCACGGAAGTTCCAGCGGCTGGTCAGACCCGGCTTTTGAAATTTCAGATATTCCCGGCCTGCAAAACTACGGCAAATACCCCCTGCTTGTGGGTAACTGCTGTCTGACAAGCACATACAATACCAACAGTTTTGGTGAAGAATTGCTCAGGGCTCAGGATAAGGGTGCCATAGGGTACATCGGCGCTTCAAACAGTACCTACTGGGATGAAGATTATTATTTTGGAGTCGGCCTTGGCCAGGTTACCTTATATCCCACCTATGAGCAAACCGGTCCGGGAAGTTACGACCGGGCGTTTCACGACCATGGTGAGGCTTTCGAGGAATGGTTTACCACTATGTCGCAGATGTTTGTTGCCGGAAACCTGGCAGTTACCGAATCGGGTTCGTCAAAAATTACCTATTACTGGCAAATCTACTGCCTGATGGGCGACCCCTCGCTGATGGTGTATTTTGGCATACCGGCTCCCATGACGGTTACGTATGAAGCCCTGATGCCGCTGCAATCCGCCTCCTTTACGGTTAATGCAGAACCGTACGCCTATGTGGCAATATCAAAAGACGGGGTGCTTTACGGGAGTGCCCTGGCCGATGAAGAAGGAATTGCTGAAGTTGCCCTCAATCCCATAACCGTTCCCGGGAATGCAGATGTTGTGGTTACGGCACAAAACAGGCAGCCGTATATGGGAACGGTTGTTGTTGCATCCCCCGAAGGCCCGTATGTACTGCTTCAGACACAGATCGTCAACGATATCAAAGGAAATAACAACCAGTTGCCCGATTACGGCGAATCGTTCGGTTTTAATATGTCTCTCAAGAACGTCGGTAACTCTCCGGCTCAAAATCTGAACCTTACGCTTACAAGCTCCAGTCCTTACGTTGAGATTAAACAGAGCACCACCACCTGGCCCGATATTGAGCCGGGAGAGATCAGTGCACAGGAGTATGTGTTTGAGGTTACTGCCAGTGAGTGGCTGCCCGACCAGCATCCCGCCGTTTTTGAGCTGAATATTACCGACGGCAATGAAACCTGGAATTCAACGTTTACCCTGAAACTGAATGCACCCCTGCTTTCTTCGGGCGATATGATCATCGACGACTTTTTGCAGGGCACCGGAAACGGCAACCGCCGTCTCGACCCGGGCGAGGATGTCGTCATCTCTTTCCCGGTCAGCAACAGCGGACATTGCCCTGCCCCTGAGGCAGTTGCTCACCTGTTTACCGAAAGCGAATGGATCACCGTTAACCAGATACCATACGAAATCGGCGACATTGAGCAGGGATTTGCCCAAAATGCCGTTTACCGCGTTTATGTAAACCCCGAGGCTCCCATTGGCAGCATCGTTGAGTTTTATTACGCCAACAGCTCGGGATTGTATAACTCGAGCCGTGTATACTCCCCTAAAATTGGTCTGATCGTTGAAGGTTTTGAAACGGGCGATTTCTCCATGTTCCCATGGGTCAACAACAGCCCGGCTCCCTGGACCATAACCACCAGCTCCGTCAACAGCGGCTCGTATGCTGCCCGTTCGGGCGTTATCGGACACAACGCATCCACCACCCTTCAGATAACCATGGATGTAAACGTTAACGATAATATATCCTTTGCGAAAAGGGTTTCCAGCGAAAGCGGTTATGATTTTCTGAAATTCTACATCGACAATACGGAAAAAGGAGCCTGGTCAGGAAACGAGTCATTCGGTACCGTTACCTATCCTGTTACCACAGGTACGCATACCTTTAAGTGGACCTACAGTAAGGACGGAAGTGCCACCGGCGGAAGCGATGCAGCCTTTATCGACGATATCATCTTCCCTTCGGCCTCCGGCGGATCGGGCACGGCCTATAACGTAAAGGCATTTTCGTATCCTTCCGGTATGTGCGGAGAGGGTGAAGCAAACCTGTTCGCCTTTGTGCTGAACTCTTCGGGAACCGTTCTTTATCAGTGGGAGCCTCAGGAGCTGTTATCGGATCCTGCAATATTTAATCCGACTGCCTGGGTCAGCGACAGCACCGGGTTTACGGTTACGGCCATCAACCTGATGAATGCCGCATCCGATACCTTGTCGGTTAACGTGTTCGGAATTCCGGAAACTCCGGTTATCGAACACAATGCAACGCAGCTCATTTCGAGTGCCATCGAAGGAAACCAGTGGTATAATTCCGACGGCCCCATTGAAGGCGCTAACGCTCAGATCTATGAGCCTCTGGTTTCCGATTATTACCATGTGGTGGTTACTTCTGCGGAAGGATGCGAATCCCTCCCCTCGGAAACCATCTGGTTTTCCTATGTAAAAGCCGGACAGGATGGAAGCCCGGAAGGATGGAGCATTTATCCGAACCCCTTCAGCAAAAACCTGAACATTACCTTCACTCTTTCGCGCCGGTCGTCTGTAAGCCTGAGCCTGTCGAATGTGCTTGGACAAAAGGTACGAACCATCGCCGACAGGGGATTCCAGCAGGGAAGTCACACCCTGGTGCTAAGTGCAGAAGGTCTTGAAAAAGGCCTGTACTTCCTCAGGATGGAATGGGAAGGCGAAGTCTCAGTTATGAAAGTAATTGTTTCTGAATAATATATAAACACGGTAAATCAATGAGAAAATTAAAATCACTGTTGTTTCTGGTTCTTTTGGTTTCAGTAACCACAGCCCGGGCTCAAAACTGGGTAACCATAACAGCCGACAATCCTTCGCCCGCCTCGGTCACGCTTATGTCATCGGACGATCATTCAAGTGTGGTGCAATTCCGCATCGGAGGATTTAACCTTGTTCCCGTCGCCACTCCGCGGGGAGAAGCTTTTATACCGCAGGTTTCAGGAGCAACTTCATTACTTGAGGAAGGGAATCCGGATCTGCCCAAACTTACGGCTTCGGTAATTATACCCGATCGGGCATTGATGGAGTTACATGTGGTATCGTCGCGCTACATCGATTATCCGTTCATCGAGATTGCGCCTTCCAAAGGTAATTTCACCCGCGACATCGATCCGGCATCGGTACCATACCGTTATGGCAAAGTTTATGAAACCGATCAGTTCTTTCCCGCTGATCAGGCCTTTTTGCGCGATCCTTACATCCTGCGTGACCACAGGGGTCAAACCGTTGTGGTAAGTCCATTCGCTTACAACCCCGTAACAAAAGTGCTGAGGGTGTATTATGAAATGACGGTTGAAATCCGCCAGACCGGAACATCCTCTGTTAATGCTCTGAACCGCGGTAATATGCCCGAAAGGATTTCATCGGAGTTCAGCCGGATCTATGACCGGCATTTCCTGAATGCTCCGTCAAAAACCTCGCGTTACACCCCTCTGGAAGAACAGGGGAATATGCTCATCATCTGTTATAAAACATTTTTGGGCGAAATGGAGGATTTCGTTGAATGGAAACGTACCATCGGAATTCCTGTGGAAATGGTGGATGTTACCGAAATAGGAGCCAATTCCACCGCCATAAAAAATTACGTTGCCGATTATTATGCCACAAACGGTCTCACCTACCTTCTTCTTGTCGGCGATCATGCCCAGGTTCCAACGATAACTTCGGGTAACATTGGCGGTCCTTCCGATCACGCATACGGATACCTTGCCGGAAACGATCATTATCCCGATGTTTTTGTTGGACGCTTCTCCGCAGAAAATGCCCAGCAGGTTCAAACACAGGTTGTTCGGACCATTGCATACGAGAAAAATCCCGATACCAGCGTCGACTGGTTTGCAGCCGGTGTGGGAATTGCATCCGGTGAAGGAACGGGCGACGACGGGGAATACGACTGGCAGCATATGCGCAACGTACGCACCGACCTCGTCGGCTACACTTACACAACGGTAGCTGAGCTTTACGACGGCACCCGGGGGGGTGAGGATCTCCCCGGCAATCCCAACAGTACCCACGTATCCACGGAAGTAAATACAGGCCGTTCCATCATCAATTACACCGGTCATGGCAGCCAGACCTCCTGGAGTACCACCGGATTTTCCAACACCGGAGTTAACGGACTTGTCAACAACAACATGTGGCCGTTTATCTGGTCGGTTGCCTGCGTAAACGGCGATTTCCTCAACGGAACCTGTTTCGCGGAAGCATGGCTCAGAGCAGGCAATGCCAACGGTCCGACCGGAGCTGTTGCAGCCCTTATGTCCACTATTAATCAGACCTGGAATCCTCCAATGGAAGGACAGGATGAGATGGTTGATATACTGGTTGAATCTTACGAAAACAATATAAAACGCACCTTCGGCGGCATCTCGATGAACGGATGCATGAAGATGAACGACACCTATGGCTCCGGCGGAGCCGACATGACCGACACCTGGCTTATTTTCGGTGATCCGTCCGTAGTTGTCAGGACAGCCATGCCTCAAATGCTGAGTGTAACACACGAACCGGTCGCCTTTATCGGATCGAACCAATTTACGGTTAACTGCCCGACCGAAGGAGCTTTTGCTACCCTTACCATGAATGGCGAAATACTGGGTTCGGCTGCTGTTAACAACGGTGTGGCCGTTATTTCAATACCCACGCTTACAGATGTCGGTGAAATGACGCTGGCAGTTACAGCCTACAACCACATACCCTACCTTACACAGATTGAAGTTCTTCCGCTTGAGGGGCCTTATCTGGTTTACGGCAACCACGCCATCAACGATGCCGCTGCAAACAATAACCAGCAGCTCGATTTCGGCGAGTCCGTATTCATGGCTCTCGGCATCCGGAATGCCGGTACCGAAGACGTTGCCGACGTTCAGGTTACCATTCGCAGCGCCGATCCTTTTATAACCCTGACCGATACCACCGGACTTTATCCGCTTATCCCGGCAGGTCAAACGCTTGCAATTCCCGATGAATTTGCATTCAGCGTAAGCACAGATGTACCCGACGGATACAAAATAGCCTTTGAATTTGAGGCAGTATCTTCGGATAACGAGTGGTCGGGTAATTTCCTGGTAACGGCACATTCGGTTACCCTGAATTTTGGCGGCTCACAGATCAGCGATACCGGCGGCAACAACAACGGCAAAGCAGATCCCGGGGAAACCTTCCAGCTTTATCTTTCCATCCTCAATGCAGGAACGGCTCCCGCTCCGGATGTTTACGGACTCCTTACCTCGGATGATCCCCACCTGATGATCCATACCGACAGCATTTATTACGGAACGGTTGAAGGATATCAAACCCTTCAGGGTGTTTTCAGCCTGACGGCTCTGCCCGATACCCCAAGCGGACACACTGCTTCCCTTACATTTACCATGTCGTCGGGCGGCAATTTCACTTCGTCCTCCATCGTATCGGTAATTATCGGACAAATCCCGGTACTCATTATCGACCTCGACGGGAATCGTAATTCAGGCCCTAAAATTAAAACCAGCCTGAACAATCTTTCCATAACTGCCGACTATCTGACTTCCTGGCCGCTGGTGCTTGGACCTTATCAGTCTGTTTTCGTATGTCTGGGTACATATCCAAATAATTCAGTACTTACAAACACACAGGGGCAAATTCTTGCCAACTTCCTGAACAACAACGGAAAAATCTATCTTGAAGGCGGAGATACCTGGGTTTACAACGATCCTACCCCGGTTCATCCTATGTTTAAAATTGATGGCGACAAAGACGGAAGCGGAGACCTGTCAACCCTGCTGGGTCAGGACACAACCTTTACGGAAGGCATGGCGTTTTCGTTCCAGGGCGACAACAGCTACATCGACCGCATACTTCCGCTCGAAAACAGTATACCGCTGTTCCGCAACCAGAGTCCGGAGTATTTTGCTGCCATTGCATACGACGGCGGCAACTATAAAACCATTGGATCGTCCTTTGAATTTGGCGGACTTGGCGATGCCGACGGCATTTCGGTGAAGGATTCACTGATGAAGGCATACATCACTTATTTTGGCATCAGCGGTGCTGCTCCTATGCTTGCCAATTTTATCGCTTCCGAAGTAAGGATCTGCGATCAGGATGAAGTTATCTTCACCGACCTTTCGGCCGGTAACATCGTTTCATGGTCCTGGAGCTTTCCGGGAGGCGTTCCCGACACCGCAAACGAACAAAATCCGGCCATATTGTACCGAACACCGGGAGTTTACGATGTAATCCTGACGGTAAGCGATGGTATTAACACGCAAACGGTTATAAAACAGGAATATATTACGGTTGATTTCTGCAGCGGCACCCAACATCCTGACGAACGTATCGTTACGGGAATCTATCCCAATCCGGCGGGTGACATGCTGAATATCGACATACAGGGTTTGAACGGGGAAACAACGATTCTTCTCACAACGCCTTCAGGAGCCGTTGTACGTTCAGAACGCATTGCCGCTCCGGCGATCCACCGTTTGAATCTTTCAGGAATTCCGAATGGCGTATACATTGTTGCCATTCAGAACCGGTCTGCAAACAGATATCACAAGCTGATTGTAACCCACTAATTCGCCCTTGGAGGGCTCTTAAAGGCGCTTCCGTGCCAGGCCGGAGATAAACTCTTCTGCCGGGAACGGAAGCGCTTTTTTTATGAGCTGACCGTGTGCCCGTATCCGGAAGACCGGAAACCGGCGTTTGGCGGAGGAGGTGTAACTTTTGGGAAGATAGAGCGTAACCCTCCGGAAATTAACACTTTTTATTAAACCGGAGTGGGATTTGGCCTGAAAATGACTAATTTTGCAAACAAAAGAATACGACAACATTACACGACAGTTACCTAAGTAAAGCAGTCATTAATTAATATTAGTTTAAACCACTACATTTTTATACGTATGAACAACACTAATAGTATGATCAAAATTGGCGTTTTTTATGATGGCAATTATTTTCTTCACGTAAGTAATTACTATTACTACGAACACGAGCGCAATGCGCGCATCAGCATTGAAGGATTGCACAATTTTATCCGCAACCGTGTTTCAAAGGAGGAGGGTATTGACGCGAGATTATGCCACATTGTTGACTCACATTATTTCAGGGGAAGGCTTAGTGCTTACGAGGCACAAAGCAGTGAAAACAAGCTTTACGCCGAAAGGATTTTTGACGACATCCTTATGGGCGAAAAGGTTATCACCCACTACCTGCCGCTGCGTATGCGCGGTGGCAAGCGCGAAGAAAAAGGCATCGACGTATGGCTTGCACTGGAAGCCTATGAACTTACCGTTTTTAAAAAATTCGACGTTCTGGTGCTCATCGCCTCCGATGGCGACTACGTTCCATTGGTACGCAAGCTCAATACTCTTGGAACAAGGGTTATGCTGTTGAGCTGGGATTTCAGGTACCAGGACATGAACGGACGCGAAAGCGTTACCCGTACTTCACAGGAATTACTCGAAGAAGTTACGTACCCGGTTGCCATGCATGAGCTTATCGACAACCGCCTTAACAAAAACGACGCAGTTATTTCAAACCTTTTCGACAAGCAGGACGAGAACCGGATGAAATACATCAACAAACCGGTTCCCGAAGGCGTACAACGCAGCCGCACACTCAATATGAAAAGCGGCTATGGTTTTATCGCATTCCCGCCAAACAACCTCTTTTTCCACTTTGAAGATGTAATTGAAGGGAACTTCGGCGACATCATGGACGGAGATATGGTAGAGTTTGAAATCCGCAGAAACGAAAGAGGCGAAGAAGTAGCCTACAACGTCAGGAAAATAGAACCGGGATTACAATAAAAAAAAGGAAGCTGTCTCATACAAATGGTTGTGAGACGGCTTCTTTTTCCTTCCGGACTATTTCAATTCCAGCCCGGCACAGTACAACACTGTGATGTTATTGGTTTGCTTATAGTGTATAGTAAGCCGATATCACCAGGGCATCGCTGTATTGCCCGTAACTCCAGAATCTCCATACATCACCGCTTACCCTGTTGCGACGAATCGAAAACAGGGAATTATCCGTACGCAGGTTTATCCGGAGCCGATCGTTGATTCTGAAAGAAAGCCCGCCTGCAAAACAGATATTTTGACGTCTGAACGGGGATTCAACCGTTTCGTACCCGTTGAACGTCTCGCGCTGATGAATAAGAAAATTTAATGCAAGTCCTGCTTCAAACGATAGCAGCGGATTGTAATTTATCCGGTACAGAACGGGTAATTCAATGTACCCCAGGCGCATCAGGTAGGCATCGTACTTACCCTTTTCATAATCGGGATTCTCGCGGCTGCCTTTCTGTATATAGCCCAGCTCCATCTGAAACTCCGACCTTTTCCCGATATCCAGACTTACCCAGCCTCCGGGATTTATTCCCGCTTTACGATATCCTGAATACGTATCACCGGCCACCTGACTTCCGGCGAGCCCCAGTTTTACTCCGCCCCGAAACTGCTGAGCGGGAAGGTAACCAAATGACAAAAACAAGAAAGCCAGAAGTAAATACTGCAGATTCGTCATACCTTTTCAATTCTCTTTAACATGAATGAGCTAAAGGTACAAATAAATGCAAGGCCCGGTCAACAACAATGCCGGGTTCCCCAATAAAGTAATGATGCATCCGGATTCTAAAGCGCAGGCATTCCTTCGGGATCCGGGACTTCTCCGAACCATACTATGGTAAAGCCGCCGGCGAAACCCACTCCCATAGCCTGCCATTTTGCGGTTTTCCATTTTCCCCTGTTGATAATCAGATCGTGGTGGCCCGGACTGCTCTTCCATCCGCCCAGGGCATCCGCCACCAAATCCCGGACCGAGGGATAGTCGTGATTTGAGTAAAAGGCAATCTCATACCCATCGGCCGGGTAAGATGTCAGTTCCCTGGGTTTGTTCCACATACACTCTGCCGCTTTGTGATCGGGCGTGTAGCAGCACGAACTCCATCGCGGATCTTCTGACCAGCTGTGAAGATTGCAATGTCCGCCATAAATATAATTATTGCTCAGATCGGTTGCATGCAGCCGGGCAACCCTGCATAGAGAAGCCGAAAGAGGCACTGCTTTCAACCCCTTGCTTCTCCTGTACTCATTAATTAGATCGGCAAGTTCCTGCTCCTCTGCATTGAGCGAAGAAACTGCATTGCTTCGTTTATCAACTGCGGAAGGCGGATCCCCGGCTTTAACTTGCAGGGTACATATCAGAATAACCAGTGGGGCGAGAAAAAGATTCAGTTTCATTGTCTGTTTTGTCGTCTCAGATTAACGAAGTTTTTTCAGATTTGGTATTCCGATGCAGCACATCCCGTGCCAGAACCGCTGTTACCGGACAATTATAGCATTTTTTGAGATTCAGTCATTTTCTCTTAACTTTGAAACGTCCACCTGCCAAAACCATGTTTCATGGAAAACGATCAGATAAAAATTCTTCTTGCCGATGATGAGGCCGATGTGCTTGAATTTCTAAGTTATAACCTCAAGCGTGAAGGCTATCGGGTGTTCAGGGCAAAGAACGGAAAAGAAGCCCTGAAAACCGCCCGGGAAGAAAAGCCTCATCTGATAATCCTGGATGTAATGATGCCGGAAATGGATGGCATTGAAACGTGCCGTGAAATAAGGCAGATTCCCGGGCTGTCGGATTCTATCGTGGTATTTCTAACAGCCAGGGGCGAAGACTATTCGCAAATTGCCGGCTTTGAAGCAGGAGCCGACGACTACATTGCCAAGCCCATTAAACCAAAGGTGCTTACAAGTAGGGTAAAAGCCTTGCTTCGCCGCTACCGCGCCAATAAACGCGAGTCGGAACAAACGCTTACTCTTCCCGACCTGATTATCGACCGTGAAAAGTATGTAATCATCAAAGGCGGTAAAGAGATTTCTCTGCCCAAAAAAGAGTTTGAATTACTGGTACTGCTCACCTCTCGTCCAAACAAAGTGTTTTCGAGAGATGAAATTTTTTCAAGTGTCTGGGGCAACGATGTAATTGTTGGCGACCGTACCATTGACGTTCACGTCAGGAAAATTCGTGAAAAAATAGGCATAAGCAACATTCGGACAATTAAAGGGGTTGGCTATAAATACGAAGCCCGCGAAGAATAACCACAAAATCAGGCTATGAAGAAACATTTCTCAAATCCGAATAAACTAGCACTTAACAATGCGGTTCTTCTGTCGCTGTTTGTTATGCTGATACTGCTTCTTCTTAAGCTGGCACTGCCATCCGATAACTCCTGGATTACTGTTGCCATCGCCGGAATTCTGGTTTTTGGTGCCTCCCTGTTCATTTTCAGGTATACCCTCAAAAAATTTATTTATGAGAAAATCCGCTTGATATACAAGTCGATACGACACAACAAAATTGCAAGGGGAAACGATAAAGTCATTATTAAAGGCGATACCATTGAATCGGTGTATGAGGAAGCTCTTGAATGGGGGGAGAAAAAAAGCAGGGAAATCGAAGAGCTGAAACAGATGGCCAAATACAGGAGGGAATTTCTGGGGAATGTGTCGCACGAACTTAAAACACCCATTTTCAACATACAGGGCTATGTACTTACCCTGCTCGACGGCGGACTCGAAGATCCCAGCATCAATAAGGAATACCTGCTGCGCACCGAAAAAAGTATAAACCGTATGATTGCCATTGTTGAAGACCTGGAAACCATATCGCAACTCGAGTCCGGCGAGCTTCAGCTCAATCTGAAGAAAATAGATTTGCTTGCCCTTGCCAGGGATGTAGCGGAATTCATGGAAATAAAGGCAAAAAAACGCAACAATACCATTTATTTCGGCGATGATTACGAAAAGCCCGTTTACGTTACTGCCGATAAGGAGCGTCTCCGCGAAGTGCTTATCAACCTGGTTGATAATTCGCTGAAGTATGGAAACCAGGAATGCGGAAAAACAAAAATCAGTTTTTTCGACATGGATGAACACATTCTGGTTGAGGTAACCGATAACGGAAACGGCATTGAAGCTGCGGAGCTGAACCGGATTTTTGAACGTTTCTACCGAACCGACAAAGGCCGTTCGCGTGAGCAGGGGGGCTCCGGTCTGGGTCTGGCAATTGTAAAACACATCATTGAGGCACACGATCAAACCATCAACGTTCGCAGCGCCCCGGGTTTAGGAACAACCTTCGCTTTTACCATGCGCAAAGCATAAAGCGGCTCGTTAGTGGAATCAACGGTCAGGTTCGTTAAACTTCTAATGTATCGTGTTATAGCTTCCGGGATGGCAGAATATTGCATTCGCTCACGTCAGTTCCTGCGTTCGGTAGTAAAAACCACCAGCTTTTCCAGGGAATCGCGTGCCGGTCCGGCCGGGAACTCCATCAGAAGTTCCAGTGCTTTGTCGCGGTATTCAAGCATGTGTTTTTCGGCATAATCAATACCGCCCGACTCCTTAACCCGTTTAATCAGCGCAGCTACCTTATCGGGCTTGTCGTTATGGTTTTTTACGGTATTGATAATCTTCTGTTTCTCGAGCCAGCTGCTGTTATTGAGGAGATATATAAGCGGGAGTGTCATCTTTTTCTCCTTTATATCAATGGCACTGGGCTTCCCGGTATCAAAACTCCTGCTGTAATCAAACAAATCGTCTTTTATCTGGAATGCAATACCGGTTAGCTCTCCGAAACGATGCATCTTTTTTACCATTTCATCGTCTGCGTTAACAGAGGAGGCTCCGCAGGCACAGCAGGAGGCAATGAGAGAAGCAGTTTTCTTGCGGATAATTTCAAAATATACCTCCTCGCTGATATCCAGCCGGCGTGCTTTTTCGATCTGCAACAGTTCGCCTTCGCTCATCTCACGGGTGGCGTTTGAAACAATGCGCAGCAACTCGATGTCGTTGTTGTCGATGGCCAGAAGAAGCCCTTTTGAAAGAAGAAAGTCGCCGACAAGTACAGAAATTTTATTCTTCCAGAGTGCATTCAGGGAGAAGAATCCGCGGCGCTCGTTTGAATCGTCGACAACGTCGTCGTGGATCAGGGTTGCGGTGTGCAGGAGCTCTATCAGCGATGCCGCCCTGAAGGTTGGCTCTGTAGTCCCCCCGCAGAGTTCAGCCGTCAGGAATACAAATAAAGGCCGCAGCTGCTTTCCTTTCCGCTTCACAAGATAACCGGTTATACGGTCGAGAAGAGGCACGGAACTCCTCATTGACCGACGGAACCGCGTTTCAAATTCTGCTATCTGTGATTTGACCGGAGTTTGTATTTCGCTGAGAGTGGGCATCATAACGATTGAAACGATGTATGTTGGTGCAAAGATATTCCAAATCGGCAGCTCAATACCTTTATTAGCAAAGAAAATTGGCTATTTATGAAAGTAAAGTACGAAAACGGACTTAAGGTTCATCCCGGGGAATATTTGTAATTTTGCTCAAAAATCTGTTATGTCCTGCTTTCTGTTCGATGAGATTGTATTCGGTCCCGTTAAAAGCCGCCGGTTTGGAGTATCCCTTGGGGTGAATCTGCTGCCCGAAACTATGAAATTCTGCTCGTTTAATTGCATTTACTGTGAATGCGGACTTACCGATCCGGCCCAGGAAAAACGGGCTAAAATTCATACGGGAGCCGAAGTGGGAGAAGCGCTCGAAAGCCGTTTCAGGGAACTTAAGAGCAACGGGTTAAAACCCGATAATATAACCTTTGCAGGGAACGGAGAGCCCACCCTTCATCCGGATTTTCCGGAAATTATCGACCATACTATCGCTTTGCGCGATGAGCTCTTCCCGGAAGCAAAAATTACGGTTCTTTCAAATGCCACCCGCCTTCACGTTAAGGGCATACGCGAAGCATTGCAAAAAATTGATAACAACGTACTTAAACTTGATGCCGGAACCCAGGAGATGTTCGACCTCATCAACCGCCCGGCTTCTCCCGTAAAATTACAGAACATCGTTGAAAACCTTGCAGCCTTTAACGGCAACCTCATCATTCAAACCCTTTTCTTACGGGGAGCCGTTAACGGACAAACCGTTGACAACACTACCGAAGCAGAGCTGATTCCCTGGCTGGAGCACCTCCGCAGGATTCGACCTTCGCTTGTTATGATTTATCCCATCGAACGCACAACCCCCGAAGAAGGCATTGAAAAAATTGGTGCAGGGGAGCTTAATGCCATCGCCGAAAGGCTCATACCCCTTAATATCCCTTATGAGGTATTTGCCTGAGGCCCGAACCATAAACAGCATCGGCACCAATTTGAACGGAAACCGGTAAACTAAGTATCCCCGCATCGTTAAGAATGAGAAACGGATCCAAAGCATAATGTGCGCTCGCGGGATTCCGTTTTTGCTTATTTTTATCATAAATTTCAGCATCCCGGATTAATACTATCAACCATGCTCGAAACCTATCCTGTAAAGGTATTGCTTGCATTTGGAGAGACTTTCGGTGGCAACGAAGAATTGCTGAACTGGCTGCTGCAAAACGGGCATCCGGAGCTGGCTGCACTTTCAAGTGCCATAAGGGGAAGTCAGGATGCATTCAGGTGGCTGATGGCTAATGGCTTTCCCCAGCTGGCAGCCCTGGATTCGGCTATCGATGAAAATAAAAATGCCTACAACTGGCTAAACCTGAACAAGCACTACTTTCTGGCAGTTTTCGCAGATGCCTGTCACAACCAGCCGGAAGCCATCGACTGGTTTAATCGCAACGATCTGAAGATTTTTTTGATGCTGGCAGCTAAAATCCGTCACTTCAGAGACAACCAGACCTTCGACTACCATAAAATTCACTTCTGAGACAATACAGGATGACTTGTTTACCTGCGGTCTTCGTAATAATTTCCCTTAAAAGACAGGATTTACAGGATTGACAGGATTGACAGGATTGACAGGATTGACAGGTCTTTTTGGGGATTACCGTTGTTGTACTTTCGTTTTGTGCTAAACACTCCTTTTTCCTGAAGACTTCCACATTTCAGGCTGTACACGTATTTCAATCCGGTAGCCGGTTTTGGGATCCGGGTATACTGAATTTGCCTTAATAAAGAACCCTGCCGTAAAGCAGGGTTCTTTCATGCGATTCGGTTATTCAGGAAAACGCCGGGTCAGGAACCGGAACCTGACCGGTTATGTCTGTTGGCAAATATTAACTGCACTTTGAATATCCGCAACTGGAGCAGGTCTGACAACCTTCCTTGTAAACAAATGCTACTTTTTCGCCGCAGTTGGGACATTCATCTTTTGTATTCACGGCAGTTCCGTCGGGAATATACCGTTTGAGGGAACGAACCACACCATTTTTCCATGTAGTGATGCTGTCGTTATCAAAATTCAGATTTTCGATCAGGTTAACCAGGAATGGGAGGGGCATACCGTGGCGCAGTATCCCGGAGATAAGTTTGGCGTAGTTCCAGAACTCTTTGTTGAACGAGCGCGAGAGTCCTTCAATTGTAACTTTATATCCGTCTTTATCGAGGAACTGGAAATCGTACCGGGCGGGTTCTCCTTCGAGTTTATTGCGCAGCACCCAGCCATTCTGCACCCAGGGGGGCAGGAAGAAGCCTTCGGCTTTACCGGTGAAAATTTCGTATGGCTTGTTATCGAGCAGTCCGATTACAGCGATCCATTTTTCGTGATCATTTTGAAACCTGACCACGTCGGCATCCAGTTTCTGAGGCCTTGGGGGTGCTTTTGTTTCGTGGAATTTACTCTCTTTATCTTCAGGATTTTCTTTTCCTACGAGCACGCCGGCACGGGAACCGTCGCGATAAATGGTCATTCCTTTGCATCCCGATTCCCAGGCGGTTTGATAAACCTTGCTGACCAGGTCTTCGGTAACATCTTTTGGAAGGTTAACGGTTACGCTGATGGAGTGATCGACCCATTTCTGTATTGCTCCCTGCATCCGGACCTTGCTGAGCCAGTCGATGTCGTTGGAAGTGGCCTTGTAATACGGCGACTTCTCGATAATGGACTGAAGCCTGTTTTCGTCGTAGTGAATAACCTCATCCGTATTGTAACCGTTTGCCATCATCCAGTCGAGGAACTTCGGGTGGAACACGTTGTATTCTTCCCACGAATCTCCGATTTCATCCACGAAGGTAACGTTGACGTTTTTATCGTTGGGGTTAACTTTCCGGCGTCGTTTGTAGCTCACCATAAATACCGGCTCAATTCCGCTGGTGGTTTGTGTACAGATGCTTACACTGCCGGTAGGTGCAATTGTAAGCATTGCAATATTACGGCGTCCGTGGGCTGCAATTTTCCCGTAAACTTCGGGGGCGGCTTCTTTCAGGCGCAGGATAAAGGGGTTATTTTTTTCGCGTTCAAAATTATAGATGGGAAACGGCCCGCGCTCGGCAGCCAGATCGGCGGAGGCACCATAAACTTCAATGGCAAGGGTTTTATGAATCTCAACGGAGAAACTGGTTGCATCATCGGTTCCATATCGAAGACCAAGAGCTGCAAGCATATCTCCTTCGGCAGTAATACCGATTCCGGTACGTCGGCCCTGCAGGGTTTTTGCTTTGATATTCTGCCACATCTTCATTTCGATGCGCTTCACTTCCTCGTCTTCCGGATCGGATTTTACCTTTCCGATAATGGCATCGATTTTTTCCGTTTCCAGATCGATGATGTCGTCCATAATCCGCAATGCATTTGCTGCATGCTTTCTGAAAAGGTCAAAATCAAAGCTGGCTTCCGGGGTAAACGGATTCCGGACGTATCCGTAGAGGTTAAGAGCTATCAGCCGGCAGCTGTCGTAGGGGCAGAGGGGTATTTCTCCGCACGGGTTGGTTGAAAGCGTTTTAAAGCCCAGATCGGCATAGCAGTCGGGCACCGATTCACGAACTACCGTATCCCAGAAGAGAACACCGGGTTCAGCCGATTTCCATGCATTATGAATGATTTTATCCCATAGTGCCCGGGCATCGATTTCCTGTACTTTAGAGGGATTCCCCGACATTATCGGATACTGCTGGCGGTAGGTAGTACCATCGACTACGCTGCGCATAAAATCATCGTCGATCTTAACCGAAACGTTAGCTCCGGTAACTTTTCCCTGTTCCAGTTTGGCATCGATAAAACGTTCGGCATCGGGATGTTTCACCGAGATGGTTAGCATGAGTGCTCCCCGACGCCCGTCCTGGGCCACTTCGCGGGTTGAGTTGGAATAACGTTCCATAAAAGGAACAATACCCGTTGAGGTAAGAGCACTGTTTTTTACCGGGCTGCCTGTCGGGCGAATATGCGAGAGATCATGTCCCACACCACCGCGGCGTTTCATAAGCTGAACCTGTTCCTGGTCTATTTTCATGATTCCGCCGTAGGAATCGTAATTTCCATCTCCGCCGATTACAAAGCAGTTTGAAAGCGACGACACCTGGAAATTATTGCCGATTCCGGCCATGGGACTTCCCTGCGGGATGATGTATCGGAAATTGCGGAAAAGCTCGAAAATCTCATCTTCCGAAAGCGGGTTGGGATATCGTTTTTCTATTCTGGCAACCTCTGAAGCCAGGCGGCGGTGCATATCGTCGGGCGTAAGCTCATAGATATTCCCGTCACTGTCCTTCAGGGCATACTTGTTCATCCATACATTTGCGGCGAGGGTATCACCCCCGAAATATTCGGTAGCCTTCTCCAGAATTTCTTCATGCGTGTACGATACAGGTTCCATGGAGGCCGGCTCCTGTATCCCGGTCTTCTCTTCAATAATCAGTTCTTCCATTTTTTTAGTTTCGTTCTGTTCCGGTTTTAATTCAGGTTGACCCGGCACAGCTGGTCTCACCCGGTTTTCGAGCATCTCATTGTAATAATCACCTGTCTTTTCTTTCTCCTTGTGCTCTGTAATCTCTTCAAGATTTGCAAACAAGTTGATCTCCATATACTAAGCAATAATGGTGGTTAATGAATATGTTACCGGTCGTTTATTAGTACTCTGAACAAAAGGGGTTTGAGGATTTTTTCTCTCCTCCGATTCAATCAGACCAATTTACAACACCCAATTTGTGGAGTACAAATTGAATTTTCAACAATTTCCTGACCGGATAGCCTAATTCGTTGAAACCGAAAACGAAATCACCTTAATAAGTATTTTTCGCCTTCATTTTCCGGGGTTATTGCAAGGGCATAGGGCTGAAAAGAATAAATAGCTGGTTATCAGATGATGAGTCGTAACCCGCGCCAATGTTGCCGGAATGCAAATTTCGGTAAAGTTCCTTTGCGCGAGGTTTATAAATTTCCACAATCCCGAATGAGTTATTAACAATCCGGATGGTGATAATTTATCCTGGTTTTCATTTATTAAAAAAGCTTTCCGGACCCTATTATTTACAGGCAGTACAGCATTAAAAATATGGATTTCAAATAAATATGTGCGGAAGTGAACCGGCAGGAAGAAATCAGAGCATCAACAAAAGTTGTCAGAAATCGAGGCTGAGCGAGATATAAAATACCGGCTTGCTGATGACCATATCTTCTATACCCCAGGCGCCAAAACCAAGGCCTCCCACAAGGGGTTCGCGCTGTTCACGCACGGTAATATGAATGGGACCCGTGCGAATGATACGCGTAAACAGTGCATTTTCATCCGAATACGGCGAAGGACCTGTCCAGGCCGTACCCAGATCGCCGAAGGCAATGAGTTGGAAATTATTCAGGAAATCGGACCGCAAAGGGCGGTTGGCCAGAAAATTAAACACCGGAAAACGTAATTCGCTGTTAAGCACCGCAAAGCTGTTGCCGTTACGAACGTTTTGATGAAATCCGCGCATATTGGTTGCCAGCGTCTGATAGGCATAATTCTGAGAGTAGTCGATCGGAGCTTCCGTTGTAAATTTTGGCATCAGCCATGTATCCACCCCTCCCATGTAATAAATCAGCTTGCTTTTGCCAAAGGATGTGCTTGTTGCAAAACGGTTCGCCCATATCAGGTTTCGGTACACCGGAAGGTAATGACGGATATCGAATCCCAGTACGATCATATTTGTGTTCTTATGATCGCCTTCCAGCTGATGATAATACTCACCAAAAAGCTTGTAACGCATCCCGTCGAGCAGGTTTAAACCGAGCTGACGGGTGGCATCGTACGTGAGTTCGCCCTTTCCCGAAACCCAGTAACGGTTTACATCGGCCTCGCGGAGGTTATACTGATCCGTCGACATAAACACCGCCCTGTCTTTTCTTACCGCAGCCGTACCTTTAACAGAAAGAAGCGGACTGAAGGGGTACTTCAGGATGTAATGCAGCTCGTGAATGCGGTATCTGACAATACTGTACAAACTGATCTGTTCTATGCTCTGTCTGTGGAAATAAATTTCGCGGTCGAGGCGGTGTTTCAGGTTGGCGATGCTTACAACGTACTCGTTGTTTATGAGGTTGAAATCGAGCCTTACTCCGGCAACAATGCGGTAATCCTCCAGTAGATCGGACAAGCCAACGCTCAGGAAGGCATTGAGTCCGGGAGTAAGAAAAATGGGGCCGCTGCCACCTGAAAAGGGCTGATAGGACGTACTCAGGAAGTTGAAGTCGAGCTGACTTACCAGCTGATTAATGCGGTATTCAACGTTGTAGTTGCGTTGTTTCGGAATTACAAATTCATCGTCCCGGTTCCGGTAAACTCCCGGTACCCGGATTACCTGTCCATCCCCTATTTTGTATTCCTGCAGGCTTAAAATACTGTCGCCTGCAGGCAGTTCGGGATCTCCCTCGTACACATTAATAAAACGTCTCCTTCTCTCCGCGGGCTTCTGACGTTCCGGTTCGGCCTCTTCTCTGGCCATGGCCGTACTCATTGACAGCAGCTTCTGCTCCATATAAGCCGTAGTAACGGGATCGGTGCTTTCTATACTTTTTACCGAAGGCTGATCGTACACGTGGATTGTGCGGTACTGTCCCGACTGTACAACTTCGGCTACCTTGCCCGCTCTGGCCGAAGCAGTGTGCGAAACAACGTTGCGCGCATAATCGGTAAGTCCGTAATTACGGGTAAAGTAGCGGTAATGTGCAATGGTGTCAACGTGCGTGATAACGCTGTCGAAACCGGCAAGAAACCGGTTGTATATACCGCTTTCATCGCTCAGATAGCTGATATAGCCTGGCGCGTAAGATACGGGTTGTGTTTCGCCTGCTGCCGGGGTAGCGGTAATTCGCCGGAGTTTATTGCTTTTGGCGGCATAGTCGTACAGAAACAGGTCGTGCGGCTTTCCAATGCCTGCTGTTTTCAGCACCGGGTCTTTGGCGAGAGTATCGGATATCCGGTTTGAACTGAAGACAATCTGCGTAGAATTATTGATAAACACCGGATTCAGGTCGTCGAAATAATCCTGTGTGATTTGTTCTGCTGCTGATGCTGCAATGGTATATACGTAAATATCGCTTTGCCCTTTACGGATGGCCGACATCACAAAACGGCGGCCGTCATGAGAATAGGAAATATCCGTAATCTTCTGAAATCCGTAAATAAACTGCCAGGTTTTACGCCCGTTGGCCGGATCAACCTGATAAAAGCGCACATTCCCCTTTATCTCGGTAATGATGGCAAGGGTTTGTCCGTTGGGATGGAATTCAACCAGAGGATAGGTAAGATCCACCTTCTCGTCGAGCCGGTGTCCCTGCCTGAAAACTACCCGTGACTTCCCGCTTTGAAAGTCGTGAACCCAAACCCTCACCTGCCCGTCGTTGTTGCTAATCCAGGAGATTTTGCTTCCATCGGGACTTAAACGCACGCGATCGTAAATTACCGCTTTCTTCACCTTTGACTGAACAGGCGGAGCGGCCGGCTTCATGCGGCCTTCATCGTTGCCGGCATACTGAGCATGGTAGAATTCATACCATTCCTTCACCAGGCTGCGGAAGGAGATATTCAGCACATACAGGAATCCCGTCTCTACATTACGGCTTACCCGGGATAGATAGAGTATATTCGGAATGGCCTGGCTGCCGTATTTATCGGAAATATACTTCCAGATGCTGTGCCCGGCAACCACGGCATCTTCGCCGCGCAAATGATTGAACTTCCGGTATCTGCCCGACTGTATGCCGTCGCGCATTGCATTATCAAGCACCGTGTTCCAGTCTTCGGAAATATAAGAAACCAGTCCGTCGATATACCAGGCAGGCATCGTCATCAGCGTTGCATTGGTTATCTGCCTTCCAACCGAACCTCCATAAATGGATTCATCGATCAGAACCCTTGCCATACCGGAACGGATCTGCCTTTCGAAATTGGCATAATTACCATCGAAATAGAGAAAAATCTTTTTATCGATGATATGGGTTATGCCTCCAATGTTGTACTGCTGCTCGCTGACAAGGCCGATGTTGCTTTGCTTGAGATCGGTAAGGGAGTTAAAAACGATGAACTCAAATTTCTCACTCATCCTTGATTCCAGAAGCGACTCCAGACCGGGTTTTATCTCACCGGCATAGCGTGCTGTATACTGCGCCAGTTCTTTCCCGTTAAGGTAGAAGTAGGTGTCGAAATCATCAAACCGGTAATACGTCCAGAGGAAGTCGCCGTACTGAACCCTGCTCTTCCCGAAAGGCATCTGGGAGCCGTTATAAAACTGGGCGATTCCCGAAAAGCTCAGCAACACTCCGCTCAGAAGGAGTGTAAGAGGTTTCAGGAAACCGTGCAGGTTGTTCATGCGCATAGTTAAGATGTTGACTCAGGCAGTGAGACTGTAAAATTAACATAAAATAGCGGCACTTGTTGTTGGCGCCTGAAAAACTGGCTACCTGCCGCAAATGTCGTACCGTTATATCGCTGGTGTCAGAATATCCGGCAGCGCCGTATCCTTGCTTTGAGAACCTTTGCTGCAGTTGGTACCGGATAATCCTTAACTTTGCAATCCCCATCAAATAATCCCTGAATGATAACCGTTAAAACACTCGTTTTTAATTCTTTCTCTGTCAATACGTATATTATTTCGGATGAAACCGGAGATTGTATAATTATTGACCCGGGCTGCGAGAGCCCGGCAGAACAACAGAAGCTTGCCGGCTACATCGCATCGGCGGGTTTGACACCCCGCGCACTGGTAAACACACATTTTCATGTTGACCACATTCTGGGCAACCGGTTTGTTGCCGACCTTTACAAGTTGGCTCCGACGGCTCATCCCGAAGGCGAGCTGCTGCGCAGTACGGCCCGGGAATTTGGAAGCATTTTTGGCCTTAACCTGACCGATGTTGCAATACCCGAGCATTTTGTAAACGATGGCGATACAATAAAATTTGGGAATTCGGAACTGGAAGTGCTCTATACCCCGGGTCATGCCGATGGAAGCATTTGTCTGGTGAGTCATCCGGAACGTTTTGTGATTTCGGGCGATGTTTTATTTTACGGCAGCATAGGGCGTACCGATCTGCCTACCGGAGATTTCGACGTGCTTATGAACAGCATTGAAACTAAGCTGTTTGTACTGGATAACGACTACACCGTTTATCCCGGGCACGGGCCAAAAACCCTTATCGGATATGAGAAAATGAACAATCCGTTTATCCGGTAAACTACTGTTTTAAGCTGCCGGAATTGCGATAAAAACCTCAGAAAAAAGATGGAAAGACACTCCCCTTCCGCATCTGAATCAGCAGAAAAATTACTTTCTGAAATAAAAGCGACTGCTGCTGAAATGCAGGCGGGTTTGGTTGAAATCCGCAGGCATTTGCACCGCCATCCCGAACTTTCGATGGAGGAGAAGGAAACATCGGCCTTTATCCGTTCCAAACTTGATGAATACGGGATTCCGTATACTTCAGGGATTGCTGTGCATGGGATTGTTGCATGGATAAAAGGAGAAAATCCGGAGAAAAACACCATTGCACTCAGAGCCGATATGGATGCGCTCCCTATTCATGAAAAAAATGAAACGGATTACTGCTCGGTGAATCCCGGGGTGATGCATGCCTGCGGGCACGACGTTCACATGACCTGCCTGCTGGGTGCTGCGCGCATTCTGAATCAATACAGGGATCGCTTCGAAGGTACCGTTAAGCTGATTTTTCAGCCCTCGGAAGAGAGATTCCCGGGCGGAGCATCCATGATGATAACCGAGGGCGTTCTTGAAAATCCGGCTCCACGTAAGATGTTCGGCCAGCATGTGCTTCCCACACTTGATGCCGGAAAAATAGGGATGAAAGCAGGGAAATACATGGCTTCCACCGATGAAATCTACCTTACGGTGAAAGGGCGGGGCGGACACGGTGCCACGCCCGAAATCAACGTTGATCCGGTGCTGATTGCTGCCCATATTATTGTTGCACTTCAGCAGATCGTCAGCCGTAATGCTCCACCTCAACTCCCTGCAGTGCTGTCGTTTGGCCGTGTGATAGCCGACGGGCGCACCAATATCATCCCGAATGAAGTAAAAATTGACGGTACCCTGCGCACCTTCGACGAAAAATGGAGGGCTGAAGCCCATGTGAAAATAGAAAAAATGGCAACTGCCATTGCAGAAGGAATGGGCGGCAGCTGCCGTGTGTTCATCGACAAGGGCTATCCCTTTCTGGTAAACGACGAAAATGTGACGGCCGAAGCCCGCTTGTATGCCGAAGAGTACCTGGGACCTGAAAATGTTGTGGATCTCGACTTGCGCATGACTGCCGAGGACTTTGCCTATTATTCACAGAAGGTACCCTCCTGCTTCTACCGCCTGGGCATTCGCAATGCAGAGAAAGGCATAATCCATAACCTGCATTCCGACCGCTTTGATGCCGATGAAACGGGCTTAAGTGCCGGAGCCGGCCTTATGGCATGGATTGCTGTTCGCTCGCTTTAGCAATCCGCACAACTCCCTGCACTTTACCGGTCGTGTTTGTTACGCAAACGCATCTCACCGGATGGAAAAAATGATGAAGAAAATACAGCAAATAGCAGGGTATTATGAATATCTGAATTCAATATTTATTATATTTGTTAGTTAATCCACTAAAAACCAAGCGCGATGGGATTCCTGAACTCATTAAAGAAATTATTCGGTACTTCAAAGGAAGTAGCCGTTGCAAAGTCGGCCGAGCTAAAAGAAAAAACTGCCGAAAACGTTGAATCTGCTAAAGAATTTGCCAAAGAGGCAAAAGAGAAAATTGAAACTCTGGTTGAAAATGCAAAGGAAAATACGTCCGAAGCAACCGAAAAGCTGAAAGATTTTGGCGAAAATATCAAGGACAAAGCAGAGGATGCTTTCGAAAAACTGGATGAAAAAGCCGGAGAAGTTGTGGATAAAATTGAGGAAAAACTTCGTTCGAAGCTCAACAAACCGGATGCTGAAGAAAAGATAAAGGAGACGGTTGAAATGGCCGGCGAATCGGTTGAAGATGTAAAAGAAGCTGCGGAAGAAATTAAAGATGAGGCGACAGAAGCAGCAGAAGAGGTAAAAGAGGCAGCAGAAGAAAAAATCGATCAGGCCGAAGACCTTCTGAAAAGCGTGACCGACGAAGAGGTCCCCAAGGCGGAATAGAAAAAAAACACTGATTTCATGCAGGAGTTGTTACTTGTAACGGCTCCTGTTTTTTTACCTATCCAGCTTATCGTGCAGGAGACAGAACGTAACATCCTGCTCCTGTTCAGAAACAAAGCTTGTTTTCCGTTACGGCAGTGTATCTTCCGGCTGCATTTTATCCATCAGCCGGAAAGATACCGGAGGGATTGATTTCTGCCAGTGCATGCTCATCAAACACCCTCTTCACAGCCTCTTCGTATTCGTTGTATGAAGCCGTTTTCCGTATTTTCCGGAAGACGGACTGAGGATCATCAAATGAAAGGATAAGATACTTCCAATACTCTTTCATGGCATTAAGTACCGTATGGCTTTCTTTCTTATCGTTGCGGTAAGTATAGTACAGGTCATCCGTAAATTTCTTCAGAATTCCTGTTTCCTCCCCGTTCAGGGCAATTCCTTTTATTCTGGCCGCGAGGAAAGGGTCGGCAAGAAGTCCCCGGCCGATCATAAACCGGTTGATTCCCGGAAATTCCGATTTCAGGTATTGCAGGTTGGCAGGAAGTGTTACGTCGCCGTTGTATACAACGGGATGCTGTAGGGCTGTAAAGGCTTCTCCAAAAGCCCGGAGGTCTGGCGATCCGGAATACAACTGCTTCCCGATGCGGGGATGAATAATAATTTCGGAAAGCGGATAGCGGTTGAAAACCGGTATGAGGTTTTGTATTTCTCCGGCATCACCGTAACCCAGTCTGCATTTGACCGAAAAACGAAGAGGCATGCGGTTCATCAGCTGATCCAGTATTTCCCCGACCATTTCGGGATGAGGCAGCAATCCGGAACCTCGTTTCTTACGGGCCACCTGCGGATACGGGCACCCCAGGTTCCAGTTGAGTTCATCAAATCCCAGCCCGGCACAGCACTGTGCAAACCAAAGAATTTCCGGAGCACTTTTGCTGAGTATCTGCGGAATTACGGGGATCCCGTTTTCAAATTGCTCACGCAAAGCCTTCAGCTTCAGTGGCGGCAGGGGATAATCCACCGCTATATTCGCAAAATATGGTGTATATAGCTTATCCGTACCAAAAAAGTGCCGGGCATACACTTCCCGGAAAGCTTTGGTTGTAATTCCCTGAAAAGGGGCAAAATAAAGGGAGGGCTGTTCGTTCATCGGGGGACAAAAGTAACCAGGATTAACAAGAAAACTGCAGCAGCCATACACTTGCCGATTGAATTTTAATAACTTTACTCCCTGAAGCATTCACCAATTAAGCCGGCAGATATTTTTTTATCCTTAACAACACTTTCGTGAAAAATTTAACCTCCCGATTCATTCCCCTTGCAATCCTGTGTATTGCAATGATCAGCCCGGCATTAAAAAGCCAGAGCATCCCGGATACCGTATATCTGGATGAAGCCTTCAGGGAAACAACGCGCGGAGAGCATCGTTATCTGCAGGTAAAAATTATGAAAGAGGATGACTATTTTCTTAGAACATATTACACAAACGGACAGCTCAGAACGGAATCATTCTGGACCGGCGACGACAGCAAGCGAATTGAGGGCAATATAATTACCTATGCGGAAGACGGGAAGATTCTGAAAATAAACAACTTAAGTAAAGGTACTTACGAAGGGGAACAAAAAATCTATTACGACTCCGGCGCCCTGTATTATGTAGAGAATTACCGAAACCAGAAAGAACACGGTGAACGCATAGTGTATTATGAAGACGGGAGTCTGAAACGGAAAGAGTTATTTGAAAACGGCAAACTGATTTACGGTAACTGTTATTCCATGGATGGGAAGGACACGACCTATTTTCCCTTCATCGTGCAACCACAGTTCAGAGGCGGCGAAAGCGAAAGAATCCGGTATCTGGTTGAGAACATCCGGTACCCGCGCAAAGCCCGGAAAATGAATATTTCAGGAATAGTATATTTAACATTTCTTGTCCGGAGCGACGGTGAAGTTACCGATGTTAGAATACTGCGGGGCGTTCATCCGCTGCTCGACGAGGAGGCGTTGCGGGTTGTAGAAAGGATGCCGAAATGGAAGCCGGGAAAGTTCGATGGTAAAAAGGTCACCATAAGCTTCAACATGCCAATAAAATTTACCCTGGCCAGATAACCAGACCGATAATTTCAGCTGCAAGAACAAATGGACGCCAAACCGTGGCAGATTAATTTTGTTATACTAGCCGCAATCGGAAATTGAGGTTTAAAAATTACACTACTGAAACATCCCCGCTTTATGATAAGGCTATTATTGATCCTGACTGCAGCCATAATGATTTTTCCAGGCTGCAAGACCCGGAATAAAACTAACTCAGCAGATACCGGGCTTACCCGGATAACAGGTATTGAGTATGGCGACAACAGCGCCGTTTCGATCGACTGGCCGGGAACGTATGAAGGCGTTCTTCCGTGTGCGGACTGCGGGGGTATTATCACGTCCATCGTATTGAATAAAGATATGACTTATTCCCGCTCCATGCTTTACAAAGGCAGGGGAGGCCATCCGTTTGCGGATTCCGGTAAATTCACCTGGGATAAACATGGCCGCAGCATCCGGCTGGAAGGGAAAAACTCCGGAAACGACCGGTTTCTTGCAGGCGAGAATATGCTTGCCATGCTCGACCGGGAAGGGAACCGGATTACGGGTGAACTAGCAGACAATTACATACTTTCGAAAATAAACACCGGATTGTCCGACGATCATCTCATCAACAAAACCTGGAAACTCATCGAACTGAACGGACAAGCGCTTAGGATGGAGACAGAGGGTGGAAACGGAATATTTATGATTTTTGATCATACCGGGCAACGCATTCACGGTTTCGGAGGCTGTAACCAGTATTCCGGAAGTTACGAACTGACAGAAGGAAACCGTGTATCCTTTGAAGGAATTCTGGCTACCAGACTGGCATGTCCGGAACTTGCAACGGAACAGGCATTTTTCGATGCGCTGCAACAGGCAGATAACTATGCAGCAAACGAAGAGAGGTTGCAGCTTAATCAGGGGCGCGGCCTCCGTCTTGCCGTATTTGAGCGGCTAAAACCCTGAATCCGGGAATTTCCTGCATTAAACTCCGGAAGATGCCGGAGGAATCTGCATATTAAACATCACGATGAAAAATCGCTGAAAATGACTATCTTTGCAGTTCATTACGTTTTACCGGTCACCCTGATTCCGCACCTCTTAATGCTTTCCGGTAAAACCATTTATTCATTCCTCATTGCAGGATAATTAACCTAAAATCCTTTCATGGCAAGATCACAACAATCCTGGAACAAAATCGAAAACGAGAAAAAGAAACAGAAAAAGAAAAAAGACAAGGCAGCCCGCAAACTTGAAAGAGCATCAAGTGCATCCGACGGAAACGACCTTGACAGCATGATAGCTTACGTGGATGAGTATGGCCGTATCACCGATACTCCGCCCGACCCATCGGCTAAAACCGTAATAAAGGCAGAAGACATCGAAATAGGCGTACCGCGCAAAGAAGAAGGCGCCGACGAGCAGGCCGAACGCACAGGGATTGTAACTTTTTTTAATGAAGACAAAGGATTCGGCTTTATCCGGGATCTGCAAAGCGGGGAAAGCATTTTTATCCACATCAACCAGCTCGACGGCCCCCTGAAACAGGATAACCGCGTTACGTTTAAAACCGAAAGAAGTCTGAAAGGACTTAATGCCGTTGACGTCAAGCTTATTAAATAATCAGGAGACTGCCTGTATTTCAGGTAAGAACTTTTTAAAATCCGGTGTTTTCAGGCATAGTAAACTATTTCCACCTGTAGTTGTTAATACCCTATCCAATTATTAACAAACACACCATTTATGAAAGCAAAACTTCTTACCGTTGTCGCACTTGTTTTACTGACTGCTTCGGTCAGTAATGCGCAGGATTACAAATCAGCAATCGGCGGAAAACTGGGCTATGGACTGATTGCATCCTACAAAACATTCCTTTCAGAAACGAATGCCGTTGACATTTTCGGAGGTATCCGCTGGGGCGGAATCGTAGCCGGTGCTTACTGGGAAAAACATTATCCGATCAGCGGACTTGATAATCTTCAGTGGTACTGGGGTTTTGGAGGTTCTTTCACCACCTGGGATTATGGCTATGTCGGGTACGACACGTATTATGAAGTCGGCGTTTCGGGAGTTCTCGGGCTCGATTATTCCTTCGACGACATACCCCTGAACCTGAGCATCGACTGGGCTCCTACTATAGTGGTTGTTGACTCCTGGGATTATCCCGGAGCATCCTACAACCGGTTCAGAGGTGGTTACGGCGCAGTATCAGTAAGATACATACTTAAGCGATAAATCAATAATCACCCTATTGTTTACAGGGAAGACGGAGCAACTCCGTTCTTCCCTGTTTTCTTTAAGACACAGCACTTATCTTTGCGGAAACCATCAAAACCAGTTTATGAAAGTAGGCGACAAACACTACCATACCATTTGGATGGAAGGAAGGGTAGTTTATATGATTGATCAGAACCTCCTGCCTTTTGAGTTTCACATAAAGCGGTGTGAAAACTATGAATCGACCTGCGAAGCAATCCGGAGGATGACGGTGCGCGGAGCCGGAGCTATAGGAGCCGCAGCCGGATTCGCTATGGCACAGGCTCTGGCCGGCAGTACCAACCCCGACATTGCACGGGAGCATATCCGTGCCACCCGCCCTACCGCACGCGACCTGTTTTATGCCGTCGACAGGGTTTATGAAGCCGGAAAAGTTTCAGTTCAGAATGCTCTGGACGAAGCCCAAAACCTGGCAATTGCCAATGTGGAAGCGGCAAAGAAAATCGGAACCTATGGTGAAACAATGATTAAAGACGAGGCCCGCATCCTTACCCACTGCAACGCCGGCTGGCTGGGATTTGTCGATTACGGCAGTGCCCTCTCACCGATCTATACAGCCCGCCGGAACGGCAAGAAACTTCACGTTTACGCCGACGAAACCCGTCCCCGCAGTCAGGGTGCCCGCCTCACGGCCTGGGAGCTTGCCAATGAAGGTGTGGATCATACCATCGTTCCGGATAACGCCGGCGCTTTTCTGATGTCGAAAGGCATGATTGACCTGGTAATTACCGGTGCCGACCGCATCGCTGCCAACGGGGATGTTGCCAACAAAATCGGAACGTATGAAAAAGCTATACTCGCTAAACATTTCGGTATTCCCTTCTTCGTGGCCGCCCCACTGTCAACCTTCGACCACAATACCGCCGACGGCAGCGCCATTGAAATAGAACACCGCAGCCAGGACGAAGTACACTACCAGACCGGCCCCGACGAAAACGGGCAAATGCATACCATCCGGGTCACCAATCCCGGATCGGAAGCCTTAAACCCCGCTTTTGATGTTACCCCCGCCGCATTGATCACCGGGTTTATAACGGAAAACGGGGTAATTAATTAATGAATCAGGAAATAAATAAATTTGGAAATTTCGGGTGTTCAGGCATTCAGGTGTTCAGGTGTTCATGTGCTCGGCTGTTCAGGTGAGCAGTGCCTTTCAGACATGATGCTGCCCCCCGCCCCTCGCCCCCCGTCCAATTAACTGAAATTCACAATGAAAACCTGCACCTGGCCGGGCAACGACCCGCTGATGATTGATTACCACGACACCGAATGGGGCGTCCCCGTTCACGACGATCGTAAACTATTTGAGTTCCTTGTGCTTGACGCCTTTCAGGCCGGGCTAAGCTGGAAAACCATACTGCACAGACGAGAGGGCTTCCGCCGGGCGTTTGATGATTTTGATGCGGTGAAAATTGCTGCATACACCGAAGCAGATTACAACCGCCTGCTCAGTGATTCCGGCATTATCCGCAACCGGGCAAAGATAAGGGGGACCATTAAAAATGCCATCGCATTCCTTGAAATTCAAAAAGAAGCCGGCTCATTTGATGCTTACATCTGGCAGTTTACCGGAGGGAAAACCATCGTTAACCACTGGACTGAATTAAATCAGATTCCTGCCACCAGCGCGGAGTCGGATGCCATGTCGCACGATATGAAAAAGCGAGGCTTCACTTTCTGCGGAAGCACCATCTGCTATGCCTTTATGCAGGCCGCAGGGCTGGTGGATGACCATCTGGATGGGTGTTTCAGGAAATCATCGGCTCAATAGTGGCAGCAAGCAAACGGTATATGCCCGCCTGCTTAAAGAGCAGTGTTCCGATTCTTAAATCTGACCATCCTTCCCTTAATTTGTAGCTAAAGAAGGGGCGTTCACCATCAATATCACAATCAAGATGGCAGGTGTTTATATCGCCTGCCTCATTTTCTTTTATCTTATTCAGGAGGTGAAGATGGGTTGAAATAATGAAAACAGAATTGTTGAGTCTTGTCATTCCTGCTATCGTAGCAGCGCTGATTTCCAATGCATCATCCGGGTTAGTCCCTTTGAAAAGCTCATCAAATACCGCAAAACATTTTTGACCATTAACTGCTTCATTAAGAACAGACTTCACCCGAAGTACTTCCTGCATAAAATGACTGTAACCCCTGGCAATATCATCCGAATGATTGATTGAAACAAAGATGCCGGTATAAAAAGGAATTCGTGCTGAAGCAGCCGGCAAAGCCAGCCCAATATGTGCCAGCCAGATACATACACCAATACTTTTAAGGTACGTAGACTTCCCCGACATATTCGGTCCTGTAAGCAGGGTTACATTATGAAAGCCTGAAAAGTTGTTTATTACCGGATTTTTGACCAGTGGATGATATAATTCGTTTATTATTAAATCATTGGAAGATATCTCGGGGAAGACAAACCCATACTTCAGGATGCCCTGACTTACCGACAGCATGGCTTCAAACTCCGCAAGGCGATTGTAAAACGAAACAATTTCCCCGGCAGTCTGCAGTTTCGTTACGATTTCCGACAGCTCTGCAATATGTCTGTTTCTGAATCTGTTTTCCAAAATCAGCCTGTCGTAAAACGGCAGGTTGAATTTCTGAAGGAAATCCTGTAAAAGTGCTAATCCTGCTTTATAGCCGTCCGGAAAATCATCTTTCGTTATTCGGCCCAGATACCAGGAATTCAGCTTGTTAAAGAAAGTAATCAATTGAATAAACCGTGCCTTTAAAGCCATTCTGTCATTTTCGGAAATCAGCAGCCTTAACCTGTCACTGAAATTCAACTTATTCACGGAACTTTCCGTCAGAAACCGCTTTACTTCATAAAAATCCGTCCGTGAATACGTATATTCCCTGAAGATTCCTGCATTGCTAATAAACCCCTTCAGAACCTGTTGCCGCTCTCTTATCCTGTCAGGACTTTCCAGCGGAGTAATCATAAGTTTGCCCAGAGACAGCCGGCTGAATGAATTCAGTGTAAAGTCAAAAAAGGGTAAAATTTCCTGTTTGATATTCAGATCCTCAACATCGTGCATAACATCGGCTTTAATCTTTGATCCGTTTTTAAAAAATATTGCAACTTTCCCGATAGCCTATCTGCTTGTATCTAACGGAGCCTGTGAGGAAATAATATCCATGAAGGGGTAATTTTATCGTTCGGGCTTAATACCGTGCATCTGCAGGAATAAACCATACAAATTGCGGAAAAACCTACCTTTGTCCCATGCAAATCCCTGAAAAACGTCCCCTTACCGACTGGTTGCCCGTTTCGCGCGAAGAGCTCGACCGCCGGGGCTGGGACGAGGTGGACGTAATCATAGTTTCGGGTGATGCCTATGTCGATCATCCCGCCTTTGGTGCCGCTGTAATCGGGCGGCTGACCGAACATGCGGGGTTCCGGGTGGCCATACTGCCGCAGCCCAACTGGCGCGACGACCTTCGCGACTTTAAAAAACTTGGGAAACCCAGGCTTTTTTTCGGGGTAACCGCCGGCAATATGGACAGCATGGTAAACCACTATACTGCCAACAAACGCCTGCGAAGCGACGATGCCTATACTCCCGGCGGCGCTGCAGGCTTCCGGCCCGATTATGCTTCGGTGGTTTATACGCAAATCCTGAAAAAGCTCTACCCGGAAGTACCCGTTATCCTGGGCGGAATCGAAGCCTCCATGCGACGCCTTACCCATTACGATTACTGGAGCGACAGCCTGAAACCCGACATCCTTACCTGGAGCGGTGCAGATATGCTGGTTTTCGGGATGGGGGAAAAGGGAATTACCAGCCTGCTAAAACGCCTGGCAGCCGGTGAAAAGATCGGTAAGATAAAGGATGTGGAGCAGACAGCCTTCCGGATACCTGCCGGGGAAGCCTTGCCGGAACTTCCGGGCATAGCCACCCTTGAGCTGCCCTCGCATTCCGGATGCCTGTCCGATAAAAAGACCTTTGCCCGTCATTTCCGCATCTTCGAAGAGGAATCGAACCGCTGGCAGGGCGCCAGGCTGCTGGAAAGAAACGGAGATTTCACCGTAGTGGTGAATCCTCCCAACCCGCCCATAAACGAGGCGGAGATTGATGCCTCCTTCGATCTGCCCTACACCCGCGAGCCACACCCGAGGTATCATAAAAGAGGGGCCATTCCCGCTTATGAAATGATCCGAAATTCGGTAAACATGCACCGGGGATGTTTCGGCGGATGCGCATTTTGTGCCATTTCGGCCCATCAGGGTAAGTTTGTGGTGAGCCGTTCCGAAAAATCCATCCTTAAAGAGGTGGAGCAAATCGCTGCAGCCCCTGATTTTAAAGGACATATCACCGATCTTGGTGGTCCATCGGCCAATATGTACCGGATGAAAGGCATAGACACAGACAAATGCAAAAAATGCAAACGTCCCTCGTGCATTTTCCCGACTATCTGCCGCAACCTGAACACCGACCACCGGCCGATGACGGTGCTTTACAACAAGGCTTTTAAAGTAAGAGGGATAAAACGCATCACCATCGGCAGCGGCATCCGATACGACATGCTGATTGGCCGGAGCGAAGCCGAATCGAAAGCCAACGGGCTGAATGAATATCTGGAGCAACTGATCATCCGGCATGTTTCAGGCCGCCTGAAGGTGGCTCCCGAACACAGCTCGGTGCAGGTACTCCAGATTATGCGCAAGCCGCATTATCGCACCTTTGTGCAGTTTCAGCAGAAATTTGAAGAGATAAACCGCATAAACGGTCTGAGGCAGCAACTGATCCCTTATTTTATCTCGAGCCATCCGGGCAGCCGGCCCGAAGATATGGCGGAACTGGCCTGTGAAACATCGCAGCAGGGCTTCAGGCTGGAACAGGTTCAGGACTTCACCCCCACCCCCATGACGCTGGCCACGGCCATGTATTACACCGGTTTCGATCCGTACACGCTGAAACCCGTGTATGTTGCCCGCGAAAAACAGGAAAAACTCAACCAGCAGAGGTTCTTTTTCTGGTATAAACCCGAAAATAAACGCTGGCTTGCCGAAACGTTAAAAAAAGCAGGCCGTGCCGACCTGCTTCCGAAATTTGGCAAACGACCTCAGGGCTGAGGCACAATCAGCACCGGACACGGGCTGTTGCGCATTACGCCGTCGCTTACGCTGCCAATAAATGTCCGGTAAAGAAATCCGTGGCTTTGCGTTCCTATAACAATCAGATCGGCCTCAAATTTTCCGGCTTCATCCAGAATGGTATTGATAACGGGGCCGTGAACAAGAGCTGAGCGGGCATTCACCCCTTTTTCGTGAAGGTAATGCACCATGGCTTTCAGATCGTGATCTTCACGAATCAGCTCTTCAAGACCGGGACTGGCTACCAGAGCCGGTTGTGAAGGATCGTCAGCAAAAACCGGCCCGGGAACCGAAACATGTAGAATATATACCTCGCTTTCAAAAGCTTTGGCAATCTCTCCGGCTTTCTCAATCACCTCCGTAGCCAGATCGGAGAAGTCGACAGGAACAATAATTTTCTTCATAATGTTCTTATATGACAATTACAAAGATACAAAAGTCGAAGGCGAAACGCAAGTCTGCCAACCCCAAGCCATTACGGAATTAGGAACACGGCATTTATTGCTGCAGGATAAAATGCATTCCGCAGATTTCTATTGAATTATGATCTTTTGACTGTAGGTATGATCCTTATCGCTCACCCTTACAACGTAAATGCCTTTGGGAAGAAAACTCAGATCCACGTTGTAACTGGTTACTGCACCCGGAAACATTCTGGAGTAGACAAGAGCGCCTCCGGATGAATACACCCTGAAACCGACCTGCTCAGAGCTTTTCCAGGTATTAACGTTAACTATTCCCATTCCGGAAACCGGACTTATAAAAGCTTCTGAAACAACATCAGGCTCAATGCCGGTGGTTTTGCACACGATAGGGTGAATTGTCATGGTAGTCTGGATGTTAGTACCCCAGTTTTCAGGATCGTTAAAGGCAAACCATGTTCCGTCGCTCCACTGATCCCATGCCGTTCCGTTGTAACCAACCACATGCTTGCGGCACCATAGGGCAACGGTATCGCCGGTTGTCACAGGAAGGATAACTCCCACATAGAAAGGGCCTTCCACCGCCAAAGGTTCCTGTAACATAACGGTGGTTACCTTTTCATTCTGTGCATCAAAAACAATGGATGCCATCGGCTTGCTTGCTTCCGCAAGAAGATTGCCAGGTTTTCCTCCCTCACCGCTATTATCCCAGATACCAAACCTGACGTCGGGATTGGTACGGTTTACGGCAACGGCAAATTCGGCAACAATACCGGTAATGTGACTTCCGGTGGTAAAAGAGGAAAAATATTCCGCTTTAACTTTATCCCCGAAACTGTTGTTACCGGTAACATAACCCGTTTGTGGAGGCATCAGATAGTAATAAGTAATTTCACCCTGAAGGGGAAATCGCAGGGTATCGCATGTGGTTTCCCGATTTATTGGGCTAAATTCTGTGCCGTTTCCGGGACTTTTTACAAATTCCGACTGTAGAAAGGAGTTTTGCCTGTTCTCCTGAGCATTAATGAAAGCGGCCGATACCATCAGCAGGAAAGCCGTCAGATAGAATGTTTTCATGCGTTGCGATTTAGGTTCTTCTCCCGGTAATTTTGTTTCATTCGGTAAGGGGAGAAAAGAGTTGATTAATCGGAATTGTAATTTACCAGCCTGAATTTCCTTTCACAGGGCCAATCGTAAAAAAATCAATAATTCTTTTTAGTTTTGACTGTCGTCCCGGGTTTTATGTACGATGGCCACCTCCTGTGCTGCAAATTTCATCGAAAAACAGTGATAACACCCTAATATCATGAAAAATACAACAACAACCGGCAAATCCGGTGCGCCTGTTTCAAAAGGCAAAATTAGTGCAATAATCAT
>OFEK01000426.1_pt1 | contig 47037 bp, 38 predicted proteins | sample 1521131 | NCBI WGS metagenome assembly OFEK01 (sample SAMN05720209, study PRJEB24109) | activated sludge metagenome | isolation source: Anaerobic digester | place: China | collected 2015-12-16
GCGCGTGAGGCCGAGTGCTCGGCGCTGTCGGCGACTGGCCGAAGGCCGCCGCCGCCCCACACGGAGCCGCGAAGCGGCGAGGGGGTGTGGGGGATACGTCCCCCACGCTTTTAGAGTATCATTTTGAACGCAATTATCCATGCCCCCTGCGACACCCGCGAAGCATGAAAACAGACTCCCGAGGGAGTCTATTTTCTAGGTAAATCCGTATGAAGGGGGCGGTGACGCGCCCGAAGCTGCCGGGATGACGCGAAACACCGGCGGCGCGCCGTTCGCAAGTCAACTCACCGAGGAGCTGACGCCGATGAACATTCTGGTTGTCCTTGCGCACCCGAGCGATGCAAGTTTCAACCGGGCCATCGCGGACGCCGTCACAGGGGTTCTTCGAGGCAACGGACACCGGGTCGTGTTTCACGATCTGTACGCGGAGGGCTTCGACCCCCTCCTCGCCCGGGGAGAAGACGCCCGGGACACCGTGTTGGATGCGGTTGTGGCGAATCACTGCGCGGAGCTTTCCGCAGCGGACGGCGTCGTGATCGTGCATCCCAACTGGTGGGGGCAGCCTCCCGCCATTCTGAAGGGCTGGGTGGACCGGGTCCTGCGCCCTGGCGTGGCCTACGGATTCGAGGAGGGGGACAGCGGTGAGGGGGTCCCCGTCGGCATGCTCAAAGCGCGGGCGGCCGTTGTGTTCAATACCTCCAATACGCCGCCGGAACGGGAATCGCAGGTATTCGGCGACCCGTTGCAGCTGCTGTGGAAAAACTGTATTTTCGACCTCTGCGGGGTGAAGCGGTTTTACCGCAGGATGTTTGGCGTCATCGTCACGAGCACGCCGGAGGAACGCAGGCAATGGATCGAGGAGGCCAAGGGGATAGTCGGTGAGGTTTTCCCCGCAGCCTGAGCCGGGACGGTCCGGGCTCGCCGACTTCGCTCGGGAGCTCCGGCCGCTCCGAAACGGCCTCGAGCATGTCCCCCGCGGCGTCGTGAACCATGCGCCGTCCCCGGAATGCGTCCGGGAGAGCTCCGGACCGGTGAAAAACCGTCCGCGGCGAACGCGCTCGATCTCTTATCGTCGATACATCGAGGAATCATGAAAACGGATACGAAATCGATGAGCGGCCCCCGATCGGCGGATCGCCTGCGGCTCATGGTCGCGTCGGCGTTCTGGCTTGGCCTGTCTCCAGTGGCGCCGGGAACGTGCGGCGCGCTGCTCGGCGTGTTGATACACTTTGCCGCCTTCGCCCTTCTCCCTCCGGACCTGTGCACGGGGGTTCTCGTTGGGACCCTGCTCCTGGTGTGCGCGGCAAACCATTTCCTGACCCCCTGGGCCGTCGCCCACTGGAAAAGCAAAGACCCGTCGCATTTCGTTCTCGACGAAGTCGCCGGCTACCTGGTGGTGCCCATTCTATTCCACCACGGGAGATTCTGGCAGGTGGCCCTGTGGGGGTTCATCCTCTTTCGCGTGCTCGATATCGTCAAGATTCCCCCCGCCAGGCAGATCGACCGCGAGCTGACCGGTTCCTGGGGGATCGTGCTCGATGACCTGGTGAGCGGCTGCTACGCGGTCCTGGGACTGTACGCAATGATGTGGATCGGGCGTTGCATCGGCTTCGAGGCGTGGCTTGTTTCGAGTTCCGGATGATGCCCGGCGCGGACCCCGATTCAGGGGCTGCGGGTGTCGATAAAACAGGAGACCGGAGCCGCGGGGCCGCGGTGGTGCGGGAAATCCCGGCCGGACCCGCAAGTCCGGCCGGAGCTCTTCTCATCCTTTCGTCATTTCGGCGGTTCGACCTTTTTCCACGTCCTGTCGGGATCGAACCTGCTCATCTTGGAGCCCGCCTCCGCGGTCCGTTTGCCGAAGTCCTTCTCGTAGATGATGCCGTCCTGGTTCACGATAAAGGTCATGATCCCGGAATTGCCGTACTCGGACGGGTAGGCGACGAGGGCGAACCCTCCCGTCATGTCGCCTTTGACCACGTAGTTCCTGGCCCCGCCCTGCGCATGAGCTCCCTGGGCCTTGAGGACCCGGTAGAAATAGCCGTGATAAGGCACTTTCACGCCTTCGGGCTGTTTCTTGTAGCCTTCCTTTGCGGCCAGTGCCATGAGCGGACCCATGGGGCTCTCTTCGCGACCTTCCCCGGAGGGCCAGTACAATCCGTCGGCCTGCCTTTCCTCGCTCACGAGCTTTTGAGCGTATTCCAGCACGCCGTCGGAATCGTGGTCCTTGCCGATATATTCCCGCTGGGCATCGACGTAGGCCTTGCACACTTCCATGACGTTGAGCTCATTGCGGCCGATGCGTCGATTATGAATTTCTTCCTTGCCGGCCCTGGTGTCGAACACCCACCCGCCGTCTTTGCGCACGATCGGGATGGGCAGCGCCCATTCGTCCCTGCCCAGATGGGCGATCACCTTTCCGTCGCCCCGAGCTTCCAGCCGGTTCATCTCCTTGTAGGCCAGCACGACCCTGTCGAGATCCGCCTTGTCGGCGACGTCATCGCCCGAGGCGATGATTCCCTTGCCCTCGGCCCCGAAAATGACCAGCAGCTGCCCCCTGTCCCCCGCCTCAGCCGCGTTCATGAGACTCTTCAACGCTTCCTCGGGGCTCGCGAACGTCTTCTGCTTTATCTCCTGAGCGACCGCCCGCTGTTTCGGCTTCACCTTCCGAACCGGAGTCGGCGCAGCCTGTTTGTCCGTCTGAGCCCAGGCCGGGGAACCCGCAAGGACGACCGCCATGACGGTCGCAAGCAGAGCAACGCCGAAGTACCGGAAAGACCTCACCCGCATATTCGATTCAGACTGAAACATCGTCTTTTCCTCCATCGAGAATTCCCAACTATTGGCGTTCAGATTTCAGCTCTTGACCAGGTTCGTACCGCTTCGGCTATCGTCGCCGACCGCCTCCGCCGCCGCCTCCGTGAAGCCCGCCGCCGCCCATGCCTCCGCCGCCGCGAAAGCTTTGACCGCCGCCGCCCATGCCTCCACCGCCACGGACGCCCTGGCCACCCGCTCCGCCACCCTGAAAGCTCTGGCCACCGAATCCGCCGCGGCTCCCCTGACCTCCTGAAGGCTGCTGCAGAACCTGGCGCTGATAGTTGGAGCTGTTGCGGCTGGCCTGCCCGCGCTGACCGGCGACCTGGTCTCTACGCCCGTTGTCGAGGCCGCCGAACGCCTGGTTCTGCCGGCTCTGCCCCTTGTCGACGTTCATGGCGGACCTGGGCTGATTGGATCGCGCCGCGTCGTAACCGCGATTGTTCAAAGTCGATGGATTGGTGCGGACCGCGTCACGCCGGGCGTTCGCCTGACCCTGGCCGTAACGCTGCGAGGCATTCGCGTTCCTGTAAGGAACATTTTGCCGATGATAAGGATCATGGTTCCAGTAGTGACCGTGGGGAGGCCCCGGATAAGGACCGCGCCGATTGTTCCAGACGTTCCTGTTATAGAAATGGTTGTTGTTGATGATGACGTTGTGGGTGCCCCAGTTGAAACCGCCGTAAAGATAAGCCCCCGCGAAAAAACCGGCGGTGAAGCTCACGAAGCCGGGCGCCGCGATGTATCCGGGCGGATAGAGAACCGCCGGAGGATATGCCGGATAAGCCCAGGCGCCGTACACCACGGTCGGGTTGTACACGGGCACGTAGATCACCTGGGGATCCGCGGGCTCGACACTGATGACGTCCTGTTGGACGACGATCTTCTGTTCCTTGGTGCTCTTGAGGTTCCCCTGCGCCTTGGCCTGTTTCCTCAGGCGCTGGATCGAATCCATCACGTCCTGTTCCTGGCCGAGGAAAGCGTCACCGAGCTTGCTGGTCCAATCCAGCTTCTGACTCATCATATCCAGCACCTGGGGAAAATAGACCAGTGATTTGACGCTGGGATCCCAGTCCTGCCGTTCGACGGCGTCATCCAGCTGCTTGCCCTTTAGACCCTGGTTGGCCTTGCTCCACCGGTCCGCTTCCACTATCTCCAGCGGATAGGTCGACGCCATGAGAATCTGGCTCAGGAGGGAATCGGGATAGAGGGCTACGGGAGCCGTCATTTGATCGATCTGTTGGGGGGTTGCGAGCGGAGCCCCGCCCTGGGCGCACACTCCGGCGGGCAACGCCGTCAGAATAAACAGTATCAAGACAGAACACCATGGGATATTTCTTCGCTTCATGCCGCCCCCTCCTTCAGGTTTCATGCGTCTCGATCAATAGATATGAGTGAACTGCAACCGGGATGAAATCGCTTTTGTAAAAAAGCTCAAGGCATTGTGGATAGCACGACCCCGTCATACCGTCAAGAACAAGTCCATGATCCGGCAGACAAATGTAATTCTTTCGGCGGAGAAACCTATTCACGGTGACTTTTGGGTCCTCGACCGCTCCCGATGCTCTTGCCGCAATCATCCGTGGAACTCGCCGAGGGCGGGACAAAGGGACGGGATCTCCGCGGAAAGCCGGAAACCGGAGGGCTCACGCCGAAACATGACGATCGTCATCGTCATTCCAGCGCAAGGGGTTGAGGCAGTCGTCAAGGAGCGATTCGGCATGCCGGCGGAGTCCGCCCGTGTGCGTGGTCATCGCTGCCTGTCTCTCATGGAACAGCCGGCATCAATAGTAATCCACCGGGTCTTTCCTGTGCCGGACCGCCCACCAGAAGATGAGATTGCTGGGCAACCCCTGCGTGACGTAGGACCACGCGGGCGCGGTGGACAGACGCCGAAAGATGGAGGGAATGGAATAGAATTTCCGGAAGCAATCCCATACTCCGTCTTCCACCTCCCGAGGGCTCATGTTCTTCGGAACGAAGAGGCAGTCCATGCCGAGGTAACGATCCGCCATGCGATTGAGCACGCGGTTTTCCGCGATGAGTCTCGAGCGCATGGGCGTGCCCTCCCGCGGCGTCACCGTGTTGAAGAACGCCATCGGGGCTCTCACCTGTTTCAAAAAGTCCATGGTCTCCGAGAAAATCTCGCGGGTGTCTTCATCCAGGCCGAACAGGAAGTTGAGCGAGTAGAAAATGCCGCGTCTTTCGAGCTCGCGCAGCATTTCCACATAATCCTTCACCCGGTTCTGCCTCTTGTTGATACTGGAAAGACTCTTCTGGGAAACGGATTCTATCCCGATATTCACGTGGTAGACTCCGGCCCTGACGGCCAGATCGAGCAACTCCGCATCGCGTGAAGTATTGATGGTCCAAAGGCAGCTCCACCTCACCCCGAGCGGGATCATTGCCTTGAACAGCTCCCGGGCGTACTCGTGACTCCCGGTGATGTTGTCGTCCACCACCTGGACCTTACCGGTCGGTATTCGCTTGATGTCCTCGATCACCTCCCCGATGGGCCTGTGCCGGTAGGTCCCTCCGTAAAATATGGGGACCTCGCAGAAGCTGCACTTGAACGGACACCCCCGGGTCGTCTGCAGCGGCAGGTAGGGAACGAAGTATTTTCTGCGGTCGAGCAAGTCCCAGCGCGGTGTCGGAAGGTTCTTGAGGTCGTGGAACCGGTCGGCCTTGTATCGGCTTTTCATACGGCCGGCCCGGAAATCCTCGAGCAGCTCCGGCCACGCGTACTCCGCCTCCCCCTCCACCACGGCGTCGCAGTGTTGGAGGCACTCCTCCGGCAGCAGCGTCGGATGAAATCCGCCCATCACCACCGCCACTCCGCGCTTCCGGAATTTCGCGGCGATTTCATACGCGCGTTCCGCCGTCCCGATGGTCACCGAAAGACCGACCAGGTCGTAGGGGCCGTCGTAATTGATTTCATCCATCCGGTCGTCTATGAGCTCGACCTCCGCATGGGGTGCGGTCAGCGCGCCCATGTAGGGGAGGGCGAGCCCCATGATCCAGCGCCTCTTGGTTTTATAGGGGAGACCGTTCGCAAAGACGGTTGCCGGTAGAACGATTAGGACTTTCATAGTCTCCGTCGCTTCTTTTTCGTAGAGGGCGGCCACGGCCCCATCCGGACCGGGACCTGTAGAGAAACGTCTCAACCCGTGCGTTTCCAGCACCGGGTGAATCATAAAAATACTGGACACACCTGTCAATATTATCGACGACTCACGGTGCCGCGTCCTTCATTTAAGGCATGGAGCCTTTCCTTGAAAGCACGTACCCCGGAGCGACCGCCCCGCGAGCCGGGTCGGGCGGCGGGGAGAATTCCGCGACGCGGCGTGCGAAGGCGGGCGCCGCTGCCGCGCGCTATTGAAATAGTCGTTTGCTGTGTTATCATCCGTGCCGGTTTGGGGGGCGGCAAACAGGCCCCGTTTGCTCATATCGGATGCAGGATGCAACATGATGAATGTCGAACGCATTGATTCCTCTCCTTTGAAGGCCGATGCTTCCGGGGTGGCGCCGGTGGAAGGGGGTTCTCCGCGGCCGACCCGGAAAACCGGCTTTTTTCGATTATTTCGCCACCCGGTCCTGTGGATCGTGTTGGCGGTCGCTCCCTTCTATCTTTTCGATCTGAGCACTCCGGCATTCAACGACGGCGAATGCATGTACGCGGAAATCGCGCGGGAGATGCGCCTGACCGGAGACTGGATCACGCCGCACCTCAACGGAAAACGCCACTTCGACAAGCCTCCGTTGCTCTACTGGCTGATCGGCCTGGGCCAGAACGTTCTCGGGGAGACGGAATACGCCGCGCGCATGTGGGCGGCCCTGGCCACCCTGGGGGCTGCCCTGGTGGTGGGGGCCATCGGCAGGTCGCTGTACGGCGCGCGTGCGGCCTGGCTGTCCGCCCTGGTCTTCATCACCAGCCTGGGGCCTCACCTCTTCGGCAAGCTCGCCATGCCGGACCTGCCGCTGGTGTTTTGCATCACGCTCGCCATCCTCGGGTATGTTCGCGGCTTCCTGATCGAGTCTCCCGCCTCCGGCCGCCGGTCGCTGCTGATGTTTGTCGGCTTCGGACTGGCAACCCTGTCGAAAGGTCTCGTCGGGCTCGGCCTGTCCTCGGCCGTCATCGGGCTTCACGCCATTCTGAGCGGGCGGCTCCGCTCGTTCCTGACCCTGCGGTTCGCGTCGGGAATCGCCGTGACGGCGGCCATTGCCGTCCCATGGTATGTCGCCGCGGCCCGGGCCAACCCCGATTTTCTCGGCTACTTTTTCATACGCGAACATTTGATGCGCTTCACCGGCGAGCGTTTCCCACCGGACGAATGCGTCGCCCTGCCGGTCTTTCTCGTCCTGACCTTCGTCTGGACCTTCCCGTGGCTGCCCCTGGTTCCGCAGGCGCTCTGGCGGGCGGTACGCAGGTTGAAGGCCGGTCCGTTTCTCAAGGGCGTGGACCTGCTCCCCCTTGTGTGGATTGGAGTCGTCGTGCTCCTTTTCTCGGCTTCGAAGTCCAGGCTCGAGTACTATGCCATGCCGGCTATCCCCGCGTTTGCGCTCTTGCTCGGCAGGCTCTGGGACGACCTCCTGGAACCCGGTCCGGCCTCGCGGCGAACTCTGGCGACGGCGCTCGGCGTCATGGCGGGGGTGATGGTGCTGGCCGCCTTCGCCGCTTTCGCGGTGTTCGGCCCGTGGCAGGAAGTCGTGTTCCGGTTCTACGCCACGTCCTGGCCGACCTCGGGCTGGATCGAAGGCCCCGAGCAGGCCGCCTTGCTCGACCGGCTCCGCATCCCGAGCATCGCCAGCATGGCCGGACTGGCCGTCTTCACCGTTGCGGCCCTGGTCGCCGCCCTCAAGTCCCGTCCCAAAGTCGCTCTGGGGATCACCGCCGTCATGACGGCCCCGCTTTTTCTCATGATCCACTGGGGCTTCCTGGTGGTGGAGCCGTTCCATTCGAGCGCCCGGACAGCCGAGATCGTAACGCGGGCGGCCGGCCCCGAGGACGTCGTGGTCTTCCAGGAGCCCTACGAATACATGTGGACCAGCGGAATCACCTATTACGCCAAGCGCTACGTGCACATTCTCAAGGATCCGAGATTCGAGGGCGTGGCGAGTCGCCTGCGGGAGCCGCCCGATCGCTTTCTCGACGGCGCGGGACTCCAGCGGCTGTGGGCTTCCGGGAAGAAGGTGGTCTTCGTCGGGGAGACGACCCGAGGCGACCTGACGGATTTCTTGAACCAGGCCGGTCCCGTGACGGTCGTCGGCCGGTCGGCGATTCATTACGTGCTGTGCAACGGGAAGTGACCCGGAACCGGCTTGCCCTCAAGACGAGCGCCGCGTGCCGCGGGCTGCGCGGCGGCACGGCTTCTCCCCGTTGGGCGATTCAGTCCCGTGAACCGCCATGGGGCGCGAGACTGCGACGAGACATGAAAGTTGACACCGCTTCCCATTCGGAATAGAGTTTTCGGGTTCCAACCCGTGCGGAGAACGGATCGAAGAAGAACGGTTTGCGTTCAAGGGGGGGTGAGCGGACGAAGATATCCCTCCCTTTGCGCCCGGTCTGACGCCGGCTCCAAAAGAAGCCTCACTTCCTCATGTTCTCTCGATGTGCTGAACAGTTCATTTTCCTTTGTCTTATGGAGTCACGACGATGGATGCTGACAAGCCGGGTGCAATGGAGATCATCGAACTGCTGCTGACGGCGGACATATACAACAGCGTGGCGGATCTCGGCGCTGACGACCTCCCCCAAAAGATACGGGACCACTACCGCGACCCGGAAACCGGGATTGTTTCGCGCCCTGTGCGCGTCACCCTCGCCGACGTGGAAAAGATATACGGCATCGAGGGCGGTCACGCGATCGTCCGGATGCTGCCCTTCATCGAACAGGAGGAGTCCGACGGGCACATCTGGCTGGATCCCTTCGACTCGGGCGCCCAGTGGTTGGCGCACCAGGATTCCTACGATCTGATTCAATCGAACCCCGTTTTGGCCTTCCACTACCAGAAGGATGACCCGACCATCAGTTACGCCGAAGCCCGGTGGAAGCGCCCGCCCGTTTCGGAAATCGAGGCCAGGATCGAGAAGATGTTCGGGGAAGAAGCGGACAGCCTGATGAAGCTCGTGACCATAAAGGTCCCGGGCGAAGTGAGGAGTCGGCTGGACGAGCTCGTCCTGACCGACGAGCAGCACGAGGAAATCGCCAAAGCCCAGAAGGCCCTCGAATACCGGGATTATCTCAAGGACATCGGGCTGTTCGAAATCGGGAAGATCCTGCTGGTGGGGCCTCCGGGAACGGGGAAGACCTCATCGGCCAGAGCCCTGGGGAGGTGGTTCGATCTGCCCCTGGTGGAGGTGAACCTCTCCATGCTCATCAGCAAGTACCTGGGCGAGACGTCCAAGAACATCGACAACGTGTTCATGCTGGCCAAGAAGCTGGGCCCGTGCATCCTGTTCATCGACGAATTCGACTTCGTGGCCAAGACCCGGGATTCGGACGATCACGGGGCTATGAAGCGTGCCGTGAATACGCTCCTCAAGGCCGTGGACGAGGTGAGCCTGGTGGAGGACGGCGTTCTGCTCGTTGCCGCCACGAACTATCCCCAGTTGCTGGATCATGCCGCATGGCGGCGATTCGACAAGGTCCTCAGCTTCACCCTTCCGGACGAAGACATGCGCAGCCGGATCCTGGCGATGGTCCTCCGGAGGATGGACGCGTCCGTCGATGCCGATGCGCTTGCCCGCCTCACCGCGGGATATTCCGGTTCGGATCTGCGTCTCGTGGTCCGGGAGGCGGTCCTCAATGCCCTCCTCGAAGACCGGAAGAAGATCGATCAGAAGGATCTGCTCCGCGCGGTGGCACAGTTTCAGCGCCGCATGGACGATCATCGGGCGAACAGCATTACATGAAGCCGCGTGCTCTTTCGAGCGTGAAGCGTTTCCCGGAGCGTTGAACCGACCGCTTCTGCGCAATCCCCCAGCCGCCGCGATATGTCCCTCAATGCCCGGCATGCCCCGGTTCCTTCGGCTCCGGCGCCCGTGATCGGCATTGTCGGGCCGGGTTTCATTCCACCCTTACCCTGTTATGTGAACGACTCCTGAAATACCGGGGCGAATGTGAACCGCTCTTGTCGGCGCGGCTCACAAAACGGCCGCCTCCCGTTGTATCGACGATCCGGAAGTGCGGTCCGCCCTGCCCGCGCGGCCCGGACGCCCGGTCGGCAAATCCGCTCCTTTCGGCGCATTCCACTTGCGGAATCCCCGAGCGCCGGGGTAAATACCGGTCGTTTCGAGTGGCCTTACACCGGCGGTTCATAATATGATCGTCCCAAAGGAGAGACACGATGAACGTCGTATTCATTTCGCCGAACTTTCCTCCCACCTGGTTCAACTTCTGCACGGCTCTGCAGCAGGCGGGCGCAACGGTTCTGGGAATCGGGGATTCCCCTTACGACGAGCTGCGCCCGGAGCTTCGCGCGGCGCTGACCGAATACTTCCGGGTCCCGGCCATGGGCGATTACGACGCCATGCTTCGGGCCTGCGGATTCTTCACGCACAGGCACGGAAAAATAGACCGCATCGAGTCGCATACCGAGTTCTGGCTGGGAATCGACGCACGGCTGCGCGAGGATTTCAACGTTTTCGGCCAGAAACCGCATGACCTGGAAATCAACCGCCGCAAGACGGGAATGAAGCGGAGGTTCATCAAGGCGGGAATTCCTTGTGCCGACGGGGTCCTTGCCACGGACGCGACGGTCGTGCGCAGATTTGTGGCGGAACACGGCTATCCTGTCATTTTCAAACCGGACCAAGGCGTCGGCGCGGCGGATACCTTCAAGGTCGCCGGCGACGAACAACTGGATGCCGTGCTGGGCAACCTGCCTCCGGGGTACATGGTCGAGAAGGCTCTGTCCGGCGATCTGCTCAGCTTCGACGGCCTGACCGCCCGCGACGGGTCCATCGTCTTCCGGACGGCCCATCATTTCTCCGCGGGCATCATGGAAACGGTGAACGAGCGGCGCCACCTGCACTACTATTCCCTGCGCGATATCCCCCCCGAGCTCGAGAGACTGGGGCGAAAGACCGTTGCCGCTTTCGACGTCCGGGAACGCTTTTTCCACATCGAATTCTTCCGCCGGGACCCGTCGACCTACCACGCCCTGGAAATCAATGTCCGTCCACCGGGCGGCTTCTCCCTGGATATGATGAACTACGCCTGCGACATCGACCTCTTCCGCTGGTGGGCGGAGTCGGTCGTACACGACCGGCGTGATTTCTCTTTCGAGCGAAAATACCACGCGGCGCATGCCTCGCGACGGCATGGGGTCAACTACCGGTTCGGCCACGAACAACTGCTCGCCGAAATCGGTCCGCTGGTGGTCAACCACCTGGCGATTCCGGACGCGCTCAGCGGCGCCATGGGCAATTACGCGTACCTGCTGCGATCGCCCGATCAAGGCGAGATACTGGAGGCCATCGCCAAGGTCGAGGCGACGGCCTGATCGGGTCCGGGGCACACGAACAATCCCCGTGCGATCTCGAGTAAGGCGCGGGATCGGGTGGCGGGGCTCCCCGATCGGCTCTCGATTCGATCCGCGGGAGGTCTCTCATGCCGGGTACATGGAAAATGGAATCGGGCGGCCTCGGGTCATGCCGCCGCGGGGCGAACTTTCATCCTTCAACGGTGCCCGAAGGAAATGACGCTTTGTGTGAATGGACGGTCTGCCCGAAAGAACTCCATGCTGCGTTGTGATCCCCGGGTCATGGAAAATGTGAAAAGTGTAGGTTTGACCCCGGCTCCAGGAGCCACGGCAGGATATCCGGCAGGCGCGCCTGCCAGGCTTCCTCGTTGTGAAAATGCCCTTCCGCCAGCACGAACTTGAGCTCGTGGTCGCCCAGGCCGATCTCCTTCAGGTGCCGGTGGAAGCTCGTCACCGATTCCACGTAGTCCAGGTAGATATCATAATACCAGTAGCGCTCGAGCGTCCCCGCATCCAGGTAGATCTTGCACCACCGTCCGGTCGGGCGGTCCCACAACCGAAAGATTTCACTCCCCGCCCACATGACCGAAGGGGAAACCGCCCCGATCCGGCCGAAAACGTCGGGGCGGGTCTTGCCCAAAACGAGGCTCATCAATCCGCCGAGGCTGGCCCCCATGACCGCGGTCCATTGAGGGGTCTCCAGCGTTCTGTAGGTCTGATCGACGAACGGTTTGAGGTGGTTGACCAGGAAATCGGCGAACAGCCGGCCGCGCCCGTCCGCGCCGATGGCCGGTTCGGGCCACGGCACGTACTCCGCGAAACGGTCGGGGAGGTGATCGATCCCGACGATGATCCAGGGTTGGAGACGGCCCTCGAAGATGAGACGGTCCATGGTCGTGTTCGCGCACCAGGTATGGTAGAGGGCCGATTCCGGGTGGTTGAAGACGTTCTGGCCGTCCATCATGTAGAGAACCGGGAACCGGCGGTCCGGATGCGCGTGATAGGCATCCGGGGTGTAGATGCGCAGGGTCCTGGTCGTCTCTTCCGGGTAGGAATAGAAATCGCGCAGAATCCGAATTTCGCTCATGTCCGCTCCTGGATTTCAGGAAAAGGGGCATCCGTGGAACCCGGGCGCCTCCGGGACGAATTCCCGGGACGAGTTCCCGCCGGCCTCCACATTCTATGACAAGCCGGCGTCCCGGGAAAGTGCGTTGTCATGATTTCGCCCTTGCCGGCGAAGCTCCTCCTGCCCAACCCGTCGCTGCTTGTGCTCGTCGCCCCCCGTTGTTATACTCTTATGCTCATTCGAACCCGAAAGCCACGGAGGGCCCCGACATGCAAAAAGCCATGATCCGTCCCGCCGATCACGAGTACGCGCGGCCGGCGCTGGACCGCGCCCTCAGGCCTGTCCCCTGCCGCGCATGGGCCGCGGCACGTATATCGAACAATGCCCGGTATCGGCTCTGCTCATGGGGGACTGTGTGCGGGTGGTGAGTCCCGAGGTCTGCATCACCTGCTTTTGCTGCCGGGAAATGTGCCCCGAAAAGGCCATTGCCTTGAAATGAGGCGCTCGGCGGGCTGAAGTCACGTGTTGAAACGAATTGCGGCAACGGTGTGCGGCGTTTTCCCGCAGCGGCGAAAGACCGACTCGAGCAAAGGAGCTCAGGCAAATGTCCGACGAGAAGAAGAAAATTCAGGTTGAGCATGTGCAATCGGAAAAATTCCAGTCCATTTACACCAACAACGCCAACGTGCAGATCAGCTACTTCGACTTTCGCATCGATTTCAGACAGATGCTCACGGGGACCGACGGCAGGATGATCGTTGAGAGGCAGGCTTCCGTCGTCATGTCGCCGCAGCATGCCAAGGCCCTCCTGGGGGTTCTGGCGCAGCACGTCGAGCAGTACGAGGAACAGTTCGGCGCCATCCGGATGCCGGGTGGAACGGCGCACTGACGGGAGGATTGAAGGAGGTCTCGATCCGGGTCGAACGCATTCGGGAGCCCGAAACCATTTACGCAACGAGGACTGAAACATGGCCTGGAAAGTCGCCACGTTCAACGTCAACGGCATAAGGTCCCGCATGGCGCCGGTGCTGGAGTGGCTCGCCCGCCACCGGCCGGATGCCCTGTGCCTCCAGGAGTTGAAATGCCAAAACGCCGATTTCCCCCTGGACGCCTTCCGGAAAGCAGGCTATTTCGCCGCCTTCAGGGGTCAGAAGGCCTTCAACGGGGTGGCCGTGCTGAGCAGATCGGAACCCTCCGAAGTCCTGCTCGAATTCGGAGACGGAAAGCCCGACGAGGAAGCCCGGCTGATCGCCGTGAAACTGAACGGAATATGGATCGTGAACACCTACGTGCCGCAGGGGCGCAGCCCTGAAGAGCCCGCCTTCGAGTACAAACTGGACTTCTTCGGCCGACTGAAATCCTGGCTTGACGGCCGTTTCGAGCCTTCGCAGCCGCTGGTGTGGACGGGAGACATCAACGTCGCCCCTGAAGCCATCGATCTTTTCGACCCCAAGAGGCTGGCGGGCAAGGTCGGTTTCCATCCGAGGGAACACGAAGCCCTTGCGTCGGTGGCCGCGTGGGGACTGGTCGACGTGTTCAGGAGACTCCACCCCGACACGAAGCAATTCACCTTCTGGGACTATCGGCTGCCGCAAAGCTTCAAGAGAAACCTCGGGTGGCGCCTGGACCACATCTACGCCACCCGCCCCCTCGCCGATGCCTGCCTGGAATGCCAGGCCGACGGCGAGCCGCGCGGCCGCGAGAGCCCGAGCGATCACACTCCGGTCTGGGCCGAGTTCGATCTCGAAAGACTGGGAGCCGAATAATCCGGCAGAAACGATAAGGCCGTTCACCGGCACGGACCGTCCGTCGCCGCCGCCTTGTGTGCCGGCCCGGCTTTCCAATGCCGAGGTGCGTTCAAGATGACACAACACCTGCCCGTCGGGCAGGGGACGCGGGCGGGCTTTATGCCCGCCCGCCCAATGCCGGCATCTTGAACCCAATTCCCCATGGCGCCTGCGTCACCCGCGAAGCATGAAAATCAGCTCACCCGGGAATCTATTTTCCAGGTAAAATTGTTTAATGCCTCCCACCCGGGACATGCCGGAGCAGTTTCCGGCTCGCTTCAGGGGGCAGGTCCAGCTTCATCAGAGCGGCTTCGAGCATGGCGTGGTTTCCGCAGCCTCCCAGGTACCCGTTCAACCTGGCCGCCGCCGCAGAGGCCGTGAGGTCTGTGTCGGAAGGATACAGGGCTGCCAGTTCCCTCAGTATTTCGGGCAATCTCCGCAGGTAATACTTCTGATGGTAGGACTCGGCCTGGTGGAATTCCCGCGCCGGCAGGATCTCGGTGAATACGCGGCGCATCCGCCGGTCCGATTCCCTGTCCCTGCTCCGCAGTGCCGCGCTTTTCTGCCTCTCGTCATGATGAAACAGGATCGACATATACTGCTTCGACCAGGGAGGAACGAAGGGATTGTGTTCCGCCCAGAACACCTCCAGCAACCGCTCGTATGAGACCATCGCGGGGTCGTAGACGATTTCCAGCGACTCCGTGTGATCGCCCAGGTCATGATAGGTCGGATTCTTCTTCCGGCCTCCCGCATATCCGACCCGCGTCCTGAGAACACCGTCGATGCACCCGAACCGGGCGTCGGGCCCCCAGAATCAGCCCATGGCGAACGTAGCGGTTTCCACAGCGCCCGGCGCGGCGATTCTGACGGACGGCTCCGCCGCGATCATTTCCGTATGCGGTTCCCGAGGCATCGTTGTGCTTCTCCTTTTCTATAATTTCATTGAATTAGGAGAAATTTAAGATTGAGTGTACAGTTCTGCAACCACTCACGGCCCCGCGCGCTGTGGACAAGGTCTGAAAAAACCCGTCTTCATCATCGCGACGAACCGCCGTGGGCCATCCCTTCGGGTATTCGCGCCGCGGTTCTCTTTCAAGGGGTGCATCGGTCGGAAAAATCGGCTACAAGGAACGGTTGGGAAAATTTACGGTATTCAGGGCTGTGGAAGGACAACACCATGGAGGAGACGGCTTCTTGATCGAGCGGCAAACCGACGGCACCTCCAAGGGCCTCACGGGCATCATCTGGCGCAACAGCTGGCCGATGCTCGGCCTCATGCTGCTCAATTTCGTGGTGGGCTATACGGACATCTATGTGGCCGGCCTCCTGGGGCCGGACGTGCAGGCCGCCGTGGGATTCATCAGCCAGCAGTACTTCGTGCTCATCGTCCTCGCCAACGCCCTGGCAATCGGTACTGTGGCCGTCGTGTCCAAGGCGGCCGGGAGAAACGACTGGGCCGGGGTACTCGACCTGACCCGGCAGTCGCTCATCCTGTGCGTGCTTTCCGGGCTGCTGCTCACGCTGCTCGGTTTCTCCGTGGGACCATACGCCGTTTTGCGCCTCTTCAGCCTGCCCGAAACCGTGCAACCCCTTGCGCTGGTCTATGTGAAGATATACGCTGCCGCCCTCTTTCCCAACTATGTCATCATCGTCGCGGGAGCCGTCTTTCGCGCCGTGGGCAAACCCGTGATCGCTTTTCGCATCATGTTCGTCGTGGCCGTTCTCAACATCCTGGCGAATTTCGGGCTGGTCTTCGGTCTCGGCCCTCTGCCCAGACTCGGCTACGCGGGAATCGCCGTCGCCACGGCGGTGTCCATGTCCGCCGGAGCCTGTGGAATCCTGGCGGTCCTGTTGAGGAATGAATGGAAACCGATGTGGAGCGATACATGGCGGCTGTCGCGAGAGGTGCTCCGGGAACTGGGCCGCATCGGCTGGCCCGCCGTGGTGGTGCAGATTGCATGGAACGCCGCGACCCTCGTCATCTATCAGTTCCTGGGGTATCTCGGGGATTGGAGCGTGCCCGCCATGGCCGCTTACGCCAACGGCCTGCGGATCGAATCGCTCACCTTTCTGCCGGCATTTGCGCTGAACATGGCCGCGGCGGTGCTGGTCGGCCAGAGCCTCGGGGCGCACTCGGTGGAACAGGCACGACGATTCGGATGGAGGATCGCCGGCATGGGCGTGCTTTCCCTTTCGGCGATCGCCGCGGTCCTGTATGCCGCCGCTCCCTGGATCGCCCATCGGCTGACGTCGAATCCCGACGTCCTGTTCGAAACGATCCGCTACTTGAGGATCAACCTGGTCGTGGCGCCGGCGATGGTTCTCGGAATCGTGCTCGGGGGAGGCATGCAGGGAGCGGGGTATACGCGGGGCGTCATGGCGGTGGTGGTGATCGCCACATGGCTGATTCGCATCCCGCTGGCCGCCTTCCTGAGTTTCACCCTGGACTTGGGAGCGCTCGGCATATGGCTGGCCATGTCGACCTCGATCGTCATCCAGGCGGTCATGATGACGTGGACGTTTCACAGGGGATACTGGCACAAGACGATTTCATCTTCCGATGCGTGAGTCCCGGTTGGGGACGATCCCCGCCGTTTCGAATGCCGTTGGCGAATCCCCGGCCCGCCGGGAATCGCCTATTTTTCTATTCTGAAGACTTCGAAGCCCTGGATGATTTTCCCGAGCATCTTCACTTTCTTTCCCAAGGCTTCCTGCCCGGCTTCGAGCCTTTCGACATCGGCGGCATCCATGCCGGGGTGCCGGCGGATCTCCTCCACCTCGGCGATGAAATGCCGTCCCGCCGTGCACACGTCCTGCGAGAGCAGGAGAAGCTCCTGCAGGTTGCTGGTCAGGTCGTTTATGACGTTTCCCAGCTCCGACAGTTCGTTTTGCGTGGATATGGCCACCGTCCGGCTGAGGTCGCCCGCCGATATTTTTCTGGCGGTCTCGATCATGTGCTGCAGGGGTTCCGTTATCTTCTTGATGAACATCATCAAAACGATGGCAACGACGATCATGACGATGCACACCATGAGGATCGCCTTGTTCCGCAGGGACCGGACGGGCTGGAAAGCTTCGTCGACCTGGATTTCATTCCGGGAGAGCCGTTCGAAGTTCTGCAGGAGCGCATCCCGCAGTTCCTGGCTGTGGGTGTCGAGGATGAACTCGATGCCGACCAGGGACGAGGCGAATCCGATCAGCACAAAGTAGATGATCATGGTACGTTGCAGACTTCCCCTGTAAACCAGCTTCATCGGCTTGCTCCTGAAAAGACTCCCTGGGTGGTTCGGATCGGGATCGCGCCGCGAAAAAGTCCCCGGTAAGGAGCGGAATCCAACATGATGCGGGCACCGGCCCTCTCCGGTGCCGCTCGGAAACCGGGCCCGGATCGTGTTGTCCCGTCCGCGGCTTTCGACCCCACGGGCGGGACGATTCTACCAGCCTTGGACGAGTGTTCGTCAAGACAAAGAACCATCCCCCGGATCATGACCGCCGGAACTGTCGCGGTGGTCCGATTCGGCAATGTGCCGGACAGGACACCCCGGACGTCATGCCGGGGGGCCGGGAAACCGCAAAAGAGCCGGACCCCCGCCTTGTGAGAAAAGGCATTCGCCGCTACGGCCAGCAGGCGGAGGCCCGGGGTGTTTTCCGGGATTTCCACTCCCGCGGGAAGGACGATGACGCTCTTCATGCTGTGCGGGAAGATGCCCCGGCCCGGCCCATTTCCATGGTTCTTTGCGAGCTTCGGATTTGCGGCGGTTCGCGGGACTGGGGAAACGGGGCTTCCGACTCCGGACCTGGTTTCTCAAGGATTCGCCGTGTGAAGGAAAGAACAGAAATGTTGCGCGGATTTGGGCATTATCGCATTTTGCGGCCATCCGGGCTAAACAGCACTCGACAAAAGATTTTTTTATAATAATATAGAGCTTTGGCTCCCGTTTACACCGCGCGCTGGACTGAATCCGAAATCGTAACAAAGGAGTGAAAAATGGCAGAATTTGTTTACCAGGATCCGTTTCCCCTCGGAAAAGATGAGACCAAATACCGCTTGGTGACGAAAGACCATGTTTCGGTCGGCAATTTTGACGGCAAGGAAATCCTGAAGATCGATCCGGAAGCATTGGCGCTGCTGGCCAACACGGCGATGCGGGATGTCTCCTTCATGCTGCGGCCGGCGCACCTGGAGAAGGTTGCCGCGATCCTGAGCGACCCGGAATCTTCCCCGAACGACCGCGGTGTTGCCGTCGCTCTGCTGCGCAATGCCGAAGTCGCCGCCAAGGGAGTTCTGCCGCTCTGCCAGGACACGGGCACTGCAACCATCGTCGGGAAAAAGGGCCAGCAGGTCTGGACCGGCGCAAAGGACGAAGATTACCTGTCCCGGGGGGTCTTCAAGACTTATACCGAGGAGAACCTGCGCTACTCGCAGACGCTTCCCTTGACCATGTATGAAGAAGTCAACTCCGGGACGAACATGCCCGCGCAGATCGACCTGTACGCGACCGACGGCATGGAATACAAGTTCCTGTTCGTCGCCAAGGGCGGCGGTTCCGCCAACAAGAATTACTTGTACCAGGAGACCAAGGCCCTGCTGAATCCGACCAGCCTGGAGAAGTTTCTCGTCGAGAAGATGAAATCCCTCGGGACCGCGGCGTGCCCGCCCTACCACCTGGCGTTCGTGGTCGGCGGCACCTCCGCCGAAGGTTGCCTCAAGACGGTGAAGCTCGCGTCCACCGGGTACCTGGATGCTCTGCCGACCACCGGTAACAAGGGCGGCCAGGCGTTTCGCGACCTGGAAATGGAGGACAAGCTCCTGAAGGCGGCCTACAAGACGGGCCTTGGCGCTCAGTTCGGCGGCAAGCACTTTGTCCTGGATGTGCGCGTCGTCCGGCTGCCGCGGCACGGTGCGTCATGCCCCGTGGCCATGGGCGTTTCCTGTTCGGCGGACCGCAACATCAAGGCCAAGATCAACAAGGACGGTATCTGGGTGGAGCAGATGGAAGCCAATCCGGGTCGTTTCATCCCCGAGAAGTACCGGGGGAAGCACGATCACGGCGTTGTGAAAATCAATCTGAACCGGCCGATGAAAGAGATCCTTGCCGACCTGAGCAAACACCCGGTCACCACTCAGCTTTCCCTTACCGGAACGATCATCGTCGGGCGCGACATCGCTCACGCCAAGCTGAAAGAACGGATCGACAAGGGAGAAGGGCTTCCCCAGTACGTGAAAGACCATGCCATCTACTACGCGGGACCGGCCAAGACTCCCAAGGGCATGGCTTCCGGGTCCTTCGGGCCGACCACGGCGGGCCGCATGGATTCGTACGTGGATCCTTTCCAAAGCCACGGCGGTTCCATGATCATGATCGCCAAAGGCAACCGCAGCCAGGCGGTGACCGATGCATGCAAAAAGCACGGCGGTTTCTACCTTGGCTCCATTGGCGGCCCCGCGGCGCTCCTCGCTCAGGAAAACATCAAGAAGGTCGAAGTGCTCGAGTATCCCGAGCTGGGGATGGAAGCCATCTTTAAAATCGAGGTCGAGGACTTCCCGGCGTTCATCCTTGTGGACGACAAGGGCAACGATTTCTTCCAGCAGTTGAGCTGCTAGAACCCTTTCGAACGGGAGGCGCGAAGAGAGGGGGGGCAGCCCCTGCCCTTCCCTTGAAGAAGCTGCGATCGTGCGTCTTCCGCCTGGCATGAAAAAAGCCCCCGGGTTTCAACCGGGGGCTTTTTTCATGCGCTTGGGCACATCATTTGTTGAGCCATTCGATGGTCCTGCCGGCAATCTGGTCGTAGATCGTCAATTGGCTCACCCCGGCCTTCACCGGGACCTTGAAGGAATGGTCTCCCCCCGGGATGATTTCCAGGTCCCATTCCACGCACAGGCGCGGCAGAATGTCCTTCAGGATCTCCAAATCGCAAAACGGGTCGCTGCTCCCGGCAAAAAAGAGCATGGGGACGCGAATGTCATAGAGTGTGGTGTCGCGAAGCCGATCCTTCTTGCCCGGAGCGTGAAGCGGAAAGCCCAGGAAGACGAGCTTTTCCGCTTGAAGCCGTCCTTCGGCCGCCAGCATGGCGGCGATTCGCGCGCCCAGCGACTTCCCCGCCGCGTAGATTTTCCTCGGACGGCCGCCCCGCCTTGCGCCGAGACTGTCGCAGGCCCCTTCGAAAGCCGCACAGAGCACTTCCCGGCTGTCCACGGTTTTGCTGCCCTTCTCACTGTATAGGAAATTGAACCGCAGCGTCAGGAATCCGGCTTCGGCAAATCGATGCGCCAGGAAAACGATCATCGGCTGGTTCATGTCGTTGTTCGCGCCATGGGCGATCACGATCCCTTTGCCGGACGTGAACGGGTCGGGAACGCTCAATACCCCCGATACCTCGCCGTGCCCTCTGACGGGAATGCTCACCGTTTCATTCGTCATGATTTCATCCCTTTTGCGGACATCCGGCTGCGCATGAAAAGCTTCCCCGCGTTTTTCGTCTCAACGCTGGATTTCATCGCTTCAGACAAACAGCCCGGCACGGAGCACATGGTCGGCATTGCTGGAAGATATCTTATCCAAAAACGGGGAAAGCGCAACGTTGTTTAGGGCTACCCGCCTCACCGAAAGGAAAACCTCCGGCACCCGGTTGCGGTTGCACCATCGCGCCGCGGGTCAGGGTGCGGCTCGGACATGGACGAGCGGAAAATGCAGGAATGCCCGGCAACAAACCCACACCTCGCAGGCTCAAGCCCGTGATGGGTTGCGTACCGGGAAACACGGCTCCGTCCGTATCACGCAGGGGAATCATCGGCGCGAAAAGCACGCGCCTTTCGGGGGTTGATGCGCAAGATCATCACAGAGGCGCCGAACGCGCCTCACGAACGGACCACGAACCCGCGGCCACCGGGGAAAACCCGGCGTCCGTCCTTGAAGAACGGACTCCGGGCCCATGGAACACATCCGATCGTCATCGAGAGTCGACGGCAACCAAGCCTGTCGGCATCCGCCATCATGCCGTACCGCGTTGAATCACCGTCTTTCGATCCGTTGAAAACTGCTGCCGGTAGGCCTTGAAACCGGCCCCGATGTATTGTTTTTCTTCCAGCAGGGGAAGAATCTGCGCCACGATATCTTCCGGGGAGTTGTTCGAAGCGTCCACGATCAGCTCCGGATTCGGGGGCGCCTCATATGGGTCGTCCACACCGGTAAACCCCTTGAGCTCGCCGCGGCGGGCCTTTTTGTACAGTGATTTCGGGTCCCGCTCTTCGCATATTAGGACCGGCGTGCTCACGTGGATTTCGAAAAATCCCAGCCCCGCCTGCTCGTGGATTTTACGGGCGAGATCGCGCTCCCTTTGGTACGGGGATATGAAGCTGGTGACGACGATGATTCCGCTGTCCGCAAATAGCTTCGCCACTTCTCCGATACGCCTGATGTTTTCTTCGCGGTCCAGAGCGGAAAAACCCAAATTCTTGTTCAAGCCGTGCCGGATGTTATCCCCGTCCAGCACATACGTCATGTAGCCGCGCTGGATGAGTTCGTACTCAAGGGCAAACGCCGTCGTGCTCTTGCCCGAGGACGGAAGCCCCGTCAGCCAGATCGTACAGCCTCTCTGATTGAGCAGGGCCTCACGTTCGTTGCGCGTCACCTGGCTGGAATGCCAGGTGATATTGGTTGCCTTGACTTCGGTCATAATCAACTCCAGAAATTCTAAGGTCAGATAGATATACACGGGTCTGAACGAACACAAGGGCAATACCGTGGGGGGCATTATAGGCACGGCCGGAGGGATTCGCAAGAAAAACTTCACAAAGTGGCCGTGGATTCCTTCGGGATTTGTGCAACCCTGGCAAGAAGTATCTCATACCGAGGTGCGTTCAAGACGACACAACACCTGCCCGTCGGGAGGTGACCCGGGCGGGGATAACCTCCGGGAACCGTGCGGATCCGCAGGGTGGGCACGGCTCCTCCGTGCCCACGATCCGGCCGGGCCTCATGCACCCGCACTCGTCATGATCGCTGCGAAATCGTGCGCGCAGAGCGCCTAGGCGCTGGAACGACCCTGCAGCACCAGAATGAAATACGGCTTGCCCGGATCGTTGCACGTCACCAGGGTTGTCTTTTTCATCTCGCCATTGCAGCTCTTGGGATTCAACTTCAGAGTGATCGTACCCTCACCGCCGGGAGGGATTGCCCGGTCAAACTGGGCGACCATGAGTCCTCACCCGGGAGAGACGTTCTTGATCTTGAGCATGTCGTTGCCGACATTCCTGATCTTGAAGCGATGGACCAAATCTCCGTCCCCGCTGATCACGCCAAAATCATGCGTGGCTTCGGTGATCTGAACCACGGGAGCCTTGGCGGGATCGACCGCCGCCGGGGAGGACTGATGGGGAATATTTGCAGCCGGGTCGAGGAGGCATACTCCCACCGCCAGCTCGCCATCTTCCGAAGCCTGATTGTCGATGTTGAGCAGCACGAGTATCTTGTGGTACATATTGGCAGGAAAACGTACAGTGCGCGAGGTATGAGCACAACCGCCGAGCAACAGAAAAACCAGGATCCCGATCGTTGCCTTGAATATCCTGTTCATCCTTGCTTATCCCCCGTCTTTTCATGACATTGCTCCTGCCTGGAAAGCAGGAATCCTCCTTCTTATTTGTTTGGCCAATAAAAATACATCACTAGAAGAAATTGTCAATAAACAATCAGGCAGGAATATTGTGCACTGGACGGAAGGTTCCTGTTCGAACACTATTGGTCCCGGGCACGGCAAAACCAGGATCGCTCATATCATAAACTTTTGGATCTTTCGCACGGACTGCGGTAGTATGATGCTCTCATATAAAATCACTCGAAAAAATCGACAAACACCGGGAGAAGACAAATGCCTTTCTGTCCGCAATGCGGCACGCGGCTCCAGCGCGTGCGCCGCAGGACGATCGACAAGCTCGTCAGTTTCCTGGTACCCGTCAACCGGTACAGATGTCTGAGCTCCGGTTGTATATGGGAAGGAAACATCAGGTCCGGATCGAGAAGCCGATTCGTGTTCCTGTACTGGCTGTTGCTGGTCCTGGCGGCGATGCTGGTCGGCCGCTTCATCACCCGTTGATCGATCCCCGCGCGTCATGACGGAAGAAGGCGGCAGGTTCTCCGGGATTGCCCCCGCGGTCCTCCACCTCCTCCCGGGTTTGTCCGCGCGACCGGTCAGAGGACGGCGATTCCGCTTTCCTCATCCCACCGCCCGTCACGGCAGATCATGCACCGATCGGACACGCAGTGTTTCTCTGAGTGTACATATTTGAGTCCGTCAAAGCTGCAATCGTTTCCGGCAGAACGTTCCATATCACGTACTCCTTTGGCTCAAACTGTAAACCCCCCTCCGTTCGTCCGGGTTCTAACCCCGGCCATATTCGATAGCTTCTTCTAATAAATAATAATTATCAAGACTGTCCGGCGCACCCCCGCAAACCGAGGCAGAGTTCGTCGCCGGGGATGGACTTCCGTGATCGCCGCGTTTATTCGGCAGGCCGCGGGCCTCTCTTTTCCTTACGACCGTAGAACCACGGACGACGGGAGGGCCATGGCCCCCCCCAACTGCATTTCTTTCAACGGATTGGCAAAACGGATCGGAGCTTTTTTTCGCTTTGTGCGGGATGAATCGAGTGCAGGAATCACCTGGCTTTGGCGATGGCCTGAAGAACATCGTCATAATCGGGTTCGTGGGTAATTTCCTTTACCAGCTGGACATAGCGAACGACACCCTGGCGATCGATCACGAAGACGCTCCTGGCAAGCAGACGCAGTTCCTTGATCAATACGCCGTAAGCCAGGCCGAATGAGGCGTCCTTGTGGTCCGAGAGGGTTGTGACCTGTTCCACCCCGGCCGCGCCACACCAGCGCTTTTGTGCAAAAGGCAGATCCATGCTCACCGTGAGCACGACCACCTCGTCGCCGAGCTTGGCTGCTTCGGAGTTGAATCTGCGGGTTTCCATGTCGCAAACGGGGGTATCGAGAGAAGGCACCGAAGAGAGGACGATCACTTTGCCCTGGTAGGCTCCAAGCCGCACAGGGGCCAAGCCATTGTCCAGAACTTCAAAATCGGGCGCTTTGTCGCCCGGCTTGATTTCCTTGCCCACCAAGGTGAGGGGGGCGCCTTTCATCGTCACGGCACCTGGTCGTTCGGTCATTGCATCACCTCCCTGATCTGTCTGAAGCTCTGCTGTCGCAGTTGAACGTGAGCCCGGCCCCCCCTTGCCTAGGAGCCGGACCCGGCAAAATCCGCATCATCCGGTGGAGTCGATTCTTCACGAATCCCGAAGGAATCGATGAAGGTCTGAATCTGGGCCAGTTGCTGTTTCGAAAGCTCTCTGAATTGGATACCGCACCTGCGCACCTTCAGGATTCCCCACGATTCATCGGCCAGCTCAAAATCGTAGACAATCCTGCAAGGGAATCTGCCGAGCCGCACAACCTCGCCCGAGGAACCGAACAGCTCGACTTCAATCGGGCCGTCCGGTTGTTCCCCGAAACCGACATAGCGCATGGCGAGCCCTCCCAGGCTGATGTCGAGAATCTCGCCCAGCTTCAAGAATTCCCGGGCGGTCGCAAAAAAGGCGGCCCGCGCAGTGCCCGTCATGCGGAATCGTTTGAACCGTCTCAGATCTTCGAAATCCCTGTGGCCAGTCATCAGGTAACTCCAGTGATACACTAATAAGGACGGATCGGAGCTTTGCAATATCCCCAAAATGAAAAATGCCCGGAGGACGTCGTCGTGCGAACCGGCATGCTTCAGGGTTGCGATGAAAAGCGGAGCCCAGCCCTGCCCGGACCTGCAAGGCCATCCTCGCGCGGGAAAGGCCGGGCGGAACGTCCATGGCTGCTCCCAGCCTCACCTGACGGAGCTTTTCCACCCTATTCAAAGGTCGGCAGGATCATACACTCTCTGAAGACAAAATTCGGGCATGTTTTCCCATCGGACGCTGTGCGGTAACGGTTTCCGGCACGGATCGGGCAGTCCGCTTATCCGTGAACCGCGGAAGGAAATCCCGGGGCGAGCGGGAGGCAGCCCTTACCCGCCGCAGTCACGGTGCCGCGTGGACGCTCGCGCACCCAGTCAGTTGTGCAGCCGGGGATCGTACAGACCGATCTCGTTGGTGGTGAAGGAATTGAGCTCCGTTTCGGATCGCGCCAGGATGTCCACGACCGAATAGAGTGATGCCGCCTCATCATAGCTGCTGGAAGACGTCTTCAGGGTTGCCGCGATGAATTTCGACTGGACGACGAAGAGGCGTTCGCGCAAAGCCAGCCGCCTGGCCTCGAGAATGGTGCATTGGTCCGCCAGCCGCGCATATTCATAGAGGAGCGGCTTCCAGGAATCATTCCATTTCCGGCTCCAGGTTTCGAGCATGGCCATAGTTTCCGGCTCTTTCTCATACTCATTTTCCAGGTTTTTTATGGAAGGCGTCCCCGCGATTATCTGCTCCAGGTCGGCCCACCCCGGCTGGTTCTGCAGGTATTTTATCTCCTCGATCAGCTTCTGCAGGTCAATGTAAAACTGCGCGATTTGTGCGTTGAGTGTGTCGAGGGCCGTATTTGCATCGGCGACCACGGTTTCGGCTTCGGGATTTTTCACCGGCGCCGTGGCGCATCCCGCAAGGACGGCGACCATGAGCAGCGAGGCTGCGAGAGCACGTACCGTCAAGGCATCCTCCAACAAGCGTACGGTCTTCCAGGGCTCAACGCCCCGGGCACGGGAAAAAACCCGGGGCCGTCCACCGCTCGAAAACTATGTAGATGTACATGATTACCTACAGGCACCGGGCGTCGAATACAGTATTTCCTCCATAAAAATACATGATGCACCGGATTTCAATACAATTTGAAACTGGTATTCTTCGTTCCCAGATAACCAACCTATACCCCAACCTACGTTCTTCGTTACGCCCTATACCTTTGGAAAGCCAGGTCTCCCCGCCCCTGGCTTTCTTCTTTTTCGGGCCCGTGCGGCTTTTCGGCGTCATCGTCATTCCCACCGGGACACCTTCCGCGGATTTGCGTCTCCCGCATCCGTGCCCGGCAACGGGGCGCAACCGACTACCTCGGCGGCAGATTCTGCAGCATGCGGGAGACTTCGGCGTCGATAAAGCCTGGGACCTCGTGAGGCGGAATGTGGGAGATATCCACTGTTGTGCCGGTGGTTTCCGACAGACGGCTGTTGAAGCCGTAGACATTGAGGTCGATCCTCACCAGCGGGCTGGATGCCGGGGCCACAAGACCCAGCGTTCCTCCGCTCGCCGCCCCGATGGCCGCTCCCGTGCCCGCCGACCCGGTCGCGCCGCCTATGATCGCTCCCAGAGCCGCACCCGCCAACGCCCCTCCCACCACGTTGCCGGCCCTGCGTTGAGGATCGTCCTGCACTCCGGGCGTAAAGGAAACACCGACCGTGAAATCGGCGCGGTTTTGTCTCCTCACCTCATCGTAGCCCTTGCTGTACAAGGTGTTACGCGCCTGGGGAAGGTCGAACAAACCGAAAGGGGTCCGGTCCTCGACATGAAAGGTGAAGCGCCTGTCCTCCGGCCCGATATTGTTGAAGAAAAGCTCGGGTTCGGGGGGCGTCTGCACTGCCGCCGGAGTGGAGCCGTAGTATGTGGGACCGCTTGCACAAGCGCTGAGGAACGCCGCGCACACGACCACGATCAGAGTTTTTGCGTTCATGCCGAATTGTCTCATGGGTCTCTCCCTTCCTCGATCAAAACCAAGGTCCCCGCCTGCCTTCCACATTCTTTGGAACCATCCGGGCTTGCCGGCCGGACCTCCGTTCTTCCGGCACACACGGGCCTTGCATGTTAACACAACATTGGCAGAGGCACCATGAATAACGCCCGCGATGCATTACGTCCAACCGCGGGACAATCATCGCCCGTCCGCCCCCCCCGGCACCCCGTGCGGCAACGGTGGAGCGCAACGGCTTCTCTCCGCGCCATCCGAGAGCCGTCCGGCAGACGTTCCCTCCCGGTTGGCCGAACGCGGCCTCAGTCCCACCGGGTTTTTTCCCACACGGCCAGGACATTCCGGAAACGTGAGCCCAACGCCGCCGACGCGTATTCGATTCGGTGCACATCGAGACGCATGCCGCAATCCCCCAGCAGGGCAAAGTCCGCGAGATCCGCCGTCAGGGAAGGAGCCTCGCCGGACTGAAAGAAATACGAACAAAACCTTCCTCCAGGGGCAAGTCTCTTCACAACCACGCGCAGGAAGGTTTCCAGCCAGGTCCGGTAACCTTCCGGGTTTTCTTCCGCCAGGAAATGCATCTTCATGTATTCCGGCACGTTCGACACATAGACCATGTCGAAGAGCATGTCGAGGCGCCGCAATGCCAGGTCCATGGGCAGATTCAGGATCGGGTAATCCTTTGCGCCGGCACTCCACGCCGTGTAGCGCGCCGGATCGGAAAGGCAGGGGATCTCTTCGAGGGTGAACAGATCGAGCGTATGGAGGAACCCCTGGAATGGGGATGATTCGGACGGAGCGGCCGGCCGGCACCTGTCGTCCCAAAACTCGCGGGCCGGCGCGCTCAGGCCCTGCCGGAGCACATCATAGAGCGCCGCGCGCTCGACCGCGGGCATGCTCTGCGGAAGACGGCGCGCATGGAGAAAACCCGAAGCTCGCGGCAATCCGCTCAGAAAAAAAGTGACATAATCCTCGTACGGAAGACGTCGCAGCGCAGCCCGTTTCAATTCGTTCAGGAAGCAGGCGGACGTCGACACGTCGACCGCCACCACGGGATCCGCCCCTGCCTGGAGCAGGAACAGGGGGATGTCGCCGGACCCCGCAATGCAAACCACCGCCTCGCCATGCGGGCTTCGCCCGGCCAAGTGCGGCCACGGATGTTCCGTCGCCATGAGGTAAGGCGGGGAATTCCTGTGGAAGGAGCCTGCCCCCTCTACACGGAATTCCCCGCCCGGGTCGTCACACCACTCGTACAATTCAGCCTGATTTGGAAACTGCAAACCACCGTCCCGCCCGAGGTTCGAGATTTCGCCCGGCCCCACGGGCTCCAACGACAGGCCGCCGCGGGCCGTTCGGCCCGCCGCCCGCTAATACATATCTTCCATTCCGGCGCCCGGCATGGCCGGAGCAGGTTTCTGCTTCTTCGGCTTTTCGGCGATCATGGCTTCCGTGGTGAGCAGCAATGAAGCCACGCTGGCCGCGTTCTGCAAAGCGAAGCGCACCACCTTGGTCGGATCGATGACCCCCGCGGCGCTGAGGTCTTCATAGACCTCGGTATCCGCGTTGAAGCCATGCGACCCGGTGACCTGCTTCACCTGCTGGACCACCACGGAACCTTCATGGCCCGCGTTGTTCGCAATCTGTCGAACCGGTTCTTCGAGAGCGCGCATGACGATCTTGACGCCGAACGCATCCTCTCCTTGCACGTCCAACTCTTCCAGCGCCGGCAGGCAGCGCAGCAGGGCCACTCCGCCACCCGGCACGATGCCTTCCTCCACGGCGGCCCGCGTAGCGTTGAGGGCATCCTCCACGCGCGCCTTCTTCTCCTTCATTTCGGTCTCGGTGGCCGCACCCACGCGCACCACGGCGACCCCGCCGACGATCTTGGCCAGCCGTTCCTGCAATTTCTCCCGGTCGTAATCGGAGGTGGTTTCATCGATCTGTGCCCGAATCTGCTTCACGCGGGCCTCGATGGCGCTCCGGGCGCCCGCGCCGTCCACGATCGTCGTATTGTCCTTGTCGATCCGGACGGTCTTGGCTCGACCGAGATCCTGCAACGACACGTTCTCGAGCTTCACGCCGATGTCCTCGGAGACGACCTTGCCGCCGGTGAGGACGGCGAGGTCTTCGAGCATTGCCTTGCGTCGGTCCCCGAATCCCGGAGCCTTCACGGCGCTGACCCTGAGCGTGCCCCGCAGCTTGTTCACGACCAGGGTGGCCAACGCTTCGCCCTCGACGTCTTCGGCAACGATGAGCAACGGAGCGCCCATCTTCGCGATCTGTTCGAGCACCGGCAAAAGGTCTTGCATGTTGCTGATCTTCTTTTCATTGATCAGAATATACGGATCCTCGAGCACCACCTCCATGCGTTCGGGATCCGTGACGAAGTACGGAGACACGTAACCGCGGTCGAACTGCATGCCTTCCACCACTTCCAGGGTGGTCTCCATGCTCTTGGCTTCTTCCACGGTGATCACGCCTTCCTTGCCGACCTTGTTCATGGCCTCGGCGATGATGTCGCCGATGGCGACATCGTTGTTCGCGCTGATGGTCCCCACCTGGGCGATTTCCTTCTGGTCCTTCGTGGGCTTGCTCATGTTCCTGAGCTCCCGGACCGCCGTCGCAACCGCCAATTCGATGCCTCTCTTGAGCGCCATGGGATTGTGCCCCGCGCTGACCAGCTTCGAACCCGCCCTGTATATGGCCTGGGCCAGGATCGTGGCCGTGGTCGTGCCGTCACCCGCCACATCGGACGTCTTGCTGGCGACCTCCTTGACCATCTGCGCGCCCATGTTCTCGAATCTGTCTTCGAGGTCGATTTCCTTGGCGACCGTCACTCCGTCCTTTGTCACGGTGGGGGGCCCCCACGATTTCTCCAAAACGACGTTTCGACCTCGAGGTCCCAGAGTGACTTTCACCGCATCGGCCAGAGTGTCGACTCCGGCCATGATCTTTTCCCTGGCCTCGGCGTAGTACTTGATTTCCTTGACAGCCATACCGTTGATCCTCCTTCCAACCGTTTGCGGGCGCGCTATTCGATGATCCCCAGGACGTCGTCTTCGCGCATGATCAAAAGGTCCTCGCCCTCGATCTTCACGTCCGTCCCGGAGTACTTGTTGAACAGAACGAGATCCCCCTCCTTGACCACAAGCGGAGTGAGGGTCCCATTTTCGAGCAGCCGGCCCTTGCCCGCCGCGACGACTTTCCCCTGCTGAGGCTTTTCCTTGGCGGTATCCGGAATGATGATTCCACCCGCCGTTGTTTCCTCTTCCTCGACACGTCTGATGATGATGCGATCATGCAATGGTCTGACCTTCATACGGTTGTTCTCCTTTTGGATTGACTCGGCACCGGAGGTGCAAGGCGGTTTCGGGACGAGAACCGGTCCCGGCGGTCCAGCCGGGGCCAAGGGTTAGCACTCGACGGCGCCGAGTGCCAACACCCCACAAATGTATCTATCCGCGGGAAAAAATCAAGATCCCGCTCACGAGTTTTTTTCATATTCCCGCTGTGCCCCGCAGACCCGAGACTTCATCCGCCGCACTCCCGGCCCGGAACCGCGGGGGCCGAACAGGGTTGATTCTTTGCCACAAAGACTCTAAGTTATACGCATATTCGATTAGAACGGAGCCATCCGTCGGTGAGCGACCCGCCGGAGGGGGGCATTGCGTGTCCGACGGCGCCCGCTCCATTTGTCCGAATTCAATTTGCGGGACGTGGCGAAGCACGAGACAGCCTTGACTCTCTTCTCCCCGTCCGATCGTTTTCGCGGGATGAGCTCATGATACAAACAGAAGACCCGCTCCCTGCCGGATGATTCTTTCCCGATTGCCGGGCTTGCCCGCTGCCGTGGATACAGGCTTTGCGAATGACGGAGGAAATATGGGAGAACCTTTTGCCGTAAAAGACTGCGCTCTCATAACCATTGCCACCGGGGAAAGAACGCAGAATCTCCAGGAACTGAGAGACCGGCTCGCGACAACACACCAGGGATGCATTTACTATCATTTCTGGGGGGGATTGCTTCGTGCAAGTTTCGATGATCCCGAGTATCAGAACGATTTTGCCGCATGGGCATGGCGCGGGCTTCATGACGCCCGTCTGGCCGAGCGGCTCGCCCTTGTCGATCCCAGCGAATACGCGGACCTGGAAGGTCTGCGCCGGGAGCTCATCGACGTCATCGAGGAAAGGCTGGAGGAGACCGAGCACATTCCGTGGGCCAGGCACGATCGCCAGTTCTATTTCATGCGTTCTCAAATCATCGTCTTCGACACGAATATCCGCATCCACAATATCGAAGGCTTGGCCCTGCACATCCAGCGCTTCTCGAGGAGCAGTATTTTCTATCACTTCATCGATGCGCGGCGCCGGACCACCGGCAGGCGCGACGACTTCAGCGAATGGCTCCTGGGATTCGGAGACGAGCACGCGCCCATGGTCCAGCGCCTGTCGGCCATCGATCCTTACTTCAGCACGTTGACCGAGCTGCGCGACGAGATAGCCGGGTGCATGAACCGTTATGTCTATAAAGGAAGGTGAAATGAGGTCTTTGGAGGAATACAGCCGCATCGTCGGGGAGGATGTGATCGATCAGGTCCACCAGCTTGCGCGTGTCCTGAAAGGGGCCAGGGTGATCCATGTGAACTCGACGCGGGAAGGGGGAGGGGTTGCCGAGATCCTGCATTGGCTGGTCCCCTTGCAGGCACAATTGGGCCTGGAGGTCGGCTGGGAGGTCATCGAGGGAGAGCAGGCGTTCTACGAATGCACCAAGAGTTTTCACAACGCCCTGCAGGGCACTCGGGTGCCGATTCCCGAATCCCTTCTGAGAGTCTACGAAGAGACGAATCGGCGGAACGCGGAGGAACTGCGTGAACGGCTCGAGGCCGCCGACTTTGTCTTCATCCACGATCCTCAGCCGGCGCCTTTTCTGAAGTTCTGCCCCGATCGAAAAGGGAAATGGATTTGGCGCTGCCATATTGACGTGAGCCGCCCGTACAGGCCCGTCTGGAAGTATCTGCGCGATTTCGTGGTGGGCTATGACGCCAGCGTCTGGTCATTGTCCCAGTTTGCCCAGCCGCTGCCGCATCCCACCTACCTGATTCCCCCAAGCATCGATCCGCTGAGTGAAAAGAACGTGGAGTTGCCCATTCATGAAATCGAGGCCGTTCGGGAGAAGTTCGGCCTGAACGCGGAAATGCCCGTCATCGTTCAGGTCTCCAGGTTCGACCGGTTCAAGGACCCGGTGGGGGCCATTCAGGCGTGCCGGCTGGCCAAGAACTACACGCCTTCTCAACTGGTCCTGGCCGGCGGCGGAGCGTCCGACGATCCGGAAGGGGAGAGAATGCACAGGGAGGTGATGGATGCCGCCGACGGCGACCCCGATGTTCACGTCCTGCTCCTGCCTCCCGACGCCCACCGAACGATCAATGCCCTGCAGCGCCTGGCCGACATCGTCCTCCAGAAATCCACGCGGGAGGGTTTCGGTCTCACCGTCACCGAGGCCATGTGGAAGGGGAAGCCGGTGATCGGAGGCGACACCGGAGGGATCCGGCTGCAGGTGATCAACCACCATACGGGCTTTCTCGTCAATACGCCCGAAGGTGCGGCGAACCGGATCCGCTACCTGCTCAAACACAGGGGCAAGATGGACGAAATGGGCCGGAAGGCCAGACAGTTCGTCCTGGAGAATTTCCTCCTCACGAGGCACCTTCGCGAATACCTTACCCTCATGGTGGCCGTCACGCACGAAACCAAGGAGAGGATCGAGCTTTCCTGACCCGCTGAATCGGACGAAGAACCGCATGCAGATTGGAGCGAGTTACGGGGCGGACGGGAGCTGCGTCTTTGCCGTCTGGGCCCCGGGAAGGAAGAGAGTGGAACTGAGGCTTCACGGTTCGGAGGAGGCGTTCATTCCTCTGCGCGGGGAAGACAGGGGCTACTGGCGCGTGGCCCTCCAGGATACCCTTCCGGGTGCTCTCTACACCTACAGGCTGGATGGATGCGTGGAGAGGCCGGACCCCGCCTCCCACTCCCAGCCGCAGGGAGTCCACGGCCCGTCGCAAATCGTGGATCACGGCGATTTTTGCTGGCAGGACGATGACTGGCGAGGCATTGAACCTTCGCGAATGATCCTCTACGAATTCCATCCCGGAACATTCACTCCCGAGGGTTCCCTGGACGCCGTCATTCCCAGGCTGGACGCCTTGCGCGAAATGGGGATCAACACCCTGGAGATCATGCCCGTCTCCCAGTTCCCGGGGGACAGGAACTGGGGCTACGACGGAGTGTACCCTTTTGCCGTTCAGTCTTCCTACGGGGGCCCCCGGTCGCTCAAACGGCTGGTGAATGCCTGCCACGAACGAGGCATGGCCGTGATCCTGGACGTGGTTTACAACCACCTGGGTCCGGAGGGCAACTACTTGCGGGATTTCGGTCCCTACTTCACCGACAAGTACAAAACCCCCTGGGGGCAGGCGATCAACCTCGACGACGCCTGCAGTGATGAAGTGAGGAACTTCTTCATTCAAAACGCCCTGTTCTGGCTTTCGACGTACCACCTCGACGGGCTGCGCCTGGACGCCGTCCACGCCCTCGTGGACATGAGTGCCCGGCCGTTTCTTCAGGAACTGGCCGAAACGGTCGGGGAGTATTCCCGCCGAACCGGGAAGACGCATGTCCTCATCGCGGAGAGCGACTTGAACGACGCGAGGTTGATCGCGCCCCGCGAGGCCGGGGGCCATGGTCTCGACGCCCAGTGGTGTGACGATTTCCATCACAGCCTCCACACCCTGCTCACGGGGGAAACCACCGGCTACTATTCCGACTTCGGCCGGGTGAGCCACCTCGTCCGATCTTTCCGGGACGGGTTCGTCTACTCGGGAGACTACTCCACCTTCAGAAAGCGACGCCACGGCAACTCCGCCAGAGAGCGCCGGGCAGAACAGTTCGTCGTCTTCGCCCAGAACCACGACCAGGTGGGAAACCGGCTGCTTGGCGAACGGTTGTCGCAGCTCGTGGATTTCGAAAGCCTGAAGCTGAGCATCGCGGTCGTTCTCCTGTCTCCCTTCATCCCCCTCCTGTTCATGGGAGAGGAATACGGAGAACCGGCGCCGTTCCTGTATTTTGTGGGCCATTCCGACCCGGACCTCGTGAAGGCGGTCCGTGACGGTCGAAAAGAAGAATTTGCATCGTTTCATTGGAAGGGGACGGTACCCGACCCCGTCGACCGGGACACGTTCCTGCGGTCGAAAGTGCGGTGGGAGCTGAGGGAGCATGGCCGGCACAAGACCCTGCTGGAATTCACGAAAACGCTGATCGCCTTGCGGCGGACCATTCCCGCTCTTTCCCATTTGAGCAGGGAACACCTGAGGGTGAAGGGCAGGGAAGAGGAACAGGTGATCGTGATGGAACGCCGGGAAAACACGACCGGCTGCCGAACCCTGTGCATCTTCAATTTCAACCCGCGGGACGTAAGCTTCCCCATTGACGCGCCGACGCCGGAAGGCGCGTGGAAAAAGCTCCTGGACTCCTCGGAAGAACGGTGGGGAGGGGGAGGAAGCCGCCTTCCCGAGGAGTTCCTTCCCGGCCGACCGGTCGAGTTGATGCGAAGGAGCGTGACCGTTTACATGGGAGAACTTCAGCCGTGACCCGCTACGTGTGTATCCATGGCCATTTCTATCAGCCCCCTCGTGAAAATCCGTGGCTCGGCGAGGTGGAGCTCCAGGACTCGGCTTACCCCTTTCATGACTGGAACGAGAAGATCACGGCCCAGTGCTACGCCCCGAACGCCGCCTCACGGATCCTCGACCATGAGCAGCGGATCATCCGGATCGTCAACAACTACTCGAAGATCAGCTTCAATTTCGGGCCGACGCTCCTCTCCTGGATGGAACGACACCGGCCGGAAACTCATGAGGCCATTATTGAAGCGGATCGACTGAGCCGGTCGAGGTTTTCGGGGCACGGTTCGGCCCTGGCCCAGGTCTACAACCACATGATCATGCCCCTGGCCAACGAGCGGGACAAGTACACTCAAGTCACGTGGGGAATCGAGGATTTCAGGAGACGATTCGGACGAGACCCGGAAGGAATGTGGCTCCCGGAGACCGCCGTCGACACGCGATCCCTGGAAGTTCTGGCCGAACTGGGAATCCGTTTCACCGTCCTCGCGCCCAGGCAGGCCGAAAGAGTACGAAGAATCCTCCAGGGAGCGGATTGGGAAAACGTGGAAGACGCCCGAATCGATCCGACCACGGTCTACCTGTGCCGGTTGCCGTCGGGCAGGTCCATCAGCCTGTTCTTCTATGACGGCCCCATTTCCCGGGAAATCGCTTTCTCGGGGTTGCTGAGCAACGGGCAGTCGCTTGCCGAAAGACTCATAAGCGCATTCGATGACGCCAGGGACCGGCCCCAACTGGTGCACGCGGCCGTCGACGGAGAAACCTTCGGCCACCACCAGCGACACGGCGACATGGCGTTGGCCTACTGTCTTCATTCCATCGAATCCGGGGAGCATGCGCGGCTGACCAACTATGGAGAGTTCCTGGAGAAGAATCCTCCCACCCATGAGGTTGAAATCTTCGACAACTCGTCATGGAGCTGCATACACGGAATAGAACGCTGGCGGGACAATTGCGGCTGTCATACCGGCATGCACGGCGGGTGGACCCAGTCCTGGAGAGGTCCCCTGCGACATTCGACGGACCGGTTGAGAGACGAGGCCGCCCTGGCCTTCGAGGAGGTCGGTTCTCAGTTCCTGCGGTCTCCATGGGAAGCCAGAAACCGGTACATCGAGGTGGTCCCGGACCGGTCCCCGGAAAATGTGGAACGATTCCTCGCGGACCACACGGTGCGAGCGCTCGATCGATACGAGAAGGTCCAGGTCCTTCAGCTCCTCGAGATGCAGCACAACGCGATGCTGATGTACACCAGTTGCGGATGGTTTTTTGACGAGATCTCGGGAGTCGAGAGCGTCCAGGTCTTGCAGTATGCGGCGAGAGTCGCTCAATTCGTGGAGATCCTGACCGGCACCCCCGTGGAAGAGGACTTTGCGGGACGGCTCGAGGCGGCGCCCAGCAATCTCTACGGGAACGGAGCGAGGGTCTACGAAATGTTCGTCAGGCCCGCGCGGCTGGATCTGCTACGGGTCGGTGTCCATTACGCCGTCTCCACGCTTTTTGAAGACTACCCCGATGAAACCCCGGTCTATTGCTACACGATTCGAAGAGAATGCCATGAGACCATGGAAGCCGGCAGACTGAGGCTCGCCTTAGGGAGGGCGGTGGTCCGTTCGAACATCATCTGGAGCGAAGAGACCGTCAGTTACGCGGTCCTGCACCTCGGCGACCACAACATCAGCGGCGGCGGGAGGGTGTTCCGGGGCGACGATGCTTTCGCCCTCATGGAAAGCGAGATTCGGTCGGCCTTCGACAGGGCCGATGTTCCCGAAGTGATCCGGCTCATGGACAAGCATTTCGGAACGAACAACTTCTCCCTTTGGCACCTGTTCAGGGATGAACAAAGAAAAGTCATCGACCAGATCCTGGCCCTGACCTACAGTGACATCGAGGCGTCCTATCGCCGGATATTCGAGAACACGCACGCCGTGATGAACTTCCTTCAGGGGCTGCAGGTGCCTCTTCCCAAGTTCATCCTGGCGGCCGCCGAGAGGATCGTCAACCTCGACCTCGCCCGGCTCTTTGAAAACGAAGCGATGGACCACGCCGGGCTGGAGTCTCTCCTCTCCGTCGCCCAACGCTGGGGGCTCGATCTGGATCGTGAAAAGCTGGCCTTCAATGCGGGCGCGTGGATCACCGGCTCCATGGAAAGACTCCTGGAAAATCCCGAACAACGTGAACGCATGGCAGAAATCGCCCGCGTCCTCGGCCTGTTGCAGGCGGCGGCCGTGCCGTTGGACCTCTGGTGGGCTCAGAACCTTTACTACTCCCTGGGTGAGGCAACCACCGGGAGGATGAAAAGCGAGGCGGGGAGTCGAGGCGAGACCGCCGAGGAATGGCTCCGGTCCTTCGAGCAGCTCGGACACCACCTGAACGTGGTGATGCCATGAAACCCGTCCCGACCGCGACATACCGGATCCAGTTCGGTCCCGCTTTTACGTTCCGGCACCTGAAGGAAGTCATCCCGTTCCTTCGGCGCATGGGAATCTCCTGCATTTACGCATCACCCATTTTCAAGGCGAGGAGAGGCAGCACGCACGGCTACGACGTGGTCGATTTCAGCGAGATCAACCCGGAACTGGGAGGCCGGGAAGGGTTTGAGTCCCTGATGGACGAAGTCAGGCGACACGGCATGAACTGGCTCCAGGACATAGTCCCGAACCACATGGCCTACAGCGCTCAAAACCAGATACTGGTGGATGTCGGTGAAAACGGTCCCAACTCGAAATACTTCGATTTCTTCGACGTCGAATGGGATCATCCGTACGAAGGGATCAGGGGAAGAGTGCTCGCCCCTTTCCTCGGATCGTTTTACGGCGAGTGCCTCGAAAAAGGGGAAATCCAGCTCGTCTTCGATGAAAGAGGTTTTGCCGTCAGGTACTACGACATGCGATTCCCCTTGCGAATCGAATCCTACGCGGACCTCCTCACCTGTCGGCTGGGTTCCCTGCGGGGGAAGCTGCCTCCCGATGAGCCCGATTTCATCAAGCTCCACGGAATTCTCGGAATCCTGTACGTTCTCAGGACACTCCCTTCGGGAGCGATCTCCGACGAGCGTTACGACCAGATCAGATTCATCAAGATCATGCTGTGGGAGCTCTACAACCGTAATCCCGAAATCCGGTCGTTCATGGATGAAACCATCCGGGTGCTCAACGATCGGCCCGCGCGGGAGGAGAGCGTCCGCTTCATGGAGCGGCTTCTCGGCGATCAGCACTACCGGCTCGCCCATTGGAAGGTCGCCGCCGAGGAAATCAACTACCGAAGGTTCTTCAACATCAACGAGTTGATATCGCTGAGAATGGAGAATCCGAAGGTCTTCGACCACGTCCATTCGCTGCTCCTGGAACTCATCGAAAAAGGAAGCGTTTCGGGTCTGCGCATCGATCACATCGACGGGCTTTTCGATCCTTCGCGGTATTTGACAAAGCTCCATGAAAGCACGGGGGGCGTCTACACCGTCGTGGAGAAGATCCTCGCATTCGGGGAGTCCATCCCTGAATTCTGGCCGGTGGCGGGGACCACGGGCTACGATTTTCTCAATATACTCAACGGGCTTTTCTGTGATTCGAGAAATGCGAAGGTGTTCGACAGGATCTACTCCAGGTTCGCCGGCGGGCCGCTTTCTTTCGACGGGATCGTTTTCGAGCAGAAGAAGCTCATCGCGGAAAGGCGCATGGCCGGAGACGTGGAAAACCTCGCGCACATCATCAAGAAAATCTCGGACCGGTACATGCGGGGAAGCGATTTGACGATGCTCGGCATCAGGAGGGCGGTTGTCCAGGTGCTGGCGCGTTTCCCCGTCTACCGCACGTACTTCAACGGAAATTCGTTTCGTCCCGAAGATCGCGAATTCATCCGGTCGACCCTGGAACGGGCCAGGGAAGAAGATCCCGATCTCGTGCACGAATTCCATTTTCTCGATCAACTGCACGATCCTGAATTCGTTGACGCGCTCCCGGAGGAAGACCGGTCCGAGTGGCTCAACGCGATCATGCGCTTTCAGCAGCTCACCGCCCCCCTGATGGCCAAGGGGTTCGAAGACACCGCCCTTTACGTGTACAACAGGCTCCTGTCCCTCAACGAGGTGGGCGGCAGTCCCGACAGGTTCGGTATACATGCCCGGGTTTTCCATGAATTCAACCGGAAGCGGCGGGTGTCCCATCCGCATTCCATGTCGTCCACATCGACTCACGACACCAAGAGGGGCGAGGATGTCCGGGCGAGAATCAACGTCCTCTCCGAGATCCCCGGCGAATGGGAAAAACGGCTGCGGGTATGGTCGAAGCTCAACGCCGGGTTCAAGACCGTTGTGGACGGCAAGCGCGTTCCGGACCCGAACGTCGAGTACGCGCTCTACCAGACCATGCTGGGAGCGTTCCCCTTCGAAGCGGACGCACTGCTGAGCGACTTGATGAACCGGAGGAGGGAGGCGGGCGTTTCCCCCCGCGCCGACGCATACGAAGACTTCGTGGACCGGATGAAGGCATACGCCGTCAAGGCGGTCCGGGAGGCCAAGACCCATACCAGCTGGCTGCTGCCCGACCCCGATTACGAAAGTGCCGTCACTTCCTTTATCGAGGCCGTTCTGCGGTTGGACGCGGAAAACCGCTTCCTCAAGGAGTTTCTGCCGTTTCAGAAAAAGATCGCTTTCTTCGGCGTCTGGAATTCCCTCTCCCAGGTGCTGCTCAAGACCGCCTCCCCCGGAGTGCCCGATTTCTACCAGGGAACCGAGCTCTGGGACCTGAATCTCGTGGATCCCGACAACCGGCGTCCCGTGGATTTCGCGCAAAGAGAAGCCCTCCTGAACGACATTATCGCTCGCGCCGATGAAGACATCCGGTCCCTCATGGCCGATCTGCTCGCGAGAAGGGAGGATGGGCGCGTGAAGCTGTTTGCGGTCCACAGGGCGCTTGGAGCGAGGCGGCGGAAGGCCGGGCTCTTCGACGAGGGAACCTACGTCCCTCTCAAGGTGAAGGGAAAGCACAGGGGGAGCGTGATCGCCTTTGCGAGGCGGCACGGGGAGACGTGGGCCATTGCCGTGGCACCCCGTTTTCTGGTCGACCTGGTCAAGGAAGGAGACCTCCCCCTCGGGCAGGCCGTCTGGAAGGACACCACCCTGGTTCTCCCCCCTCTTTGCCGCGGGCCGTGGGAAGACGCGATCTCCGGGCAGATCCTTACCCGGGAGAGGTTCCTGCCGGTCGGAGAGGTTTTCGAGCACTTCCCCGCGGCTCTTCTCATAAACGGCACCTGAGCCGCGCCGCCTTTCCCGCGTTGGAGCGGGCCGCCCTTTTTCGTACACTCCCCTCATCACATGGTGGTATAAGATCATACCCGCACACATGGACGCGATTGCAATGAGGGCTTGAACCGTAAAGGGGAGAGCCGCCGTCGACCGTGCCCGCAGCCCGATCGACGGTTTGTGAAATGGGGACGGAAGGCGGTCTCCGGAGCCCCTTTTGCTTCAGGGCGGCGGAAATCGATATTGGAGGGGCGCTTCCGAAATGGGTTCGACGGATATGTCTCCTGCCGGAGCCCCACGTAAAAGGCAGGTGAGCGGACGGTATCACATGGCATGGGTGCGCATCCTGGACGGGATGCAGAGGCACCGGACCGTCCGCTGGGGATTCTACAGCGTCGCGATCGGAATCCTGTCCGGGTTGATGGCCTGCGCGGTATTCGCCCTGCTGGAGTGGACTTCCTTCTTCTGCCTGGAATATCTTGCCGGGTATGCCGTGGCGAAACCCGCCGGCGAACACCTCGTCGATCTCGTCGCCGATACCCCTTTGCGCCGCTGGGTACTGTTCCTGCTCCCCGCTTTCGGCGGGCTCCTTTCCGGCCTCATCGTCTACACGTGGGCTCCCGAGGCCGAAGGGCACGGGATGGACGCATTCATCGACGCATTTCACAACAAGAGCGGATACATCAGGACCCGGGTTCCTTTCGTCAAGGGCATCGCCTCCGTGATCACCCTGTCCACCGGGGGAAGCGCGGGCCGGGAAGGTCCCATCGCCCAGATCGGCGCGGGCATCGGTTCCTGCCTTGGACGAGCGTTCCATTTGACCGCGCGGGAGCGGCGCCTGATGCTCCTCGCGGGCTGCGCGGCCGGCCTTGGCGCCATATTTCGGGCCCCTCTCGGCGGGGCGCTGACGGCCATAGAGGTTTTGTACCGGGAGGATTTCGAGGCGGAGGGGATCGTCCTGTGCATCATCTCGTCGGTGACCGGTTACGCTATCTTCACGGCCATCTTCGGGCACGAGCCGATCTTCGAAACCACGGCTTTGCCGTTTTCAAATCCGGTGGAGCTGCTTTTCTACGGGATACTCGCCCTGATCTGCGTTCCTTTCGGGTACGCCTACGTGAAGATTTTTTACGGGCTCCGGGATCACCTCTTTCGCCGTCTGCCGCTCAAGCGCGTTTTCGTGCCCGCCCTGGGAGGGCTGCTGGTGGGCCTGCTCGGGCTCTTCGCCCCGCAGGTGCTGAGCGGAGGATACGGCACGATCCAGCAGGCACTCAAGGGAGAAGTCTCCGCCGGCCTCCTGTTGCTCCTCGCGGCACTGAAGATCGTGGCGACGTCTTTTACGATCTCCTCCGGTGGAAGCGGAGGGGTCTTCGGTCCATCCCTTTTCATCGGCGCAATGCTGGGGGGAGCCGTGGGACAGCTCTCGCACGAGTGGTTCCCCACGCTGGTGACCCAGCCCGGAGGTTTCGCCCTGGTGGGCATGGGCGCGTTTTTCGCCGGCGTCGCCAAGGCGCCCGTCGGCGCCCTGCTCATGGTGTGCGAGATGACGGGCGGCTACGGGCTGGTGGTTCCCCTCATGTTCACCTCGGTCGTCGCCATTCTTCTCTCCCAGCGGTGGAGCCTCTATGAAAAGCAGGTGCTCAACAAGTTCCATTCTCCGGCTCACCGTTCGGACACGGTCATCAACATCCTCCAGACCATGCGGGTGAAGGACGTGTTCAGACGGGACGTCCCCGTGACCGTGCTTCCCGAGGATATGACCTTCGGCCAGCTGAGGAGGTTGCTCACCAGGACCAGGGAATCCTTTTTCCCCGTGGTCGACGACAAGTGGGGCCTGTGTGGCATATTGGCCGTCCGCAACCTCAGGGAGGTGATCTTCGAGGAGCACGTGCAGGACTTGCTGGTCGTGGGCGAATTGGCTTCCCGGCCCGTCTCGATCGAGCCCGAGGACAATCTCTACGATGCGATGCTCCTGTTTCTCCAGACCGGCTACGGTCAGATCCCCATCGTGGACGGGCAGGCCGGTCTTGCGGGACTCCTTCGATTGCAGGATTTGATGGAAGCCTACCAGCAGGAAATCGACAAGCTGCGGGAAGGGTAGCGCTTCCCTGCGTGGGGCCTGGCCGGGTGGAAGGGGCGCGGTTCCGTCGTGCCCACGATCCGGCCGAACCTCCCGTCCACCCTGCGCAAATCACAACGAAGGATGAGAAGGAGCGGGGCCGGGGGTGTTTTTCCGTTACTTCTCCCTTTTTTTACTCGCCCATTCGGCAGCCAACTGCCTCTCCTCCTTGATGGCATTATAGAAAAGGCGTGTGTGTATCGAAGCTCCGATCCCAGAGGTAAACCTGGCATGCATTTCTTTTGAATGATGTTCTTTCAATGGTTCCATCCGGATTATCATTCCGTCCTTTGGAAGGAAATCGGTCCTCCTTTTCATTGAAGGAAATATCTGTTCGTTGCCGGACCATATATAGTCTTTGGGGAAAATGTGCGCGGTACTCCAGAAAATATAACCTTTTTTATAGACAGTCATTCTGAATTTTTTGACCCCCAGGAGCGATGCATATATGGGCAACTTGAAACGACCTCGGGCATCCGAGACGTCTTCAGCTTCTTCAGTCGTCGCCGTACCCGCCAGGCCCGGCGGCCCGGGTCCCGACTCCAACCATTTTATCGTCGCCACTGCGTTCTCGATGGGCGCCCCGGTTTCGGCGTCGACGACCTGGCCCGTGACCATCCATCTCATGGGCCAGGAGATCAGGACCAGCACCAGGATCACCGCGGCGACTCCGGTCAGGCAACGCTTCAACATCGCTCATGTGCCTCCATGCAACCGTCGTGACTCAAAATCGGTCTATGCCCCATATGCCGGCGGCATCCCTCAGGAAATAAACGTAGTAGGTGATGTCGTAGACCTTCGATGAACGCGCCCTCTGAAGGAGAAACAATCGTGAGAGACAGCGCGGCAAGCGCCGGCAGGGCGCACGCGGCTTTATCGTGCCCGCGATCACGCCCGCAAAGCGGCGCAGGCATGCAAACCGGCAAGAAACGATTATCACGCTTTACGGTGAGCCCCGGGTTCATGCCGAAAAGTGAAAAGTGTAGGTTTGACCCCGGCATCCTCCGGCCCGGCCGGGCCGGAGGATGATCCGCCTTCAGCGCCCCATCAGGGGAAATTAATGGTGACGGGATACGGGTCCTTTCCGTTTGCCGGCAGTGCGGGGAACTGGTCCGCATTGTAGATGAAGTACGGATAGTATCGGATGAAGTAGCTCATCTGGTGCTGGATGATCCCCCGGTACTGGTAAACCGGGGTGGGATTCCACGGCTGCCCGGCCGATTCCTGGTAGACCGCGGCGGGCATCCCGTAGGTCCAGAGCGCATTGTCCACGGTAAAGTCATCCGGGTAGGGCCACCCCGGAGGATAGGGCTTGGAGACGAGGTGGTCTCTCATGTAGTAGCCGGCGGGGACGTCGGTGAGCAAAATGACGCGAAAGTATCGCGCCGGCGGCATATCCTGGACGCTCACCACCATCGGCGTGCCGGCACCGGGAGCGCTGCCCGAAAAGCCAAGCTCTTCGCTGATCGAAACCGGCCGGAAGAAATCATAATCCTCCACGTTCGGGTCGTTTTCGATCTCCTCGGCCTTTCTGAGCTCCCCGTTGAGCAGGAAGTAATCCGTGCTGTTCCAGTAGGTGAGGTGCTGCGGTTCGCACAAATCCTTCATCCCCACGGCAACCGCGTCCTGCTCCGCGCCCAGTTTCCCCTTGTAAACCACCTTCAGATAGAGGTCCGTGATACCGGGAGGAATGGGGTGTGCGGTGAAATCGAACGTGCATTCAAGCCCGGGCGAGCCCGAGGTGAGGGATTCCACCTGCAGGGGAGCGGACACCGAGTAGGAATAGTACTCATCCCTTGAATCCATCGTCGGCGGATCGGCGGAAAGGTCCGCCTGGTAGTTCGTCCTGAGCCTGTACTGGGCAACCGCCACCAGTTGCCCGGGCTGTCCCGCATCGTTGGTCGCCTCCTCGCCGGCCGTTGCGTTGCGCACCCTCGCCTTGATGAAGCGAAAACCCTGAGCCGCATTGAGGCCGTCGATGATGGAATAGACGAACTCGGGCGGAGCGGTGATCTCCAACTGCCCGCGGAAGAAATAGTTCAGCAGGGCCGCCGAATAACCCACGGCGCGTGGAAGCAGCTTGGATGCGTAGTCCTTATAAACCTCGCCGTCCAATACAAAGGGGTATTGCCAGCAGGGGGTACCTGCCGAGCAATCCTCTGTGAAATAGCCTGCCACAGCGAGGCGATGAGGTACCGCCGCCCGGATGTTACGCAGATAGACCTTCCGGTCGACGTTTCCGTCCTCTCGGACAACCGTCTTCGGGTTTTTCCAATCGAGACTCAAATAGTTCGTGTCCTCGATGTTGGGATGAGGGTAATCAGAGGTCTCGAATATGGTGTCGTTGCTGAAGAAATAGGCATTGGTGTACTCCGCTAGACCATGCACGTCTTCCGAAGGGTTTGTGCCGTCGTAGAAATCCTGGTCCCACAAGGCGGTTATGGGTATCATGCCGTTCTGCACGGCTTGGGTAAACACATCCGGGGAGACGGGAAAAGGTTCGAAGTTGAGCACCCTGTAATTACTTGCTGCCCAAGCTTCATATGGCTCATCGATCGGATGCAAGTCATCCCGAACGTGAGCGGGTACCGTGAGGTCTGCGACCAAGTGCATCAACCTGCCGAGCGAAGTGAACATCACTGCCCAATCAGTTTTGTTGCCGCTCGTGAGCGCTTGGGAATACAATCGCCTGGCATCCTGCCAGGTCCGGTCCACATCGTAGCCCTTCTGGGCCCAGACCACCGATGATTTCCCGAGAATACCGTCCTGTAGGCCAGCCTCATTCCAAGGCTTCAATGGATCATGGAAATGATAGAAATAACAAGGAAAATCATCCTCTCGGGTGCCGCCTAGTCGAAACCAGTTTATAACCGTTAGCCCCTTAAATGAGGTCTCGATGCCTTGATTAAAACCAAGCGATCCCTTCATGAATGAATCCAAATTTGAAATCTCCACAGCTCTAGCATTCACAGCCGGATGAACATACACTTCATCATAGGCTGCTGCAAATTCCTGATAGCACACAACAATAAATGTCATAATGAGTATTAATAGCCTAAAATAATTTCTCATATTTTATATCTCCTTATATACTTATTCAACATAACCCATATCTTTTTCTTCTTTCTTTATCATTCTTATCAGATTCTTAAGTTTCTCAAGTGGTACGCCGGAAGGTATAGCATTGTGTGTATTTCTTATTCGATCTTCACGCTTGGTTAGTCTTTCAAGAACAAAAAGCTTATATTGATTGGAATGGATATAATCCATCAAACGGACTCTATATCCAGGTTTAAAGATAGTGATATTGCCGTCGGGATCCCACCGGTCCGGGAATCTAAAAACCCATGCCCTGTAGGGTGCCAGGTGGAATTCCCCGTTACGGTCCGTCACGGTCTCAAGAGTTTCGACAAAATTGTGCGTCAGTCCACCCAGTTTGATGGTAAAAAACACTCTCAGTACGAGAGCCCCTTCAATCGGCTGGCCGGTCTCATCCACCACCTTCCCGAAATACGGGCCGAATTTGTGGGTTATGGTACAGGGACCGACCGCGGCCAATACGAACCAGACCAGGATGATTCCACCTATCCATTTCATCGACTTCCTGCTCATTGGGCGATCCCCGTGCCATGCCGGACGGACTGTGTGTCGCCGAATCGGCATGGTCGCTTTCGTGGGCTTCCCCCGGCATATACCGGGGGGAGCGTTCGCAGCTAGAATCTATCTATTTTCCAGAGCCCGTCCTCATCAACCCTGAAAAAGATCGAGTAGGTGATGGTCACGGCCTCTCCGTCCACCATATGCACCCTCGGAATCCGGTATTCCGCGGTGCTTTCCCTGCACAGGATCATCTCAATCTCCTGCATCCCTGAAACAATACCGGGAAGTCCGGCGGCCAGGGCAGTAAATATCGTACGATAGCGTTCCTTGGATCTTTCCCGGAAATATCCCAGGGCGTCCTCTATGGCACCCGCGGACAGTTTTCCCTTCATTGCATTCCATTTGGATTTGAACAGGGCATCCAGATCGTCCCGATTGAATACCACCAGTGCAACCGTATCCGTGTGCATCGTCCCCTGGTCGTCGGCCGCCTCGGCGGTGAACAGGTAAAGCCCTTCGGCGACCAACCGCACCACGCGATCCTCCGGCTGCGTGCTCTGTAAAAACTCCGCCTCTCCTGGACCAGTGTAAGTCAACACGGCATCCGAACAAGGAAAGGTTCCCCCGATGCTCAGGCTAGTCTCAAAGGGGGAGATGCCGGAATGAATCACCGTCGAGAGTTCCAGGTATCCTCCGGTCGTGTCCGAATTGACCGCGATCGACGTGGTTGCGGTGTTACCCTGCGTGTCAGTGGCCACGGCGGTCAACGTGTTTGTGCCGTTTTGGAGGCGAACCCGGTTTGCCACGAACTGAGTGCCGATGACGACCGCGGGGACCCCGTTTACAACCACTCCCGTTTCGTTTCCCGCAGAGTTGACTACCGTCCCAATGACAAGGGTCGAGTGCTTCACGACAAAATCCCCGTCCAACGGCGAGGTGATCTCCAGGGATATCCCGGCGAGTGCCCTGACGGCCACCGTCACGGTTGCCGATGCGCTCCCCCCGTTGCCGTCGTCGACGGTGTACGTGAAACCGTCCTCACCGCTGAACCCGGCGTTGGGCGAATAGACGAGGACGTTGTTCGCGCCGCCGGACACGCTCCCGTTGGCCCCCTGCGTGAAACCCGATACCAGCAGGGTGTCTCCGTCGGGGTCCGTATCGTTGGCGAGAACCGCGATGTCGACGACTTTCCCCGCCTCAGTGCTCGCCGAGTCGTCAGCGGCCGCGGGAAGATGGTTCACCGCGTTAACCGTGATCGAAACCGTGGCCGCCGCGGAGTCCGCTTTACCGTCGTTCACCTTGAACTCAAAAGCATCGGGGCCGTGATACCCGGCCGCCGGCGTGTAGGTCAGGTTCGGCGCCGTGCCGCTGAGCGTCCCGTGAGCGGGCGAGCTTGTCACCGTGAAGCTCAGGGTATCCCCATCCGCATCCGTTCCCGTCAAGGTGATCGAAACCGCCGTGTCCTCGTTCGTGCTCACCGTCTGCGCGTTCGCCACCGGCGCATCGTTTGCCGAGGTGACCGTGATGGTGACC
>OFEK01000429.1_pt1 | contig 46638 bp, 31 predicted proteins | sample 1521131 | NCBI WGS metagenome assembly OFEK01 (sample SAMN05720209, study PRJEB24109) | activated sludge metagenome | isolation source: Anaerobic digester | place: China | collected 2015-12-16
GTCAAAGAACTCGACAGTTCGAATGTCGAACTCTACTATCGCTGCGGCAAGCTCTATCAGCGCCTTGAAATGAGCGATGACGCCCTGCGCGAATTCGAAACCATTGCCCGCCTCAAGCCTGACTGGCTCGAAATCAGATATGAACTTGCCAATCTCTATGGTGAGCGCGGCCAGTTCGATCTTCAGATCAAAGAATATGAAGCGATTGCCGCACACGACACTTCATCCCCGGAAGTGATGAAGAATCTCGCCGCTTCTTACGCTGCGAACGGTGATCTGAACCGCGCCATCGAATGCTACAACCAGGCTCTGGCATCGACACCCGAAGACTTTGAAATTCTTGAACGCCTTTATGAGGTGGTTCAGGCTGGTGGTGACGCCGGCATGTGTCTCGAAGCAATTGAAGCTTTAAGCGTCGCCCACCCCGATGATCCCGATCTGGCACTGACTCTCGCCCGTGCCTACGGTGAAAAGGGCATGATTGAAGAAGCCAATGCGTATTACGTAAGAGTTCTTGAACTCGACCCGGAACGCACCGACATCAAGGGTGAGCTGCGGATGATCTACCGCAGCAAAGGTATGGTTGCCGAAGAAATGGACGCCATCACCGCTCTGCTCGAGGTTGAGCCGAACAATATCGAACTGCTTTCAGACCTTCAGGCACTGCAACTTCAGGTTGGCCGTGAAAGAGACGCGGTAACGACTCTGTTGCGACTGCACCAGCTCTCGCCATCTTCAACGTGGCTGTCGATGCTCGGGCATATCTACCTGCGGCTTGGCTTCGTTACCGAAGCGATCACATCGCTGCAACAGGCCCTGCAGCTAAACCCGGAAGATACCTCACCGCACGAATCTCTGGCCGAAATTTACAAGCAGCGCGGCATGCACGAAGACGCCATCAGATCATACAATGTCATCATTCAGCGCAACCCCGACGACATAAAGGCACACCTCGCGCTTGGCGAACTCTACCATGAACTTGGCAGGGTCAATGACCAGATTGCCTCGCTGAAGCAGGCGATTTCTCTCGGCGCCAGCGACCCGAGACTGTTTCTCGAACTTGGCAGCATCCTGCTCCAGGATGGCGACAGCGACAATGGTCTGGCTTACCTGCAGCAGGCAAAAGAACAGAGCGGCGGATCAGAAGAATTTCTTACCGGTCTGGTCGATATTTACCTGATGCATAATTTTCACCAGGAAGCTCTCAACGAGCTTGAAAGCCTCAGACAGCGCACGCCTGAAAACATTGAACTTTACCTGAAAATGTCGCGCATTTATCGCAGCCGGCAGATGTATGAAGAGGCCCTCGAAATACTTAATCAGGCGCGTATGGTCGCTCCCCAGGAAGTCGCGATCACGATTGAAATCGCCAGGCTTTATCTCGCTGCCGAAGATTATGCGAGAGTTATCGAGCTCCTTCAGGAAGCCAGACAGACCCAGCCAGGCAACGGTGAAATCAGTTCGATCATATCTGAAGCCTATGCCCGTTCCGGCGACCACGAAATGGCGATCATGGAACTCAAGAGTCTCATCAACAAAGATCGCGGTAATTATGACGCAAGAGTCCAGCTGGGTCGCGTTTATTCTATCAGCAATATGATAGACCAGGCGACCATGACCTTCAAAGACATCATTGCCGAGAGAAACGACCATGCTGTCGCACATGTTGAACTCGGGCGCATCTATATCAATATGGGCAAGGCCTATAATGATAACGGCATGATTGAAGCTGGTGTCAACGAAATCAGAACCGCCGTGACTCTCGACGATAAGTGTATTTCTGGCCACTTTGAGCTGGGTCTTGCCTACAATGATGCAGGCAGGCTCAACGAAGCTCTGGCGCAGTTCACGAGGGTTCTTGAGCTTGATCCACTGCACCAGCAGGGTAAGGAACATTATCAGGCTCTCATCGACGTTAAAGTCAACAGCCAGGCCAACGAAGGCATCAAACAGGCCCGCATCTTTTCAGAACGCGGCATGTTCAAGAACGCCGTCATGGAATACGAAAAAGTTATCGAACTGCAAAGCCGCAACCAGACTGCCTGGTATGAACTCGGTAACCTTCACCTCAGTCTTGAAGCCTATGATCAGGCAATTGAGGCGCTGCAGAAGGCCAAAGAAATTGACCCGGAACAACCCGAAGTTTATGTTTCGCTGGCCACAACCTTTATCAGAACCGGTCAGCCCGACGAAGCTTCGATCGAGCTCCAGGAACTTCTGGGCATGTTCCCGACTCATTATCATGGTCTGTTCATGCTTGGTCAGATCTTCCAGGAGAAGGGCTGGGTCGATGAAGCCATCGAAAAATACCAGGCCGCCTGGGAAGTCGTTCCGACCGAACTCGAACCAATTCTTCAGCTTGGTATAATGTTTCGCGACAAGGGCGAGCATGAATCGGCCAGAGTATGGTTCCAGAGGGTTATTGAGATCGACGCCGGCAATATGACCGCATCTGATTTCTTTGCCAACCTGTCGGCATCGCAGCGCAGCCAGGAAATCGACGAAGCCTTTGCCAAAGCTGCCGAGGCTGAGAATTCCGGCGACATCGACACGGCAATCATGCATTACGACAGCATCATAGACCTCGACAATCACAATCTCGATGCGAGATTCAAGCTCGGCACACTGTATGAATCGAAGAACATGTTCGATGAAGCGACTTTTGAATACGAACAGGCTCTCGCCGCCGACAGATCAGCACGCTACAAAGAACTTCCGCTGCGCCTTGGCAATCTGCACATCCGCAAGGGAAAAATTGTCGAAGCGGTCGACGCGCTCACACTTGCCAAAAAATATTTCCCGACCAACATCGACATTCGCATAGAGCTGGTAACCCAGCTGAAGTTCAAGGCTCTCAATAATTTTTCTTCGGCAGAAGAACTGGCGGATGTCTGCGCTTCTATCAGAAGCGCAGTTGAACAGGGACAGAATTTCTGTGACTGGCTGGAACTTGGCCTTTTCCTGTCGAAAGGTCTCGATCAGTCCATCGATGAAGAAGGCGCGATCACTCAGTCGATTGAATGCTTCGAAAAGGTGCTCGAACTCGACCCGGGCAATATTTTTGCGATGACCGAGCTTGCCAAAGTCTATCACCGCCGCAATAACCTGACAAACGTTGAGGCGATATACAAACAGATTCTTGAAAAAGACCCGGAAAGCGTTTACGTGCACCGCAAACTTGCTGATCTTTACCATTCTCAGGGCCGTTACGAAGAAGCTCTGTCAGAGCTGAGACAGCTCATAGAGCTCGATCCGGGCAATGGTGAATGTCACATGAAGATAATCGACATCAGTAAAGAAATGTTTTCCAAGTCGCAGGATCGCGACCGGCAGCTTCAGGCGATGCTCAAAGAATACCAGACCAGGGCAGAGAACAACCCCAAAGACCCGATGGCCAATTTCAGCCTTGGTTATGCCTTCATCACACTTGGTTCCGGCTTCACCCCGACCGAAGAAGAGCAGCAGAAAGCGGTTTATTACTTCAAGCTTGCCAACAGCAGTGACCCGAACAATCTCTGGCCTTACTGGGGCCTCAAGATTGTCTACAGCAAGCAGTCGATCAGCGGCAAACACATGTATGATGAAGCCATCGCCATCTGCCGCAAAGCCCTCAAGGTCGATGAAAACAATGCCAAAGCCCACTTTGAGCTTGGCGAAGCCTACAATGAAAATTACGACGTCAATATGAAGAACGAGGCAATGGCTGAATACCGCAAGGCAATCCAGCTTGACCCCAACTACATTGAAGCTCATTTCAGACTTGCAAGTATTTATCGCGTTAAGAACATGTACGATCGTGCCAGCGAAGAATACAACAAGGTTATTGAGCTTGACACGACCGGTCCGCTCGCAAACGATGCGAAGCGCTCACTGGTTCATATCGAGCGCAGCAAGGGTGAAGCCTGATTCGTCGTTGAGTTGTGAAAATGGCGCCAGATACAACTGGCGCCATTTTTTTCATCATAAATTGGCATAGACAAAAAATAATCTCGACAAATTCCGGTCCGAATGTTGACAACCGCATTGCAGAGTTTTATTCTGAATCGTTCTTCTGTTTAAAACCACCACGAAAATCAAAGAGGAAACTCGCTGTGAAAATAATGTTCAGAATGCCCCGCAACCTGAGAAAATCCATCATTCTTGCCCTGCTTTTTTCTGTAATCTTCCCCTGGACCCTAATGGCAGAAGCCGTGCGGCAGGCTCCCAAAAACTCACTCAGCTACTTTCTCGAAAGCGAAGAAACGGCCAAAGAAGCAAATGCCCAGCCACAGGTTGCACAGGCTCCTCAGATAATCAAAACTCCCGAAAAAATCAACGCAGAACCGCAGCCCTTGCCCGGATTTGAAGTAGCACCACCAGAGCCGGCACCTGAAGAAAGAATCGATAGATTTGCTGCCGTAGAAGCGATTCGCGCAAAGCTCAGCGCCAGTGAAGCAAATGGCCAGCCCCAGACAAAAGATTCGGTTCCCCAGGAAATCGTGGCACCCAAAAAAGTCCATGAAAGCAAACCTGAAACAGTTGAGCCCGCAAAGATAGAAACTCCGGCACCGGCAATAACAGAAGTTCAGGCGGCCCCGGCCGTTGAACCTGAACAGATCAAAGTTCCCGCCCCAGAAACTGAAAAACTGGCAGCAGCAACGGAAGAATACGTGCCATTCGCCGGGGTTCTTGCGAGAATGCAGCAGAACAAAGATAAAAGAGCAGCCGAAGCCCAGAAGCTTGGCGTCGTATTACCAAGTCAGGGTGGTGACATCGCCACGGTTTCACCCAGCCTGAGCAAAATGCATCAGACGATCAGGGATATCATGAACCGCTGACAGATCACGGACAATAAACCGTCAGACTGTCGAACGGCTTGAGCCTGATATTGTGGCGCGGGTCACCCTGAAGAGCTGCGGCCAGATTTATCTCCAACCTGCTGTATTGCAGTTTCCCGTCGACCAGTTCGCGCCTGGCCAGCTCGAGCGCCAGACCGGTTTTTGTCGACCTGATTCCGCCCGCCATAACTATCACTTTTTTGATATCTGTATCCGCATCAACCACCAGTCGCCCAGGCCTGGCAACCATACCCTCCACCATTACGACCGGGTTTTCTGACAAGAATTTTTTGCTGAATAAAACCACCTTGTCACCGGGCCTGAGAGACATATCCGTCTTGTTGTCTCCGTTCACCAGTTGCCCGGGAACAAAGCTCAAAACCTCTTCATACGAAGAACCAGAAGTTTTTCGCAAAATTTCACCATAGTCAAGTGCCGTATCTTCTTTCAAAACTTTGCTGCCAAGAATTTCAGACAGCCTCAATCCCTCATTGTAGGGCACCATTGCTTCATGGCAATGTCCGGCAAGATAAACTTCCTCCGGGGCGATCAGGCACTCGGAAACCACGACCTCGTCACCATCGAGAAGCGCCACTGCCGGTATTTTTTCAGTCTTATCAAGTTGCATAGCCAGAAAAACGCGCCTATAACCGCCAATTTTTCTGAAAATCTGAACCTTGCAGGCCGAAAAAGGCTCCGAAAAACCACCGGCAAACTGCATCGCCTTTTCAAGAGTCATCTCCTCGGGCATCATTTCAAAAACTCCAACTCGTGAAGCTCTACCAGAGACTTTTATCAGAGGCCCGCCGGTCTGAACAGACACCACGTCTCCTTCCGCCAGATGAAAACCAGAATCCGAACCACCCGGAAGCAAAAAATCATAAAGATCAGCTTCAAGAACCGTTTTTCCAGACCTGTCGATTCTAATTTTTCGCAAACTGCCATTTATCGTGGGGCCGCCCGCTGCAGCAACTGCTTCGACGAGACTTACGGGAGCTGCCAGGTCGAATTCTCCCGGGCAATTCACCTCACCCATCACCAGAAAAGAAACCGACATGACTGCGGCAGTGGCCGAAGCATTTTTCTGGGTCTTTTCAAGCCTGCCAAGCTCCTCTCGCCCAAACACCATAGATCGATCAAGCGATTCACAGGACTGAATCACAGAATCGGTCACAGTCTGGGCAGATGCCGGCCCAATCCAGGCGTTTCCTGCGAAAAGCGGCAGAACGACAAACCCCAATAAGCCAGCCAGACCTGTTTTTTTCACGCCATCCTCCTGTAAAAAGCCCTAAAAATTAGAAGAACACACTCTATATCGACCCGCGCGACAAAGCCCCTAATAAACATTATTTTGATAAAAGAGAAACTAATCAATAAAAAATCAACATTATCATTAATAAAAAAAATAATAACACTCGTTATGGCAAGCCACTATCGGAATCATTTCACCTTCGACTCCGAGACAGCACGCCTGTTCTGTGCCCCCCCCTTGCATCGTTCAACCACTTGATTTCATTAAAGTCTACTTGCCTTTTTGTGGGCCCAAAGGTATTCTATCTGCGTATGAAATTTCACCTTATTTCGCTTGGATGTTCGAAAAACACGGCCGATTCTGAAAAAATTGCCGCACACATTGCTGCACATGGCTGGCAGTGGGTCGATCACGCCCATCTGGCTGATCTGCTCATGATCAACACCTGCGGTTTTATCAACGACGCAAAAGAAGAGTCATTGCGGGTAATAATGCAGGCGGTCGGGCAAAAAGAGCATAATCCCGATCAGAAAACAGCCGTATTTGGCTGTCTGGTGCGAAGATACCGCCAGGAAATTTCCTCTCAGATCCCCGAAATCGATTATCTTTTCGAATTTCTCGGCGAAGATGAGCTCGACACACTGGTGAACTGCTTTGGCAAGGCAATCGCAACGCCCGATTTCAGCAAAAGCTGGAGATTTTTCACCCCACCCCACATCGGTATTTTAAAAATTGCCGAAGGTTGCAGCAATCGTTGCTCTTACTGCGCCATTCCAGGGATCAGGGGACCGTTTTATTCAAAAGATGAAAAGGCAATACTTGCCGACGCCTCCAGACTCGCTGCTTCCGGGGCAAAAGAAATCTGTATCGTCGCCCAGGACATCACAAGATATGGCACCGACCATGGCGGCAAATGCCGACTGGCGGATATCACCCGAAAGGTCTCGGCCATCCCAGGAATAGAATGGATCCGCCTGCACTACATGCATCCGCGCGGGCTGACAAAAGCACTGATCGACGAACTTTACAGCATTCCCAAAGTGCTGCCTTATTTCGACATTCCATTTCAGCATATCTCAGAGAGAATGCTCGAACTGATGAACCGGCACACAACCGCTGCGCATATAAAAGAACTGATCACGCATATCCGCAGCAGGTTTCCACAGGCAGCCATCAGAAGCACTTTTATTGTTGGCTTTCCGGGCGAAAAGAAAAGGGATTTTGACGAACTGATCGAGTTCATCGAAGAACACCCTCTCGATCGGGTCGGAGCCTTCATGTATTCAACCGAAGAAGGCACTGTCGCGGCAGAAATGCACCCCAAAGTCTCACAGCGCACCAAGCAGGCCCGACTCGACCAGCTGATGACACTACAACAGCTGATCATCGAAGAAAGAAACCGAAAATTAAAGGGTGTCGAGCTTGAAGTTATGGTCGACATGGTCGAAAAAGGCAAAGCCAAAGCCAGAACCATGTTCGATGCCTATGAGGTCGACAATTCGACCAGCATCGACAAGGCAGAGAAGCTTCAGCCGGGCAATCTGGTGAAGGTTCGGATTCTCGATGCCGACGCCTATGATTTCAAAGCGGAACTGGTCGTATGACACTGGCTACCAAGCTTACTCTTATGCGTGTCGCCGCCATCCCCTTCTTTATGCTGGCCTTTTTTTTCCGGGCGCCGGGTGCCTCCCTCGAAGGCGACTGGGGCAAGGCTCTTGCCACGCTGATCTTTATAGTTGCTGCCATCACTGACTATTATGACGGTTATCTGGCAAGACTTTACAAGGAAGTCACCACTTTCGGCAGGTTCATCGACCCGATAGCCGACAAGCTTCTTGTCTCGACTGCCCTGATTGCCATGGTTGAATATCGCGAAATCACTCATACGGCGGCCTGGGTCGCCATTATCATCATTGCCCGCGAATTTGCCGTAACCGGGCTCAGGCTGATATGTGCCGAAAGGGGTCAGGTAATTGACGCCAGCGGCGCCGGTAAAATCAAAACCACCTTTCAGCTGACGGCCATTATTACCGCTCTGTGCTTTCTTACAATAAGAGTCTTTCTGTTGTCATACAATCAGCAGGCTTACCTTGAAATGCTGATGAAAATCTACTCTCCCGTGATTCAGGGCCTGATGGTTCTCGCTGCCCTGGCTACGGTATATTCCGGCTATGATTACTTCAAAAAGAATTGGCACTTCCTGGACTAACAGTTCTGCCAGTGTCAGCACCATTAAACTGCTTGGCTCCTGCCTGGGCCTCGGCTACATAAAAAGAGCGCCGGGCACGTTTGGCAGTATTCCCGGGATTGTTCTGTTCCTGCTCACCCGCAATCTGCAGACATGGTTGCAGATTCTCGTTTTCATGGGTTTCTGCCTTTTTGCCATCGGTATAGCCGAAAAAATCGAAAAAATAGACCGCAGCAAAGACCCGGAAGAAGTGGTTATCGATGAGGCCGCCGGCATGTGGCTGTCACTTTTCCTGATATGGGATGCCAGCATTCTGACAATTCTCGTCGGCTTTCTGCTGTTTCGCCTCTTCGACATACTAAAACCCTTTCCGGTAAATCTGTTTCAAACCTTCAGGGGTGGAACCGGAATTCTGGCCGATGATCTGGCAGCCGGCATGTTGACTAATTTTATTCTCAGAATCCTGTTGCTGCGCGGTATTCTCTGATTACGGCATTACAGCTGCTCAGGCACAACAACTGACTTTTTTATTGCCCATTCCCCACACCATTCACACAGGAAGGCTTTCACCATAAACCGTTACGCTTTAAAGATCTCTCCCCCACTCTATCGCTTTTACAGAATTTTTGCCTGAGATTCGGGTATAAAAAAACAGCCACCCGAAGGTGGCTGTTTTTTTATACCTTTATCAGAAGGTGATCGGCTGATCTACAACCGGAACAACGTCGGCACCGATTACAGTTACGTAGCCTTCAGTCATTTCTGCGGGCATGGTAACTACGGCTTCACCGTTGTCATTGGTGGTGGCAGTGCGAACATTTTCAACACCGTTGGTGTAAACGCTGACGCGGGCATTGTTTACGGCTTTGCCGGCTTCATCGCGAACGTTAACGGTTACAGTTACGCCATCAGCATTGCGAACAGCTCTTGATTCGGCGGCGAGAGTGATCGGGGCTTTGAAGCGAACGTTCAGAGTGCTATCGCCATAGAGGTGCCACTGTTCGAGCATCATGACGCCTGATTTTTTCGGTTCAGCGGTGTAGAGTTCGAGACCCTTCATGATACCGTTCATGAAGATACCGCCGGTGGTTTTGTATACTTCATTGGCGATCAGGTTCTTGTTGAATTCAGCCTGAACATGGATCGGTGGTACCCATTCCATATTAGTGGTAGCACCGGCATAAGAAACGGCGCCGGCCGGATTTTCAATGTCACCAGTGCGCATCCAGGCTTCGCCGAAACCGGTGAAGTTCACGAAGCGACCGTTAACGCAGGCTACGTCCCAGATTATGGGCATGGCCCAGCCGTTTTTCAGCTTGGCGCAGTCGCTGTTGCTGAAGCGGGTGGTGCCCCAGCTGGTGCCGGAACCGTGGCCAAGATAGTTGATCAGGCTGACGCCTTCGTTTACGGCTGTATGAACATGAGCAGCGGTTGCGCCCGGATCATAAGCTTTTACGATGTCGGTGAACATTTTGCCAAGAAGAGTGGTGCGAATTCCTTCGATGTAGGTAGCATCGGTCGGATTGCCTTCGGCTGAACCGATACCAAGGCCTCTGGTATACCAAGCTTTGTTGGTGGTCGGGAAACGTTCGTAGTTTACGAATTTGGCAACCTGATAGGCAACTTCTTTTTCGGTATTGGCTGACAGGCGGCTGATGATTGCATCCGGAACATGGTCGTCACCGGCGAGCTTCACATAGCAGGGGTCAGAGTCGGCGTTTTCTTTAACGCCTTTGTTGGTCGGAATCTGTTCGGCATCGCCAACCAGCATGATGTTGGTCAGATTACCCTGTTTGAATTCTTCAGCGATGAAGTTCTTAACATCGGTATTGGTTTTGCCAACTTCGCTCATCGGAACGATCTTCACGTCGATGCCGCATTTTTTCTTCCATTCGATGAAGGGCTTCATGGCGGCCATGAAAGGATCATGGGCGATGATCAGGAGGCGGCCGTTTTCATCGAGGCGGGGCAGGCGGCTGGTTGCCTGTTTGTAGTTTACGAAAGTGTTTTTGTAGATCGGTTCGAATGATTTGCTGATCGGAGCCAGCTTGGTCATCGGGTTTTTAGAGATCTTCTCATCAGCAGAAACTGATACGCGAATCTTTTTGTGAACCTTGATCTGGTTTTTGGCGGGGTTGTACTGAACCGGGTTTACAACCAGGTTAACGCCGCGAACTTCACGAAAGATGAAAGGTTCGCCCATTTTGACCATATCGGCTTCAGTCGGATACCAGGCGTCTTTAGCATATACTTCACCGAAATTGTAGGGAACATTGTTCGGGTCGATATTGCGGGTGAAGTTGCCTTTGCTGGGCACGATGCGGGCATCGAGATTGATGATTTCAGATTCGATGCTGTTTACCTGAAAAACAGGGCGGCGGGCCGGATCTACCATTACCATTGCGGTGTATCTTGGCAGAGTCGGAGCATCTTTGTCTGAAGAGAGAGATGCTTCGGGGGCGGTGATTTCGAGAGCCTTGGCGCCAAGAACCTGAGTTTCGGCAACATTGACTTTCGGACATTCAATGTCAAGAGTGGTTGCATAACCACGTGAACTGCTGACAGAAATACCGGCTGCATAGGCAGAACCAGCGCTCATCAGACAAAAGGCCAAGAACATGGTAGAAATTCGTTTCAAGCTTCTTTCCTCCTGGTTACTTATGATACTTACTAAGCTTTGTTCTTAGGATTATACGGTTTGGTACATAAAGGCGCAAGGGGCAAAACAAAAAAAGTTTTTTGCATCACTCTGCTTTCTAGGCAAAGAAAAAACTGGCTCTGTCAGCCAGTTTGGGGATCTTTTTATGGTTGTCTCGGTACATTTTTTTTGTAACGGTTGGTTTATTTTTTTTTACGGCAGCGTGGGCCGGGTTATTTTTCACCGGGTCGGCGGCGGCGGCGGCGACGTGTTTTTCTCGTCATTGGCGGCGGTTCCTGCTGCAGAACCGGCAAAATCTCTTCGGCAAGAACTTTTACCTGCCACTGGTGCAGTATTTCGCTCTGTTGCAGTTCCCCGAGAGTTTCTGGCCTGATTCTGGCCAGGTCATACAAGGCATTGGTTGGAGCCAGAACAGAAGCAGGTATCTGCATCTCATTAGCGATAGCATCGCGAATTTCGCGCAACGACTTGGCTATCTCACCTTCCCAGGAGTTCAGAAGTTCGTGCCGGTCTCTAGGTTTGAAGGGCTTGTCAAGACCAGCAAGCTCCGCTTCAAGGCCGGTTCTGATCGCGGCCTGCAGCTCGCTGCCGTAGCGGTTGAGAAAATCCCGGCCAATGGCCTTGATCACATTCAAACCAGAAATGGTTCTTGGCATCTGCCTGGCAATATCAATTAAAGCCTGGTTGCTCAGCAACATGAAAGGTGCGCGGTCCAGACGACGGGCAACTTCCTCGCGCAGATTCCAGATTTCTCTGAGAACGGCGACCGATCTTGGCGACAACCTCGACGAACCCTTGATTCTGAAGGCGAATTCATCCTGTTCGTGCGGCTGCGCTTCGCGTGCCTGGCGGGCAATATACTCACACTCTTCCATCAGCCACTCATATCTGCCAAGGTCTTTAAGTTCTCCGGCCATTGCATCGTAAATGGGCACAAGGCACACCGCGTCGAGCAGGCCGTATTCTTTCATGGCAGTTGTCAGCGGCCGGCGTGACCAGTCGCAGCGCTGCAGTCTCTTATCGAGAGTGAATCCGAGATATTTTTCGGTGAGCGAGCGCAGGCCGAGTTCATGCATACCCAGCAGTTCGGCAGCTTTGCGGGTATCAAACATTACTGGAATGTATATTTCGAGATCTCTGGCGAGCATCGAAATATCGTAGTCGCCGCCATGAAAAACCCAGAGACAGGAGCTTTTTGTTGCAAACTGCTGAAACGGGCTGAAATCATTGATTTTTTGCGGGTCAATAATGGCAGCTTCTCTGCGGGTGGCAATCTGAATAAGATTAACCCGGGAATAATAGCGATAAAACCCTGCGGATTCAATGTCTACAGCGACAATATCTTCGCCCTGAGTTCTGGCGAAAAAGCCGGCGAGCTCTTCTGTGTTTTCTATGACTTTTGCGTTTTCAATAAAAGGCTTGGGGTCGAATTCAATTTTCATCAGTGACCTGTTGCGTGATTCAGATAGACAATAATTATCACAACTACATCGGATTCAGCAGCATTTTTTTTGCAGCAGCGAAAAAAAATACGACTTATTTATGGGTAAGAATATACCTGCCATCCCAGCCTTCGGGGGGTGGGTTATCTTTATATTCCTGACAGCGATGAATATAGGTGGCGCTCGGTCCGTCGTCGGGCCAGCGGGCAAGAATCTCCTCAAAAGTGGCTATCGCTTCATTCCAGTGGCGGTCAAGATGCAGCTGGATGGCGCGATCATACAGTTCGATCAGCTCGAACCAGCCCGGCGGCTCTTTTCCCTTTTCGCTAACGAGTTCAAAAACCTTTACCGGTTCTTTTTTACCTTTAACCGCGAGAAAATCGAGGAATCTGGCCGACACAACATGCTTTGCCCGCTGATAAACGGCATCACTGATCATTAGAGCGGTGCCATATTCCTTGTTCGCACCTTCAAGACGCGAGGCAAGGTTAACGCCGTCGCCCATACAGGTAAAGTTCATCTGAGCCTTTTGTGAGCCCATGTAACCAACAACGACATCGGCAGTATTCAGGCCGGCGCGCGCCGAAACCTTTGGCAGACCTCGTTTCGCCCAGCCAAGCTGCAGCTCATGAATTTTGCGCTGCATTGCCAGGGCGCACAGGCAGCCTCGCACCGCATGATCTTCCTGTTTACGCGGGAAATTCCAGAAGGCCATTACTGCGTCGCCGATGAATTTATCGAGAGTGCCGCCGTATTCAAACAGCAGATCGGTCATTGCCCCGAGATATTCATTGAGCAAAACGACCAGTTCTTCTGGTGTCAGTGCCTCGGAGATCGAGGTAAAGCCAGCAACGTCAGAGAAAAATATTGTCAACTCGACCTTTTCGCCACCCGGTTTGACCAGCTCTGGATTGTCAAGCATGTATTGAACTACATCTGCTGCCACAAAACGCGAGAACATCTCTTTAGTAGACTGGGCCCGGGCTCTCTGGCGGAGGTAGTTTGTCAGCGTAGCCAGCGCCCAGATGGTAGGGTAGCTGATCACCAGCGATGAAAAGTTAAACAGCTGCCTGGCAATATGATAGGAAGAATATGCATGCCAGAAAGAACCGGCAACGAAAGCAGCCACAACAAAAGCGCCGGCCACCGGCGAAAGAATATCGAGAAGAAACCCCAGCAGCAGCGTCGACACCAGCAGTGCAATTACTGTGTGAACATAAGAAGGATGTTTGAGATAACGCTGTTCGGTGATGTTGAGTATAGCGTTAGCATGAATTTCGATACCCATAAGAGGTTCCTTCTGGACGGCAAAACCTGAATCGTAAGTCAACGGCGTCGGAAAATAGTCGAAGTCGCTGACTTCAAATGGCCCGGCAATGGCAATTTTCCCACCCTTGTTCTGCCGCAGATCAAGTGTGTTTCTATGGGCGAATTCAGGCTTCAGACGAGGTTCTTCAGGATTGAGAAAAGAATACGAGGCAAGTGTCCTTTCGTCAAAACATTCAAAAAACGATGCTGAACGGATCGCAGCATTATCGAAACGCCCACGGGAAGTTGATCCGACATAATCAAGAAGCATGCGACCATAAGAATTAACCGGAATGGTAAGGTCTTTGATTACGAGCGGCCCTTTGAAACTGCCCGCCACTACCTCATCATAAATTTGGGCGAGAGACTTATCCATTGACTCGACATAACCTGGTTTTTCACCCGGTTTTCTCGCATCAAGCGCATGCATGGCCATAAGAAGACTGAATGTAGGCTCAAGTCGCCGGTCTTTTTCGCTGACCGCATAGAGAGGCACTTCAGTAACATAGCTTTTGTTGCCAGTGGCCATGTCGATGAAGGCCATGCGGGCTTTTCCCTGGAGAAAAGACTGGTCAGGAAGTATCTGTCTGACTGCCTGGCGGGTATTAGAAAGCTGGTCCAGGCGCGTCGGAAGCTTGCTATCACTGTCTTCGTAAACGAATTCTTCTTCGGTTTTCGTGTGACCAGCCAGAATTATCGGACTCTGCGATCTTTTTATGGCCCGCTGCAGAACTTTGTCGAGTTCCCTGTCTTTGCCGCCCTGGAGAACAAAGTCGAAGCCGATGGCCGCAGCCGGCTCGACAATGTATTCTGACGGCAGACCATCGGTGCGGCCGTTCAAAGTCATACTCAAAACGGTTCCGGGGCGCGGAAAGAATTTCAAATCAATACCCACATCACAGCTGCCCAGGTTGGCGAGCAGTGTCTGCCAGCGTTCAAGAAGAAATCTGGCGGCTCGATGCTGTTCAGGCATCTTTTCGGCAGGCGTTGCCTCTTTGAGGTTCTTCAAAAGCTCCGGGTCATTCCAGTTGATGAGCAACGAGGGCAGGATCAGAGGTTCTGAACCACCAGCCATAAGCTTGATCAGACTCGGGCCAGCCGGCGGCCAGGTCCGGCCTTCGATTTTTATCAGGCTGTTAAAACCAGCATGGTCAGGGTTGTTTTTGAAAAAATCTTTAACCCTGTGACTGGTCAGATACCATTTGCCGACGTCAAAAGCTGCAGATGCCGGTCCTTTATCAGTAATTCCGCACCAGTCGGTGTAGGCCATTCTTATTGGCAACTCTTTAAGGCCTGGAAAAAAGCCGATATGCACACGAAGAATTTCGAGACTGCGAGGTTTGCTGGCAAACTTACGCTCAACTACCTGCGATTGTCCAAGAAACCTGAAGATCGAAGCAAATTCAGCCCGCTCAGGGTTTTTACCAAGCAATGCCGAAGTCGCCTGGTCTTTTTTCACCACAAGCAGCTGATCATGCGCTTTGGGTGGCTGAAAGCCCAACTGAAAAACAATGGCGTTAAGAGCTGTGTCGATATTGTTCAAAAAGCCGGCCAGCATCATGAACATTGCAATAAGAAAAACAATACAGCCGAAGAGCAGGCCGGTATGGGCCCCTGCCCCGGCCTTTTTTCTGGAAAAAAAAGTCTTTACGCCGTCAAGAACAGGTCTGACATTCATAAATACCTCTCAGAGTCAGCTGCGGAAGATGCGGTAGTCCATTTCAGGAAAAATATTATCTCGGTTTTCGACTTCCCGCAGCCAGTTTTCATTAATGCGGTCGTTGACAATATCTTCATACAGCTTGTTGAAGCGAAAGGTATGGTCGCGTGTCCGCTTGTGGGCGTATTCAACCGTTGTTCCTGTTTTCATGATAAAAGCCCAGTCAGACGACTGAAGCAGCATGAGTTCACGGGCGGCCTGATTCAGGGCCCGTAACCGCAGGCCATCAGATTCGGGGAAACGGTCTGCCAGTTCGATCATTCTCTGCGAAGCCTTGTGCAGATGTGGATAGATCCAGGCATTGCTCTCATCAAGCCAGACTTCGTTGTAGCCCCGATGCCCCCATGAAGACATGGAAGGGGTTGCCCTCTGATTACATGGACAGGACGCGAGGTAGTCTTCAGGAGTACCAAGCTGCATAATACTGCTCTCAAGAGAAGTCTTTCTCAGAACATGGTAGATGAACTCCGGACCCTCATACCACCAGTGGCCAAACAGTTCGCAGTCATAGGGCGAAATTATTACCGGCGGCCGGTCCATGATGGCGTTGAGGTGTTTCATCTGCTGTTCACGGCAGTGAATAAAATGACCGGCATGCACGGCAACCCTGGTCATCGCCTCCTGATAATTGTATGGCTGTTTTTCGGCCCCATCGCGCGAAGTGATGCGATGATACTTTATACCGGTATTGAGACGATGCCCGGATTCGTGAATATAAGGATGAATGTAGTCGAATTCGAGATCAAAACCGATATCGCGATAAAACTCGCGGTAGGCGAAGTCGCCGGGGTAGCCTTCATGGGCTGACCAGACCTGCCGGCTGCTCTCAACATCGCGCCCGAAGGCCAGAACTCCTGAAGGGCACTCAACCGGAGCATGGACTCCGTAGGCCGGCCTTGGGTCGGCAAAAAGAATACCGTGCGTATCGGTGAAAAAATACCGGATACCAAAATCGCTCAGGATCTTGTCATCACCCGGGTTATAGGCACATTCTGCCAGCCAGATACCGCGGGGCTGGCATTCGAAATGTTTCTGGTAATCACGCACCGCCATCTCGATCTGGGCCCTGACAGCCGGGCGAAAATCACTCAACAGCGGCAGAAAAGCATGAGTAGCACAGCAGGTAATGATATCGAGAACCCCGAGATTCTGATATTTTTTAAAAAGCCTGATGAGATTGCCATCGCATGATTTAAAAATCCCGCGAATGCGCCTGAATTTTTCGCGGTACATCAGTGCCGTGGCATAGAATTCCGGCTGCCAGCGGGTGCGTTCAATTTCTTTTTCGGCCAGCTCTTCAAGCCGGGTCAGATGTGCACTATAGCGCCCGATCAACATTTCATCGGCAAGCATATTTACCAGTGGCGGCGTCAGAGACATGGTCAGACGAAATCTGACGCCATCGGCAACCAGTTTGCCAAACACTTCAAGCAGAGGAATATAGGTCTCGGTGATCGCCTCGAACAGCCAGCGCTCTTCCATCATGTCAGCATGTTCGGGATGCCTGACGAAGGGAAGGTGAGCATGCAGAACGAGAGAAAGAAAGCCTTTGCTGGTTGTCATTTTATTGTTTCTGCCAAACGGCTTTACCGGTTGAACGCAAAATGAGCGGCAATTTTCTGCGTTTCACCCGTCTCGCGGTTCACCGCCACCAGTTCGAGCTGACAGGGCTTATTGGCGGGCAAAGCCAGACGCAGTGAAAAAGTTCCATCAGCTCGCGCTGTAACCTGCTGGCCCATAAAAAACAGGTCGCAGTTTTCGGGAATCTGGCCATAAAGGACCAGATCAGCCGCCAGAGCTATCGATAGAAGCGGTCTTTCTCTGCGAACTTCGCCAAAGCTGCTGACTCCGGCAGAGCCAGGCATCTGCAGTGATCCGGGCATGGATGAAAATTCCGAAGCCGAAGTCGGAACACTGAACGAACCCGGCAGACTGAATGAAGAAATTCCTTCGGGCAGGCCGGCATGCGAACCCGGCATCTGCGGAACGGGATCGGCAAACCCGGCCGGAATTTCAGAAGAGCCGGCAGGAAGAACCGGATCGCCTGAAAGCGACTGGTAATAAACAAAAGCGGGATCAGTCAGACGGGCCGCCAAAGGTGCGGGCGGCACGCTTTCTGGCTCCGGTGGAACCTCAGACTGCTCATCTGTCTGCGAAAGTATCTGCAGGATTGGCTGCGGGGCGACTGGTGCAGCCCAATGTTCGGCAGCCCTGTCGGGCGGCGTCTGAACCAGATTGGAAAGCGCGATAAAGGTATAGCCTTCGGTAGGGCTCTGCAGGCCAAGTTCGACCTGATAGACACATTTTGCATCTTCAAGGTAGATATACCAGTTGCGGGCATTCTCAGTGAGTTTTATCTCCTGGGTATGGCCACGGGTCACGTTGTGAAGGCGCAAAATATAGTGAGAATGGGCAAATTCAAAAATACCGACTTCGAGTTCAAGGCGCTTGCGTTCGACCGGCGGGAGTTCCCAGTAGGCGTAGGCCCAGTGCGGATCGCGAATCTGCAGCACCAGTCTGGTTTCGTCGTAATATTCCGGCAGGTCACCGGTCAGCTCGCTTTCATTTACTGGCGCCGCAGAAGTCGAAGAAGAGGCTGCGAGCACCGGAATTTCCATGGTAGTCTTCAATGAGGCGTGTCGGCGCCGGCGGTCACTCTCAATTTTCTCGGCCAGATCACTTGTTTTTCTCTCGTCGTGGGCCAGATTGACCGGAATCGCCACCGCAGGCTCAATAACACTCGCGCCTTTTTTATTGGCCGAAACCTGAGCTTCAGAGCTCTTTTTACCAAAAGCGCGATTCAGGGTTCTCATTGCGGCAGCTTCTTCTTCGCACTGGCGACTGACAGCTTCCGGAACATGCAAAGTCATGGGTCCGGCAGCAGCTGCAGCCGGCAACGGAGCGGCTTCTGGCAACGCGACTGGCCTGGCTTTGGGTGGACGACCGCGGCGTGGCTTTTCAGCCGGAACGACATCGTTCTTCACTTTGGGCGGTCTGCCACGACGAGGCCGGTCTTCAGAGTTTTGTTCAGGCTTTTCAGTTAAAGGCTCTTTTTTGGCTGCTTTCGGCGGGCGACCACGGCGGGGCCGTTCGGCAGACTTTTCGGGTGCCGAAGGCTCTGACAATACAGCCGGAGCAGGGCTCTCGACTGCAGTTTTTTTGGGCGGACGCCCCCTGCCTCTTTTTGGGGGAGGAGCTTCTTCTGTTGAAGAATCGCGGGTGTAAGTCTGCCCTGGCTGCTCCTGGCTTTTGACAATTGCCGGCAGAATCGGGGCTTTTTTAAGACCCCGGCTGACGGGTGGCTCTACGAGGAGCAGCTGCAGAACTTTTATCAGTTCCTGTCGTGAAAGACTGGAACGACCAGCAATGTCAAGCTCACGGGCAAGAGTGTACAATTCCTGCCTGGTCAGCGAGGCGAGCTTTTTTTCGGTAAACCTCGTTTTCATGCCATCCCCCGAGTCACACAAGAAGAATCTACGGTACAATCAAACATGATACCAGATTTTTCCGGTTTGCCAAGTTAATTATCTTTGAGCAGGCTGTCAATTAAAGCGGGCAGAAAAATCAGAAAAACGTAATAGTGCAGAGCCATGAACAGACCGAAGACGTAGCCAAATATCTGAAAAAACATGCTCTGCTCCTTTTCTACTCGATTCTTTCAACCTTGAGCTGCACTGCGATATTTGAGAACAAGGTCACCGCACGTCGCCCGCCGCCATATAAATCCTGGATATAGCCGCTGGTCTGGTTAACCGCAGAAAAAAGAACCGTATATCTTATTCCGTCGGCATCAAAACGCAGATTTTTCTGGTCAATGCCCTCCTCGGCGGTAAAAACAAAATCGCGCTGCTCGCTGCCACCGCCAAGAGTTATCGAAAAGATCTCAAGCGGTCAGCCGGGATACCGTACGCTCATTACTGGCGCGCGCATAGTGAATGCGGCGCCGTCGAGTTCCCGCGATATGGTACCGGCAGCGTTGAATGAAAAGCTGTCTTCGAAAAGCACGACCTGCTCTTCTGAAACAACGTCAGAAAGTTCGTTGCGGGGCTTCGTCGGCTCAACATAGGCAGTTTTTCGCGTAGAAAACTGTTCGAGCTTTTCTTCGGCCTGGCCCGCCTGATCGGAGTCGGGGTAGATGATAATTATCTGCTGAAGAGTCTGAGTGGCTTTTTCGGTATCGCCACGCAGCTCAAGAAGCGTGGCAAGCTTCAGCAGGCGGTCGGGCTCGCGTTCTTTCGTCTCTGAAAGAAAAGTCAGATACTTAACCGCGTCTTCGATAAGGCCTGATTCGTCTTTTGCCATAAGGGTCGGCATCAATCGCAGGCTTGCCAGATAATCATCGATCGCCTCGCGAATATTGCGCCGGGCATAAAGAGCCATTGCCCGCTTGAAAAGCCGGGTCGCTTCTTCCGTCTGTGCAAGCTCAGGCAGGTGCTCAAGCTTCATCACGGCGCGGCTGGAAAGCAGCTCAGGCAACTTTCCCTGCATGGCCAGTTTGTAATGATAGGCGGCGAAGTCGAAACGCCGCACTCCTTCAAGACATTCACCGATACGGAAATGCAGTTTGGCCTTGACCTCTTCGTTGGTGGTCATCGCCAGACCTTCGTAGTAAAAAATAAGAGCTTCGCGGTAATCATTGGCGCGAAACAGCTCTTCAGCGCGCGAAAGACACTTCTGCAGCGTATAGGGTGTGGGGACTTCGGCATTCTGCTTTATTTCGAGGCGCTTTGCCGACTGCGGCTGAGCGGACGCAACCGTAAGACTGCCTGGCAGGGCCATGACAGCAGCTGCGAGAAGAAAGTTCAGACACGGCTTTTTCATCAACGGCACCGTCGGTTCAGAGTGAGCCCGGAAAGCTGTCGGGCATTACATTGCGCATGACAAAGTCTGTATTTCTGGTGTTCGGAACAGCCTCGACAAGGAGTATTTTCTGGTGGCCTGCTTCAATATCCTTGCGCACTTCTTTAAGGAACGGCACAAGATTGAGATCACCGTTCTGAAACAGGCCCAGGTTCATGAACTGATTACGGGCCGCATCGTAATATTCGCGCAAAGCGGCGTGCCAACGTTTCAGCACCTGTTCGGCATAATACTCGTCTTTTTCGGCAATCGCCTGCTGATGGTCTTTAGCGGCGGCAAGGAAATCTTTCAGGGCTTTCTGCATTGCGTCGCGGCGGGCACTGATTTTATCAAGACCCGACTGGACCTGCTGCAGCATCACAATTGTAATTTCGTTGCGGAACTGGCGATAGGTTTCGATCATATCTTCGCTCTCAAGGTGAGCAATTCCGAGGTTAAAGGCCATACCGCAGCCGCTTTCCTTGCGAAGTTTGCGAAAAACGGCGTGAGAAATGCCGCCATTACGAAGATGCAGCTTGATCTGGCGCTTGCCGGCTTCAGCTGTGAGTATCTTGAGAGCGGCTTTAAATTTTGCCTCAGCCTGCGGATCGATAAAAATACCGGGCTCAGAAACCGGAACAATTATGTGTTCAACCCCATATTCAGCCGCCATTTCGATGATCGGCAGACAATCATCGGTGCTGAGGGGCGCATAGGCTCTGTTCCCTTCGACAGACGATGGCAAGGCCAGATAGCAGGGGCGGAAATGCACAAGATTCTCAGGTTTTTTATAATTTTTTGGTGGTGGGGGCGGTGGTGGAGCGTCTTTTTTCGGTGGCAGATCGGGCGGCAGAGGGTAAGAACGGCCAACGTATTCAGGCAGGGTTACAACGACCTTGATCCCGAGGGTCTGAGCCTTCTGCAGCGTCTGCACAAATGCTTCGCGGTTGTGCTGCAGACCGGGGTCGTTGACCCGAAGGTCGAGCACATGCATTTTGCCGCGCCATTTGGCGAGAGAACCGTTACGGCTGATTGAAATCGGCGGAGTCAGGGGGTCTTGCGCGCCGCCAATTCCCTGTTCGATGTAACCAAGTAGAAAAGTTGTATCTGTCGTATTCATAGTTGCGGTATCTTACCACAAACTGCCGGCCCGTGACTACCAGTCAGCCGCTTATTTGCTTCTGCGCTTCAATTCTGCCTGAATTTCGGCCTCAGCCACAAATTTATCGGTGCCGCGCAGAGCTTTGATGTTTTTGAGTTCTTCAGCGCCATCCGGATCGGTATGCATCTGCAACAGAGCGTTGACAATACGGCTTTTCAGGCCTGTATCAAGATCTTCTCTAACGACTATCGGATCGTTGGGAATCGGACCGGTTCTGGCAATTACTTTCAGGCCATCGGCGTTCTTGTCGACCAGGCTGGCTGAAAAAACCGCAGCAGCGTCATAGGTGCCGTCAATAACCCCGAGAATACTGCTGCGATGACTCTGAGTGAACTCGACCCGGGCAAAAAAGGCCAGTGGGTCGATCCCCTGAGCGACCATATACAGATTGGGGAAATAGAACCCGGAGCCGGAATAACGGTCGACATAGGCAAACACTTTGCCTTTGAGATCCTGGATGCTGCTGGCTGGGCTGTCGCTTCGGACAACAATCTGGCCGTCATAAAGGACGCTGCCATACTGCATCGGCCGGCAGATCGCCTCCCAGCGGCTCTGTCGCCGCAGGCGTTCGAAAGAGGCATGCGAAAACCAGGCAATATGAATTTTGTTCAGCTCAAGCAGACGCGCCAAACTTTCGTAATCTGAAGCGGTAAGCATGACAACTTTTCTGCCCAGCTTTTTCTGAAGATATCTGCATACTGGCTCAATCTGCTCTCTGAGCTTGTCGGGCTGAATAAAGGGGATTACTCCGAGAAATACCGGAGCAGACTGATCGATTACCGGCTGCAGGCGGACCGGCGCCGGGCCTTTGATTGCAAACCACCCGGCAATCAGAAGAGAGAGCATTGTCAGAGTCACAATTAATGGTAGTCTCATGTGTTACACATCCGTTAAAATAATTCCGAGCTGCCTCAGGCGCGTGGTGGCGTCAGCAACCATTTCTGCCGAGATTTCAATGTCGCGGGCAGCGGCAAAAGCCGAAAATGCTGCAACATCCGAAGGAAGCCCAGCCGCCGGATCAATAAGGGGAACAATCTTCTGGGCCAGCTTTCTCCCGGCACGGGTTTCGAGGTATTCAAGCGCCATGCCGCGCTCATGGGCATTACTGCCGGCAATTGCGTCAAAACTTTTCAATATGGCGGCGGGCTCAAGCGAGAAAAAAGCAAAGGCCTGCACCTGCCATCTGAGATATTTCTGCCAGAGCTTGTGCTCGACCCGGCAGGCAGAATTCGCCACCACAGCCGCAGTCTCGTTCCAGAGAGATGTCAGCAGTGCCGAAAGGGGGCACAGAAGATTTGGCGACATCTCCGGCTTTTCGACCGTGCCGCCGGCAATAGCCCCCAGCAGAGGAAACCAGACCGGAACGGTTTCCTGGACTGGTTCCTGGCGCAATCTGGCAATCAAAGGGGCAACGGTGAGTTCGACCTGCCCTTCGGCGACCTCGATAATGCATCTGCTCATCAGCAATTGCGTTTCTGCATCAGCCTTTTCGAGCATATTTATCAGAGTGCGGCGCTTTTCAATCTGTTCAATACAGAGAATTGCCGCCAGGAGCTCCAGATTATCCTGACGGGCTCCAGCTCTGAGTCGCGCTGACAATAACCGGCGCTCTTCAGCTGTGATACCAGACATAAGCCGGCTGACCCGACTGATATTCTCACGCGAAACTGTTTCGAGCAACTCCCCTGCCCGCCCGGCAATCTCTCTATTGCCATGCAGCAGCATTTTTTCGAGCACTGCCATGGCTGCGGGAGTTTGAATTCTCGAAAGGGCGTTGGCAGCGTTACCGGCAACCACAAGATTATCTTCGGCAGCCAGGTTTTCAAGAGCCGGCACAAAAAGTGGCAGACCAAGTTCACCCATTACGGCTGCCGCAGAGGCACGCATCATTTCGGCGCTGCTGACCGCCATGTCGGCCAGTCGATGCATGGCTGCCTCGATGGTTGCACGCTGTCTGCCGAGTCGCACCAGACTGATGACGGCACTTGCCACAACCCGATGATGCTGATGTTCAAGCCAGACGGTTATCTGCTCAGCAGAAATCTCACCGTGCCGGATTTTTCCGAGGGCTTCGATGATGTCGGCGCGCAGTCGATTGTCTTCGGTTGCCGCAAGGAGAGTTGCAATGTGTCGACCAGCTTCTTCGGGAGCAATGGTCAGAAGATTGCGGGCAACTGCAGTAAGGCAGCGGCCGTCACGCTCAGACGCAAGAAGCGGCATAAGCAGCTCCATAGCATACTTTTCGGGCAATGAGGCCGCCGCATTGATTGCCTGCAGGCGCATTCCGGCATCGGGGTCTTCAAGCAGAGCACGCAGTTGCTCGCAACGCTCGGCGAGCTGAACATACTGCAGCGAAGCGAGCTGGTCGTCTGACTCTGACTGAGAGCGGCTGACGATCGAACGACGCAGAGTCTTCAGATAGGCCGTATCGAGCAATGAATGCACCCATGCCATCACCAGATAGAGAATTGCGGCCAGAAAAAAAAGAGCGTCATAACCGACCCGATTGCGTGCCAGCAGGAGAAAACCACCAACCACTGCACTCGACAACGAGCAGGCAATCGACATGTCACGGCGGTAAAAAACCCGGTCGTGCTGAGGAATTACCCCCATGAATATCGTGGTTGCCGGAACGGTAAAATTTTTGCTGTTGAGCAGCACCAGAAACTGCACCATTGCAACTACCGCAAACTTGAGACTGAAGGCGGCATAACCGCAAAGAACCGTGAGAACGAGAGGCATGAAAGTAAGCACCCTGCCAATCGGAAATATGGCAAAGATACGGTGCATGGCGAACGTCTGCAGGCCGATCACGGCAAAATCGGCGGTCGCTCCGAAAACCCCCATAAATGAAGCAAGGTCGTTGCTGACCGGGAAAAAAGAGCTCAGAGATGCGGCAAAAAGAAAGTCGACAAGGTATTTATTAAAAATTATCACGAACGAAGAGATAATGAGAAGACTGGCCAGGGGATGCCGCATTGAAGGAACAGATGCGTCAGCCGTCTGAGCATTGTCGCCGCTCAAGGCCTCACTTTTCTTCTGTTCCTGGAGTCTTCGGTCTTCGACCGGCTGCAGAAACCTGAGAAACACCAGACCGGCAAGCACAGTAAGACCATTAAGGACCAGCAGACCGCGAATGCCGAAGAAGTCGATGGCGAATTTAAGCAGCAGACCGCTGAGAATGAAACCAAAGCTGCCGGCGGCGTAGATCATCGGCAGCACCCGCTTCGATTCGTTGATGCTGATGAAATGATTCAGCATCGCCGTAAAACCCTGATTGGTGGTCAGATCCAGCAGCATGGTCAAAATGAAAAAGCCGGTCAAAACCGGAACCATGTCGGTCGGGAAAAACCAGGCCGCGACAAAAGCCATCAGAGCAGCGGGCAGACTCAACACTCTCAGCAACCAATGCCCCTCACGACCAGCAAGCCGGGTCATCACTCTGAACTGAATGCCGATAAAAATCACATTAACCAGCAGATAAACCCATGGCAGAGCGTTGGCCCCGGCCTTATCAAGCAGGGAAGTCAGAACCGCCAGATAGAGAAGGTTATTGGCAGCCTTCTGGCACATAAAAAAAGCGCACAGCAGTTTTGGAACAGACTTAAAAACCCAATCTTCCCTGCTGTTGCCGCCAGATTCAGAAGGACATGCCGCTGCAATATTCATTTTTCTGCCCGCGGCTGACTGCCTGATTTCTCTTTTGCCGATTCCCATTCGCGGCTCCAGATATCGTCCATCATCCGGTGCTTTTCAAGAGTATTCAGCATTTCATTGAAAGCCTGCGTTGCCTCGGCCAGTTCATCATCGCCACTGACGACCACCCTCTGACTGACCACGCCGCTGGCAACCCCGCGAATTGCCTCGACCAGGGCGGCAACCCCTTCGGCCAGAGTTCTCGACATGAAATAGCCGGCGGCCACCGCGATTACGAACGCAACGACCAACATGAGAAGAAGGTCGAGCAGCAGCTGGTTCAAAAAGGCAAGCACAAGTTTCTGCGGGCGAGCTACCAGCAGGTAACCCGAGAATTCTGGCACCGGAGCCAGGGTTCCGAAAAAGGTAATATCGGCAATATCGATAAGAACGCTTTCAGGCAGATGCAGCTGTCTGTTGGCAAGGTCAAGACCGCGCAACCCCTCAGGCAGGTTGCCCTGCGAGGAAATCAACGACCCGTCGCGGTCAAGCAACATAAGAATATCGGTTTTCTCGATCGGAAAACCGCTGACGATTTCGTGCAATCCGGGGCCAGAAATGCTGATAGAGCAGCTTATCACCCCAACAACCCTGTCTGAATCGACAAAATCAGGAATAGGAACCATCACGAACAGCATTTTCTGTTGATAATCAGAGTTTTCGTCGGTAACGAAGACCGGCTGCCGGGTGGCAATTACCTGCCTGAAACCATCAGAGAAGCTGCTTTTTGCAGCGAAATCAATCCGGCTGCCAGGTCCATTATGACTCTCGTCTTTCTGGTTGCGTATAAAAACGAGGCGGGCAATACCTTCGCAATCGTAAACACTGCAGCCAAAAAATATCCGCTGCTGTTCAAGAAATTCATGAATTACCGGTTGCTGCTGAGACGGCTGCATCGACTGCATGGCCGGCAATCTGGCGATAGATTCGATCTGCTTGCGATAATTGAGAAACAGAGAATCGATGCCATGCAGAAGCGTTGCTGTCAGGGTCTTTTGCGAAGCGACGGTCTGGCTGACCAGATCATGTCTGACTTTTATGGCTACCGTGCCGCCAAGAAGAACCAATGGTATAACTGCGGCCAGTATGGCAGTGAGAACCACGCGGTTACCAATTCGCCGATGCCAGGGAATTTTGCCGGAAGTTTCTTCCTGGTTACTCATAAAACTCCGTTCAATGCATATTCGACGATTATAACATCAGCATCCGGTAAAAAAAAGTTTGCCGACCCATAAATTTTTCCAGACAAATGCCGATATTTATTAAAGACAGTGTGAAAAATCACGCAGGAGGCAGAGTATGAAGTTGAACCAGGAAGAAGCCTATTTCATTCTTACGAATCTCGATACCTTTGTAAACCGCTTTGAAGCCAGTACCCGCAAAAAAGTAACTCCGGGCGCCCTTCAGATTATTCATGAAATCCTTACCGAAGCATCGTTTCCGGGTGGCAACAGCTCACCCCACGTTCACTGACAAAAGTCGAAATACAGCCAGATTGCCCTTTTGACGGGCAGAGAGCTGAAAAAGATTTCGATAATTGTAAAAGAGCCGCGGCAGAAAATCTGCCGCGGCTCTCTGTTTTAGAGTGACTTATCTGACGGTTATCGAAAATTCCTGAATATAGAACTGGTGATAAACGTCGCTGAGCTTAACCGTAAAAGTCTTCGCACCCGACAGCTGATCCTGTACCGTTCCTGAGAACTGGCCGTTTTCGGTAAGGGTCAAACCAAGAGGCGGGGCGCCAGCTATCAGCGTAAATTTGTGAGGAAATACCCCACCGGTGGAATTAAGCGTAACCGGGTAAAGACTGCCAATTATTGCATCACTCAGCACTGAAGCCGAATTGATTTTGGGCAGATTTTCATAAACCGTGCCGCGAACCCTGGCAGACAGGAGAAGCTCCATGTAATCTGGTGAAGATTCAAACTCAGTCTGGTTAATTGGAGAATATGAATAGTAGCCGACCAGGCCCAGATCTTTAACATAAAACTGCTCAGACTTGGATTTAAAGGTAAAACCTTCACCGAAATCAATTTCGGTTATGAAAGTTATCTTCAAAACCCCGGTAAATTGCTGATATGGTGTAAAGAAGTCTACAAGAGAATTTTCGACGGTCATGGTCGTTGTGGCAACATACTGATCAGTGTTGTCGTTGTAATTAGAAACATAGACATCAACATCGCCGGGATTATACCAGGTTCTGAGCGCCTTGAAAGGCGCCCCACCATTGGTATACTTCTGGTAGAACCAGATATTACCATCAGTATCAACAGCACGATAAAACGGCTCGTCTTCAGGTGCCAACTCTGCCCGCAAAGCGGCAATTCTAGCAGAGGGCCGGATACCTGATGCAAGAGAGCGACGAATATTAACTACCGGAGTCACGGGATTTACCGGGGCTGCAGAGGGGTTTGCATAAGACTCATATTCGGGGTAAAAGTCGAGACCGTTTATAGTCAGAGGTGTCATGCCAATCCCCTGAATGTATCTGCCTTCTGATGCCACGCTGTTTTCGACCGGAACATAGGTGTATTCGTCACCAGGATTCAGAGGACTGTAAAGGCTCATCAAGAAAGAACCAGCCTGAACAGCCAGCCGGTATTCAACGGACCCGAGACCGCCGAGAGTATCGGTGGCGGTGATAAACATCGGGTAGTCTCCCGGAGGAACTGATGATGACAGTTCACCAGACAGGAGGCCATCCTTCGAAAGCGAAACACCGACAGGGTTGCCGGTAATAGACCAGTTCACCCCACCAGTTGCGTTGGCCGCAGTAAACTGAACGCTGTTAATCACATGGCCAACAGTGACGTTCTGACTGCCATTGGTCGGGGTTATTGACAGAGGTGTCGCTTCGATGAGATCGATTGAATAAGCAAAGGTAGCATAGCGTTTGTAGGCATCAACTACGCTTATTGTCAGGTTAAACACCGCCGGCGCTGCATTTGCGTCGGTTTTACCAGACAGATAACCGTCGGAAGTTATGGTCACACCACCTGGGGCGTCATTAACATTCCAGGTTAAAGGAGTACTACCACCGGTAGCATTGAACTGTATGGGAACGATATCCCGGCCTTTAACGACCTTTTGAGTATTCGCGGCCGGCGGAACAATAACCGGGTTATTGCTTTCGACAACGCCGTTTACGAGGCGTTCATAGAGGTATTCAGAATAAGCTACCGTGGTCGTGCCGGGCTCGAATGACTCCTGACCAATCAGGCCGACGCCTTCGACAAAATAAAGAACTGAGGTATGGGTAGCCGGTTCAGAATAACCGGCGTGAGAAGATTCCAGGGTTATCGGCAGGGCCAGAAAGGTTCTGAGAGGGGTTACTACCGGTTTCATCTGAGAACCCATGGTGAGGGTCATCGTTGAAGATTCGCTCTCACCATATTTCTGCACAATAACATCTTTTTCGCCCGGTGCATACATGGCCTTCAACAGTCGATAAGGCACCCCGCCGTTGACATAAGGGTCGTAAGTCCAGATTTCGCCCTGACGGTTGGCAAAATATGAGCCTATCCCTGTCAAACCCGATTGTCTAAGATTAGCGGCATAATTAGATGAAACAAAGCGATAATAAGTAACACCTTCATACTGATAGGTCTCGGTCGAAGAATATTCAACCGAGTTAATGTTATAGCCGCCCTGATAGGTGCCATAATAAGTCATGCGGTTACCGGGAACTATCGGGTAATAGCTGGCAGTTACAAGTGAGGTTACACCCGCTTCCTGGATGGTGATACCCTGAATTTTCCACTGCCCTTGCTCTTTGAGCATCGAGAAAATCAGCCAGAGGGTATTGCCGGTCGACATGACCTTTGAGGTCTTAACGATCGCGGTGTCGGGGGCGGGTTGGGTTATATCTGCGGGGTTAACCCTGAATTCCCAGGTCTGGTTGTCTTCCGGGTTGCTCAGATCGGCACCAAAATCTTTAACATAAAGAATTTTTGTGTTTTCTGAGGTGCCGGTGGTCTGGGCAAAGATCCCGGAAGATGTCGGGTCACCGGTTCGAAGCGATTCGGCAAACCGGTTAAGGGTTGTGGTAATGCCAACAACGTCTTTTTCGAAGGCAGGGGTGCTGCCGCTTCCGCCACCACCGCCCATACATCCACAAATGAGAGTTACAGAAAGGACTAATAAGGCCATCAACCTTGTTTTTGTCATAATATTCCCCTGTCTATTCCGTCACCTTACGGCTCAAAAAACGTATTCAAGACCACCATAGAATTCACTGATGGTCATGGGCCGGGTGAAATCCCAAAGCAGTTCCTGCGATTTAGCATCGAACTGGCGGTAATATGATTTTTCCCATGAGGCACGCAGCCTCAATTTGAGATCATCAGCAAGAGTGCAGTTATACTGCAGTTCAGTGACCGGCTGTGATTCGCCTTCCCAGCCGGTAGAGATGGTGCCGTTGCGGAAGTTGAATTTTCTCCAGCTCTGGTCGATTTTCCAGTCATATTTCTGAGCTTTGGCGTAAGTGAGCGCAAGACCACTCATAAGATAGCGATAATCTCTGTAACCAAGTCTTTCATATATTCTGCTGAGGTATTCGTTGTTCCAGACCAGGTTCATCTGGTTTTTCAGACGCCACGAAAGCTTGACATTCTGCAGACTTTCTTTAAATTCCATGTCTTCGCCAGCGGTGACGTCAGCGGTGCGGATGTGGTAGTTACTATCCCATCTGGCACGGAAATCATCGTTGAAATTCTTCTGCCACATGCCATGCAGCTTATGATTTTTATGAGCGCGTTCGCGTGAATTTTCGTCATTGTGAACGAAACGGTAATCGTAAGCGGTTCTGGTTTTGTCATCAATCTTGATGCGGGCGGCGGCAAAAAGGTTCAACTCATTGTAGCCACGGGGTTCATCGGCAGTATAGCTTCTGATCGAGTGCTGACCTTCGAACGAATAGGCCAGTTTGCTGTGCATCGGCAGTTCATAATTCAACCGGAAGTAATTGTCAAAATAGCTGGCCCGGTAGAGGCTGACGGCTTCCTGGTCATACAGGCGGCGGTCAAAGGTGTTCGAAATTGCCAGTTCAGATTTATTGCCGCTGTACATGCGGTTATATTCGCCATAGAGGTTGGCGTTGTCATAATCAAGGTCGTTGACGTTGGTGTAGCGCCGCCATTCACCCTTGAATTCAAGAAACATGTTGCCGTTGTCTCTGAACCAGGTTTCCTGGTCACCGAGATTCATCTGATAAAAATCAGAGCGCGAATAATTCGGGTAGACTCGCGTCTGGTAGCCCACATTGGCAAGTCTTTCACGTTTGGTCCAATGGTCGTTAAAAAACACTTCAGCAAGGTTGTTGCGATAGTCTTTGATACCGTTATCCGGGTACCATGAGTGCTGCAGTGTATTTTTGATAGTCCAGGCACGGTCCTGATTCTGTTTGATCAGATAGGCCAGGGTAAAGTAGTTCTCATGCACCGGCTCGTTGCGCTCCCTTTTAAGGAAACGGTCTTCAAGGAACAACTGGCGTTTTTCATCAAACTTGTAGGTCAGATTGAGCTTTCCCTGCCTGAGGTTGTTGGGCAGTGCAGATTCGATCGCCGGTGTGGTAACCGGCAGGGCATTCGTCTGAACCCGGTAAACTTCGTTGCGGTTTTTGAGTTCAAGCTTCAACACGCCGCTGACATCAATTTTTGATTCTTTTTTAGCAGGAACAGCACTTTCGGAACCGGCTTTTTCTGGCTCTACAGCTGCCGGAGCGGTTGCAGGCTCAGTTTTTTCAGGAGCCGCTTTCGGAGTGGTGCCGGTAGTTTCTGTAGTTTCTTCACTGGTTTTGCCGGTAGCGGGAACTGTCTTATGTTCCTGTTTCTGGCCGCGATAAACAAAACGGGCAGTGTGAAAATCGCGGATTTCACGATACAGGTCATCGATACGTGAAAAGCCATCGAACAGTTGCGGCCGGTCAGCCGGGTAATCGCCGGAAACGCTGGTGAAAAGGTCTTCCATCAGATCATAGCGTTTCTGAATGCGGCTCATGCTTTCTTCGGCCTCGTCTTTGATATCTTTCATCCTGTCGCTGTCAGGGGAAATTTTCAGGCTGTCGATACGGCGATCGAGTTCTTCAAGGCGGCGCAGAGCGTTACTGAAGTCAGGCTCATATCTTCTGAAAGCATTCAAAGCACCTTCAGAGGCCTGCGACAATGCAAAGGCCAGGTTCGAAAACAGTAATGCAGCTATAACCAGTATCGTTATAATATTATTCTTTTTCATTATCTTGTTCCTTTAGCATGGGCTCATTTCAGGAATTCGGCAAGCTGGCGTTCAAGATCGGCCATATTGGTTTCGAGCTGCTGGGCGACAATGCCGAGCTGCTGGAACCGGTCGCTGATGTTACGCCAGGTTGAGTCGAGTTCTTCCTGTTCGCTGGTCTTGTATTTGGCACCGGCAGAAGCTCTGACCGTGCTGTCATACAATCTTTGAGCCTTGGTATAAGACCTCTTGACTCTGGCAAAGCTGTCAAGAATGCGGGCAGACGCTTTAAGGCGTCTTTCCATGGCAGTCTGACTGGCTCTGATGCTTGCAGCGTCAGTTATCATATTGTAGGCATCGATTTCTCTCTGCAGAATGACCATGTTGTCAGAAAGCACGTCATCAATCTGTGACATCTCGATTATGGTAGCGGCGGGCACTTCGACAACCACCAGAGAGCGCATCATTGTTGAAATCGCAGTGCGCTGACTGTTGATATTTTTAATCATTGCCTGCAGTTCTGTTGAGGTGGGGTTCTGCGCAAGCAATTCAGAGGTTTTCTGAAGTACTTCATCGAGAGATCTTATGGCATTGGCACAAACCTGAGTTGCTTCCATGAACCAGTCCTGGCCCTGGCCGTTCGGATTAGCCGCAAGAACAGCTTTAATTGCATCGACGTCGGAAGTTGCCTGGGCCATTTCAGTGCGCAATGTTTCAAGTTCAGCGCCGAGTTCTTCAGTAACCGCAGAAAGTTTGAATTCATACCGCATGATCCTGGTAATCTGGCTCTGATAGGACTGTTGTTTTGCCAGAACCGCCGCAACTTCTTTCATCAGTGACACAAGTCTGACGCGGTCAGCTGCCGGAAGATCCGGCGCCTGCATGGCGGTGTCGATTCTCTTTCTTATTGAGTTGAGGATCAGGTTGTCTTCAAGAAGAACGCCGACGAAACGTTCGGCATCTTTTTTGACTGTCATGGCTTCGCTTTCTTCTATAGAAGTCATGGCTACCAGTTTGGTAAAAATTTCGTTAATGCGGGTGAATTCGGCAGATTCTGCGTCCATGATGCCTTTGAGAACATCCGGCACTTCGTTCATCTGAATCGATTCACCCATACGGGAAGTCTGCTCATCCCATTTCTTCTGTTCGGCCGAAACATCAATTTCAACCTTTTCAGCCTTGCCGCCAGCCTTGATTACAAGCTCTTCACCCTCGGCGACCGTCATGCGTTCCTGGGTTTCGCGGATGAGAACTTCGGCAATGCCGCGCAGAACCTGAATGCGGTCTTCGTCGCGACTGGTCGAGCAGGTGATGTTGGTACCCTTGATGCCGGCAACCGCCTGACTCATTTCGACTTCCATGGTACCGTTGGTGACCATCTTTTTGACGTTTACCCAAATATTACCGGCCACCAGGGTGACTTTGCTGTCCTGGCCGCTCGGAACGGTAAGAATGATTTCGCTTTCAGGCTTAACGACGAAAGTCGTCATATCCTGCATGCTGAGGATCGCACCCGAATCCTGTTCGGTTTTAACGTGGTCGAGAACGTTAAGCTTTGAAGAAAGTTCTGCGAGTTCCCAGCCCTCTTCGTTGTCATCAGGTCTGACAGTAACTTCGCCGTGGAGATCCGAGAACTTGATACCCGAATCTTCGGCGGCAAAACAGGGCGAAAAAAGCAGCAAAAAGGCAACCAACAACAATATGGTACGTTTCATCACTACCAAACTCCTCAAGTATCCATTTATCTCTGACTTATGGTGTACAACGTAAACATTTCTTGATAACACGCCCGGACCGCGGTGGTCAAGAATAGTTTTCTGTCAGCAGACATTGCGGAGCCTGGCCCTTATGCCGATACGTCAGCCCTGCGCAAGCAGGGATATAAGCTGTTAATGATGAGATTCCCGCTTCCGCGGGAATGACGGTAAAACTACAGATTCAACTGTGACAATGGACTAGTCCTCTGTCACAGTTGAGTTTAATAATCGACGCTTATTACGTCATCCCTGCGAAAGCAGAGATCTAAGCCGTTCAAGACAAGATTCCCGCCTTCGCGGGAATGACGAAGAACCCCGCAATTCTTGTGTGACAGACCATTAGATATTTTTGTCTATTGAAGCGGTGTTGCCGGCCTGATCTCTTATGGTCAGCGTTATTTTGTGCGGTTTTGCTGTGGTCGGCCTGACAACGTAGACTTCAGCCTTATCAGGGTCAGAATAGACTTCGGCAGCCTGACCATTGATACGGGCCGAAGCGCTCAGATAATCGATGCCTTTGCCAATATCAGAAACTTTAAAGATATAGCATTTACCGAGATGGTAATCATTGCCCTGCCCGGAATATTTAAGTTCAGGCACAACCAGGTCTTCAAGAATGACAAAGCGGCCACCGGTGCGGCTGGTAAAAGTAAGGGCCCGGCCTTCGACCTTTTCGCCGTTGTGCCAATAGTTGCCAGGCCCGCTGACGCCGTAAATACCCAGTTTTTTGATGTCGCCGGAAAAGTTCTCGGGCGCGATGCTCAATCTGGCTTCACCATTGAAGACGACATCATCGGGAGAAAATTGCCAGACCGCGCTATAGGGCTTCAAATAACCTTTTTTGGCATTGCCACCCGCAGCCGGAGCCATATCGACCTTGCGCATGGTTGCAAAAACCTGAAAATTGAGGCTGCCTTCAGGAAAAACCACATTGCCACCGTCTTCCTGTGCAACCTTACCACCGGCGGTTTCGACGAAGGTGGATTCAGGCAGAATCCTGCGTTCCTGCAGCCAGGCCCCCTTTTCCCATCTTTTTTCTTTGGGAAATGCAATTTCGGCATGGCCGCCACGCAAGATACAATTCAACTCGGCAGTTTTGCCATCGGCGTCATTAACAGCGACTCTGCCAAACAATGGGCTGGCGGATTTTTTATTCTGGCCGACACCGGTTGCTTCACCTGCTGCAATAAGGCTGAAGGTGGTTTGAACGGTCTGTGCAAATTTGAAAGTCGCGAGATCTGCAGCGTTGAATGTTCTCGAAAAATCGGCCGGCTGGTTCAAAATCTGTCCATTGAGGACTATGCTGTTGCCGCCAAAATCGGTCGCCTGAACCCAGAATTCGAGGTGACGGTCGACAAAGAGATCATCGGTAATACAGCCACTCCATGGCGGGAAATTGGCAGCGAATGGCAGTGTATCGAAGGGCCATTTAAAAAGGTTATAAACATAGCCGGTATTCTTCTCGTTGCATTTGAAAAAGTCATATACCCATGGACACTGACGATTGTCATCATAGCTGTATTGATGAAAAGCTCTCTCAAGCCGAACTCCGCCGTTACAGGCAAAGGTAATCCTCTCAACCCCATAACGATTGCCAGCACCATTGGTATCAGAAATACCGAGCTGCATACCGACCCGGCCGGATATTTCCGGGGTTTCCGACAGTATCCAGCCTCCCGTTCCTTTTGACTTCAGAGGGCATCTGGCGGGCAGGAAACTGCCGTCGATAACCGCATTGTGTGCCAATGGTTCAATATAGAGTGAGTGGAAAACCGGAAAAATGCTGTCAGCAGGGCGAAAACCATATTTTGCCGGTGCAATCGGATCATCATTGAAACCTCTCATTTCAAAATGCAGGTGCGAAGGCCCCATACCGGTTTCGCCGGAAAGGGCGACTATCTGGCCGCGCTTGACCGGAAAGCGGTCAGCCTTGAAAAAGTCGTTGATACCGTGGCGCTGCCCCATTTTTTTCAGTTTGCCATCGATATAAGTCTTCAAATCACCCGTAAAATCCTGCAGGTGTCCATAGACGACTCTGGTATTCATCTGTGGGTGATCAATGTAGAGTGCATAACCGTAGCCACGAAACTGAACACTGGCACGGGAAACGAAGCCATCGGCAATGGCTCTGACCGGAAGACCGTTTTTCTGCTGTGTGCGCAGGTCGATGCCGGCATGAAAGCGCATGCCGCGGAATTCAGCAAAGCTTGAGCTCTGGGAAATCTCGATAGAGAGAGGCCAAAGAGGTTCTTCGGCAAAAGCGACCGAGAAGAAAATAAGCGACCAGATCGTGATCAGCAGCGGCAAAAATAGCTTTTTCAACGACAACACTCCAATTCTGAATGAAATACCGGTCATCTGACGGTGCATAAGGTAACACTCAGCAGCTGTTCTGGTCAAACCGCAAAAAATGCTGCCGAATCGAGGGCACAGCAAAGATGAAACGGGCTAAAGGATGCCGATTTAGATCTGAACGTGATTTTAGACTGTGCCGTTGTTGGCATGCCCGAGGAATATCGAATTCAAATGCTTCTTTCATGGGGGCACAACAGAAATTTTCGAGAAAAATAAAAAAGTACTAAACCTTCGTAAAAATTACGACGATAAGGATAGTGGATAAATATAAAAAGTTCGAAAGGAGGTGAAACGATGAATAATGACTTTTTAGCTGGTATTCTCAGCGGTCAGACCGGACCTGTTCCGCCATTGCAGAATGGCCGGAACAAGAACAACAATATTGAAACGGGCGATTTCGTCAGCATTCTGCGGAATCGACTGGCATTTGACGCCGACAAAACTACAGGTTCAACACAGTCAACCACCAACTTCGCTTTCAGAGCAAAAAGCAGCGCGGGTGAAATCAACCCATTGCTGATATCAGGCGCTGAAACAAGATTCCCCGAGCGGAATAAACCGACTGTCGAGATTAAATCTGAAAAAAGACTGGAAAACGATGCACGGTCAGAAGCAACCGCAAACCGGAAAGCCGAAGAAACCCGTGGCAATAAAGACGACAATGAACTGAAAGCTGACAGCACCAGAGAATCTGACCATACTGATGAAGTCAGTAAAGATGAAGCACCCAAAGCAGAAGAACAGGCCGAAACAGCCGAAAAAGCTGCCGAAGCTGGGCTGGTCTCTCAGGAACAGCTTGCGGCACTGCAGGCCATGATTGAGAAATTTGATCCGGAGCAGCAGCAGCAACTCGTTGAAGCACTGGAGCAGATGTCACCGCAGGATCTGCTTGCCCTGGCCGAAGCCCCGGAAGAATTCAAGCAGGCTCTGCTTGAACTTACGGCCGAAATGCCGGATTCTGATGAAAAGCAGGAACTGCTTTCTCTACTGAACGGTGAAGAGTTTTCTGAAATGCTCAAACAGCTTTCAGAAGAGATTCGCCTTGCAATTGCCGAAGACGGCACTGGCAGTGAAAACAGCTCTGAAGTGCCGGTGGCGGTTGAAATGATGCAGACAATCGGTGAAGCGGTCGCAAATGACAAAGCTGTCGACAAAACTTCGACGGAACATCATCAGGCTGCGGTCGCTCAGAAGGTTAAATCTGCCGAAAGCGCCGTTGCAGAAGAGGCTGAAACAGCTGATGCTTCCGGGCCGGCTGAAGAAGGCTCTTCAACTGAGACAGAAGCTGTTGTAGAAACCGATTCAGAAGTAAAGACGAAAGCCGGCAAAAACCAGGAAAAAGCCGAAGTTTCGGAGAAAAATGAGCAGAAACTGCAGGCACGTCTGGAAAGCGATAAAACCGGCGAGCACGGATCTCTGCGTCAGGAATTCAAAAAACTGAACCAGACAGCTCAGGAATCGGCTCAGAGCAGCCAGTCAGATGAAGCGCAGGCGCCAGGCCAGGCACCCACGACCGGTCAGAATACTTCCGCTCAACAACCGGCAGTTCAGACTGAGCTGAGACAGGCAATAGAAGAGGCCGCCAGGCGTTTTCTTTCGGCCATGAACGGAAAATCGTCTGAAGGCAACGCAAAAACCGAAAGTCACGGTCATGTTTATACGGCAGACAGCGTTCGCAAACCGGTCCAGGCTTCAAACAGTTCCGGCAACAGTGGAATGAACAATGGATTTGCGTTCCAGTCAGGTTCAACCAGCAACCAGAACAGTGTCAACAAAGCAGCAGCCCCCCTCCCCCTCAATACCACAAACTTTGCTGAGCTGATGGAGAAGGCCGAGTTCGTCAAAACGAAAGACGGAGCCAAGATTCTGAATCTTGAACTTGCCCAGAAGGAGCTTGGTAAGGTTGAAATGGAGCTGACTTCCAAGGATGGAGCGGTGACTGCAAGACTTTCAGCAGAGAATTCCGTGGCTAAAGCGAAACTCGATGAACTGGCTCCCCAGATCAAAGAGCAGCTTTTGGGCCAGGGCGTAAATTTGTCTGAAATTACAGTGGATATTTCTTCGAGAAATCCCGATGAAGGTAATAGGAATCAGATGTCAGGTGGAAAAGGCAAATCCGGTCGTATCGACGCGTCGAGAAACAGACAGGATGCGGAAGCGATCATAAAGAAAAATGTTCTACCTAATCTGAGACGGGCAGCATTGAACATTCAGGCTGTTGACATGATGGTATAGGAGGCAGGCAACAATGGCTATCGAAACCGTAAACATTCCCGAGGGCGGGTTGAATCTGACAACAACTCGAACTCCGAAATCTGAGCTTGGAAAAGATGACTTTCTGAAGCTTCTGACTCAGCAGCTGAAAAATCAGGACCCGATGAACCCGATGAACGACATGGAATTCATCAACCAGATGTCCAGCTTCAGTTCACTCGAGCAGATGGTGAACATGAACAAGTCGCTAGACAGCTTTATCAAGACATTCTCGACCAACTCACACACTCAGGCCATGATGTTTCTTGGCACGACAGTCACAGCCCAGACCGCTGAAATGGAAGAGCCAGTGACCGGCGTGGTCGAGATGGTCGGCTTCAAAGACGGCAAACCATTTCTCAAGGTCGGCGATCAGGCTTTCGATCTTGAAAATGTTCAGCTGGTGAGCCCGACTGTTTACAGCGCCTGAAACATCAGGTAACGAGCAGATTTGACAACTTAATCGTATCACGAGGCAAATCATGGATCCCAGACTGATGATTGGACCGAGAGGGCCACAGCTGACCGGAATTCAGACCGCCAAGCCCTCAGCAGCTGCCACACGGCAGAGTCTGACAAGCTTCGACAGTCTTTTCCAGCAGGCGATTCAGGCCCCAGAGAACAGCCAGTTCCGCGTCAGTGCCCATGCCCAGAAGCGCCTCAGCGAGAGAAACATTACGATGGATGCAAGACTCGAAGATTCACTCAAACGTGCGTTTACCGAGCTTGAAGCCAAGGGGGCCCGCGATTCGCTGGTTCTTACCAGAGAAGGTGCCTTCGTCGTGAATGTTCCGAGCCGCACCCTGGTTACTGCTATGGGAATTGATGAAATGCGCGACGGAATTGTAACGAACATTGACAGCGTAAATATGAAGTATGGATAAGGAGCGCAATAAAAAAATGAGACCAGATGGCTGAAAAATCTGAATAAGGAAGCAAACGGACGGGAAAACGTAAAGATCAATCGGCAAAACGAATCCAGTATAAATGGCCGGACCCCTTCCCGGGGAAGCCAGAACCGCCTGAATGACAGAGGGCGGGGCATAAAAAAATAATGATGATCTTTGCCAATCCCAGCGGATTGGCCGGGATGAAAAACCAGCATGAGGCGAGGTTTTTCACCCGGTCGGCTGCTCCACTTTTCATGGAGCTACCGGGGGCGATGACGGACCTGACCCTGCGGTGAACGGCAGGCACTGCCGATGAAAGAGGAATCTGTGCTATGATCAGATCATTATTTACGGGAGTTACGGGGCTCAAACAGCATCAGACAAAGATGGATGTTCTGAGCAACAACATCGCGAACGTCAATACCACTGCTTTCAAACGTGGTCGCGTGATGTTTCAGGACCTCTTTTCAGAAACACTCAGGCACGGCCAGCAGGCTTTCGGCGACTACGGCGGACTCAACCCGATGCAGGTTGGTCTGGGCGTCAGCAAAGCCGCTATTGACACGCTGATGGATCAGGGTGCGATCGAGGGCACCGGCAAGCAGACCGACGTCGCTATCGAAGGCTCCGGCTTCTTTTCTGCCAGGGGCTACGACGGCAATCTCTACTACACCAGAGACGGCAACCTTAACATCAACCCCAACTACGACATGGTCATGACCAATACCGGTTTCAAAATGCAGGGCTGGCTTGCAACCCAGGACCCTAAAACCGGCAATCTGGAAATGAAGGAAACCGGTGTCGTGCCCTACGATATCAATATTACCAAGTATCTTAAGAAACACGCGCATCAGACCAATGAGATCACCTATTCATGTAACCTTGACAGCGGTTCAGACTCGCGCGATGTCGAATTCGGCCTTGACACACTGACTTTCAAAGACAGCGAAGGCAACTTTCAGAATCTGCAATTCAAGTTCAAAAAACTCGATGCCAACAACTGGATCTGGTCTGCAATCGACGATTCAGAAGGAAACGTTGCCACCGGCACCCTTAAGACAGATGATGACGGCAAGGTTATCGAAAGCACTGTAGAGCCGGCCGGTGCCACCTCTTCGGTTGCGAACCCTTATTTCACCTATGACCCGGATGGAGATCCGCGCCCCGGTTCATCCACCATGCCGGTAAACGCTGTTGCCAACACTGGCGACGGCATCAGTTCAGGCGTAACTGTTTCCGGCAAAGAAGTTAAGGACGAAACTGTTCAGATCATTTTTGACGGCGGCGACCCGACCAGAGCGACCTCATACCGTGTTGTCGGTTCTGAACGCGGCTTTATCGGCGCCGGCACGCTTGGCGGCACCCAGGCAAGATTCGAAGGCACTCCGGTCGCCTTTGGCACGCACTGGACACCGGCCAGCGGCGCTCAGTTTGACATTCTCGACAATCAGTTCAGTCCGCCGCGTTCAGCGACCATCGTTTTTGATGCCGGCGTGACCTATTCAACCTCAGATATCACTGAACGCATCAATACTGGCATGAAAGATTCCGGCATCAGAGCGACTGCTTATTACGACGCCATCACTCAGAAGTTCCAGATTGTCAGCAACGAAACCGGCAGTAACAAACAATTACAGCTTGCTAACGGCTTTGGTGACTTTGCTGACCTCGGTCTGACCGAAGGCACCCAGAATGGCACCGGTGGTGCCAGACCGGAAGTTTTCAGCGACACGGCCACCGCTCAGATCTTCAGCACCGCCTATGACCCTGAAAATGACATCTGGGACCCGTCGTCAGATGTAAGCTTCACAATTACCGACCGCAATGGCAGATCGGCGCTGATCAGCTTCAGCGACATCGTTGCCGGCAACAATCAGATTTATACCCGTGGCGCCGTTCTCGCCGAAATCAATTCCAGACTGGCCCAGGAAAATGTTGACGCCACCGCGTCCTTTGCCGATACCGACAATGACGGCAGCCCCGATCAGCTGGTAATCACCGGCAACAAATCGGGCTCGGGTGAGCGCGTGATCGTTTCCGGCAACGGCAGCGAAGCTCAGCTCGGCCTGACTGCCGGCGAATACCGCGGCACAGCTGCCATCAGCGAATTCAACTACGGCGGTCTGTCTTTCACGCTCACCGAAGGCAACAAGCCATGGCTGCCCAACGAAAACATGACGATGACAACCACTGCGGAAAAAGGTGCCTCTGACTCGGTCAACATCATGGTGCCGCAGCCATCTTCAGACATGCTGACCTTCTCGACCAATGTCAATGGTGAAGTGTTCAAGATCGATGGTTCGGTCAGCAGTGGTGCAAAACATTCAACCAACATCATCATTCATGACTCTCTGGGCGCCAAGCACGGCCTGGTAACCGAGTGGGAACACACCAATTCGGAAACCATGGAGTGGTCATACAAGGTGAGATACTCAGACGATGACCCCGAAGTAGTCTCCTGGCTGAAAGACCCTGCCAACAACATCAAAGATCCGGCGGCCCCGACCAAAGAAGACCTCGAAAGAGCCAATGACGCCCTGATCAAGAATCGCGAAGGCAAAATGTATTTCAATAACGGTAAAATAAATGCCGGAAAATCTTACATACCAGAATTCCAGCTGCAGCCGGAAGGCAGCAACCCGATGAGCGTCAAACTGAAAACTGACCTGATTACGAACTTTGACTCCGACTTCTCGACCAAAGCCGAATATCAGGACGGTTATGAAATGGGTCTGCTCGAACAGATCTATTTCGAAGAAGACGGCATCATCCGCGGCGTGTTTTCCAACGGGCAGAAGCAGCCTATCGGCCAGGTCGCCCTGACCACATTCAACAATCCGGCCGGCCTCGAAAAGAACGGCAAGAACCTCTATTCATATTCACCCAACTCCGGTCAGCCGGTTGTCGGTAAACCCGGCATGATGGACCGCGGGGTAATCGTTCCGGCCTCTCTTGAAATGAGTAACGTCGATATCTCTGAAGAATTCACCACCATGATTGTTACACAGCGCGCCTTCCAGGCTAACTCGCGTGTAATAACCACCTCTGACGAACTTCTTCAGGAAGTAGTGAATCTGAAGCGCTGATATGAATAATCACAGGACGGGGGTTGCCAAAACTGCATGATCAAGCTGTCCAGAATAAATGGCATGCCATTCTTTCTTAATGCTGAACTTATCGAGCAGATCGAGTCAACCCCCGATACTGTCATTACCCTCATCAGTGGCAAAACGGTCATGGTAGCGGAACCTCTCGAAACGGTTCTGAAGCGGATCGTGGCTTATCGCAGCCGACTTTTCAGAGGTATAAGGGTTCGCAGAACCAAAAAAGGAAAGGAAAAATGCTGACCTGAAAAAGCTGAGAATTTGCGCCCGGGCATTGACTCAGCTATTTTTCTCGTGGTAGGGTTACAGTCTATGTCGTCTAAAACAAAAGTTGTACTGATCATACTGGTGGTTCTGATCATTGTCCTGGCGGTTGTAGGGATTGCTTACGTCACCTCCAGAAAAGCGATGACCGGGCCGGGCGGTGCCCTTCCTCCCCCGCCCACCCAGGAACAGATTTCATCTACCCCCAAGATGGGTCGTTTTGACCTCGGCGAATTCATTGCCACCTCGCGTGACGAAGAACTGCATTACATAAAAATCCAGGTCGAAGTCGGCTACATCGGCAATCTCGAAAAAGAGCTCGAAGAACGCAAAGCTGAATTGCGCGATAAAATCATCAACATTCTGATGAAACTCAATATCCAGAGAGCCAAAGAAGATTTTATCGACCGGTTTTTGCACAAAGATATCGAAAGAGAACTCAACAGTATTCTCGGAAAATCAACTTCTGAAAGTAGAATCATTCAGGTTGTCATTCCGACATTTCTGATCAACTGAAAGGCCATGATTTGCTGATGTCTGGAGCCACTGAATGGTAGACACCCTGTCGCAGAACGAGATTGATGCGTTACTTTCCGCACTCAGTCCCGTGGCAGAAGAAGCGCCCGCCGCACCGGCAGCGGGTGCTGCCGCTTTTTCCGAGCCTGCGGCCGAAACCAGGGCTCCAAGGCGCGAGCCGCCGCCAGGCATGGGAATGGGCCTCGGATCTTCTGCGCCGACTGAGCGGAAAGACGGCAAGGTTGAGCGAAGATACGACTTCAAGCGCCAGACTAAATTCTCCAAAGAGCAGCTGAACACCATTTCGTTGATTCACGAAGCCTTTGTGCGCCTTGTCGGCACCGACCTTTCGACCAGGCTGCGCGCTTTTGCCCAGGCCACTATCGTTTCAGTCGAACAGAGAACTTTTGAAGAATTCATACAATCAATTTACAACCCTACCTTTATCACGGTTTTCCGCTCTGACAACCTCGATGGCAAAGCCCTTATCGACATCAATCTCAATGTCGTATTCACAATCCTCGACCGCCTGCTCGGTGGCAACGGCACCCCGCTCGGCATTCTCCGCCAGCTTACCGAAGTCGAGCGGCAGATCATGCAGAAAGTTATGGCGGGTATTATCGACAGGCTGCGCGAAGCCTGGATCAACATCATCGATCTGGCTCCGGTAATCGAGCTGGTCGAATCGAACCCGCAGTTTGCCCAGATTGTTCCCCCAAGCGAAGTTGTCGTTTCAATCAGCATCGAAATCAAGATTCACGATGTAACCGGCATGATGAATCTGTGCATTCCGTATAACACCGTTGAATCGATCGTTCATAAATTCAATGCCGCGTCATGGTTCGCTGCGGTTCGCAAAGAACCAGCCCAGACCAATGTCGACTCGATCAGTCATCAGGTTAAATCGGTGCATCTGCCGCTGATAGCTGAACTCGGCTCGACTGTCGTCACCCTTCAGGATATTCTCGGCCTTCAGCCGGGCGACATTCTGATCACTGACCAGCTGTTAAAAAATGATCTCAACATCAGAGTCGGCAACCTGGTTAAATTCCATGGCCGACCCGGTATTCTCGGCAAAAAGATGGCCATTTCAATCACCAAAGTTCTTGAACCTGTCGGTCAAGAGGAGGAGTTAACGTGAGCGATATATTAACGCAGGAAGAAATTAATGCACTGCTCAACGCAGGCGCTGCCGGAGACGAGCCGGCCCCTCCCCCTCCTGCCGCGGAACCGCCTAAGTCTGCATCATCAGGCTCCGGTGGCGCTTCGGCGAATTTTTCTCAGGAAGCGATCGAACGTCTTTCAGAAGTGGCCAAACTGTCGCTGGGCGCCACGTCTTCCGTTGTCCAGATTCTTCTGAACAAAGAAATTCAGATCAATCTCGAACAGGTAAGGGTAGTAAATTTCGACGAACTTGTTGTAGAAGGCGGCGGCGAAGAGTTTGTCATTGCCAAAATCGCCTATGTTGAAGGCTTCGACGGTAATTCCTATCTGATGCTCAAAAAGAGCATTTCTTCTGTAATTGGCGATCTGATGATGGGTGGAGCCGGTATTGGTGCCGAATTTCAGGAAATGCATCTCTCCGCAGTCGGCGAGATGATGAATCAGATGATGGGCAAAACGACCACCACTCTTTCAGAAATCTTCAAAAAGAGGGTCGACATTTCGCCCCCCGAAGTGCTGCTGGTTAATTACAACGATGGGCCGCCGGCCATGCCGGATTTCAGCACGACCGCGAGCTTTCTCCGCATCGGATTCAGTCTCAAAATCGGTGATGTGGCAGAAACCGAAATGGTTCAGCTGCTGCCGGCCAAATTTGCAGAATTGATGGCGGGCGAACTCAACAAACCGGAAAAAGAACCGGCCAAAAAAGCAAAGCCAGCCCCACCGCCTCCTGGTGCTGGTTCACAGCCCGCCATGGGCGGCATGCAACAGCAGCAACAGATGCCAGGCCAGATTCCCGGCCAGATGCCAGGAATGCCGGGAATGCCAGGGATGCCCGGAATGGGTATGCCGGGCATGGGAATGCCAGGAATGGGTATGCCGGGTCAGATGCAGGGTATGCAGGGCATGCCGGGTATGGGCATGCCAGGAATGGGCATGCCTGGACAGATGCAGGGCATGGGCATGGGTATGCCAGGAATGGGCATGCCGGGTATGGGCATGCCAGGAATGGGCATGCCGGGTCAGATGCAGGGTTCTCCGGCAGAATTTGGCATGCTGCAGATGCCGATGGGCGTTGGTTTGCAGTCAAATATCGACCTGCTTCTCGACGTACCTTTGCAAATAACAGTTGAATTAGGCAGAACCCGTATGTTAATAAAAGATGTTCTTGAATTGGGTATAGGTTCTGTAGTAGAGTTAAATAAACTTGCGGGCGAGTCCGTGGAGGTATTTGTTAACAACAAGCTGATTGCCAAAGGTGAAGTCGTTGTAATCGATGAAAACTTCGCAGTCAGAATTACCAGCATTATCAATCCACAAGACAGATTACAAGCTCTCTAAGGAGACTTTCGTTTCGTATGGGGAAAACAATTCTTATAGTAGATGACGCAGCCTTTATGCGCATGATGATCAAAGACATTCTCAGCAAGAATGGCTACGAAGTTCTTGGCGAAGCGCAGACAGGGAAAGAAGCGGTCGAGCTTTATCAGAAGCTCAAACCCGATCTGGTGACCATGGACATTACCATGCCGGAAATGAACGGCATCGATGCCGTCAAAGCCATCAAAAAGCTTGACCCGGCCGCCAGAATCATTATGTGCAGCGCCATGGGCCAGCAGGCCATGGTTATTGATGCGATCCAGGCGGGCGCCCGCGATTTCATCGTCAAACCGTTTCAGCCAAACCGCGTTATTGAAGCGGTTCAAAAAGCCCTCAGGTAACCCGATGCCCATGCCTGGCCTGATTTCTGCGTGATCAGCAACTTAACAAGAGCAGTTTTAGCGGTTTTTCTGTTAATCTGCGCAACGGCACAGTCTCAGCCCGTCGCCACCAGTGGCGACGGTTTGTTTTCTGATCCGGCAACCATCTCGGTAGTCGCAAGTCCCACCTCGCTTTTTCTCGATCTAAAGCCTGCCTCGATGCCGCTTTTCCCCGACTCGGATCCGATGGGCACCTCTCTGAGAATTCTTTCGTCGCTGTTTGCCGTCATTCTTCTGGCGTTCGGAATCTCATGGTTCATTCAAAAAAAAGCGGGCATTGGTGGCAACGTCTTCGGAAAAATCCTGGGCATTCTGCCCCTCGACAACAAAAGAATGATCTACCTTGTCGACGTCATGGGCAAAGTATTGATTCTTGGTGTAACCGAGGCGAACATCAACCTGCTCGGCGAGCTTACTGACAAAGACACACTCGACGCCCTCCGCCTGCAGAATGATCAGCCATCGCCCGGGTTAGAAAAGCTCTTTGCCTATCTGAGCCGCAAAAACGAAGAACCGGCCCAACATCAGGTTGAGCCCGCAAAAAAAACAGACGAACCCCAAGAAAATGGCAATCTGCACAAATTTCGTCAGGACGACCGACTGAAAAAGCTTAATGCCATGCTGCACAAACGAAGCGGCAACGACAATCCCGACGAATAATTTTTTTTCATCAGGCAAATTTTGCATCAAACCATTTTTACTCTGCACAGAACTCACGTCTGAAAGAGCACCTCAGGATTTTGATGTATATTGTCCTGTTTTTTTTATTTGAGTCTTGCACATCGGGGCACCATATTGTATAAATTAACAGGCGAAGCTGTGCCCTGATAAAATTTCAAAATGCTTCCCTGAGCAGAATGCACCAATTATTACAAAGAACGAAGTGGGTAGCGTGCGTACGTTTTTTTGCGGTTTTGCTGCTATTGGCCTGTGTTACAGGCACAGTTCATTCACAACAGCCAGACCCGGGAAGTGCACGCGTCAATCTTGAAGATTCAACCCGAATCGACCGCATCGAGCGGCAGTCTACGCCGTTTCCGATTCCGGCAATCAGCATTCAGATCGACCCTTCACGCGAGCGCAGCCAGCTGGGCACCGGCCTGCAGGTTCTTATACTTCTGACCATTCTGAGTCTGGCCCCGTCAATTCTGATCATGCTCACCAGTTTCACCCGCACCCTCATCGTTCTGAGCTTCGTGCGCCGGGCACTGGGAACACAACAGGAGCCCAGCAACCAGATTATCATCGGCCTGGCCCTTTTCATCACCTTTTTCACGATGTC